>Ga0213827_1000110_pt1 | contig 105560 bp, 68 predicted proteins | sample MC6MC0898MG_FD_180669 | JGI IMG/M metagenome (GOLD analysis project Ga0213827, IMG submission 180669) | Enriched soil aggregate microbial communities from Iowa State University, Ames, United States - MC6-MC0898-MG | ecosystem: Environmental > Terrestrial > Soil > Unclassified | place: USA: Iowa...
TGTAGAAAACAAAACGTACGTGAAGACGCTATTTCTGCTTTAAAATCTTCTATAGAAGTAATCGCAGCATGTTGACTACCCAAAACAGGTGAATTGAAATCAATCATACAAGTCAAACGATAATCATCCATAGGCATTCCCAGTATCTCAACTTTACGTTCTGGCTCTGCATAATGAATATTGCTAGAGATTTCATAATAATCTCTGTCCGCATCTTGTTCTTCAAACCCCGCTTCTTCCAACAATTTCACAAAAATTGCTGAACTCCCATCCAATATTGGAATTTCAGGACCATCAATATCAATCAGAACATTGTCGATTTGAAGACCAATTAATGATGCCATTAAATGTTCGATTGTACTAACACTTGCTCCATTTTGAGAAATAGTGGTTCCCCTGGAAGTGTCTGTAACGTTATCTGCATCAACCAAAACCTCAGGTTGACCGTCTAAATCTACACGTCTGAACTTAAACCAGTGATTTTCCGGAGCTGGTTTGATCGTCATCGATACAATTTTTCCTGTATGAAGACCTACCCCCGAAATTTCAACCTCGTTTTTGATGGTTCTCTGTTTCACATTCATTTCTAATAACATATTTTTAAATCAAAACTTCTTTTGACAAAACCATCATGAGATTATAATATTTATATCGAAATAGCAGCAAGCTGGACTACTCATGATAACTTCATTACAATTAGATAACAGTTTATTTCAATGAAAAAAGATTATTTTAACTTTGATTCTATTAATTTTTCTAGCTCTTGGATGCGTTTCTCCAACTCTGGAAGGCGGGCAAATATGACATTTGATCGCAGCTGAGGCTGATACGGCATCACTGGTGTGCCACCCCATTTTTTCCCTTCGTCTTTAATTGACCGATTAACACCCGATTGAGCTTGTATTTGAGAGCCTTTAGCCACGACAATATGCCCTACGACACCCACCTGTCCTCCTAACACCACTCGTTCTCCAATTTTTGCACTCCCAGAAATCCCCGTCTGCGCAGCAATTACTGTATTTTTACCAATATCAACGTTATGTGCTATCTGAATCAGATTATCCAATTTGACACCATCACGCACAATAGTCGCTCCCATAGTAGCTCTATCGATCACAGTATTCGCGCCAATCTCGACATTGTCCTCTATTTGAACATAACCTATTTGTGGAACCTTCTTATAAGAACCGTCTTCCTGAGGGGCAAAACCAAAACCATCAGAGCCAATAACGACACCTGAATGAACAACAACGTTCTTGCCTACCTTGCAATCATGGTAGATCTTTACTCCTGGATAGAGGGTCGTATTATCATCAATCGTAACTTTATCTCCTATAAAAACCTGTGGATAGATCTTCACATTATCGCCGATCGTAGCTCCTTTACCGATATAAACAAACGCTCCAATATAGCCGCCAGCTCCTATTGTCGCCTCAGGATGTATAAAATAGGGTTCTTCACGTCCACTTTTGTCAAGACGAAACTCATTATACATATTCAATATGGTAGAGAAAGCCGCATAGGCATTCTTAACGCGAATAATCGTCAGTGTGGGTTTGGTCGCTTGCATCAATTGCAAATCTTCATTCACAATGACTATCGATGCATCAGTAGTATAAATAAAATGCTCATATTTTGGATTTGACAAAAAAGAAAGATCGCCTTTTTTACCTTCCTCAATTTTGGCAAGGTTACCTACAGTAACTTCAGGATTCCCTTCAATCCTTCCTTCTAATAATGTCCCTATTTGTTGAGCAGTAAATTGCATGGTACAAATCTATGTTTTTTTATTAAAAAATAACTATCCGATGGAAGGAATTGCAATATATCCTACCTCTTTCGGATAACATAATGCATATTTGGACACATTTTTTGACAACGCTTCTAAATTTCCAAGATCCGACGCTTCAGTAATATCAATAAGTTCTCCCGACTTCAATAATATCTTGATTTGATCATTGGAAGGATTATATGCGCGATTATGAATTTCCTGTGTAAACACATAATAATGAATATCCTCTTCCTTTACACCCAAGGACTCCCGTACTTTGGCTTTTACCAATTCGATATAATCTGAGGGAAAGGGTTTATTGCTCATAACTGAACGATACAGGTCTCTTTTCATTATTCGCTGACACATTTTACTCAAAATCTTATCCTCATGCAGCTCCCATGTTTTTATCGCTGACATAATATCCGTATCATCTAAACGAGTAAACCAGTCCAAATGCAACGGGTCAGCCATAAAATTTGTTCGGTCAATCTCCTGACTCAAAAACCAATGGAATGCTGGAGTAGAAAAGAGTGCTACTCCAGATGCTGTTAAATATTTTGCTCTTTGTAAAATTTTAATCAATAATTGCTCCGCTCCTATAACTGTTTTATGTAAATACACTTGCCAATACATCAGTCTCCGCGCAATAATAAATTTTTCCACAGAATAAAGTCCTTTATATTCAACTACAATCTCGTCATTCACTACATTCAACATCTTAATAATGCGGTCAAATGAAATTACTCCTTCAGAAACACCCGTAAAAAAGCTGTCTCTATTCAGATAATCCATCCGGTCTACATCCAATTGGCTAGAAACAAGCTGATGGAGAAATTTTCGAGCGTATTTATTATTAAAGATATCAATCGCCATACTTAATCTCCCCCCCAAGTCCTGATCCATCCGATCCATCAACAAAGAGGAAAGTAATTCATGCGAGACGCCTGCAATCAAACTATGTTCCAGTGAATGGGAAAAAGGACCGTGACCGATATCGTGTAGCAAAATTGCAGCTAAGACAGCTTCTTCTTCCTTTTCAGAGATCTCTACCCCTTTACTTCTAAGCGTCTCCAATGCCATCGACATCAAATGCATAGCACCTATAGCGTGCTGAAATCGTGTATGTAACGCCCCTGGATAGACCAAATGAGTCATACTCACCTGCTTAACATAGCGAAGTCGCTGAAAATAGGGATGTTGTACAAGGTCAAAGACCAACCCAGTAGGAATGGCAACAAACCCGTATACAGGATCATTGATGATTTTATTTTTATTCAATTCGGCGATAAATTAATGCTACTTTTCAACATATTAAATAGAAAACCCACTTATGTAAAACACAAACTTATGGTTATCACTAATATAAACTTAAAACAAAGATAGTTAGTTCATCGTTAAGAAATGTTAAAAATAAATCTAAAGCACGATATTTGCTTATGTTAGCACGATATTGAAATCCATTCAATGACCGAGGTATTTTCTTTTGTTACAATTTGAGTAACATATCAACCTCTCTTATAGTAGACATATATAACAAGATGCAAAAAACACATATTCTCTGGGCTGATGACGAGATTGACTTTCTAAAACCTCATATTTTGTTTTTAGAAAGTAAGGGGTATAAAGTTGACACAGTCAACAATGGAAATGATGCAGTTGAAGCCTTTAAAAATGGTTTTTTTCACTTAATATTTCTGGATGAAAACATGCCGGGGCTAACTGGGCTCGAAACACTCTCGATCATCAAATCCATTAATCCTACAGTTCCTATCGTACTCGTCACCAAAAATGAAGAGGAACATGTCATGGAAGATGCCATCGGATCTAAAATAGATGACTATTTAATCAAACCTGTAAATCCCAAGCAGATTTTGATGACAATAAAAAAACTCACTGAGAATAAACGTATTGTCAATGAGAAAACTTCCATGGCCTACCAGCAAGATTTCCGCAATTTAGGGATGATATTAAATGACGATCTGGATTTTAATCAATGGTCAGAAGTATATAAAAAACTTGTTTACTGGGAGTTATCACTTGAAAAGCTCGATGACAACAACATGCATGAAATCCTGACCATGCAAAAGTCGGAAGCGAACATGCAATTTTCAAAGTTTGTAGAAAATAACTATATCAATTGGATCAATCGTCCGGAAAATGCACCTATTTTATCCCATCAGTTGTTTAAAAAGAAAGTATTTCCAGTACTTGAGGATGAAATATCTACCTTTTTCGTCCTGATAGATAATTTGCGTTTTGATCAATGGAAAATCATCAACGAGGTGATTACTGATTATTTTAGACTGGAAGAAGAGATCAACTATTTCAGCATCCTCCCAACAGCAACGCAATATGCGAGGAATGCAATCTTCAGCGGCTTAACGCCATTGGAAATGGAAAAACGGTTTCCGAAGTTATGGCAAAATGACGAGGATGAAGGTGGCAAGAACTTATATGAAGACAAATTTCTAGATGATCAGGTCAAAAGGTTATATCGTAAACCGATAAAACATTCTTACACCAAAGTTTTAACACTTGAACAAGGCAAGGACGTTTTAGATAATTTAGGAAACTTGATACATAATCAGCTCAATGTTCTGGTCTATAACTTCGTTGATATGCTATCCCATGCACGCACAGACAGCTCCATGATCCGTGAACTGGCGAATGATGAAGCGGCATACCGTTCGCTTACCTTATCGTGGTTTGAGCACTCACCTCTTTTAGAGACCCTTAAATGGCTTTCACAGAAAAAAGTACGTGTTATTATCACAACGGACCATGGGACGATTCGGGTCAAAAAACCGAGCAAAATTGTTGGAGATAGAAATACAAATACAAACCTCCGCTATAAACAAGGGAAAAATCTAAATTACATTGAAAAAGATGTATTTACGATAAAGAATCCCCATGATGCACAGTTACCCAAACTTCATGTCAGCTCAACTTATGTATTCGCCAAAGAGGATTCCTACTTTGTTTATCCAAACAATTACAATCAATTTGTTAATTACTTTAACGGAACATTCCAGCATGGAGGAATATCATTGGAAGAAATGATCATCCCCTTTGCGACATACTTGCCGAAATAGTAATTTTGCAACATGGAAATTATCGTAAATACAACGGCAGATCTTTCTGTTGCAGCCCAAACTCTTTTGAACAGGTTTCCAAAGGATCGAATTTTTCTGCTATATGGTCCAATGGGGGCAGGAAAAACGACCTTTATAAAATATTTGTGTGAACAATTAGGTGTAAAAGATAGCACGTCGAGTCCTACCTTCTCGATTGTTAATGAATATGATTCTGACAACGGGCCAATATATCATTTTGATTTTTATCGGATTAAAGATGAACAGGAGGCATTTGACTTTGGTTATGAGGAATATTTCTATTCGGGAGCATACTGCTTTATTGAGTGGCCTGAAAAAATACCAAATTTGTTGCCTGAAGAAGCAAAAGAAATACATATCAGCATCATAGACGCTGCTACCCGAAAAATATCTATCCGTTAATCTATCTTTTATCATACTCCATTATGGCTCATTCATCATCTTGTCAATATATTCCTTCAGATATCCACGTCCCGGGGTTAGCAGCTATTCATGCTGAACATTTAAGTTTCTCATTTCATGAAAACAATGTACAGTTTGCTGTTGAAAATGCTTCTTTTGATATTGAAGGAGGAAAAATAACGGCTATTATTGGTGAGTCCGGAAGTGGAAAAAGTACCCTACTTAAATTAATCTATGGCCTGTTAGAACCTACGGACGGTGTCGTGCGGTATAAAGGCTGGCAAGTTCCTACGCGTAAAGACAAGCTAATACCCGGACATGATGCCATGAAACTCGTCTCGCAAGGATTCGACGATTTAAATACCTATGCGAATGTATGGGATAATGTTGCATCACAGCTACCCAATACGGATATCAAACGTAAGCAGGATAAGACCGCAGAGATTTTACAACGCTTACGCATAGATCATTTGGCAAAAAAAAGAGTCGCTGATATCAGTGGTGGAGAAAAACAGCGCGTTGCCATCTGTCGCGCATTGATCAATGAACCTGAAGTGCTTCTGATGGATGAACCGTTTAACCAAGTTGACGCGTCTTTTCGAGATACCTTGCAACAGGACATCAAAGATATTGTGAAGGAAACAGGTCTTACGATAATTTTGGTTTCGCATGATCCCACTGAGGTCCTTGCTCTGGCAGACAACCTTATTGTCATGAAATCAGGAAAAATATTAGATCAAAATAATCCACATCTGTTGTATAGCCAACCATCACACCCTTATACGGCACAATTGTTGGCAAAAAGTAATATCCTAAATCCCCAACAAGCACAAAATTTAGGGATAGCAAGCGAAAAGCCTATTGCAATTCATCAGGAATGGATCTCTATTATGCTCGCCGAAGAATCGCCTTTCTATGTAAAAGACACTAAATTTAGAGGCTTCTATTATGAAATCGTTGTTTCAAACGATGTGGTTGACCTACATTGCACAACCACTTCACAACTAATTCCTCAGAAAAATCAAGCGGTTGATCTAACAATTTCCAATTGGATCCCCTTCGATTAATTCAAGGTGGACACCCAGGATAGAAATACATCAAACCATTTTTTTTCCGAAGTTTTGTTGATCAATCCAAAACCGTGGCCGCCTTGTTCAAACACATAGAGTGTATTTGGGACATGCACCTTATCCAATGCCGCCATCATCTGGTAGCTGTTTTCAATCGGAACAGATTTGTCATCTTTGGCATGCACAAAGAAAACAGGACAGACCTCTGGAGAAACCTGCAAATCTGAAGAGAATAATTGAACAAGTTCTTCGGATGGATTCTCTCCAATCAGATTAATTTTAGAACCTTTATGCGTCACATCATTCTGCATAGAAATAACTGGATATATTAGTCCTGCAAAGTCCGGCCGCAGTGACACATGTGATGGATTGGCGATATATTCTTTCTTAAATTTGGTCACTAAGGTTGATGCCAAATGCCCTCCCGCTGAAAAGCCTATAACACCAACTTTTTTGAATTGTGGGTTGGAAGTACGAATCAATTGTACTGCCCGCTGAGCATCTTGAAGCGGTCCAATGCTCTTATCCCGCATGATATTGGGTGACGGTAATCTATATTGTAATACATACGCCGAATATCCATTTCTTACTAGTTCCTTAGCGACTGCATGCCCTTCATGATCCATTGCGATATGCGAGTATCCACCCCCAGGGATCACAAGTACGGCAATATTTTTGGCTGCACCTTCAGCTGGTTTATAAACAAATAATTTGGGTATATTTTTTTCCAAAAGAACCTGATCTTTATCAGTTGCATTTGGAATAGTATCCGGGTAAAGATTTATAACTTCCTGAGCCTTTGCAAGCGAAACCAAAGAGCACAAGATCATAAGAATTTTTTTCATCCTTTTAAATTTGATTTTTCAGTTGTGATGAAGCTATCAGATTTATTCATCCCACTATGTGATTATTCATTCATAATTTGTTTTTTAGTTGCATTCATGAACTCGTTTCACTCGGTTTGAATAAATCATGATGGTTTCATCTGTATCATATAATATGAGGTATGCGTTACAGTGAAGAAACTACCAATAAGTCCAAATCTTTTGCCGTCATATTAAATCGGGAAGCCATATCGGCATTGGTTAGGTTGCCTTGGTACAGATAGATTGAACTTCTTATCCCCGGGCTTTTCCAAATCGCATTTTTCAATCCGCCCAATTCTGCAAAGTCCAACAAGATGGACGTGAAAATATTACTCATCGCATAAGTCGCTGTACGAGCGACCCGCGAAGCGATATTGGGAACACAATAGTGAATGACATCAAATTTTCGAAAAACAGGTTTATCATGCGATGTTACTTCCGATGTCTCAAAATTCCCACCTTGATCAATACTGACATCTATAACAACCGAGTTCGGTTTCATCTTTGAAACTGTTTCTTCGGAAATCACACAAGCAGAGCGGCCGTTGCGCGCGCGCAATGCGCCAATAACGACATCTGAACTTATAACTGCTTTATTGAGAATAATTGGTTGAATAACTGAAGTGAATACAAGACTACCAAGATTGTTTTGCAAACGGCGGAGTTTATAAATTGAATTGTCAAATACTTTTACTTGTGCGCCCAGCGCCAAGGCTGTTCGTGCAGCCTGTTCCCCAACTGTGCCCGCGCCTATAATGACGACCTCTGTAGAGGCGACTCCTGTAACACCTCCTAGCATGAGCCCCTTTCCACCGAAAGCATTACTTAAATACTCTCCAGCTATCAAAGTCGCCGTCGCCCCGACAATTTCGCTCATTGCCCGCACCACAGCTAAACATCCTCCCTCATCCCGCAGATATTCATAGGAGATTGCGGTAATCTTCTTATGCATCAGCGCCTTTAACACTTCAACATTCATTAAAGAAGGCTGTTGGGAAGACAAGAGTACTTGCCTCTCTTTCATCAATTTAACCTCAGAAACGGTAGGACTACCAACTTTAATGATCAAATCGGCCTGGTATATTTCTTCACTGGATGACACGATCCGAGCTCCTTGTTCACTATAATGGTGATCCAAAAAATTTGCTCCGGCTCCGGCTCCAGTCTCAATCAATACCTCATGCCCATTTTCGACAAGTAATGCTACCGCCAACGGTGTCAGACATATACGCTTTTCCTGAAGCGAGATCTCCTTTGGAATCCCAATAAAAAGACTTTTCCCGTTCTTTTTCTTCTCAAAAAGCATTTCTTTCGGAGAAATCATGGCCTGACTCGCAAGCTTCCCTAACTCATTCATTTTATTAAATTGACTTTAGTTAAAATTACGATAAATAATTAATCTAATCAAACGAAGATAAAATTGTCATAATACCCACATCGTTGTCGAACCAATAACACAAATCATAGATCTCCTATTACCTTTTGGAACCATTATATGGTGTGGAAGATTAATGCATATAAAGACCATGGGAATGAAACAAAATTATCTACATTTGTCTAAATTAATCAGATATAATACCATGCTAAGTAAAATCAGTATAGTACCCAGATGGATCATTTTTTTATTGGATATTTTCAGTGTCTCTATCGCTTATCTCCTTGCAAACGTCATTTATTATGATTTTAACTTCGATTTTCTCCTTGACATAGATTTCAGCATAAGATATATTCTATTTATAAGTGTCTGCTCCCTCTCATTTTACTTATTCAAGATGTATACTGGGATAATTCGTTACACAAGCGCGATTGACTCCATCCGAATATTATCCACCATAATATTTAGCGTATTCATGCTTTTAATCATCAAATTGATTATTCAAGCAAATGAAATTGAACGGAACATTCCCACGGCATTAATCATCTTTTTTGCGCTCTTCTCATTTTTAATATTAACAGTATATAGAACTATTATTAAAATTTTCTTTCTCTATACAAAAAAGGTCAATGGCACCAGAAAAAAAACCTTGATTTATGGCGCAGGTGATCTCGGTATCGCCGTAAAAAGAACATTAGATCATGATGTTAGATCGAAAAATGCTATAATTGGTTTTTTGGATGATAATGACCAGAAGATCAACAAAGTGATTGATGGAACGAAAATTTATTCATCCAAGAAATTTAATCATCTGATCAATACCTTAAATGTTGAAGAGGTCATTATAGCATCACATAATATTCCTTCAGAGCGCAAGAATGCAATTACTGATATTGCTTTAGAGCGAAATGTAAGTATATTAACACTTCCACCTGTCAAAAAAATCATGAATGGGGATCTTAATCCCAATCAGATTCAAAAAATAAAAATTGAAGATCTTTTAGAAAGGGATCCAATCAAAATCAATGACGATCATATCCTAAACCAAACCAAAGGTAAAAGGATCCTTGTTACTGGTGCAGCTGGATCAATCGGGAGCGAAATCGCCTCACAATTGGGTAAATATGAACCCCAAATGATTATCCTCTGTGATCAGGCGGAATCCCCATTGCACAATTTACAATTGGATTTACAAGACGAATTCCCAAATCAAGTATACCACACTTATATAGCAGATATCAGAAGTACAAAAAGAATGCGTTTACTATTTGAAACATTCAAACCACATTATGTATATCATGCGGCAGCTTACAAACACGTACCTATGATGGAAAACCATCCACTTGAAGCTGTACAAACCAATGTTATGGGTACCAAAAACCTAGCTGATCTGGCGGTGGAATTTCAGGTCGAAAAATTCGTTTTCGTTTCTACTGACAAGGCTGTTAATCCAACAAATATTATGGGGGCAACAAAACGAATTGCCGAAATATATGTACAGGCCCTAAACAATCATTTGGAAAGCTTATCGAATGGTGACGTCAATACCAAATTTATTACCACACGCTTTGGCAATGTCCTTGGCTCAAATGGTTCTGTTATTCCTAGATTTAGAGATCAGATCCAAAAAGGAGGTCCTGTTACAGTAACTCACCCCGAAATTACACGTTATTTTATGACTATCCCCGAAGCCTGCCGACTTGTTCTTGAAGCTGGCGCAATGGGTCAGGGTGGAGAAATATTCGTCTTTGATATGGGTAAATCAGTAAAGATCGTTGAACTTGCCAAGAAGATGATACGTCTTTCTGGATTTAAACCGAATGAAGATATCGAAATAAAGTTTACAGGTCTAAGACCAGGTGAAAAATTATATGAAGAGCTGTTAAACGATCTAGAAAATACCCTTCCGACGCATCATGAGAAAATTATGATAGCCAAGGTCCGTGAAAATAATTATAACATTGTAAGCCTGAAACTAGCGGAATTAAAATTGCGGTTAGCGACTCAAAATAAAAATGAGGTCGTTTATCAAATGAAGCTTATTGTTCCAGAATTTAAAAGTAAAAATTCGATCTATGAACAACTGGATAAAGAAATCGAATTGTCAAATGAGTCCGAAAACAAAAGTTAATTCACTTTAAAATTTGTAAAACACTTGCAAATTTGCTCGAAAAGTGTATTTTTGCAACCATATTTTACTGATTAGTAATGTCTAAAAATACAAATAATACAAATCAAGGTTTGAAACCTTCAAAAGGATCTTTTTTTCAAGATAACCAAAAAAGCGTTGCGTTTATTTTAGGTGGTATCGTTGTATTGATTTTGCTGTACTTTGGATACGAAAAACTCTACTTGCAACCAAGAGCAGAGGAAGCATCGAATCGCATGTATAAAGCCGAGCAGCTTGTTACAATTGATTCTTTACAGAATAAAGCGATTTCAGGAGATGGCGCGTTCCTTGGTTTCAAGCAAATTGCAGACGAATATTCAAACACAAAATCTGCAAATATTGCAAATGCATATTTAGGAGGTCTTTACTTACGTCAGGGTAAATTTGATGATGCTGTAAAAGCATTGGAAAAATATTCCCCTACAGGAAGTCAAATCTTAGACCCACTAGTTATCGGTTTGACAGGAGATGCTTATTCAGAGTTAAAAGACTATAAAAAAGCTGCTGATTATTACAAACAAGCTTCTGAAAAATCGAGCAACTCATACACAACTCCATTATTCCTAAAAAAATTAGGTCTTGTTTACGAAGCACAAAACGACTACAAAAGTGCTGAAACAGCTTACAAAAAGATCAAAACAGATTTCCCAGAAAGCCAAGAGGCTTCTACTATCGATGGTCTATTGGGTAGAGTACAAGCACATTTATAAGAAATCATAAATACACAAAAAAGAGGCTATTTGATAGCCTCTTTTTTTGTGACCATCTAAAATCACTATCTTTGCATCTATTATGGCAAGTAGCATTAAAAATCTATCAGACTTTTCGCATATCCAAGTTGCGGATGCGAGTCCATTCAAATTTGCAATCGTAGTTGCACAGTGGAATGCAGAAATTACTGGTGCACTATTGAACGGTGCTATCTCAGGTTTAGAAAAACATGGTGCAAAAGAAGGCAATATCGAAGTTATCGAGGTTCCAGGAAGCTTCGAACTGACCTCTGGAGCAGATCTGGCCTTGAGAAATCAACGCTTTGATGCTGTTATCTGTCTGGGATGTGTAATCCAGGGAGAAACCCGCCATTTCGATTTTATTTGCCATGCGGTCGCCAATGGCATTTCAAATGTAGGACTGAAGTATAATAAACCGGCTATCTTTGGTGTACTGACTACAGACAACCTTCAACAAGCTTTGGACCGTGCCGGTGGAAAACATGGCAATAAGGGTGAAGAAGCTGCTATTACAGCAATACAAATGGCTACCATCGCTAAAAAATTCTAGTTTGGTATCAATTTTGTCTATTATTTAATCATGAAAAAGTATTCTGGGCCAAAACATAAAAATGCACAAGTACTTTTATTTTAAATAAATCGATTAATAAAATATGATAATATCTTATTAATCGATTTTTATTTTTTAGATATGATTATGAAAACATTATCGAACATACTCTTAGCATTTATGCTATCATTCCTTTCTCTCGGGCATTTATCTGCTCAAGATGATAGCCTGAATAAACAGATCTGGCGCAGTATTGGTGGTCAAGGGAAATGGGATTCCTTACAATATCTCGCTTTCTCGGCAAAGGGCAATACAGTATCGGAAGAATTGTCTAATGAAGAACGTAAATTCCTCTTTAACCGTACAACAGGAGAATGTAGATTCGATGGATTTAGTGGATCTGATCAGGTGACCTATTTATTCAATTTTAAAGGAAACAGCACAGATAAGCTTTTTATAGCAGGCAATGTATCTACTGACGGTCAAGAAATAAAGAAATCCATAAAAAATCAACTTTTTGCAGATTTAAATCTACTGTTGTTACCCACGCTTATAGAGCAAAGAAGTGTTCAGTTTAAAAATCAGGAAGAACGTTTTATTGGCGGGCAAAAATTAACAGTTGCAAGTATTACCTCATCAGGTCAGGTTCTCGGTTCGAAGCTAGACGGTTTAATCTATATAGATCAAAATACGGGTGAGATTACGCGTTACGAATACACTGATAAATCAGAAAAAATCAGTTATGAGGTAAGCAAATACAAAGAAATAGGTGATGGAATACGTCTACCTAGTTTATTTAGCGCTGCTAGCAACGACAAGAGAACCTGTGTATTCTCTTCGATCTCTTCATTTGTGCAAGTCGAGCAAAAGAAATTTAAAGAATTATAATTATTATGATCAATTGGATAGAATTAAATACAGAAGAACAATTACAAGAACTTTATCAATCGGACAAGGTGTCCGCCATATTCAAACACAGCACAACCTGTGGTATCAGTAACATGGCAAAACGCAGCTTAGAACGGATGTCAAATACAGTTGATCAGGAGTATTCTATTTATCTTTTAGACCTGTTGCGCTACCGGGCACTTTCCAATGAAATTGCTCAACGATGGAATATTGAACATCAATCACCGCAGATACTGATTGTCGAAGGCAAAAACAGCCTTTATGATGCGTCACATGGGGATATTCAATTTGACGAAATTGAAAAATACCTATAATTATTTGATCTTAAATATTTTGCCTTCATCATAGGCACTCAATGTAAGATTATCCCAAGTGATCATTCCATTGGATTTTTTCTTTAATCCACGTGGATTTTTGGCTACGATTACTTGGGATTCGCCAACCACTTTTACAGTATTCTGTCGAACTATGATAGCAGTTCCCTCATCAATCCCGATACAGGTCTTGTCAGGGAACTCAGCTAAGGCAGTAAAAAGTCGATTGTATCGACTTCTCTTTACAAAATGCTGATCTATAATCGCGGATTTTATCAATCCCAGACCTTTGGATGTCTCTAAATTTTGATGTTCCAGTCTATTGAAGGTAGGCCGATAAACCGAATCTTTTAATTGATTACCTGTTATCATTGTCTCGCTCATAATAGCCGCACCAGCGCTTGTGCCCGCTATACATGCGCCTTGCTGATAAGCTGCATGAATCGCGTCGAACAATGCTGTATGCTCCACGATCGACATAAAACGATTTTGATCTCCCCCTGTAATATAAATCAGTTTTGCATGGCGTACCGAATCAACTAGCGTCCGATCTTCGGCATCCGATTTCGAAAAATTAATACTGGTGATCTTATTTTTTGTCACTTCCTTGAGTTGATGTACCATGCCTTCTACAGACTCATCGGGGATCGTGGAAGCCATCGGTAAGATCATAATGTAATCCTTTGGCGAAAGCCGAGCTGCTTCGACCAAAGCCTCCATCAGATGTTCATCTTTATGCCCACCACCAATAATGAACAATGTTCCCTTAGGTGAAATTCGCGATTTCTGGTCGGTGAAAGAACACAAAACGACTACTGCAATAATACACAACAACTTTTTCATAACAGCTTCCCTTAGATTATACGTTTGATTACTTATAAATTTCTACTTTTACCGTACCCTCCTTTGTAACCGTCCCTCTATACATTCCTTCGGTATTAAACGGCATGGCGACATGACCTTCTTTATCCATAACAATCATTCCACCATCTCCGCCCATTTTGCCAATCCGATCAATGACAGCTTGACCGGCTTGCCATACATTATCATTTTTATATTCCATTAAGGCCGAAACCGAATATGCAGCTACATTACGAATATAGAATTCACCCCAACCGGTACAGGAAACCGCGCAGGTTGCATTATTAGCATAAGTCCCTGCACCAATAATTGGTGAATCGCCAACACGACCAAATTTTTTGTTCGTCATCCCTCCGGTCGAAGTACCCGCAGCTAAATTCCCCTGATTATCCAATGCGACACAACCCACTGTCCCAAATTTATAGTCCTTATTAAGGATACCCAAACGGGAACTCTGTTTCTGATCATGATCCAGCTGTGTTTTGGTACTGTCCTCTTTTTTAATTTTTTGCAGGGCATCCCAACGCATTTTGGTCCAAAAGTAAGATGGATCTACCAATTGCAACCCCACCTGTTTTGCAAACTCTTCTGCTCCTTTGCCCACCATCATGACATGTTCCGATTTCTCCATGACCGCACGCGCTGCGGAAATTGGGTTTCTAATGGTTGTGACTCCAGCAACTGCACCCGCAGCTAATGTCTTTCCATCCATAATAGAAGCATCCAATTCGTTTTTTCCCGCATTCGTAAATACGGCTCCCTTTCCCGCATTAAACAAGGGAGAATCTTCCATTACATGAATCGCTTGTTCAACGGCATCCAAGCTTGAACTCCCTTGCTTCAATTGGCTATAACCAGCTTGTAGAGCCTGCTCTAAAACCGTTTTATAGGCCTGCTCCATGGAGTCAGTCATATTTTTTTTCAAAATTGTCCCTGCACCACCATGAATTGCCAGAACAAATTGTTCTTTCGTCATGTCTTGCTTCTCCTTTCCGTCATTGTGATTACAGGAAGCCACAACCGCAGCACTTCCAATAATCATGGCTATCATTGCATGTATCTTCATTTTATTATTTTGTATAACCTGGATTTTGCACCATATTTTTGTTGACAAATATTTCATCTGCAGGAATAGGAAAATTGTATTGTGCTTTTGTTGACTCCAACAATAGTGCTCCCGCCGTATTTACAGCATCTTGGGGATCTCTACGAATAGGCATTTTCCTTCTTTTTAAATCAAAAAAACGATGTCCCTCAAATGCTAGCTCCTTGTAACGCTCCGCTAAAATAGCATCAATAAGTTCATCTTTAGAAGCGATCACTCGGTTTTGATAATCTTTGATTCGAGCTTTCCGCAACACGTTCAAATCACTATTTGCTTCATTGAGTTTATTTGTTTCGGCATTAGCTTCAGCCCGAATTAAATACATCTCCCCCGTCCTAAATAATTTCACATCCACAAGACCAGCTGTTGCATCAGCTTCTTTACGGCCCAAATATTTTCCAATCAGATACTGTTGTTTCCCTACTCCCCGATTGGGGTCATCGAGAATATAGCTACCAAAACGTATATCTTTATTCTTATCAAATAGAGCGATCAATTTATTCGAAGGAGTATAAAGAGCTATTTCGCCGTCTTGTCTAAAAAATAGCGCGCCTATAGGTCCTTCGGCAGGAGAATCATCTTCTTTGGGGAGATCTGCTGCTGTCCTACGCAATGAAAAAACCACTTCATTGGAACTCTCATCTGACCATATTTTCGGAAAAGAAGTCCGGTCAGCCAGTGGCTTTGCAGCAATGACTTTCGATGAAGCAGCAATTGCCAGTGGCCAATCTTTTGCATATAAAGCGGCTCTTGCCTGCAATGCATACAAACCCGTTTTAGAAAAGCGGTAAACAGCCTCTTCATCTCCAATTAAGCTCAAAGCCTCATTAATGTCCTTTTGGACTAAACTGATTACTTCGGCAACTGTTTTCCGTGGTGGATGTCCAATTTCAGACTTCAACATATAGGGAATTCCCAATGCTGTGGGCTCATAGCTCGCTGCATAAGCTCTCAAAAGCTCAACATGAGCAAAAGCACGGACTGCAAGCAATTCGCCTTGATAATGCTTTTTCGTATCAGCATCCACTTTCTCCAATTTTTCCAGTCCTGCCAAAGCGCGATTCGCACGATCTATGACTACATAGTACTCACCAAAAGCACTCGTCACCGATGAACTTGAGGCTGTATATTGCCAACGATAAGCACTAACATTTCCAACCGTATTTTCCAATGGATAAATTGCTTCGTCCGATACAACTACACTATTTCCAATGAGTGTGTAGGTCATACCAGCATAAGCACCCTTGATGGCCATATCGATATCATCCAGATTACGGTAAGCCTTTTCGGGATCAATCGTATCTGAAGGTTTTAGATCTAATTTATTACAGGAATAGAACGTCGACAAACCCACAGTAAAGAGGCTGATTATTAGTATATTTTTAAATGATTTCATTGCCGTAGTCTTTTTAAAAATTAACACTGAATCCCGCTGTATATGTTCTCGGAGCAGGATAGTTAAAACGGCTGATCCCTTCACTATTTTCGGGATCAAGCCCTCGCCAGGACGTCCAGGTCAATAAATTTTGTCCCTGAAAGAAAATTCGGGCTCCTTTAATTACCTTTTGATCCCCAAACAATGTTTTCGGAAACTGATAAACTAAATTGACATTTCGCAATCTGAGGAAAGAAGCATCCTGGATATCTTTGGATGTATATTCCCGCGATACATCAATCCGCTGTAAAATGGTATTGTCTCCCGGTTGCTTCCAGCGATCAGTAAGCATGCGTATACTTTGGTTACTCGTCATATAACCTGAATTTTCATTATAAAAATCCTCGTTATTCCAACGGCTAACATCACTCACAAATGCAAACAAAGCATCCAACGAGAGGTTTTTCCAGCTGACAGTTGTATTAAATCCGCCAACCCATTTTGGAAACATACTGCCAGATTTTGTAACGGCCTGTGAAGTTTCATCGTATTCGGTTGTTATACTACCATCGCGGTTATAATACTGCGCATCGCCAGTCTGGGGATTAACCCCTGCCCACTCAGGCGCATAATAGGTACCATAGGGCAATCCAACTCGCATAATCCGTGTATCTCCATCTAAAACCTCGGTCAATGCATCAGAAAGATATAATATGGTATTTTTATTATAGGAAGCATTGACCCCTAAAGTCACCCCCCAATCTTCCCTCTTAATAACATCACCGGATAAGCTCATTTCCAATCCCCTATTACGCATCTTGCCCGTGCTCAATGGTAGTTTACGATCCAAGAATCCCGATGTCAAGGAAATCGGCTGATCAAAAAACATATTCTTGGTTATTTTATTATAATAATCCATGGCAATACGAAGCCGCTTTGATGGAAAAAGCTCCATATCAAATCCGGCATTGAATTCATCCACATATTCCCAGTCATAATTCGGATTTCCGGGATCATAAGGACGAATGGCTGTTTCACCACCATAGGTAATGTCCTTTCTAAAAGTTGCTAAGTAATTGAAATCACCATTGATTGTACTGGCCGTGGTACCATAACTGGCCCGTAGAGATAGGCCTTGTATGAATTCATTGGATTTCAAAAATTCCTCTTCCTTGATATTCCAATTTGCGCCGAAGGAGTAGAAACCATGCCAACGATTCGCCTCCGCCACACGGGAAGAGCCATCATAACGATAACTTGCCGTCAACGAATAACGATTGTCATAAGTATACCTTCCCAAGGCCATATACGAAGCCAACGCATATTTAGTACGCCCACCCAAAATTGCTGGTAAATAGGTCGGACTTACTGTTACACCATTCGGATTTTCCGGTAGACGGCTATCAATACCGTAACCTTTGTATCCAAAGGCGCGGTTACGTCGATATAAATATTCAAAATAAGCTGAGAGCTCCAAATTATGCTTTTCGTCAAAAGTATTTTGATAGGTTAATCCGGTGGTACTGATCACATTGGTAGACCGGAGATTGTCTTCTGCGAATAATCCCTTTCCACCAAGTGTCGGATCCCGATCCCGTGATCCGTAATAAGAATCAGGGTTGATATAATCTTGGCCGGTAGTCGTGTTATAGTCTATACCCAATCGCGTGTGGACTTTTAAGGTCGGTAGTAATTGATAATTTAGATTGAGGCCAACATTGGTATTAAATAACTCAGAAGAACTACTTGAGTTGAGTAGACGTTCCAATCCGGCACTCCCTTCGCGCTGATCCAAAATAAAGTAATCATCTTCATTACCAAAATGAATGAGCGTTCCGTCCGGTGCATACGGATATTCATAAGGTAGTGCATAATAAACCGATGCCATAGACGATCCGACACGTGAAGCTCCTACACCTTCGGTAAATTTCGAATTTGTATACCCAAGGGTCACATTTACACCTCCTGAAAGCTTCTCTTTATCAAAATCTACATTATTTTTCAAGGTATACCTATCAAGACCAGATCGAATGGCGACCCCCTCCTGTTTATAGTATCCCGCACTGCTATAAAACCGTACATGCTCCCCGCCTCCACTGACATTCACCTGCTGATCCATAAACTTTCCATTGCGAAAGAAGTAATCACGCCAGTCAACATTTATTCCTCTCAAACTATCCAAAATTTGAGCTGCTCGAGCTTTATAAGCTGAAGTTCCGCCCGCTACGTCAGGGTTTTTAGGTGAATAAGTCCATCCAGGACCTATGCCTTCATTGTTATCTGGATCGACAAACGCCCCCAATTCTTCTTCAAATTGCAAACGTTGCTGTGTATTCATCATCTGGAATTTTGGTCGTGTCAGTTTGGAAAGACCATATTGAGAGTTAAAATTCACCGTTAACTGACCTGATTTACCTTTTTTTGTCGTGATAACAATAACACCGTTTGAACCTCTGGATCCGTATAAAGATTTTCCTGTTGCATCGCGCAATACATTGACAGATTCAAAATCATTCGCACTAAAATTCTTCAGTTCAGATGTGGCAATAGGAATTCCATCGATCACATACAGAGGATCCGAAATACCATTGATGGAACCAATCCCCCGGATAACAACAGAAGCAGTAGCACCAGGTTGTCCTGAACTAGCCATTACACTCATCCCCGGAACACGCCCCTGTAGCATTTGGTCAACAGAAGCCATTGGTACTTGTTCCAGATCTTTTGCTTTTACTGTGGTGGAAACATTGGCGGACTGTTTTTTTGAATAATTCGTATATCCTGTCACTGTCACATCCTCCAACACCGTGCTCTTATTTGCCAATACAATCGTTAGCGGCCCCGAACCACTGACAGTATTGCTCTGTCGGTCATAGCCCACAGAGGAGAACTCCAATTGATCCCCCTGTTTTGCAGCAATACTGAAATTGCCATCTGGAGTTGACTGTGCAGTTGTTCCAGCTGTCAAATTTCTGACAGTGACTCCTCCTATGCCTTGCCCCTTCTCATCAAGAACTTTTCCTCGAATAGTTTGTTGCAACAGTACAAATGAATTTCCATAATTGGCAAATGAGATGGATTTGCTTCCAGTCTTGGCAATAGTTGGTGCTAGGTTTAGGCTAAGCGCTAGTGTCATCAGCGCTTGTGCGTGCATGCTACCTCTCATAAATATCTACATTTTTGGTCAGTGTTAAAGCATATCAATATGGATAACTTTACTTAACCTAAAATGCAAATAATTATCGAACAAATGAAATGTTTTTTGCCTTATTCATCTTCTTTGTCCCACCAGTCTGAAGCCTGTAAATCATCTATTTCACGACGATCTTTCTTCGTAGGTCTTCCCGTTCCGCGGTCTCGCTTAAGCACAGGTGCCTGAAATACCGATTTGTAGCCTACAGTCTCTTCTACAGGGGTTTGATCTTCATAAAACTGAACAGCAGTTTTTGCATCCACCCGCCGCTCAAGAAGACCGATCACTTTAACAACTTTCTTTTCGATTCCTTTTTGGATATGATAGACATCGCCGATCTTAACTTCGTAAGAAGGTTTAATATTTTGACCGTTCAACTTGACCCGTCCCGCCTTACAGGCTTCGGTTGCCAAAGTTCTTGTTTTAAACAATCTTATCGACCATAAATATTTATCAATTCTCAATTTTTCTGATGCTGCAGCCATAGTGCAAAAATAGTTATATTAGCAAATTATCGTGGTATTCCCACCGAAAATTAACATATTTCCCCTATACCTAATTTCTTCATGGCAGGGGAGAGAACGATAAAGTTGCTTTTAAATGCAACTTTATCTAAGTTTGTACATCAAAATAAACAAATTCAAATAAGCAAACAAATAATATGGTAGAGCCACTTAAAAAATTGATTGAGGAAGCTTGGGAAGATAGACAATTATTGGAGTATAAAGAATATACAGAAGCAATCCGTACCGTGATCATGAAGCTAGATAGCGGTGAAATCCGTGTAGCGGAAATGATCGGCACGAGATGGCATGTAAATGACTGGATCAAGAAAGCTGTGATCTTGTATTTCCCGATCAACGATATGCGTGAGATGACAGCAGGTCCTTTTGTATTCCATGACAAAATGAAGCTAAAAACGGATTACAAACACACTGGTGTGCGTGTTGTTCCTGGCGCTTCTGCTCGTTTAGGTGCTTATTTAGCAAAAGGGGTAATTATGATGCCTTCTTATGTTAACATCGGTGCTTATGTAGACGAAGGCACCATGGTAGATACATGGGCAACAGTCGGTTCCTGTGCTCAAATTGGTAAACATGTACACTTAAGTGGTGGTGTTGGTATCGGTGGCGTACTTGAGCCAGTTCAAGCTGCTCCAGTTATCATCGAAGACAATGTATTTATTGGATCGAGAGCGATCGTTGTTGAAGGAATTCGCGTAGAAAAAGAAGCTGTGTTAGGCGCTAACGTCGTATTGACTGCATCAACCAAAATTATTGATGTTACTGGACCTGAACCTGTAGAATACAAAGGCTATGTTCCTGCTCGTTCGGTTGTCATCCCTGGATCGTATACTAAAAAATTCGCAGCTGGCGAGTATCAAGTTCCTTGTGCATTGATCATTGGTCAACGTAAAGAATCTACAGATAAGAAAACTTCATTAAATGATGCTTTACGGGAGCATAATGTAGCTGTCTAAATTCAAGGTTAGAACTAAAAAAATAAAAAATGAGTGCATTTGTGGATCGTGAGGATTTGAACAAAGCGTTGGAAACGCTAAAAGCAGGTGGGTTAATCCTATACCCAACAGATACAATCTGGGGGATAGGCTGTGATGCCACTAATCCTGATGCCGTAGAGAAAATCTTTCAATTGAAAGGAAGAGATAAGTCCAAAAGTCTGATCGTCCTTTTACATAACGACAACCAATTGGCAAGTTATGTCAACGAAATCCCCGATGTTGCTTATCAACTTATTGAATATACGGACAAGCCATTGACAATTGTCTATTCGAATGCCAAAAATCTTGCCCCTAATGCCATTGCAGAGGACGGTTCGATTGGCATTCGAATTGTCAAACATCCTTTTTGTGAACAGCTTCTACAACGTTTCCGTAAACCTATTATCTCTACTTCAGCAAATATCAGTGGTGAGCCAACAGCGAAAGATTTTGACGAAATAGCTGAAGAGATCAAAGCAGGTGTAGACTATATTGTCGAATATGATAGGCATGTGAAGACTGATGGTAAATCATCTACCATTATGAAGCTGGACCCAAGTGGTAAATTTGAATTCATTCGAAAGTAATATAAATACATCATGATGTATTCAAACTCAAAGTAGATTGAATAAACGGTGTTAGCTATCTTGCATTCAGCTTTAATATACACGCAATGAAAACCGAGCCTGTGAGCTCAGGGAATAGCCTCATCACAATTGAAACCGCCAAAGGCAGCATGAACCGAGTGAAACGAGCTCATTTATACCGATGAGACCAATACTTATAAATAATTTATACAGATGAAAAAGATCATTTTATTTTTTGCATTGGCAATTGCTGTAAGTACGCAATTACACGCTCAGAAAAAGGAGATTCCCTCAGCAAAACCGGGTGTAAAATATGGAAAGGAAATTCAGGCTAATAAAGCGATTTCTGTTGCTAAACTGGAAAAAGAACTAAGTAGCAAGAATACTTTCAACGGTAAAATTGAAGGCAAAGTCGTTGAAGTCTGCAAAAAGAAAGGCTGTTTCATGACCTTACAACGCGATGGAGAGGAACCTATCATGGTACGTTTTAAAGATTATGGATTCTTTATGCCCGCAGATATCATCGGTAAGACAGTTGTTGTCGAAGGTGTAGCCAAGCGGAAAGAAACTTCAGTCGCATCATTGCAACATGCCGCAAAAGATCTCGGTAAATCTCAAGCCGAAATAAATCAGATTACTCAGCCAAAAAACGATATTAATATTGTCGCTGAAGGGGTTGTTGTGGTAAGATGAAAAAATTTCAGACAGTAACTGCCCCATCCATCAATGTAGGTGGAAAGCTAATGACATTTGACAAGCCTGTTATTATGGGTATTCTCAACGTTACACCAGATTCCTTTTTTGATGGTGGAGATAATACCACGGTAGAGAAAGCTCTGGGAAAAGCAAGTAATCTCTTAACGGCAGGCGCTCAAATCCTCGATATTGGGGCCTATTCTTCACGTCCCGGCGCGCCATTAATCTCTTCTCAAGAAGAAATGGACAGGGCGCTTCCCCCTATCCTGGCAATCAGAAACGCCTTTCCAGAAGCGATCTTATCTATAGACACCTTTCGGGCAGATGTTGCTGCAGAAGCTATTGACGCTGGTGTACATATTGTCAATGACGTATCAGGAGGTACGCTTGATGAGGAGATGTTTGCAACAGTAGCCAAATATCAGGTGCCTTATATCCTCATGCATATGCGTGGGACTCCAGAAACCATGCAAGGACAAACCGAATATACCGACATCGTGACCGATGTTGCTACCTTTTTGGGACAAGGTATAGCTCAATTAAGAGATCTGGGTGTAAAGGATATAATCCTCGACCCTGGGTTTGGCTTTGCGAAAACAATCGATCAAAATTATGAACTGCTTTATCGGGTCGATGAATTACAATATTTTGGTCTCCCTATTTTAGGTGGTATATCACGTAAATCCATGATCTACAAAAAATTGGGTACTACTGCCCAGGAAGCCCTCAATGGTACAACGGCATTAAACACCTTACTTTTGGAAAGAGGTGTACAGATACTCCGTGTCCATGATGTCGCAGAAGCTAAACAGCTCGTTGATCTCTTCTATTAGAGAAATGTGCATACTATTTGTATAAACATCGTTCCGGGTATGTCGTATTTACTTGCCAATAAATGTTGGATCACTTAATGTTTCTATAAAAGCGATAATATCCTGCTTTTCTTGCTCCGTTAATGGAATTCGATTACCATTTTCTTTAAGAATAGGATCGAGATTTTCTGCTTCCAACACACCTTTATCAAAATAATCTAAAACAGATCTTAAGGTTGGAAATTGACCAAAACTTCCGTAAGGCGCTGTGTAAGCCGCATTTCTTAAAGAGGGAACACGAAAAGCCATCTGATCTGCATGTCGTCCAGTGACCCGACCTCGTCCTGCTTCTTCAGGATTGGGATTCAATGGAAAGCCTACATTTCTAAAGCTCTGATCAGTAAAAAGCTCCGTACCATGACAACTTGTACATTTACTCTTGAAAGTTATATACCCTCTCTCCTCTTCCGCTGTAAATCGCTCCCCTTCATTTCTTTTTACACGATCATATTTGCTATTGGCAGAGATCAATGTATACTCGTATTGTGCAATACTGCGATAAATTCGATCAGCCGTTATGCTTGCATCGCCAAATGCTTTTTGAAATAATTTTTTATAATCGGCATCAACACCAATTTTACCGATCACCTCCAAGATAGAGGAGTTCATTTCTTCATGTGTTATAATCGGAACGAGAGGTTGCTTTTCTAATTGCAGGATATTTCCATCCCAATTATAAAACTTCATAAATGCCATGTTTTGAACAGCGGGCGTATTACGAAGTCCCACCCGTTCATAAATTCCGACGGCCTGTTGCTTTCCATCTGAAAAAGCTAGACTGGGATTGTGACAACTCGCACAGGAAATAGTATTATTTCCGCTGAACCTCTTTTCATGAAATAATTTTTCGCCCAATTCAACACCATATTTTGTAGGTCTATTTTGCGCTAGGGAACTATTTAATGCTGGAAATTCTGCAGGTATCTCCAGTGAAATTTCAGGGTTGTCCTCCTTTATTGATTCGTCCATATCCCTTTTACTGCAGGAAAGTACAATCAATAACACAGTTAAGGCACAGATTACTGTTTTCATTCGAATAAACGATTTTGCAAATAAGAATAGGATTATTATGCCACTATTGTTTCCTACTAACTAACAAGGGGTCTGTTAGATTTTATATTAAGACAAGGCCATCATCACTAAGTTCCTGATGACCTTGCCATTAATTTCTTTTAGTTGTTTTCGACACGCTCGACAGAAAACATGCCGCTTTTATCCTCTTTACCATCTCCCCCAATATTATTTACAAAAACTTCCATGGCCGCCATGCTGCTATGAAGGCTTGGTGTTGTTGCATTTTTCGACGTTAGGATTACTTTTGTTTTTCCACTTAAGAGTTTATCAAAGTCAGCTTTGATCGTGATTTTAGGTGCATTGCTTCCCACAACAGCAGTCGTCGTTAGATCCAATGTAATATCACGATAAGCATCTACGCCCTGCGTATATGTTTCAGGTTTACCTCCCTCTCCATTCAGTGTGCTTCCGGTGTGGACCTGAAAAGCATTATTTTCAACACCATAAAATCCTTCGATCTTCGTAAATCGATATCCCGTAGCCCATTGCCACATCATATCGGTATCATTAGCTCCCGCTGCAGCATAAAATACCGGAAATCTGACCTGATCCAATGTATTGATTTCTTGCTTCACCCCTAATCCAAATTTGAGCTGACGATACTCCCCTACAGGTATATTGGTCAATACATAATCCAAACTCGCTTGTTTGCTTTGGTTAACCACAGTAGCTCCTTTATCCAGGTCATTTACATTGTAAGGGATTTCAGTTCCATCTGCTTTAACAAGTCGAATATTACTGACAACATACTTAAGTTCTGAGAGGTGATGTGCTTGATCCTTTTCTGATGTGTTAACGGTAGCATCAGTAATTGTCGCTCCTCCAAGGACAATGGTGCTATTTTTAAATGTATTATTAAAATGTAAGTTGATATTATTTGCTACAGGGTTGTTATCGTTTTTGCTACAGGAAATCATTATTAATGAAGCAGCAGATAAAATTAGATAGTTCGTTAATTTTTTCATTGTATGTGTTATTTGAATGTGATTAATTTTTTTTAAAAATTGACTTTTAGGGATGTAAAAATATTCCGTCCCATTCGTGGAATATTTCCCCAATCCGCATAGGTACTATAGTATTCATTCAACAGGTTCTCAGCCCCAACCTGAAAGACAGATTTGAACTTGCCGAGACTGAAACTGTAATCAGCAGATAAGTTCCATATTTTGTAGGAAGCCGTTTGATCTTCGCCATAGGCTGGACTATAATTGGTCTGTGCAAAATCCCCATTTAATGAAGTCCGCAAGCCTATTCGTTTATAGGCATAATGAAGTGCTGTCTGATAGCTTAACGGCCGTATAAAAGGGAGATTACTCTCTTCATCGTCCTTGCCTCTAGCGTAGGTAAGCACCGCTTTCCAATGCAGGTTATCCAGGACTTGATAATCTATGCTCATCGCCGTATTAAATAGCGTCGCATACTTTAAAGACGTGTAACCTTTCACACCAACGGATTGATAATTCATGGGGCTTCCTAAACTCAGAATCCGTCCGATGATATAATTGTCGATGTAGAAGTAGTTCACTTTTGCGGATACACTTAGCTTTTCCGTTTTGAATCCAACACTGGCGTTAACCTCATAAGAGATTTCATTTTTGAGATCAGGGTTTCCGATGTAATCGTAACGGTCAAAGCTATTGTAGATATAATAACCATAGGCTTCGGAAACGGAAGGTGCACGATGTCCAACCCCTGTTCCGACAGAAATATCAAACTGATTTAAGTTTAACTCGTAACTGGCATGTATCCCCGGAAGCCATCTATTCTTTTTTTGTGGTGCGCCCGGATGAAAAATCCAGTTAAATTCCACATATTTAGAATAATTGTAGTTCCAGCCCAACGAACCACCCAAGTTCACTTTACTCCGGTCTGAAATTTCCCAGGAATTATTCATTGCAACACTCACAAAACGTGTTGTTACCCAAGGCCAACTATAGGCAAACATAGTCTGTTTGGATCGATCCTGTGGGTACATCCGCATTTCCGCTATCGAAAGATTATCATAAGCATTTAACTGTACTTCTGAAGAATATCGGTCTTTCTTTAAATTTATTTTTGAAACCAATCCATAGGTTGTACTCCATCCGGGCATATCCATATGTACCAAATTCTCCGGCCGTGTCGTATCATCCATATAGTGCTCCACGGCATTGAAATAAACTTTGGTATCCCACACTTTTACCAACCCTTCCTCAAACAATTGTTTATAGGATGCTGATGTAATAATCGCCCGTGATAACCATAGGTCCATCGGTAAAGCTGGGAAGCCAACATCTTTTGCTCGATCAAATATCGCATCTACCCTGACAGCAGAAAGCGCACTTGTCTTATAGGCTAAGCCCAATGATGCATTCAGTTTATTATATTGTGAGTGCAGTACTTCCTTGTTGTTTCCATCATAATAATTACCCGCTTTACGAAGGGCAATGCTACCATCAGCAACGAAATTGTCTGTTGAATAGAATAGATTCCCAAGGTTAAAAGCTTGTTTATTGTTAAATTCAAAACCTGTCTGATACGCACCACCTATTTTTTGTTGCAGACCAAAAGGAGTACTTCTCCTTTTGAGATCAATACTTCCTGCCACTGTCGCACCATGCATATTCCCTTCTTGCCCAGACTTAATATCAATGGAAGAAAGGTTATTGCTTTCCACGTAGGAAGTTATGGGGTCCATCTTATCTGTACAGGCACCAAAAACATGCATACCATCAATTGTGATTGTGGAACGCTCCGTACTCATGTTATTCAGTAAGGGTTCCCATGCATACGCACCACGTTTGATAAAGCTGATATTGTCTGATGAAGCCAAAAATTCATCGACGGAGACGGCCATTTTCATGTCACTTTCAATCTTTCGCTTGATCGTAGCTTCAACATTGACTTCCCCCAAACGTCTCGTTGTATCTCTTTTTACTGGGATGCTTTGCCCATGTACTTTCAATCCAAGAGAAAGAATAAAAAGAATAATACTTAATTTCCTCATAACTCTTAGAATAAAATATCGAGGTACAACTCACTTTTACGTCCTTCCACTCCCGGTGTAAAATCTTTCGGCACCTCGGTTCCACGGATTACTTTTCCATCTGGATTCAACAAGATGAAATTTAACGTCCAGTTCCCGGTCATGGTATAATTAACGACACCATGATATAAACCATCCGTGTCCTGTATCAAATCTTTATTGTTAGGAGAGGAGTGATTGCCCATAGACGGTTCAGGCATACGTGGGTCTAACTTCAGCGCATAACGCTCAACTTGCGAATAGGAAAATTGCAGTTGATCAGCGAAGCCTTTCGGTGAAGAGTCAAGCTGCCTATTCAATTTATAGATGCCAGCGACCAATTTATTCTCAGCGACATTAGGTTTCTTTGGAGAAATTAATGCAATGACATACTGCTCATCATCTTTCCCTGTGAACATCGTCATATTCAGATTTTTATTGGTTTGTTGCCGGACCAATACTTCTTTTATCACGGAGAAATTTTGACCGCCAACTGTAAAATTGACATTGATTTCCCAACCGCCTTCCGAGCCACTTTCGCTGGTAAAAACGGTATAACCCGAGAAATACTTATCGTCCGATTTATAACTGAAATTATACTGGTTTGGACATGATCTTTTCTCTCCTGTAACAGTGGTCTGGATTGGCAAAAATGTAACACCAGACACTTCCACAGGAGTATTCGTTTGCGTGTTCTTGATTCTCACGCGGATATCATTATAACCGCGATACAATACACCATTCAACGCCTCGATGCTAATCGTATAACCGGCGTTTACAACATTTGTAACCTCTTTAAATTCAACACCTTCCTCGACCAAATCCCCTCTTTCGGCTTCATAATTTGTTTTTCCCTTTGTACATGACCCGAGAAATACGCATGTTATAGCAACATAAAAAACTATTGTTTTTATCAATACACTTACCTTCATAAAAATACCATCTTAGCTTAGTTTACAGGAGACTAATCTTAGTGCAGGAAAAGTATAGTTAGAAGACAACAAAAATGACGACAGAAAGGTATGCCCAACAAAAAGGGGATAACAATACATATGCTGTCCATAGAATCTTCTAAATTAACTGGAACCTGACATTCAAAAAGCCGATAACCTGTTCAAATAAAGTTTTCATCCGTTTAAATTTTTTATTCAGTTGTGATGAAGCGATCAGATTTATTCATCGAGCGTATGCTTTAAGCGGCATTCATGAGCTCGCTTTGCTCGGTTATTCGTTCCCTTATAAGATTGAATAAATCATGATGGTTTCATCGGAATAAACTATTCCTTAAACACGATGAAGCGAACATGAGGAATTATTTGTCGCTCTAAGTGAACAACAAAAAACTCATGATGAATTCTAAAAATGGATTTAAACTAACGGGGGGTGGAAAATGGTAAAAATAGGTCTGTAAGAATAATTTTCGTTGTATTCAGGGAACGAGCGCTCCGCTACATCTTCTTGAAATAAAGAAGAGACCTTAAAGTCAAAATTTTGGGAATTATTGATAAAAACGACGTCGATAATACGTGATTCAAGGTTCTTTTGTTCCTTTTCTTCGTGTTCACGCATTTTCTTCATTAGGATACATTGTCCTCTACACGAAAGGGCGTTCTCATTGAAACGGTTGATACATTCATAGCGTGCAATGTAATCTCGATTCAGTTCAAAAATGGACCACAGCCATACTGTTGAGAAGCTCTGGAGGAGCATCAAAGGCAATAAAATCCATATGAACTGTCTAGCTTTCATCTTGTGAGTTCGGCAAATATATAAATGAATCCTTGATTAAACAAATTCAATAGGAACAATAAAGTCCCCAGATAAGGTTTTACCTGGGGACTGAAAAATCAAAAAACAGCTTATTTTGGTACAACTGTAAGCACAGCTTTTTTATTACCGGCTGTTAAATCTAATGTGAATGTATATGTTTTGCCAGCTTCTAACATTTTACCGGTTTTGACACCCAAATTTCCGGAATCACGTCCATTTCTACCATCACCAACAAAAACTAGATCACTTGAGGTTGTAACATCCGTACCACCAAATTCTCCGCCCCAGCCCTTCTGATGGAAAAACTTAAAGTTGATATTATCGGTATTGATAGACTCGCCTGCTCTCAATGTAATTTGGTACTTTTTATTACCCAATGGAGCTAAACAGAGTGCTTTATCTGTATTCCAACCTACCTGATTACTGGATACTTTTGGTTTCCCAACGCCTTCTCCAATTATCCATACGGCACCAGTACCATCTTCCTGCAATTTAGCAAGATCATTTCCGGCCATGGCCTCAACGACGAAGTATTTTAGCGCGAAGTCTGCAGTAACACGGTATTTCCCTGTTATTCCTTTAAACGATATGGCCCCATCAACTGATTGGCTGAAGAAATCCGGATCAATCCACCAATCTTTCAAATCTTCGATACCATCTATCGTGACCGAATTCCCTTTGGTCATATTCAGCTCCGCTCTAAAATGTGTATCATCAAGACGACTAAAAACCGTACCATCGATCGCGTAGGCGATAATAAAAGGTGATGCCTGATAAGTTAACGTATTCAATGCGATACTATACACACCAGAGGTCGAATTTGAGAAAGGAATATCCAATGTGGATCCGAGCGTAATGGCATTATTGACCCATCCAAAATTCATGCTATTTCCCTGCTCACCAACCTTTGGCGCTTGAATATATCCTTTTACAGAAAACGGAAAATTCTCTTTGGCCGCATATTGATTCCGCCCGGTTCTCTCCATCCGATAGGACTTTGATTCAGTAACCAAAGTGAGATAAGGAAAGTCCGGACGGCTTAAGTCTATATCAAAAGACTGTTCGGTCTTCTTCTGACTAATATTCTGCAAGACAAACTTAATGGTTGCTTTCCCATCTGGAATGTCTTTCAAAAAAGGGACATAAATTTTTCCGCTATAGTCGCCATTCTCTTTTGTACGAATCGTCGTTTCGGTGACCTTATCGTCTGTAAAATATAATTGAGCTTTCAGCGTAGATAAAGCAACTTCGCTATCCGATACACGAACATTAAACACTAAACTATCACCAAAATGAGCAGCAGAAATAGCTGATTTCAATTCTATTTTGGGATCACCAATTTGATAGACATATTTTTCATCCTTTTTACAAGAACTTACCACAGCTATTGTTCCCAATAGTATATTGATGAGATATCTTTTCATAATCCCAATATTTAGTTTTTCCAACGATAAGAGACAACTGAATTTGCAGGAACCTCATAGCTAAAATGATTTTTACCATCTGCCAACGTGATTTTACGGTTGTCATTCGATTCATTTAATAACACCATAGCGTAGGTACCATCTGTATTTTGAAAGGCACTATAAACCAGCCCCTCTGCTGTATATCCTGTAGCACCAATTCGTGTCGCTCCAGACTTAACCACAGATGAAAGATGTCCTACAATATAATAATGCGAGTTGCGCGTGATGCTCTTATAATTTGATTTGCTAATATCGACAGCACCATAACAGGTTTGACAACCACCTTCGCGATTCGGACCCTTATCAGTATCCAACATCAAATTCCAAACAATAACACCCTTGCTCCAGTTATTGACCGTTCCCAAAGCCACTTCACGCATATCTTCCATCAAACGCTTGTCGAGATTACGCCCGTAGTTCCATTCTCCTATAGATGTCTCTGTAAAGACCAGCTCCTTATCCGGGCGTTGATTATGAATATCAATTAGCTCCGCTTTATCTCCTCCATAGTTGTGATAAGCTGCGCCAGCAATAAAGGAAGCCGCCCCTGCATCATTATAGATTTTAATAGGATAATCTTCCTGATCAGCCATATTATCGTAATTATAGTTATGGTCAAACGCGTAGATCTTCGTAGCAATACTTGCAGCCTTGAGCTGTGGGCCTAGAGATTGTTTGATAAATGTTTGTTGCTCCTGCCATGACATGTACATTGAAGCAGAATTTTTTCGATTCAATGGCTCATTTTGAACGGTAATTGAATAAATATTAATACCCTCCTTCTTCATTGCTTGAAGCCATTGTACAAAATACCAACCATAATCCTGATAGTATTTTGGATTTAATTGACCGCTAGTCCAAGAATCGAAAGGTTTTAAATCTGTCAGATTATTGACCTTCATCCATTTTGGCGGAGTCCATGGCGATCCCATAATTTTGACGTTTGGATTGATGGCCAGTATTTCTTTCAACACAGGAATAACATATTGCGTTTCTTCTGACTGCAACCCAAAATTTTCCTTTCCTTCTTTGTCCCAACAAGTATACTCGCTCAATGAAAAATCAGAACATCCGATAGCAATACGAATATAGCTCATGCCCATACCATCTTTATCGGAGAAAGTCTCCGTAAGAAATTTCGTCCGATCCTCCTTACTCATTTTCATCAGATTATAACAGGTAGAACCGGTAATAGCTGCACCAAATCCGTCCATTGTCTGAAACTTCTGAGCAGGATTTACGGTAATTGTGTTGGGCGACATATTAAACTTTGTACTAAAATCGACATATTTTTTTGTCAGATCATAGGCACGGTTTGTATTAGTCATCACAATAGTGACATCGCCAGATTTTTTGATATCATCGCCCTGTGAGGGTGTGAAGCTATCACGGTTACAAGATGTTGCCGTGATCAAACAGGACAACAAGAATGTATATATCATAGTGTTATTATTACGTTTCATAAACAATTAAAATAATTAGTATCCTGGATTCTGAACTAAGTTAGGATTCTGGTCAATTTTAGGCTGTGGAATCGGCAGACGGTAGGAATTCTTTGTGAACGGATATACCTGCGCCTTTCTTCCTGAGTCTTTCGCATACACGGCATTCATGACAGTTTCCACCTTATCTAAACGAACTAGATCAAACCAACGCTGCCCCTCGAAGGCTAATTCCAGGCGACGTTCTTTCAGATATGCTTCCAATAATGCATCTTTATTCGACCGAATTCCTGCAGGTAATTTGGGTAATTTTACACGTGTACGGATCTTATCAATAATGTCAGCTGCACCGGAAAGATCAGTTCCCTGCAGAATCAACGCTTCGGCTTTCAATAATAGAATATCGGCGTAGCGGAGCTTGACAATGCTACTCATGCCCGAACGCAATTTAAACATAAAAGGATAATGGCTCGATGGGTAATAGTTGCTCCAGGTTGTTGTATAGTACACAATCGCTTGCTCCATCCGAATTTGGTCTGCCTCATTTGTATATGCTTGTATCAAATCACGCGATGGTGTGACCCATTTGGCCCATGTAAATGCATTGTCGTAATTGGACAGGTCTCGACCGAACATCCAGGTCGCCCAGTTTCCTGAGCCAGGCATAAATTGCGCTTCTAAAATTGATTCTTTTGTATTTCGTTGTGCTAAATCGGTCTTGGCCGCGTTCACTGCATATAAATCTCCATAATTAGGATTCAAATCAAATCCATCTCCAGTCAATGCATCTGCATACTGAATCACTTTATTATAATCTCTAAGCGGTTTCTCAGCATATAGCTTTGCCAACATAGCTCGGGCTACAGACTTTGTAAACAAAGTTTTATTCGCATTGCTGTTGACCGGGGCATCAACCAGGGCCTCCAAAAGATCCTTCTCAATCTGTTTATGCGCTTCCTCTTCAGTCGCTTGCTTGGGGAAGTACTCCGGATATACCGCTTCGATATTTTCCGCGGTAATATCTTTTCCTTGTGTTGTAATTACTGGAATGGATCCAAATATGCGCACCATATCAAACATCGCAAGCGCCCGAAAGATTTTACCCTGCGCCTTGTAGACTTTGATGTCAGCCTCACTAATGGATTTATCCGCAACACTATCGACATTGATTATTAAACGGTTGGCCCGCGCAATATCTTCCAGATAACGAGCCCAATCCCGATCAACAACGGAATTGGATCCCTCAATAGAATTATTCTCAAATGGTACAACTTCCGCACCTGTTGTTCCTGCGTACGCATTGTCAGCATGAGAATCGCCGATCAGCAATAGATCCAGGTACCAATGCTCTTGCCGATCTCGCATCTGTTGGTAAATTCCCGAAAGAAAATTATCAACCTCGCTTTTGTTTTTAAAGACGATCTGTGTTCCATTTTCAGTTTTACCTTGACTTACATCTGTATAGCTGTCCAGAGGATCACGATTTAGCGAGCAAGATGCCAGCAATAAGCCTGTTATGAGCAAAGGTAAAACGTATTTAATATTTATTTTTTTCATCACAATTCAATTAAAATTCTACATTTACACCAAGTACAAAGGATCTATTTTGTGGATATGTCCCCCAATCGAGGCCTTGTACTCTTCCCGAATTTCCCCACTGGTTTACCTCCGGATCCATGCCTGAATATTTAGTCAGCGTAAATAGGTTGCTTGCCGAAAAATAAGGCTGAATCTTTTGAATTCCAATCTTTTTCAAACGTTCAGGTGCGATAGAATAACCCAATGAAATATTTTTCACGCGCAAATAACTTCCATCTTCCACAAAATAAGATGAGTTTTTGATATCAAAACCTGCTTTGGGCACATGTGTAATCTGTCCGGGAACACGCCAGCGATCGAGTACAACTGTCGTTTGGTTACGACCATCATACATTCCCTCTGTTTCCATTCTGCTCGCATTGAAAATATCATTACCGTAAGTGCCCTGAAGAAATATACTTAAATCAAAATTTTTCCAAGAAAAACTATTTGTCAATCCGTACACAAATTTTGGATTGGGATCCCCGATATAAGTGAGATCGGAAGGAGATGTTTTGCCATCACCATTGAGATCTCTATACATCAATTCACCTGTCTCCGGATTTACACCATCAGAAATATATCCATAAAATCCACCTAAAGGCCTTCCAGGTTCATTCCTAACGACCGTTGCATTGACTAGATTATTTGTAACCGCATCATTGTAGATTTTTGTAAAAACGAGCTTATCCAGACGGTTCTTATTAAACGAAATATTGAAATCCGTATTCCATGTAAAATCGCCTGTGAGATTCTTGGAGTTGATCCCAATCTCAAATCCTTTATTGGTCATTTCGCCCTCATTCCGTTTAATTGTGCTCGCCGAGGAAGACCCTGTAGGCAAGCTCACTTCCATCAACATATCTGTTGTTTTTTTATGGTAGTAATCTAAGGTCAGGTTCAATCGATTATTTAATGTAGAAAAATCTATCCCCACGTTCGCTTGGGTCGTTGTTTCCCATTTTAAATCTGTCGCTCGTAAGGTAGTCGAATTCCCAATATTTGGCGGAGAATATTGATATTTGTCTTCAAACCAAGGTAAACGCTGAATCACATTGAATGAAAGATAAGAGTAGTCCCCCAATCCAGATTGATTCCCGGTCTGACCCCATCCCCCGCGTATTTTAAAGTCATTGATCCAATCCACGTCCTTCATAAAATCCTCCGCAGATAAACGCCATGCTGCCGATACCGAAGGGAAATATCCCCACCGACCAGAAGGACTTAATTTTGATGATCCATCCGCGCGCATATTTGCTGTTACAAGATATTTTCCATCGTAATTGTACATTGCACGGGCAAAATAGGATAGGATGGCCCAATTGGATGCCCCGGACCCAGTTCCATTCCATGAAATCTTGTTTGCCGCATTGAGCGTCTGTATGATACCATTAGCATAATTGGAACCATAAATATAACTATTGGAATATTTGGAATCTGTCCAGGATGACCCTGCCATTGCCTCCAAGCTATGTTTTCCAAAGCTTCTGCTGTAAGTCAGCACATTGTCCCAAGTCAATACCGTGTTTGTGTTGCGAGCATCAGATGCCTCTCCAAACTGATTTCTACCCTGTTGTGTAATCCAGGGATCTAAAAACGTTGTCAGTACACCCGATCGTCTGTCCATTGAAAAAGAGGACTTCCAGGTTAAATTGGGTAAAAAAGATATCAATACACTTCCTGTTGCCAATAATCTATTCTCCCGATTATTGTTATTCTTGGTTCGTTCGAGATTTTCTAAAGGGCTGTTTATATTTAGCCCATTGAAATTAGTATTGTACCGATCAGGAAACAGAGTATCCCATATTGGTGCATAAGTTGGCGTATTAATGATAGAGGTAACCACTCCGCCACGATTAGATCCGTTGCCCGAGATAATCCCGTTGGTATTGTAATCCGCATAAGATAAATTGGCATTAACCTTCATCCATCTTTTTACTTGATTATCTATATTCGCTTTGAAGTTATAACGTCTAAAGAATGAACCTTGCAGCGTGCCTTTCTCTGTCAGATAGCCCCCACCCAAATAATAACGTAATTTCTCGTTACCATCGGAGATTGATAACTGATAATTCTGTTGAACTCCAGTTTTATAGGTTTCCTTAAACCAGTCTGTTTGATCAGTAAGCCCTTCAGGCAGCTTAACATAACCTGTCTCATCCATCAACTCCTTGTATTGTGCGGTATTCAGGACTTTTACGGTATTATTAACCACATTTGCTGTAGCTTGTGCTCCTAAGGTAATTTTAGCTTCCCCAGCTTTTCCGGATTTTGTCGTTACAAGAATAACACCATTTGCTCCACGCGAACCATAAATAGCTGCAGAAGAAGCATCCTTTAAAATCTGAATGTCCGTGATATCACTTGGTGATAAAAATTTGATGTCCTCAACAGGTAATCCATCGACAACATAAAGTGGGTCATTTGAACCATTAAATGAGGTTGTACCCCGGACTTTAATTGACATCTCACCACCGGGTGCTCCATTGGGTTGGATCACAGATACACCTGCAGCCTTCCCTTGTATGGCCTGCCCCAAACTTACGACCGGTCTCTTTTCCAAATCTTTGGTCGATACCGAAGAAATTGCGGTGGTTACATCTTTCCGTTTTACGGCACCATAACCGATCACAATAACGTCTTCAAGTACATTGGTCGATGAGTTCAGCTGAACAGTCATTGTACTATTAGCCGGCAATTCTTTATTGTCGTAGCCAACAAAACTAAATTGAAGAATACTACCGTGAACAGCTGAAATTTGAAAACGCCCATCTCCGTTACTGGAGACCGCATTACTGGTACCTTTCTGTGTAATTGTTACGCCAGTGAGCGGTTTCTGATCTTGGGCATCAAGCACTCGTCCACTGACCTGAATACGGTCTTGTGCAAACACCGAATTCAACCAGGTACACAAGAAAATCAGCCCTATTGAAAAGGTTACTTTTCGAGTAAAGTAAATCATATGAAATAAAAAAATTGGTTATTGTTTTGTCTTTGGTTATTCCAAACTAGCGAGGAGTTTCCCCTGCTCCATCGCTCAAAACAAAACTAGCAGGACCGAAACAGGAAAAAAAGCGGCGGTACTTAAAAAGTACCTCTCAAAAAACACAAAACACTACAATACAGCGCACTACAAAATAAAACACAAGATAAAAAGTACTAAAAAGAGATCGAATACAGGCTTGTATTATTAATTATTTGGTATTTATCAGTGGATATTAAGGTCGATCAATAGTTGCAATTTGACAAACAGATGCCTCAAAGGCATCGCGATGGCCAGCTGCTTTGTTACGTACCTTGGTTCTATAGTTATAAACTGTACGAAGGGAGTATCTAAGAAAACTAGCGATCTTAACCGAGTCATCTATTCCCAGACGAATCAGGGCAAAAATACGCAGTTCTGTATTGAGCAGTTCATTTTTCTTCGGATATATCTTCTCGTCCTCTTGAAGAAGGGCATTAAATTCATCAACAAACGTTGGATAAAGGTTCAAAAAGATCCGATCAAAATTGATATAGAGTTGTTGTATCTCCCTTTCTTCCATCTGTGTCGATCTCAATTGCTCCCGGATTGCTTCCCATTGGTTATTGGATGCCTTTTTCAGCAATGCTTTTCGTATATCCTCCATTTTGTCAATATAACTTGAACACATATCAAAAAATTGCGCAATATACTCCTCTTTAATGTGATTGGATTCTGAGAGTTTTAAATTCGTTTGATTGATTTCAGTATTCAATGACCGCAACTGCTGATTGGTTCCTGACAATTCCGACCTGATCCTTCGCAAATGCTGGACTTGACGATAGATTACAATCAATCCGATAATTACACCGATCAACAAAATACTAACCACAACAACCAAGGCGATCAATTGCTTATTCTGACTATTGATTTTCTGTTGGTACGCAGCATTAATGATTGGGTAGGAAGAGGTGCCTTCAATAATCCGATAACGCACTTTACACAGCATCGCATCATCAATTGTTTTTTCAATATAGCGAAAGGCACGGTCAAAATCCTGTTTATCATAATAAGCTAGCGCTAAATCATGAAATGAAGCATTGTCTCGATTTGCCATCTCAATATCTGCACTCGCTGAAATAGCCAGATAATAAAGTTGGCCGGCCGTATTTTTTTCGTATTTATAGATCAAGCTAATAAAATAGGACAATAAGGCGCGCTGCTCCAAGTCTTTCTGATTTTCCGTCCAAAGCTTGAAAAATTGCTTTTTCGCATCTTCCCGACTGCCATTAAATAAGGTTTTTATCGCAATGGTCGTCCGATATTCCAATGAAGATTTCGGCAAAACCTGTAATAGTGAATCTCGATAGCGTTCACTTGCCTGATAATATTCCTGACGGTCGTTACTTTGTCCATAATGACTATAAAATGAGCTATAGGTATCGTAATATTTGGCTAAAAGTTTGGTAGCAAGGCCTGCGGAACTAATTTGGTTCAACAATTTTGATGCTTCAATATAACGCCCAATCGTCGAATAAACCCAGGCTAAATCTAGTTGAATAACTGTATGAAGTGAATCATTGTTGGCCGGAGCTAATTTTTGGCAAAGCGTGATATAGGTAAGTGCAGCATCGGAATCGAACTTTTTATAGTTTTCAAAAATTTCATAATTCTTCTCAAAAAAACGAATTTGGTCAGCTTCAAGTGCTTTCGCCTCTTGTTTTAGTTTGGCTAATTTGTCTTCCCGATTTTTAACATACATCTTCTGATTTTCCATTAGATATTCTAAACGTTGAAAAATCTTGGTACTATCCGAATAGTCCTGAGCAGTTAGTAAAAAACTTAAATGAAATAGAAAAATGAAAACAAAAATGCGCTGCAACATAATAAAGCCCGGTTCAACATAGTCAAAGCTAAACTACATAAAAATAACAATAAAAAAGAGGACATCTCACGACGGCCTCTTTCTGTGACCCTCTTTTTGGGGTCTAAGAATTAACAAATTAATTCTTTATCGCATGAAAAATAGTTTCCCTAATTAGCTGAACATTGGGTTTATTTCCACCCACCTCCCAAAGATTTGTAAAGTAAAATCTGGTTCAAGGTATTTTCTTTCTCCAGTTCAACTTTTCCAATCTGGGCTTCCAAGGATTCTTTTTGAGCTGTAACCACATCCAGCGATGTCACACGTCCCGCAATAAAAAGCTCTTGTGCAGCTTCAATAGATAGATCCAATGCCCTTACGTGCTCATCCACAAATGTTCTACGCTTACTGATTGCCTCTTGAGTCATAATGACATTAGAGACTTCGTTATAAGCATTCACAACAGATTTCTCATAGTCTAAAAAAGCAATTCCATAATCGGCTTTTGCAACTTCATACTGTGTCTTCAATTGTCTCTGATTTAATATAGGCAGCGTGATACCACCAAATAAATTATAAGCAATAGATTTGTCCAAATTAAACAACTTGTTGAAACTGAAGCTCTGTAAACCGACAAAAGGGCTAATGGCTACCGAAGGTAGAAAGGCCAACCGTGATGCTTCCTGATTGTTTGACGATGCCATCATCTTCAGGTAAGCTGTTTTAATATCTGGACGCTGATTGACCAGATCATCCGGAGTGCCAAAGGTCATTGCATGATATAGATTTGTATTTTCAATATATTCACTGCGCTTAATAGGCTGATAATATCTTCCCAGCAATCCGTTGATATGATGTTCCCACAGTGCAATCTCCTGACTTAATTTCTCCTGAGCAGATTTAGAATTTGCCAATAGTGCTTTAAACTGTTGCACAGACAGTTCCGTGGCATAACCGGCATCTTTTTTTACCTCAACGACTTCAAGTGCATTCGTATGCAGTTCAATATTACGGTTATACACCTTGATCTTTTGATCGAGAGCCATTAACTCATAATAGGCCGTTGCAATATTGGATACCAATTCTGTTTCTAACAGGCGTTTTCCTTCCTGTTCGGCCAAAAAACCAAAATAAGCAGCTTGCTTCTGGCTTTTTAATTTACCCCATAGATCAATTTCCCACGAAGAACGAAGTCCAATAAAATAATCTGGGATAAATGGTTCTGGCAGCTTTTCATCATTTTTCAAATTACTCGAAAAATTTGAATCATAGTTACCGATACCCGATTCCGTATAGTGCCCATATTTACGTATCCCGCCCTCAACAGCTGCTTCTACAGTAGGGCCTAATGCAGCCTTTCGCTGTTTAAAATAAGCCTGTGCTGATTCAAGCCGTAAGATCGATTGGCGAATATCAATATTATGCTGTAATGCGGAATCAATCAATGCAACTAAAAGTGGATCCTTAAAAATCTCGCGCCAAGACCGATTCCCCACATTTACGCTATCAACAGCAGTCCTTTCTGAAAATGCTGTCGGTACGGCAATTTTCTCAGGCTGTGCCGCCTTCTTGGGGACAGAACAGCTACCAAAAAGAATGAGTGCAGCAATCACTAACGATGTCTGTTTTATAACCTGTTTTTTATTCTCCTTTTTTGAGAATAAGATAACCAGCCCCGGGATAACAATAACACCTAATATCGTTCCGATAAGCATACCACCAACTGCAGCAGTACCAATACTCCGGTTCCCCAAAGCACCAGCCCCACTAGCCATCATTAATGGAATCAATCCAGCAATAAATGCGAAAGAAGTCATCAAAATAGGACGTAAACGCGCGACAGCCCCCTCAATTGAGGCAGTCACAATATCCATTCCCTGCTTATATTTCAAATTGGCATATTCCACAATTAGGATCGCATTTTTACCCAAAAGACCGATCAGCATGACCAGTGCGACCTGGGCATAAATATTGTTTTCCAAGCCAAATATTTTCAGGAAAATAAAGGCTCCAAAAATTCCGGCAGGTAAACAGAGGAGAACTGGTAATGGTAATAAAAAGCTTTCGTACTGAGCACACAACAATAGGTAAACAAAGAGTAAACAGAGCGCAAAAATATACAGGGCCTGATTTCCTGAAATCTTCTGTTCACGGGTCATCCCCGACCATTCGATACTGTAACCTTGCGGTAAAGATGATGCAATCTTTTCAACTTCCTCGATCGCCTGTCCTGAACTAAACCCAGGAGAAGACTGACCTGTCACCATCGCTGAGCTAAACATATTATAACGCGTAATCTGCTCTGGACCGTAAATACGCTCCATGGAAATAAAAGCATTATAAGGTACCATCTCTCCGGTTTCATTCTTTACATATAGACGGAGGACATCCTCAGGCCGCTGGCGATACTCAGGTCCTGCCTGTACCATCACCTTATACATTTGCCCGTAACGGATGAAATTTGTTGCATAGAGACTCCCCATCAAGGTTTGTAGGGTATTCATTGCATTTTCTACCGATATCCCTTTCTTTGCAGCCATATCATAGTCTACTTTCAGCATATACTGCGGAAAGTTAACATCAAAACTGGAACTGATATCCTGAATGACTTCACTTTTCTCCATATCCTCCATAAATTTCTGCAATACCTCCGCCGTCTTATTGAGATCTTCATTCCCGCTACGGTCCAACAACCGTAATTCAAAGCCTGAAGAGTTACCAAATCCCGGAACTGTCGGAGGAGGGAAGAAATCAATTTGCCCATCTACAAAATCCTTTGTTTTCTCCCGCAATTCCTTGATTACATCATCGACCGTTTGATCTCTTTCTTTCCAAGGTTTAAGGTTAATCATCCCCATTCCATACGATGCACCGGAGACCTCAGTAACGATACTATATCCCGATAGGGTTGAAACTGTTTCGACAATATCCAACTTACGTGCAACGGAATCAATCTTATCCAATACGCGCTCCGTACGATCTACTGTTGCCCCCGGAGGTGTAGTTACCGAGACATAGATCATACCTTGATCTTCTGTTGGAATAAAACCCGATGGCAATATCGCACTGCTTCCCCAAGTTGCAACAAAGAATCCACCCAACAATAGTAGTGTGAGTCCGCGTCTAGCACTTGTTTTCATCAATATTCCTTTATAACCGAAAGCGGTTCGGTCATAAATAGCATTGAATTGTTTGAAAAAACGGTCCAACCAATTATTGGATGGTTTGCGATCATGTGGTGATTTTAAGAAAAGCGCACATAACGCAGGTGTCAACGTTAGGGCATTTATACCTGAAATCACGATAGCCGCGGCCAAAGTCAGCGAAAATTGCCTATAAAATATACCTACTGGGCCTGAAAGAAAGGCAACAGGAACGAAAACTGCCGACATCACCAATGTGATCGCTACTACAGCGCCCCCAACTTCTTTCATTGCTTCTAAGGTCGCTTCCATGGGTTGTAGATGCTCTTCCTCCATCTTAGCGTAAACCGCTTCCACGACCACAATCCCGTTGTCGACCACAATTCCGATCGCCAATACCAATGCAAATAGTGTTAGTAGATTGATTGAGAAGCCTAACATCTGCATGAAAAACAAAGCTCCAATCAGACAGACCGGTACCGCCAGAATTGGGATAACTGTCGCTCTAAAATCCTGTAAAAATATAAACACGACAATAAACACCAGTAGAAATGCTTCCAGTAGGGTCTTTATAACAGATGAAATAGATGCATCCAAGAAACGTGACACATCATAGCCCATGGTATAGGTCATACCCGCTGGAAATGAAGTCTGCTTCAGTTCTGCCATACGATCTTTTACCCGTTGAATAACCTCCTGCGCGTTTGATCCTGGTAGCTGTTTTAACATGATGGACGCAGATGGGCGTCCATCCGTTTTGGAGACCATTTCATAATCCAGGGAGCCGAACTCAACGTCAGCTACATCCTTGATACGAATAATCGAACCATTGGAATTTGCACGAATAGGCACATTGGCATATTCATCAATCTCCGTAAATTTTCCTGGATAACGCAAGACATACTGTTGCATATTGCGCATTTTGTCTGAGCTAATCCCAGTTTGCCCAGGTGCAGCCTCAATATTCTGTTTGCGCAAAGCCGCTACCACATCTTCGGCAGAGATATTATATGCCGCCATACGATCGGGTTTTACCCATACACGCATCGCATAATCCCGCATACCCATAATCTGGGCTAGCCCGACACCTTCAATACGTTTCAGCTCCTTCAGGATATTGATATCGGCGAAATTATAGATGAAACGTTCATCTGCAGTTTCATCGTCAGTAAAGACATTCAGGTACATCAACATTGAGTTGACTTCTTTCTCTGTCGTTACCCCAGCTTTAATAACTTCCTCAGGCAATTCATCCAGTACAGTCGTTACCCTGTTCTGAACATTGACCGCAGCAATATCCGGGTCCGTTCCTACTTCAAAGAAAATCTGTATCACCGTACTTCCATTATTAGTTGATACGGAGTTCATATAGGTCATCCCTGCAACACCATTGATCGCTTTCTCCAATGGAATAGCGACCGCATTGGTACTTACTTCGGCATTCGCACCAGTATAATTGGCGTTCACAACCACTGACGGCGGCACAATATCTGGGAATTGCGTAATCGGCAACGTAAATAATGCCAGTAAGCCCAAGAGTGTAATAAAAACCGATATTACAAGCGATAATATGGGCCTTTTTATAAATGTTTCAAACATAATGTATCCTCCGCTACAGCTTCCTCAATTTTGGATTAATTTTCATTCCATTACGCAAATTTTGCACACCTTCATAAACCACTTTAACATTTGGATCGAGCCCACCTTCAACAATGTAATAATGGCCTACACGAGGCCCCGCAATAAAAGGTGTCATCTTGACTGTACTATCAGCCTGCATGGTATAAACATAAGTTTTGTCCTGTATCTCAAATACTGATTTCTGATGTACAAATGCATGTTCTCCAGTTTCCATCGGGACAGCAATCTTACCAGTAGCACCGTGTTTCAGGATATGTTCCTTATTTGGAAATTGTACACGAAGTGCGATAGACCCCGTATTTGCCTCAAATTCACTTTCGACAATATGTGCTACCCCTTCATGTGGGTATAAGACTCCATTCGCCAAAATTAATTTCACCGTTTTACGGGTTTCCTTGCCATTCATTTTATCTTGCATCATCGTCAGGTATTCCCGTTCTGAAATATCAAAATAAACATTGACCTGGCTTAGATCAGAAATCGTGGTGATGAGGCTTCCCTCTGTCAGTAGCGAACCTTCCTTCAATAAGATCCGATCTATCCGACCATCAAATGGTGCCTGGATCACCGTATAATCCAATCTCGTTTGGGCTTGATTAACTAAAGCACGGGCTTCTTCAATTTTAGAATTAGCGGCCTTCAACTGAATTTTTAATAGATTATATTCCGAAGGACTCACAATATTTTTATCCACCAACTTTTGGGTTCTTTCCATCTCAAGCTTGATTTTTTGAGCTTCAGCAATGGAATTATCATATTGCGCTTTTGCTTTGGCAACCTCCGAGCGATACTCTTCGTTATTATATCGGAATAAAATCTGGCCTTTCTTTACCCAAGCACCCTCGTCCACATAGATTTTATCTAGAAATCCATTTAATTTGGATCGAATCTCAACATTTTTCAAGGCCTGAATATCTGCAATATACTCCTGATAGACAGTCGTATCCATTACAACAAGCGGTGTAATTGGTATATTCTTAATTTCTTCTTTTTGCTCGGCATTAGCATTGGAGGAGCTGCAAGAAGCCAGCATCCCTACCGTACCCAATAATAGGCACAGTGCAAATAATTTCTTCATAAAAACGATAAAAAATAAAATGTAAAACTAGATGGGAGCTACAATAATATTGTGTAGGAAGACACCAGAGCTACTGCCCCTGGACACCAGAAAAATAAAAAACACTATTATTTTATAGACTCCAATAGAAAAGTATAGGAGAATCCTTAGAAAGGCCGGAATCTATATAAAAATTGATAATATCCTGGTCGACAAATAGTTTTTGACCGATAAAATGGATGTATTTTATCCTTAGAAAAGCATAATGCAGTAAATACAATCCCAAAAACAAATATGAAAATGGATAGTACCTGACTATTGACAGAAAATATACGATAGTCGTCCTGCAGTAGGACTTTCTCTTCTTGTGAAGAATGAATAGGTTCTAGATCCAATACATCATCCAAAAAATACTCCACCATCGTTTCTCCCGCATGCAGCACTTGCCCCGTCGTCGATGAGAATGACTCATACGTCAAGAGATTGAGATACGCAAAGAGTGTTAAAAGATGAAATAATTTACCTAACATATCGAATTTTCGAACCACAAAGGTATGACTTTAAATAGCCAAGATTATTTTATTCGTGTAAAAAAACCATGACAGCAAATAGATTGGTCATCATGGTTTTTTTGTCTCACTTTTTTAAGTGAATTGTACCTGTGATTTTTTTATACTATTTTATTTATTTCCTGATCTTTCGTACTAAAACTTTTCGTTACTGAAAGAATATGGAGCATCGTCTTTCTTAGTTCCTCTATTTTTATTCGGTTCTGTACTCATTTTAAATTCCAGATCTGCTCCTTTTAGGAGATCCGAATAGCGGATATAGTTTTTCTCATAAGCTTTTCCATTCCAGGAGAGCTGGTTCACATAAACCTGATCGCCCCGCTCTTGCTTCGCATGAATATGGACCTTTTTCCCATTTTCGAGTTTTAAGGTCACGCTATCAAACTGAGGTGAACCAATAACATATTCTCCAGATCCGGGTGAAACAGGATAAAATCCCAATGATGAAAAAACATACCAAGCAGAAGTCTGTCCATTATCCTCATCACCACAGTAGCCATCTGGTGTCGGAAGGTACAGTTTATCCATGATCTTACGGACCCAATATTGTGCCTTCCATGGTTCTGCGGCATAGTTATAGAGGTAAGGCATATGTTGGATCGGTTGATTACCATGCGCATATTGCCCCATATTCATGACCTGCATTTCACGCATCTCGTGGATCATGCTACGACTTTTCATACCTTCATAACTCGGGATAACAAAAACTGTATCCAACATGGAAACGAAAGATTTATTTCCGCCCATCAAGTCTATTAGTCCCTGTGGATCATGGAATACACAAAAACTCCAATGCCATGCATTACCCTCAGTATATTCACGAGACCAAGCACTTGGATCAAAATTTGCAACAAAAGAACCATCAGCTTTTTTACCACGCATCAACTTTGTCGTTGGGTCAAAAAGATTTTTGTAATTCATCGCCCGTTGTGCATAAATAGCTGTTTCAGATTTTGGTTTACCTAAGGTCTTTCCAAATTCATAAATACACCAATCGTTATAAGCATATTCCAAGGAGCGGGCTACGTTCTGGTCAACCTTTACATCTGCTGGAATATAGCCTAGTTTATTATAGTACTCATGGCCAAAACGCCCAGTAGAAGAATGTTTTGGATACGCATTGTGTGCGCCATGTTTCAGGGCCTCCCAAAGAATTTCTTTATCATAACCTGTTCGATTAGTCACCAAAGCATCCGCTACTACCGATGCAGAATTATTACCGATCATAGACGCACGATGCCCCGGTGATGCCCATTCTGGCAAGTATCCACTTTCCTTGTAGGCATTCACTAAGCCCTCCTGCATACGATCATTCATAGATGGATAGAGCAAGTTCAAAAGCGGAAATAAACTTCTGAATGTGTCCCAAAAGCCTGTATCTGTGAACATTTCACCAGGTAGAATCTGGCCGTTATAAGGGCTATAATGAATTCGTCTTCCTGAACCATCAATCTCGGAGAAATCTCGTGGAAATAATGTTGAACGATAGAGACAGGAATAAAACGTACGCAAACGATCCACGTTTTTATCCTCCACCTGAACACGCCCCAATACCTCATTCCATTGTTGTTTGCCTTCATCTGCGACCTGCTCAAATGTTTTAGAGTTCACTTCATTGAGATTAAGCTCCGCCTGTTCAAAACTAATAAAGGAAGAAGCAACCTTTGCCATCACTTTCTCTCCTCTTTGTAAAGAAGGGAAGCCAATGATCGCTCCAGCATGATCATCCTGAATTTCCAATTCATTATCCTTGATTTTGCCATTCCTTACACCAGCTTTATACGAAAAAGGCCGATCAAAAGTTATGACAAAATAATTCTTAAAATTATCTGGAACACCACCACTATTTTTGGTCGAATAACCTATAATTTTATTTTCTTGAGGAATAACCTTGATATACGATCCCTTATCAAAGGCATCAATAATCACATAAGCCTGTTCTGTTTTGGGAAAAGTAAATTGAAATACCGCAGCCCTTTGGGAAGGTGTAAGCTCAGTAGTGACATCATGATCTGCCAGGTAAACACTATAATAATAGGGTTTCACAACCTCGGCTTTATGCGAGAACCAACTCGCCCGTTTTTCCTGATCAAACTGTGGTTTACCCGTCATCGGCATCAACGAGAATTGTCCATAATCATTATTCCAGGGACTAGGTTGATGCGTTTGCTTAAATCCCTTGATCTTATCCGCAGTATAAGTATATACCCAACCATCGCCCATATTACCCGTCTGCGGTGTCCAGAAGTTCATTCCCCAAGGACGCGCGATGGCAGGATAGGTATTCCCATTAGACAGCTCGTATTTAGATTCTGTACCAATCAAAGGGTTTACATAGTCTACCGGAGAAGATTGTTGCGCTAAACTTACATGAGACGCAAAAAGAAAAAGGACACCGCCTGTTATTTTTTTAATGTTAAACATAATTCTTGTTTTGGTTGAAGCCGTCCTAAAATTCATCAAAAAGCTAAAACGTATTAGTAAATATAATATAAGAAATTTAAATATAGAGGATAACAAGCCTATTTTCACAAGATGGTTACAAAAAATCCCCTATTCAAGTGGTTGCCTGAATAGGGGATTGTATCTTTTAAAACATGACCAAATGAGATTTTACCCGTTCTATCTGATATCGTTTGGCTTCTGTTTGAATTTTATCATTCGTATAGTCAAATATTTTATTTACTCGGTTTACTACTCATGTTATAGATCAGTTCACCACCATTCGTTAGGCTACTATACGATAGTTTCAAATTATCCAAGAGTTTACCATTCAAAGTCACCGATTTAACATATACATTCTTCTCCGATTGGTTACGCACAGTAATCGCAATACTCTTTCCGTTTTCTAGATTGATCTTTGCAGATTTCACCAATGGGCTTCCAATCCAATAGGTATCTTCACCCGGTGCTACAGGATAAAATCCAAGCGCTGTAAACAGATACCAGGCGGACATCTGTCCACAGTCATCATTTCCACCCAACCCAGCATGTCCATTATGATATTGATTTCGAATAATCTGACGTAAACGTGCCTGCGCTTTCCAAGGGCTCTGGGTCATGTTATACAAATAGGCAACATGATGCGATGGTTCGTTTCCATGTACATAATTCCCAATAATTCCATCCCGGGTGATATCCTCGGTATGCTCAAAATATTTATCGGGTAGTTCCATAGTAAATAAAGAATCCAAATAGGTCTCCAGTTTCTTTTGACCACCCATAAGCTCCATCATCTCGCGGGGTTGATGTGGGACATACAAGCTATAATTCCAGGAATTCCCTTCGATAAAGCCTTGTCCATGGGTATCTAATACATCAAATTTTTCCTTAAACTTCCCTTGAGAATTCTTTGGTCGCATAAAGCCAATCGCTGGATCATATAGCGATTTCCAACTCTCAGCACGTTTCGAAAATGCACGATAGATATCTTCTTTACCCAGCTTCTTTGCCAATTGAGCAATACACCAATCATCGTAAGCATATTCCAGTGTATTGGAAACCGAAGTACCAGACACATCATCCGGAACATACCCTTTATCTATATAGGCTCCTATTCCCTCATAATTACGTGTATTTGCAGTTTGTACACAAGCTCGTAATGCTGCTTCGGGATCACCTTTATACACGCCTTTCAATATGGCATCAACAATGACTGATACGGAGTGATAACCACTCATACACCAATTGTCGTTGGCATAATGTGACCAAATCGGCAACATTTTCAATACGCTCTGATCGTAATGCGCCATCATCGACGCTACGATATCTGCATTGCGCGAAGGGTTAATCAGATTCAGAAGCGGATGGAATGCCCTAAACGTATCCCAAAGTGAAAACGAGGTATAATTCGTAAAACCCTTCGCCTGATGAATCTCCTGATCCAATCCTTTATATTCACCATTTTGATCCATATAAATGGTTGGCATCAGACTGGCATGATACATGGCAGTATAGAAATTGACTAGATCCTCCTTGTTCAACATATCCACTTCAATTTTCTGAAGTTCCTTTTCCCATGCCGTTTGTCCTGCATGCACATACCCATCAAAATTCCAGTTCGGAGCTTCAACTTCCATGTTGTTGAGCGCATTCTTCATACTTACTGGGCTCAGCGCAACTTTCATCAGAATAGATTCGTTGGCTTTCGTGTCGAAATCCAAATGTAGCTTGATGTTGTGAGCGGCTAGATCGGGGAAATTATGCTGTTGATCAAACTTACGCCAAAAACCGTTATACACTGATTTCCCATCTTCATATTTAGCGCCATAGTTTTTGAAAGGTTTGGACGTTTTTATCGCAAAATACACGGTACGTGTCCGGGACCATCCATTCGTCTGGCGATACCCTACCAAGGTCGAGTCATTCAATACCTTGACAACTGTCCAAACATTTTTACCATCATAATTATAAATTCCAGCAGTTAAATCCACCACAAGATGTGAAGCATCTGATTTCGGAAAGGTATAACGATGGATCCCTACGCGTGTTGTTGTTGTTAATTCTGCTTTAATCTGATGTTTATCAAGCAAAACACTGTAGTAGTTGGGCTCGGCACGTTCATTTGCATGCGAATAAGGAGATCTATACCCCTCCTGAGATTTATCTGCAGTTCCTGGATTGAGCTGCACCTTCCCCTGGGTTGGCATGACTAATATATCTCCAAGATCAGAGTGGCCAGTACCACTAAAGTGTGTATGGCTAAAGCCAACAATCGTTGGGTCACCATATTGGTAGCCAGCACAGTATTTATACACATCACCATTGTACTGTCCATTTACAGCATAGGATAAAGTATCCGTATCTGGACTTAGCTGCACCGCACCGAAAGGGACGGTCGCCCCAGGGAAAGTATGTCCCATTCGAGCGGTTCCGATCAGTGGTTTAACATACTGAATCAATTTGGTTTCCTGCGCTCTTAATAAATAAGGGGCACATAGCAAACCGAAACAAACTAAACTTCTTATGTTCATTGCTTAAGGATTAGATCTTTGGATTTTGACTATAAGCACTCCACAACTCGTCAATCGTCTTTCCGGTCTGCGCTTTCCAGAAATCATCTGTATACGTTTTACTCCGCATTGCTCCATCCAATTTTTTAACAAAATCCTTTTTCACATTTTTGTTAATCCAGTAGAGGAATCGTGCCGTAGTACGGTAAGAATCCGTATACTTTTGTTTCTCTGTATACTCAGGTAACTTCCAATTTGCTCCAGCATTATCTAATCCGTTGTCAAAACGAACAAAATCTGCGATCCCTTCGGTTACCCACCAAGGTCCGGCCCCATCAGGATAAGCCTGAACAATGTGCATCACTTCATGGGTAACAACATCGATATCACCTGGATTTTTGGCAAACCACTCCGGGCTATATCGTACAATACCTCCGGCTGTTGCGGCCACGCCCTTATAATCTGGATCAATAACAAAAGACACTTTTTTGATAGTCTTGCTATTATATTTTTTTGCCAGTTTGGGATAATTAGTAAAATAAGCCGCCACCAATCTCTTCTTTAGTGCAGGACTAAAATCCTTGTCTTTATTGATCCAGATTAAGGTATATCCACCTTTGGTGATACTGTCGACATCTACAGCCACCTTTCGGTCATTCTCTGTATGCTGCCAATTATCCTGTGCGGAAAGCGAGCAAGAATACATTAAAGCGACAACAGCAAGCGTTCTTTTCAAATATTTAAAGGTCATAATTAGGTTATTGTTATTTTCTTATCTCTTCTTTTTTGTTTTTTTTTGAACTCAGCCCATCCTTCAATTCACTTGTCATCGAATATGGAGCTGCACTCAAGGTTGTCCCCCTATTATAGTTTGGTTTAGCTGTCATATCAAAATTAAGATTCCCACCTTCATGGAGTGCCTTATGACTTAACCAGTTTTTACCATAATTTGTTCCATTCAACTGCAGCGCATTGACATAAACATTTTCATTCGAATTCTTATGTGCATTTATTGTCAATGTCTTACCATTTTCGAAAGTTAATGTAGCTTTTTTAAATAACGGAGCCCCAAGCACATATTCGTCTGTCGCTGGACAAACCGGATAGAAACCTAAAGCAGAAAATACATACCAGGCCGATGTTTGACCATTATCTTCGTCGCCACAATAACCGTCAGGAGTTGGCTTATACATTCTGTCCATAACCTGACGCACCCAATATTGCGTTTTCCATGGTTGGCCTGCATAATTATACAGATATGGCATATGCTGAATCGGCTGGTTACCATGCGCATATTGCCCCATATTAGCAACCTGCATCTCCCGAATTTCATGGATAATACCACCATAGTAGCTATCATCATAATTTGGAGCCTGAACAAATACAGAATCCAGCATATTGACAAAAGTTTTCTCTCCCCCCATTAAATCGATCAGTCCCTGCACATCATGGAAGACACTCCAGGAGTAATGCCAACTATTACCTTCAGTGAATGCATCCCCCCATTTCAATGGATTGAAAGGAGCTTGGAATTTGCCATCTTTATTTTTACCACGCATTAGATTGGTGGAAGGGTCAAATAAGTTCTTATAATTTTGAGCACGTTTAGCATAGAGATCAATCTCAGTCTTAGGACGGTTCAATGCTTTTGCCAATTGGTATATTGTAAAGTCATCATAAGCATATTCTAATGTCCGGGCAGCATTTTCATTGATTTTAACATCATAGGGAACATAGCCTAAGCTATTGTAATATTCAACACCTTTTCGTCCAACAGCGGTCATTGGCCCCTCATTATTTGCACCATGTTGCAAGGCCTCATATAGTTTGTTGATATCATAACCACGCAAGCCCTTCATATAGGCATCTGAAACTACCGAAGCAGAGTTGTTACCAACCATGATATCCGCATATCCAGGGCTACTCCATTCAGGCAGAAACCCACCCTCCAGATAAGCATTAAGCAATCCCTCCTGCATTTCTTTATTGATAGAAGGATACATAAAGTTTAAGAAAGGATACAAGGCTCTAAAGGTATCCCAGAAACCTGTACCACCAAACAAGTACCCTGGTAGCGTTTTACCATTATATGGGCTGTAATGAACCGCCTTTCCTTGTGCATCGATTTCATATAGTTTATTCGGGAAAAATAATGTACGGTACATTGTAGAATAAAATGTGCGCAATTGATCAATATCATCACCTTCAACCTTAATTTTACCTAAGGTCGTATTCCATATCTGGCGTCCATCTTCTTTAACTTGGTCGAATGACTTATTGCCGAGCTCATTTAAGTTTAACAAAGCTTGATCAGCACTGATAAAAGAGGACGCAACCTTTACCTGAACAGGTTTTGATTTATCCTTAACTTTGAAACCAACAATGGCGCCTGTATGATCACCTTTGATTTTCAGCTGGCCATCTTTCTTTTCTTTTCCCTCCCAGGTAGCAACACTAGCAAAAGGTTGATCGAAAACAAGGACAAAATAGTTCTTGAAATTTTCAGGCAATGGGCCGCGTGCATATTTCGACGAGTAGCCAATGATCATATTTTTTTCGGGGATGATCTGAACTTCCGACCCTTTTTCATAAGCGTCCAAAACGATATAAGCATCATCCGTCTTATTGAAAGAGATCCGAAACATCGCCGCGCGTTCAGTCGGTGTCATCTCCGCTGTCACATCGTGATCAGCTAAATACACAGAATAATAATATGGTTTTACAACTTCAGCTTTATGTGAAAACCAGCTTGCACGCTCATCCTGATCAAACACTGGTTTTCCGGTAACAGGCATAATAGAGAAAACACCATAGTCATTCATCCAGGGAGAAGGCTGATGTGTTTGTTTCAGTCCACGGATCTTATCAGCTGTATATTGATACTGCCATCCATCGCCATTTTTTCCGGTCTGTGGAGTCCACATATTCATCCCCCATGGTCTTGCTATGGAAGGATAAGTATTCCCGTTGGATAGCTCAAATTTGGATTCTGTACCCATTAAAGGATTCACCAGATCGACAGCTTCCATTTGCTGTCCTCTAAACTTCTGAGCCAAAACCGGTTTTGCGCAAAACAAACCCAAGGACAGTAATGACCCTAGAAAAACACTTAATGATTTCTTCATTATTTAGGATATATATAAATATTTCTACTAAAACGTATTAGTAAAGATATAAAAAAGAATATTAAATCAAAAAAACTCGGAGCTTTCGCATATTAGGTCTTATGATTTTTACAATAAGGCTTTATTTTCTTTAAGACAAATTTCGGATTTACCCCGCTTCAGGTATTGATACTATCTTTTGATCAAATTTGTCGAAATCACATATTCCTTCGGACTGGTAATCCCACGATCTATTTCCCTCAACAATACCTTCACACAGGTTTTTGCCAATGGCTCCAATGGTTGTTGGATGCAGGAGATCTTAGGATTTAATATATCGAACAATTCATGATCGTCAAAAGAAAACAACGGAAAACTAAATTGTTCCCCTCCTTCAGTCCGAAGCGATTTCAAACCGAGGATGCAGAGGTAATTGGTCGTAAAAAATAAACCATCTAAATCCGCATTTTTAGATACCCAGCTCTGCACAGCAGCTATACCCTTTTGTCGTAAACGACGATATGGTAATTGCAGTATCCTCGCTTGCATACCTGTTTCCTCACAAAACTCTAGATAAGCATCTTTACGGGCGAGCATCTGGGGCTGATCCGAATCGATTGTAATCAATCCAAAATTTTTACATCCAATAGACTGCAAATATGAACAGGCCTTCCGGCTGCTGACTCCGTTGTCAATATGAACATAATGTGCCGCTATATCAGGTGAATTTCGATCGAAAACAACTAAGGGCACTTTATATTCCAAGATTTTTCGTTGATGTTCCTCCAAGTTTACCGTAGGTGCTAGAATTATGCCCTCTACCTTCTTTTCAAGCATGAAATCAATGATATCTCGTGCATTTTGAGGATCTCCCAAAGTACTACTGTATAATACATGGTAATTTTTCTTGCGCAGCAGCTCCTCTACATACAAAGCAAAAGGGCCAAAAAAGGAATCTCCAATATTTTCGACAATCAACCCAATTGTATTCGAACGCCCCGTAGCCAAGCTCTTCGCTAAAGAATTGGGCTTATAGCCTACTTTTGCTACATAATCCAGCACGCGCCTCTCAAGGTCCTTACTGATACGCGCCTGTTCGGCTTTATGATTGATCACCAATGAAACAGTAGATTTGGAGACATTCAGTTCCTGTGCAATTTCTTTAATAGATTTGGCCATAAGAGCATTTCATAAAATTAAGTGAAATTAGAAAATAAAATGAAAAGTAACTTCCTATCAAGATCAATGAATTCTTAAACAATCGTGTGCATAAAATTATCTGAACATGTTTTTGACAAACCCCGTCCATATTACCGTGCATATTTCAACAATTGAAACTCTTTATGCTGGTGACATTTCGTTGTTCCCACATTTCTGTTTAATACCAAATAACTTCTTCGTGACAACTGGGGATCTTGGTTGCAGTAGCCCTGTTTACTAGCTCCTTATCTCACTAACACAATAGCATCTGAGGTCAGCTAAAGTATCTTCACCATAATAATACTATAACACTACTTAGTCAATACTTCACGCGTACTGGAGCTCTATCTTGTCAACGAATTATTATTTTACTGATCTATATCAAAAAACATTAATTTTTGTCGAATATTAATAAATATTCAAAAGTAAATACAAAAATCTGAGCTACTTTATCATTTTTTAATGAAAATGTTAATTTTTTTTTAAATTTACTCGCTGCTAGCTCCTTATGAAAAACACCAAATCATACCAATACCAAGAACTTCTCCCCCTTATACAGCAAGGGGATCAGCGAGCTTTTTCGGTATTATATGATTTATTTGCCCCCGATCTGACTTCTTTTATAGCAAAAAAAATCAGCAGTCGTGAAATCGCTGAGGATATCCTACATGACCTTTTTATTTCAGTATGGAAAAATAGGGCTTTAATTGCAGAAATAGAGTCTCTTCCGGCTTATCTATTTAGTTCTTGCCGCTATTTGGTGCTTGCCCATTACCGCAAAGAGATGAAAATACAGATTACCCAAGGCATTGAACATCTTGAGTTTGAAGATCAATCCATACCAATCGAGGATCGACTTTATTACCGTTACATCATCGACATTGTTGCCAAAGAAGTAGAAAATCTTCCTCAAAAATGTCAGGAAGTATTCAAGTTGAGCCGCGAATATTATATGAGTAACAAAGAGATTGCTATAAAATTAGGAATCAGTGAATCCACTGTAGAAAAACATATCAACAAGGCTATTCGCCATTTACGCACCGCAACAGGTAATCTATTTCACTTTATCTTATTCTTTTAGTTATCCGCAATCTTCTATTAATAAAAAAATATATTTTTTTTCATTTTGAGTAGAGGCTCCTTCCTTTTTACATCACTTGTATTATAACCAACCAGTATAACGTTGCGATTTATGAAGCGAGTGAAAGAATTATATAGACTGATTAGCAGTTTTCTGAGCCGGTCCGAAAATATTGAGGAACGTAAACAACTTTTTAAGTGGTTTGATCAGCAATCGGCCGGTAAAATACCCCCAGAGCAGTTTTCTACCATCCAAAAGAATGTAAAAAATCGCTTGTTAGCTGAAATTGGCGTAATAGAAAAAAAATCCAATAATATAAAGTATGTAAGGATTATCAGTGCAGCAGCAGCCGTATTGATAATCGCTTTTTTCACCTATAGATACTGGCCTGCAGCAGAGCACATTGCTTCCAACAAGCTACTAGCATCGATTCCTCCAGGAAGCGAAAAGGCTATTATCATCCTAGCAGATGGCAAACAGATCAATCTCGATGAATTATCGCTAAATCAGAGAATCCAAGTCGGAGAGACAATTCTAACAAAAGATGCTCAGGGGAAAATCAGTTATCAAAATGCCACTACCGGAAAAATTATTCCGCAACAAAACACATTAAAAACTCCTAAAGGAGCAACCTATGAACTCGTTTTAGCAGATGGCACATTGGTTAGTCTCAACGCTGACTCGAAGCTAACTTATCCTTCTTCATTTGAGTCGGGAGACCGTATCGTCGAGTTGGAAGGTGAAGCTTATTTTCGGGTAACAAAAACAAAAGACCACAAAAGCTTCATTGTTAAGACAAAAAACCAACAAACGAAGGTACTCGGCACAAAATTTAATATCAATGCCTATTCAGATGAAGAAGATATCCGTACCAGTCTAGAAGAAGGTTCAGTGATTGTTTCCGAACAGCGCAGTGCAATTAAATTAAGGCCCAACGAGCAAGCATTTTCTGAGAACGGGAAACTCCGTTCGAAGACCATCAATATAGACCAAGTACTTAGTTGGAAAAGCGGTCAATTCTGTTTTGATGGGACAAATACATCTGAAGTGTTTAAAGAAATCGCAAGGTGGTATGATATAGATGTCACGTATAATGGAACGAGCAATGCCAGTCAATATAGTGGGAAAATTCCCCGGAATTTAAGTTTAGATAAGCTTATTCAGCTTTTGAATTATGCAAATATCCAAACAAAAGCTGTTATAGGAAAGAATAATAGAATCAACTTAATCATCACATAACCAAAATTATTACTGAAATGAAAAGCGAAAAACTACCACCCTAATTCCTGGCTATTGATATCAATAAAGACGGATCCTGTTGGCGCAGAACCCGTCCAACTTATTGGTATTAAAGTATCGTCTAACTTCTAAATTATTAACACGTTAAAACCAAACGAATTTAATGAAATTTACCTTAACTCCGTTCATTAAGAAGGAGAAAGATTTTCATTCGACCAATTTGGACGCTAACCTAGCGTCCTATATATGGCGAATTTATGAAAAACAAAAGCCTCTTTGTGCGCGCCCATTATCTAGATCTCTCATGAGGATCAACTTAATCACCCTACTACTAGGCCTAGGTCTGTCTCAAGTAGATGCAAACACCTATGCCCAACAGATTAGCTTAAAAAAGCAAAAATCGAGTCTGGAATCGATCTTAAAAAACCTCGAAAAACAGAGCGGTTATTCATTTTTTTACAAGAAAAATGAGATCAACCAGATCATCGACTTAACTGCTGAAATCAAGGATACCCCATTTAAACAAGCGTTAAATGTTATTCTGAACAAAGCAAATCTGTCTTATGACTTTTTTGATAAAACAGTAGTTGTTAAAAAAAATACAGAAAGGCAACGACAAATAACGAGAATAACATTAGCTCCAGAACGAGTCGTCCTGACCACGCAACAACAATATGTAAAAGGAAGAGTAATTGATGACGAAGGGAGACCGGTCTCGGGAGCATCAATTCGCCTTAAAGAAGATGCACGAAAAGGCGTTATGAGTCTGCCTGACGGAAGCTTTGCATTGCCCATATCTTCACTTAACGAAATTCTGGTTATAACTTCCTTGGGCTACGAAAGACAGGAAATTAAAGCGAGCTTAAATCCCGATAAGATGGTTATTCGCTTAAAGAAGCAAGAAAATGCGCTTGAGGAAGCTGTTGTTTCTACAGGTATTTTTAAGAAGGAAGACAAAAGTTTCACAGGAGCATCACGTACGATTACGACAAAAGAATTGCGACAATATGGTGCCAGAAACCTTGTGACCTCTTTACGTAATATCGATCCATCGTTTAATATAATCGAGAATAATCTTTTCGGTAACGATCCTAATCGACTTCCAGAAATTCAGATGCGGGGAAATTCCAGTATCCCAAATGTGAATGAAATTCAAAGCGAATCTGCAAGTCAGCTTAACACACCACTGATTGTTCTAGATGGTTTCCAGACATCACTTCAGGCACTTATCGATATTAATGAAAACGATGTCGCTTCTGTTACCCTCTTGAAAGACGCTGCAGCGACTGCACTTTACGGTTCCCGAGGTGCTAATGGGGTCATCGTCATTACAACAAAACTTCCGAGACCGGGTAAATTACGTTTAAGTTTTGGATCAGAGCTAAAGGTTGAAAATGCTGACTTATCGGCTTACCACCTCCTTAATGCAAGAAACAAGCTCGAGTTGGAACGTATTACCGGACTTTATGACTCTCCAAATGCAAGTACCGACATTCCGAATAAACGTTATTATAATTTTCTGCTAGATGAAGTTAATAGCGGCGTAGAAACGGACTGGATGGCTATTCCACTGCGCACATCCTACGCATTAAGAAGTAATTTAAGATTGGAAGGCGGTGATAACCAGTTCCGTTATTCAGCCGGTATTCAAAATAACAATACAGCCGGTGTAATGAAAGGTTCTTCCAGAAATACACTGAATGGATCTATCACCCTATCTTATACCTACAAAAATTTGATATTTAGAAATTATTTAAACATTAATAATATTAAGAATCAGCAGTCACCATATGGATCATTCAGCGATTATTTCGACCTCAATCCGTATTGGCGTCCTTATGATAAAGATGGAAATGTAAATAAAGTATTGGGCGATCCGGGTACAACCGATTATTCAAATATATGGACTACCCTCCCAACGAACCCATTATATAATGCTACTCTAAAAACATTTGACAAAGGAGAACAAACAGATATAACCAATCAGACTGCTGTCGAATGGTCGATTCAAGAAGGATTAAGATTAATTGGTAAATTCAGCTTTACGAAATCGGATAAACAGTCCGATACGTTTAAACCGGCAGAACATACTGACTTTACCAATTATACTGGAGTCGATGTCTTTAGAAAAGGAGCTTATTGGATTGGTCTCAATCGTGGAATGAAATACGAGGGAGCTTTAAATCTATCCTACAGCAAAAAAATAAAAGAAAAACATCAGATTTTTGTCGGAACAGAGGCAAATATTTTTCAGGATAACACATCGCAACTAACAAACGCCGCAGAAGGTTTTCCAAACAGTGATCTTGATTTTCCATCGATGGCACTGCAATATATGAAAGATGGAAAACCTTCAGGAAACGAATACTACTATCGTACAGTGGGTTTCGTTGGAAATGCCAATTATAACTTTGATAACCGTTATTTTATTGACGGTACATTCCGTATGGATGGCTCATCACAATTTGGCGCCAACAAGCGTTTTGCGCCTTTTTGGTCAGCAGGTCTCGGCTGGAATTTGCACGAAGAAAAGTTCTTTAAAAAGAATGATATTGTCAATCGACTTAAATTACGTGGTTCAGTAGGGACATCCGGGTCTACAAAATTCAATACTTACCAGGCGTTGACAACTTATGGCTACTACACTTCCGATAGATATTATAATTGGCTGGGAGCTTATGTCTTGGGTCTCGGCAATCCGGATCTAAAATGGCAGCAGGTGCTTAAATACAATATCGGAACCGATATCGACCTTTTCGACCGTTATTTAACGTTACAGGCCAACTATTATATTGAAAACACCAATGACCTCGTTTCGTCCGTTAATACCCCCGCATCAAGTGGTGTAGGCTATTATACAGCCAACATCGGAAAATTACGAAATAAAGGATTCGAGTTATATGCGACAGTTTATCTGATGAAAAAACCAACCGGTCTAACCTGGTCAGTTTCGGGCTCAGTATTACATAACAAAAATAAGGTACTTGAAACTTCACAAGCATTAAAAGACGCGCAGAAAACACTTCAGGGGGATCTCTATAATGCCAATAAAATGTACATCGAGGGATATTCTAGCAACGCGATTTGGGTAGTCCCATCCCTGGGAATAGACCCGAGCACAGGGAAAGAGCTTTATCTCGCTGCTGACGGAACACCAACTTACACTTGGGCATCAAAAGATGTTACTGCTGTCGGAAACACGGACCCTAAAGTTTGGGGTAATTTCAATACGATGTTACGCTACAAAGGATTCACCTTTACCGCTTCATTCGGTTACCGTTTTGGAGGCCAGGCGTATAATAGAACACTTGCTGAACGAGTAGAAACCAGTAGTTACAAATATAATGTTGACGAACGTGTATACACCGGCAGATGGCAGAACCCCGGCGATTACGCTCCCTTCAAAGGACTCTTAAATACAAACCCAACCTATAAAACGTCCCGGTTTGTCCAGGATGAGAACACCATTTATGCGAGAAGTTTCAACTTCCAATATGATTTTCGCTACATGAACTGGGTTAAAAAAATAGGCTTTGAAAATGTCAATATAGGACTGGATGTTTCTGATCCATTTATTATTTCCAGTATTCGTCAGGAACGGGGTACAAATTATCCATTCTCAAGACAGGTTACTTTTAGTCTCAACGCAACATTTTAATAAAATGAAAAAACACATCATATTAGCGAGTTTATTGGGCATCTTATTTTTAAGCTCTTGCAATAAATTTTTGGATGTCTTACCACGGACCCAAATTCCTGCGGATAAGTTATTCGATTCCGAACAAGGGTTTAAAGATGCTTTGGCGGGCGTTTATATTTCGGCAAAAAGTAGCGCAAGCTATGGAAAAGCTTTAACTTTTGGAACATTAGAAAGCCTAGTCTCCAGTTGGGACGTGACCACAAATACTGTGGAACAGCAGCTGGGACTGTTCAACTATACTGACAATCGCGTAATTGATCAATTCAATGCCATATTTAGTAAGCAGTATGCAACAATCGCTTCAATTAACTCTATTCTGCAGAATTTAGAAGCCAACAAATCTGTTTTCAAGACCGAGGGGGTATATCAAGTGATCAAAGCAGAATGCCTGGGTTTACGTGCTTATATACACTTTGATCTTATGCGGCTATATGGCCCGATCCCAAGTGATCCATCCACTGGAAATCAACTTGCTTATGTAACAGAATTCAACAGAGAGATCCATCAGCATATTTCTTATGAAGAATTTAAAAGCAAAATTTTTACAGATCTGAAACAGGCTGAAGAACTCATCAAAGAATTCGACCCCATGCTTACCTATTCGATGAATGACGTAAGAAATCCGAATGGTTTTGGAAGCAATTACAAACCATTGGATGACTTCCTATCTTATCGCAATATGCGCATGAACTACTACGCAATGAAAGCTTTAGAATCCCGTGCAAATTTGTGGTATGGGGACAAAGACGGTGCTTACAAAGCCGCCAAAGAAGTGATTGATGCAAAAGATGCGAATGAAGACGCTAAATTCAAATTAGCAACAGGGAAAGAGTTTACAGCAACCAATTACATCCTAACTTCCGAACAGATCTTCGGACTTTATGCTTTTGATTTAGCAAAAACCTATACGGATAATTTTGGTAATGCAACCTATCGTAAAGGTACATCTGCGACAACCATCACAAATCAACTCTACGGAAATACTGGAACTGATTTTAGAGAATCTTCCCTTTGGAATATTGTTACATTGGCCAGTGGTTCTAAATATAATGTCTTAAGAAAATTCTGGGTCACAGCCGACAACGTAACCGTTTTGACGGATTACAAACAACTTCCTATGATACGAACCAGTGAACTTTATCTCATTTTAGCAGAAACCGCTCCATTCACTGAAGCCTTAGACTATTTGAAAACCTTTAGAGCAAATCGGAACATATCAAATCTCACTATACCAGGGGACGCTCCAACATTACAAAACGAGATTATCAAGGAATACCGTAAAGAATTCTATGGTGAGGGACAGGCCTTTTATATATACAAAAGACTCAATGTCCCAAAAGCGCAAGTCCTTTTTGCGCCATCAACAGCAGTTGTAAACTACCTTTTGCCCATGCCAACCGTTGAATCCATTAATTAATCACCATTATGAAACCATATTTTTTATCAATTATAGCTGGTATTGTATGCATCTCGTTCAATAGCTGCAAAAAAGACCAATATTATATATTTGACGATATCCCAAGATTACAATTTGGGCCACCACTCTCGACTCTTAAACTCAATGAATATACGGATTCGTTAAAATCTGAAACATTCTTTTACGAAGCACAGGATATCCATCAAGATACGGTGTATTTTGATATCTATACTGTGGGAGAGACATCTAAAAAAGACCGGAAATATCAGCTTCAACAAATTCAACTCAATGGGTTGGAAAATGCCATCCCAGGAAAACATTTCGTTGCGTTTGATGATCCAGCTGTTGCCAACCTCTATGTTATCAAATCCGACTCTGTACATGCAAGAGTACCTATAGTCATTTTAAGGGATGGAGAATTAAAAAATAAAACGGTCAATCTTGGTATTTCAATCGTTGAGAATGAAAACTTTGCTATTGGTGAGCCCACTAAATCTTGGCGAAAACTACAATTTACCGACCGTCTCAGCCAACCTAACGCCTGGACAACCTCTTACTCCACGTATTATTTTGGAGCATACAGTGTCAGAAAACATGAATTCATGATTGAGGTAACCGGAAAAAAATGGGATCAGGAATTTATAGCAAATCTCGCATCTGATCAAACAAGTTATTATAAATCCGTCCTTGGAATGGCGGTGATAGATTACAATAAGCGACATCCAAGTGCACCTCTACGTGCCGAAAATGGTGATCTCATTACTTTCCCTAATTAAACATAAGCGATGAAAAAGATAAATATTTACCTATTACTCCTTGGCTGTCTATCCATTTTAGCCTGCTCAAAAGATAAAAGCAATTATGATTACAGCGAAGCTGAGCATATCGATATCGAAGGCATTGAATCAAAATACAGTGTTATATCGCTAAAAGACACGTTAAAAATATCCCCAACAGCAAAATCAAATAAGGACGGTGAATTAGAATATAGATGGGGATTTTACGAAACCAATGTTCAAGGAAGAGCTGAACCATTGGATACAATCGCCAGGAGCCAGAACCTTCGCTATTTTATAACCGAGGATGCCAAGGACTGGGTAGCTGTCTGTATCGTTAAAAACAAAAAAACAGGTTACAGCCAGTACAAAACTGCAACCGTAACGGTAAGTACACAGTTTACACGGGGCTGGTATGTCCTTAAAGATGACGGCAACAATTCAGATTTGGATCTTTACCTTACCCCACAAAATAATGTGGTAAATGGAAAAATCGAAAATGTATATAGCGCGGCAAATAATCAAAAAATAGAAGGAAAGGCAAATTTTATTAGCTTCTCTTCCAGCTACAAAAGCAATATCTTAAATCCTGCGACTTATTCAAATACCCGGGCTTTATTTCTTGTTACAGACAAAGATGTACAGGCTATTAATGTCAATAATCTAAAAAAAATAAGAGACAGGCAGAACCTATTCTTAGGCGGACCACAAACGATATCTGGAACTACGGGCGCTTTCGTAGGAAGTAGTGCCAATTATGTTATTAATAACGCACAGTTATATAATATCTACGCGATGAGCGCCAACACAGGTCAGTTTGGAAACAAGGCAATGATCGATGGAAACAATAGTGCTTACGAATTATCAAAATTTATGATCTCTGGTGGTAGTAATGATCCTATTTTATTCGACAATTTAGGTGGAAATTTCGTTACACTGGGGAATGGATATGGATCTACCATGACTATATTTTCTGATGATAAGGACAATGATTTCAGCACGACGAAGAACAATCAGAAAGCGCTGTTTTTAGGAATGAAATCAAATATCTACCTACCTGATCCCGATTACTATTATAAAACTGTCGGATACGCAATTTTGCAGGACAAAACCGACCCCAGTCTGAAATCCCTCTGTGCATTAGAAAAAAATAAGTATGTCTTAAAAATAAAAAAAGATAGCATAGGGCCTTCTTCTAAATTATATGATGCAAGCCTGCATACCTTATTATTCGAAGATGAAAACCTGCTATATTTCGTCAACAACAATCAAGTATATAGCAAAAATCTGAGCAACGGTTTTGAACAATTGCAGTTTAATGCCCCCGGAGGAGAACAGGTTACTTTTATTAAACATCTCAAATACTCAGAATCAGGATATGCTTTCAATTTCTTCGTCGTTGGAACAAAAATTGGATCGAACTATAAAATCCGAATGTTTACGAAAAACTCGGGGAATTTAGATCCAAATCCCGCACAGATACTCGAAGGAACCGGTACAGCACGTTCGCTGATCTATATTGCACCATCTGTTTATGACTACACTTACCCATGGTCTTATTAAGGCTTTTATTACGTTATAAAACAATAAAAATGAAAAAACACATCATAACAGCTATAACATTCCTCAGCATAAGTGCAGTTTTTGCGCAAGCCCCAGTCCAAATCAAAGGAACATTTGACAAGGAGTTTATCAAACCCGTCAAACTTTTCAAGGTCGTGAACGGCGATATGGTAGAGATCGCTTCGGCACAACCGCAATTGGATAAAAAGTTCGGCTTCACTTTTTATCCTGAATACGAGGGATTTTATGCCATCGGTTCAGGAACAATAGGGAGTCAAACCGAGAATAATATCTTCTACTTTAAGCAGGGCGATCAACTCGAATTGACCGTCTCTGAAAAAAACTACCAATTGACCGGCACAAATAACAGTAAGGAAAACCAGATTCTCAACCGTTGGCACGAAGAAGTCAACCCAATAGAACAGAAGGCCTTCAATTGGATGAAAACCCAAAGTACCTTTGTCGATTTTTTTCCAGACCTGGAAACTGTCGCCGCCAAAGCCAATAACTTCACAAAAAATAACAAAAGTGGAAACACAAAATTCGATGCAAAACTACACGATTATATCCAATGGGATCTTGCCGCCAATGCGACAAATTTCTTAAATACACCGCGTTCGGCACACCCAGCTGTGGAGGAGTATACGGATTACTACAAAAGTCTAACGTTGACCGATTTTGCAAAAAATGCATCTCTTGTTTATCAAATGCCCTGGGGAAATCGCACCTTGGGGGGTATCTCATCGTTAGGCCGCCGGATCGCAAATATTCCTTACGAAAAAGGAATCGCAGGTTTACAAAAAGATGTGCAGCTTCTGCCTAACGACACTTTAAAAGGGGATATTATCCTGACTTATCTGGCGCGACAAAAAGATTATGCCAGCTATAAAGAAGCCGTAGATAAATATCATACGTATTTGCTAACTGCAAGCCAAAAGCAACGTGCAACAAAGATCATGAATGACATGGCCCAATTAAAGACTGGCGACCAGGGACTCAATTTTTCTTTCCCAGACAATAATGGGAAAACTGTAAAATTTGCCGATTTAAAAGGTAAAGTAGTATTAATCGACGTTTGGGCGACCTGGTGCGGGCCATGTAAAGCAGAGATACCGCATCTCAAAAAACTGGAGACAGAAATGCATGGGACGGATGTACAGGTGGTAAGTATTTCCGTGGACGAGGAAAAAGATAAAGCCAAATGGCAAAAAATGATCAAAGACGAGCAACTTGGCGGCCTTCAGCTATTCGCCTCCGGATGGGGAGATTTTGCCGAATACTATAAAATTAAAGGTATTCCCCGTTTTATGGTATTTGACCGTCAAGGGAAGGTGGTGACAATAGATTCACCGCGTCCGTCAAGCCCAGAATTAAAACAGCTCCTTGAAAAAATATTAGCGACGAAATAGCGATGAATAAATTTTGGATTTACTTCCTATGCTTAACGTTATCTCCCTCGCTTCTATCTGCGCAGGGGGACAGCGTTACAATGAAAGGGAAAATAACATCGCCGGCAGTAGACCCTGTAGTAAAGCTGAGCATATCATTTATCGACACTCAAGGTAAAAGACAAGGTTTCGCAACTCCAGTAAAGGATGGATTATTTGAAGTCAAGATCCCAAAACAAGCACAGGTGGTTGATGCTACCTTAAGGACTATTGGCAAAGATCCAAACACCAGCGCATTACAACAGGTCATGCGTCATCCGCTCAATATTTTTATTTCTGAAAATGATATCATTATAGACGGCAATGCCGAGGAACTTGATTTAGCGCAAGTCAGAGGTGGAGAAGAAAACAATGAATACAATAGCTTGCGTCAATCAACAGCTGGATATATAAAGCAAAAAAACAGATTATACAGTCCAATTCTCGAGGGAAAGATAAGTACTGAATCTCCAGAAGGTAAAACGATACTCGAACAGCTCAGCCAATTAGGCAAAAAAGAAAGTGATCTCCAAAAGAAGTTTATAGAAAACCATCCGGAATCCTATGTCAGTTTATTTTTGCTTTACAGAATGAAGTTTAGCTATACTTCCGAAGACTATAAATTTGCATTTAATCGTCTTGCTTCGAATTATAAATCAACAGACATGGGTAAAGCGATAGCGTCGACAATTGCAAAAGAAACCGTGACTGCGAAAGGGAAAGCAGCACCGCTATTTACACGGACAACTGCCTACGGAACTCCTTTTAGGTTAGAAAAGATGCAAGGCCGTGTTATTCTACTCGACTTTTGGGGGAGCTGGTGTGGCCCATGCCGTGCAAGTATGCCACACCTCCAACAGCTTTACAGTCGTTACAAAAACAAAGGCTTTGAAATTATCGGTATTGCCCAAGAACGAGGTAAAACACTTGATGAGTCAAAAAACACCTGGCACAAAGCTATAGAAGAACTCAACTTGCCTTGGACAAATGTCTTAAATAACGAGAACAAGGAGCAAATGGATATTGTAAAAGAATATCAGATCAGTGGTTTTCCAACAAAAATTCTGGTGGATGAAAATGGAAAAATCATTTTGCGCGTTATAGCATCGGCAACAGATGACATCGATATTGCACTAAAAAAGATCTACGGCTACTAACCTAATGAGATCAATTACTAAAGACAATAACTTAAAAACCATGCCTTATAAACCAATAATCAAAGCTGGGAGCCTCTTACTGTTGACAGTCTGGGTATCATGGTCAAAAGCTCAACTAGCGGCACAATTACCAGCTAAACTACTGACATGTTTTGAACAGAAAGACACCTCTATGATAACAGGTGAACTCGCACCAAATTTTTCCGTAGCAGGACATACTGGTGCAGGAGCAAGCTTCCGCTTAAACCAAATTGTCAAAAATTACCCCCTAAAAGCCGTACATATTCTATCGGACAAGAAAACAACAAGAGGAACACTACTTCAAATTGAGGTCACAGATATAAAGGGTAAGACAACAAGCAATCAAGCTTTGGTCGACAAAGAGGGAAAACTCATCTATTTCAGTCTTTTTGATCAACTCTACGGACTAAAAAGAGAAAGTAAGCCTAAATTACGTGCAGTCATTCCATTTGAAAACAAGAATGGTTCCATTTACCTGCAGGTAAAAATCAATGGATACGAAAAACCCTTAAGGCTCCTCTTTGACACCGGAGCAGATGGTATGGCTGTCAACCAACAACTTGCTGATGCTATGGGCCTAAAGGTAACGCGTGAGAACAACGCTTCAGTAGTCGGTGGTAATACAAAGATTCAGGTATCTGACAACAATAGTATTCTATTGGACACGCTAAAGCTAGCGGGACAGGGTATAGCCATCTTTCCTGAAATGGGCAAAGAAGGTGATGGGATTATCGGCAATACTTTGATACGCCAATTTATCACGCATATCGACTACGATAAAAACACGATTTCATTGTACGATTTCGGAGATTTTCAATACAAAGGCAAGGGAACGGTAGTACCGATTACAATGCCTGCCGGTGTAATGATATTGCCCGGACAGCTTGAGATCGTCAAGGACAAGAGTTACTCGGGGCATTTTGTTTTCGACACTGGTGCTTCGTATGACCTGATCTGTTTCCGTCCTTTTGTACGCCAAAATAAACTGCTGGTCAGCGGATTCAAACCCGAGACTCAGGCCGCAACGGTAAGCATGGGAGTTTCCTCCCCCACCTTCTCGGGCAAAAGCTACCAATTTGCCATTTCTCCACTGCCCCCAATGCAAGGCTTGCCTGTCACACTCATGGGCGGTAGTGCTGGAAATGAACAATGGCAACCTGGTTTCGATGGTTCAATTGGCGTTCGCCTATTAAGCCGTTATAACATTACAATAAATCTAGCAGAAAGCGAGGCCTACTTTTCTCCAAATAAATTACATGCCCACCCGCAGGATTTTTTGATAAAGAATTATCAGTTTGGCTGGGATAATGCCGGGCAGCTTAAAGCACTTGGCGCTGTAGGTGCTACTGAAAATCCAACTGGGCTGAAAACAGGAGATTTGATTCAACGTATAGACAAGTATACGGTCGATCAATTGAAAAAAAATCCGACCCTGATAGATGAGATTCGATTAAAAGCAGCAGCCGAACCTATTTCTATTACCACAAATGCCAACAATAGCATCACAATTTAATCTTGAAAAAGAGTCAATAACTCAGATTTTTAAAAACTAATCACATGAAAAAATATATTCTATATATGATCACAATCTGCTGTGGGATGTTTTTTTCCGACGCATTGAGCGCGCAGGAAAAAACCTTCCAAGGCAGTTATGCGGAATGCCAGGCAAAGGCAAAAAAGGAAAACAAACTCATTCTGATAGATCTGTACTTTGTAGGCTGTATGCCTTGTGCTGAGATGGACAAACAAGTATTCCCGGATCCAGTCGTTATGAAGGAACTCAACGACAATTATATTCTGTACAAAACAGATGTCATGAAAGAGACCGACGGGAAGAAATTAGCTCGTAAGTACGGTGCCCCAGGATTCCCCACCTATGTCATCGTAAGCCCCGAAGGTAAAACCATACTGACCGAATCTGGTTTCTTTGGTGTAGACCGATTTGTGCCACTACTGAAAGAAGCCGTACGGTTGAATAAAGCGCAGCAGTATTTAGCCTTTAATAGTACGCTGGACAACGACTTCCCCGCTGCTTACAGCGAGCGTTTTATCAAAACCGGAGAAAAACATGATTTTGCGGAACTCGAAGGATATCTCGAGCAACAAAAGGATCTCTTCAATGAGACAGCTTTCTTGGCCAATAGCGTGACCTCCTTTACAAAATATAATAACTGGGCTTATGACAATCTTCCAAAACTGATTAAACTATACGGCGGAAATCTACTCCGCAACAAAATTTCAACAATTGCCAAAGTAAAAAGTAAACAATATGGGGCAGCGCAGCAATTGGATAGCCTAAACACCATGTTGACCTATATACGTCCTACGTTCAATGATAAATTATGGGAGGTGTTTTTACCTGGGTTCGTTACGAGTTACTATGCGGGCTCACAAAATGCGGCCAGCTATTTTGTGCTGATTGACGAATATAAACTCTACCCTACTTGGGACGAACGTAGCAATGCCTTCGGACCGGTCATTATGGATCAGTCAAAAAATCCGACAATCCTGAAATCTATACGAGCTGAATATCTAGCCGCAGCACAACGAAACACACTGGATCCGGTGGATAGTTATCGACTGATACTATTAAATTACTATTTGAAAGATTTTGATCAGGCTTCCAAAGGGATGGAAAAACTACTGAAATCAGACCTGACATCTCCATTCCTAAACATCGACAAAAAAGACCTACAAGACTTACGTGAGGCCATACAAAGAAAAGATGCCAGCTTATATAAGGCTAAGGATATTAAGAAAATTATTCCATTTAAATTAAGTTAATCCTCTATATCATGATTAGAAAAACCATTTTATTGCTCGTTACCCTGACTTGCTCGATTGTCGCATTCGCACAACAGCCAAGTAACATCACCGGAACGACAGATCCCGCCAAAGTAAAACGTGTCGGACTATTTAAAGTACTGAATGGCCGCTTGAAAGAAGTCGCTACATCTATTCCCGACGCATCAGGTCGATTTGCATTTCGCTTCACGCCTGAATACGAAGGATTGTATGCTGTTGGCAGTGGAAATGCCCAGAATCAACAGGGACTTTTCCGTTTTTACTTCAAGGGAAATGAGGAATTAAACCTAAAATTGAGTCAAAATGATTATGAATTAACAGGTAAAAATAGCCCAGAAAATGAAACGTTATACGCTTGGGACAAACAATCGAAAACTTTTCGCGATAAAGGCACCACTCCTGGCGGCATGAGTACTTATGTCGATTTCTTCCCCGAGGTAGAGGAATTTAAAGGAAAATTAGAAGGGATCAAAAAGAAGGTCAAGACCGGGAATCCGAATTTTGACAAATTCTTTCCCGAGCTAGTCGATTATGATTTTGCCTATTATGCGATCTCTTATCTTTACATGCCGCGTACAGCCCACCCCAGCAAAGAGGAAATGAGCGATTTTTATACACAGTTCAACGCCGATCGATACCTGACAACTGAATTATTAAAATTTCCCTATGGCGACCGCTTTATGAGCAATATGATTTACCGCAAGCTGGATCTGTCAACAAAACCAACATTTGATCAACAAGTTGCGGCAATCGGACCAGATGTACTGAAAGGACAATATGTCTTACAACGGCTTGAAGGAGCACGTTCCTATGGTGACTTTCAGGAAATGAATGAGAAATACAAAAAATATTTTACGCTACCCGAGCAAATCGAACGGGCAAAAGTTGTAGAAGCCCGACTGGTCGAAACGAAAATCGGCGTACCTGCATTTCAATTTAATTACCCTGATATCAACGGAAAGAAAACAAGTCTTGCAGATCTTAAAGGCAAAGTTGTCTTAATTGACATGTGGGCAACCTGGTGTGGTCCATGCCGTGCCGAAGAACCGCATTGGGAAAAATTAAATGAAGAATTTAACGGAAAACCAGTTGCGTTTGTAGGCGTATCAGTAGACCAGGATAAACCCAAATGGGACAGTTATGTGAAAGAGAAGAAACTAAAAGGTATCCAGCTGCACGCAGGTTCTGACAATGAACTTTCCAATGCTTACAAAGTCAATTCCATTCCGCGTTATATTCTGATTGACAAAGCCGGAAACCTCATCACCGCAGACAGTCCAAGACCAAGCGACCCCAAACTAAAAGCTTTGCTGGAAGAATGGATTAAAAAATAAAAACCCAATAACAACTTATCCTAAAAAAAGATCCCGGTCCAAATAAACCGGGATCTTTTTCTGTTTATATCGAATATGCCAACTGAATCCGTTTCGCTAGCTGTATCTTTGGTTTTTATCCCAATTGCGGATCAGTCTTCGAATGGCTTCCCGTTTCTACACGACCGGCAAACTGGCGAACAAATTTACTTCCAACAATCTGCAAAGTAACATCATACCAACCGTTAACCTTCTGAGATTCTACAACCCATTTTATAGATTTACCGGCACCCAATACTGTATTTTTTTTCCAGGAGCTATAGGCGTTATCTTTCACTTGAACATGAAGCGATTTGTCTCCTTTATTGCTCGCTTCCAGGATGAGATTCCCCGTGGGAGTACCTTTCTTTCCCATCTCATAAGTAGTGATAACAGACAAAGATTCTCCCTCACCTTTAAAGCTCCGCATAAACCCATTTGGCCCATATACCGTTAGGTCATAATACCCATCTTTAAAGTCAGCTAGGTTCCAGTCAAAACTCAATTCCTCACCCGCGATAATCGCAAATGGCCAAAAACTTACACCATCTTTATAACTCGGTCCACTATACACATTAAAAGGGCTGCTCAGGGATTTCGCCCCGAAAATCTTATTGCCCGCGGACATCGTCAGTTTTACGTTGTCCTTATCAATAGATTCACTCGAATACAGCTCATATGCCAGCGCATTAGAATTTTTTTGACCTTTTTCCTGTCTTGCCAATTGTGCAGCTTTTCCGGTAGTCTGCAAAGCTTGCATCTCATCTGCAGTCCATACATGGAAATTATTCGGTAGCGGTTTCGATTTGGCTTGATCAATTGCATAGATCTGTTGATTGCGATCCAAGAATGGCAGTTCTACAGCAGTTCCTTCTTCTGCCTTACGAAATACCGAAGTCAGATCTCCTGTTATAGCACGCCGCCAAGAACTGATATTATGTTCTTTCACATCCTTACCAAGCTTCTTATCAAAGAAATACTCCATAAATTGAATGGTCGAAGTGATATCGCAGACCTCCGAATTGACCCAGCCGCCTTTGCTCCAAGGAGACGCAATGATCAGAGGTACCCGATAGCCCAAACCAACCGGTCCCTCTGTGGCATGCTCCTTCTTCTCGCCACTGGCAAGTTCCTGCTCCAAACTCACATATTCATCGCTATAATCCAATCCTGCTGAAGTTTTTCCCGATCGAGCATCTGCCGGATTAGGCGCTACAAACGGCGGAATATGGTCGAAGTAACCATCATTTTCATCGTAGTTCAGCATAAAAACCGTTTTCTTCCAAACCTCAGGATTTTCGGTGAGTATATTCAATATTTCGGACACATACCAAGCTCCATACATCGGCGCACTGGGATGGTCCGAAAAACATTGCGGGGCGACCAGCCAAGATACAGTAGGTAAATTTCCAGACTTCACATCCTTCCGAAACTGATGTAATACATCCCCTTTTGGTACAGTAATCTGCTCACCTTCATGTACAACAGTGGCAGTTTCACGATAAAACGTATCATCCTCATTTGTCTGAAAGGCACGCTCATGTAAAGCGATTTGCTCCTTTGGAAGTTGTTGGAATGCCTGTTCGGTGAGTCGCTCTAGCTGTTTCTTATAGCTGCCCAGCTGCTCCTGTTTTTGCTTAAGCTTATTTTGGGTTTTCTGTACACTTTCAGTTCCATTATTCGCTAATGCTTTTTCAAGCTCCTGGATCTCAGCAGGCAGTTCAACAACACGCTTACGCATAAATTCCAAGTGGCTTTTTTTGAATTCAATATGGTATTGTGAAAACCACTCTAAGTTATTGTCTGTAAAATTACCTAACCATTCTTCACCATGAAGACCGCTCTCCATACTGACTTCATTCTGATATACCTTCCAAGGAATACCCGCAGCTTCCAGACGTTCAGGAAAAGTTTTCCAATGCGCCCAACGGTTGAAATAAATATCCGAATTACGAATCAACGGTTTTGCTCCTTTATTGGGCACACAAGTGCCTGTCCAGAAAAAATGACGATTGGTTGTCGTACCTGTAATGGAGGAACAAAAATGCTGGTCACAGATGGTAAACGCATCGGCTAATGCATAATAGAAGGGTATATCTTCACGGGTATAATAGCCCATGGTTAGCGGTATCTCACTCAGCACTTTTCCACCTGGACGTTTTGCTTCAATCCAGTTATCATGTTTACCCTGGTTACGTGCCGCCATTTGATTTTCCCAGGAATGTGGAAGATTTCCTGTCCAGGCGGCATTGGAATTCTTGATATCCAATCGAAAAGGTGAATAGGTCTTTCCTGAAGCTGAAGCCTGCAACCATACGGGATTTCCACTAGGCAACTCGATAGCTCTTGGATCATTAAATCCCCGAACCCCTCTCAGTGTACCAAAACTATGGTCAAAGGAGCGATTCTCCTGCATTAACAAAACAATATGCTCGGCATCTAAAACAGAACTCCCCGCAACTGGTTCAATCGCTAAAGCACGCTGTATCGCATCCGGTACAGCACTCTGTAAGCCAAAAACCCCAGCCAACAAGGAGGCCTTCTTGATAAAGTCTCTTCTACTATCCATAAAAATATCTATTATATCTCTTATAAATTCAATGGTCTATCAGCGAATATATTCATTCGCTGGCGCTTTTCATGTAACGTTTTTAACAAAAATCCCCGCACACGATTGATCTCATGCGCAGGGATAGTTTTTACGATAAAAATTCAACAGATCAAAGTATTACCTATTTTAAGATCCACATCAGTTGATTGATTTCATCTTTTCCATCATATTGATTCGCCAATGCTGCATCAAGATTACTTCCATTATAATTATATTCACTTGCAGGATAACGCCAGCGGACTGGGATTTTGGTCGGATCATCAGCATTTAAGCTGGATGCTGGATTAATTTTCCATTTCGGATATCCTGTACGACGGTAATCATAGTAGGGATTTATCCTTCCTTGTAAAAAACTGGCCAAATATTTTTGTGTCATGATCGCTTCTATCTGTGCTTCTTTGCTAACAGGGAACTGATTTCCATAAGCTGTTATAGCATTGGCTATATAAGTCGCATCCATTGGCATATTATGCGTGTATTGCGTAATATTGGGTGTATTATCTGCAATAAATTTCATTGAAGCTTCAATTCCCTTTTTATACCAATTGACTGCAGACTCTGCTATCCAACCTCGTGAGCTTGCTTCAGCGATTATGAAACATAAATGTGCATATGAAAATTGCTGTGTAGGCTCTCCACTTACCAACTCCGTGTATCGGTCATTTAATTTAGAATAGTCATTCTTCTTTTTTAAATCTGCGATATCGCCAAAAGCCAAGGAAGGATCAATTCCCACATAAGCATCAAATTCATTCATCTGCTTCCCACTGCTAATCTGTAAAGCTGAAGGATTTGCATAAAAAAACAAACGTCTGTCTTGATACTGTTTCAAACGGTCTATAATTTCGGTTGAGACAACTGGATAAATCACAAAACTATTACTGATTTTATAAAAAGGATAGGTTTGTCCGCTTTTGTCAGATCGAATCAACTGAAAATTATCAGCATTACCAGTAAAAATCGGCTTATTTGATAAAATTGACTGAAAACGTCCCTTTATATTTAAGTCTGCATCTGTTTCTTTTTTACTCAATTGAATCAAAACATTTAAGGCAAAACTGTTCACCAACTTTCTCCATTTAGTAACATCACCACCGTACATGGGATCTCCAGCAAATTTTGCTCCGCTTGCAAACAACTGATCCGCCTTTTCCAGTTCGTCCAATATGCCCAGAAAAACCTCTTTTTGGCTATCGTATTTTGGAAAGTAAAGTTTATCCGATTCACCTTTTAGTGCTTCTTTGTAGGGTATATCTCCCACACTCATTGTTGCTTCATAAAATTTAACTGCCCTTGCAAAATACATCAATCCATTGTATGCGTTTGCCAAGACATCTGTTGCTGCATATTGGCCCATAAAATGAGCATCATTAATTGCATTCATTGATATGGTCCCCTCGCCAAATCCGTTGTATTGAAATCCTTCTACCAATTCAGTCCAGGCGATCTCTTTCGTTAACAGATATGGTTGCATAAAGGACTTTTGGCTAGGTTGGTTAGCCAAATTTAGAATAATGCGTGTAGCCAACATCGAAGAATTGACCTGCACAGGTGTTTCTGGATTAGTATTTATCTCGTCAAATTTAGAACAACTCGTAGACGAGATCAACGCTCCAATCGCTATATATATACCCAATTTTTTCATTTTCATCTTAATTTCGGTAATCATTAGAAAGTAACATTTAGATTAAAGCCTATGTAACGCATTGACGGTGAGTTTAAATCCTCCGATCCAACATCAGGATCCGAAAAACGATAATCCTTTGTCCATAGTAAAAGATTCTGTCCTGTAACACCTACACTGGCACGTTTCGCTTTAAATTTCGATACGATTCGCTCAGGCACACGATAGTTAAGTGATAATTCTCGAAGTTTAATAAATGTTTCATCCCAATAATTTTGCCGACCAGAATAACCTGATTTCCAGTAAGTTTCATACGAAACAACTTTATCATTAGGCGCAAAAACTCGTGTATCTTCAGCAATTTGTCCATACTTATCATAAGTAACCGCACCAGAAACAATCTTTACACCGGGAGCAACGAAAGTTCGATTTCCATTGACAACTTCTTCGTACCGGTACGAATTATCCGAATCTGGGTGTGCACCTGTCTGCCACAGACGCGCATTCATCCCCGAATAAGACATTCCCTTAATCCGCCCATCAAGGCTCAAAGACAGAGAGAAATCTTTATAACGAAATTGATTTGTCAATCCTCCAAACCATTTAGGTGCTGTATAACCGAATAACTGAGCCGCATACTTTGCAGATATAGGCATCCCTGAGGCATTGTTCACGATTTGCCCATCGGGAGATCGTTCCCAATCCTTAACAGTAATATAATCGGTACGAGCACCTTCTTTCACATATAGGGCATCAGCGGAATAGGTAGGATCTAGTTTATGGAAGTACTCTAAGTTTTGAGACATATTTAGGATAATATCCCATTGAAAATTCTCTTTTTTTATGGCGGTAGTTCCTAAAGTGATCTCATGGCCTTTCGTCATTTTTTCCTCTTGCGTATTAATCAATCGTGATGTGTAGCCAGATGATCCTGATATCGTTGCATATGTTGTGACATTATGCAATAGCCGAAAATAACGAGTATAATTACCGTAAAAACGATTCTTCAGTACAGCAAAATCAAAACCAAATTCCGTCAAATCACGCTGTGTTGGCGATATCGAATAGTCTTTAATTGAATTGGGATAAGAAGCTGTTGGTAATCCATCCCATACATTGTTACTAATAGAAAAGGCCTGGTTAATTTCATAGGGAGAGGGTACTGTTTTCGTTATTGCCCAAGAACCACGTACCTTAAACATATCCAGCCAAGTTGGTTTCGACGCGAGGAGATCACTCACAACTACACTACTAGAAAGGGAAGGATAAAAATACGAGCGATGTGCCTTAGATAATGCCGACGACCAATCGTTACGCCCAGTTGCCTCGATAAAGACAGCATTTTTCCATGACAAAGATAGACGACCATATACACTATTCACCATTTCTTTTGTCTTACTTTCCACTGCAGATACAGGATCAATTGAATTGCGCAATGAGTAAAATCCAGGAATCGACAAACCATTCACTGTCGAGGCAGTTATTGTATTATCGCGTCGATAAAAGATAGCTCCGCCCAGCAAACCGTCAAAGCCAAAATCACCGATCTTTTTCTTTGCTGTAAAGATTGCATCATTTGTTGTGCTAAAACCATCTTGATTTTGAGTCCAATACTTACCTTTACTATCAAAGCCAGCGTAACCACCACGTGTACCGTAAATGCCCATTGGATTACGTTGTTCTCTTTTCTGTCCATAGTAATCGTAACCAGAGCGTACCATAAGCTTTCCCCAATCCGAAACCTTATAGTTTAATGTTAGGGCAGCATTAATCTTATTGACCAATTCGGGAGTAACTTTTTCATATGCTGTCAAATAAGGATTATCATACCACGCTTTATACATCCAATTTTGCGATTGATCTTTGATCAGCCAGTAGTCTTTATAGTCCGACAGATTATATTCTGGACCAGTCCATACTAGAATATTATAGATATATCCTTGATCATTATATCCGGCTCCGAAGTTACTTGTCGCCGAACGCCTGTTATAAGCCAATCTTGTTTCGATATCAACACGGTCGCTGATTTTTGTCTGTCCAGCAACAGACATATTGGTCATGTTTAGCTTCTGGTTAGGATACTGTCCCTTATTATAAATATGGTTTATTGACGTGCGAATGCTCCCATGTTCGCCCTGATTCGTAAAGCTGATAGAATTGTTGGAAATAAAACCCGGTTCGAGGAAATTTTTAAAATTGTCCTTCCCTCTGGACAACAATTCCATATCTTCCAATTGTTTTGTCAATGGGTTCCATTGTTTGGCAGTACGCCCGATATCCAACTTATCTCCCCAAACATAATCGTCATTATTGAATTTTCCGCCTTCACCTGATGAGTAACCATGTTGTACCTCTGGAAGAGCTAAATATCCAGAAAAAAACATATTGTTACTATTTACAGCAATTTCGGTTCCCTTTTCAGCGAGTCCCTTTTTTGTGGTGATCATAATTGCTCCTCCGGCTCCCATACTTCCATATAAAGCTGTGGCAGTGGCTCCTTTCAGAACAGTCATATCTTCTATATTGTCCACGGGGACATCACGTAAGGTCAGATTTTCATATGCCACACCATCTATAACCAAAATAGGTGTCAGTCCTCTAACCTGAATCTGTGGAGTGCTATTAAATTCGGTACTGTTCAGAACCCTGACCCCAGAGACGCGCCCAGTTAGTGTTGTTCCGACGTCAACCCCCTTTACACGCGTTAAATCATCACCTTTGATACTCTGTGTCGCGTAACCGAGTGCCTTTTGCTCTCGCTTAATACCCAAGGCTGTTACAACCACTTCCTCTAAAGATTCTGAAGATTTTGACAATTTAATTAGTCCAGCTTCAGCAACGGTGACTTCCTTTGTTTCATAACCGATATAAGAGATGAGTAAGACTTCAGCACTTGATGTTCCCTGTAATCTAAAATTACCTTCTTCATTACTTGTCGCTGTTGCTGATCCCCCTTTCACACGAATGGTGACACCAGCAATAGGCTGGCCCGTTTCCTGATCCACAACTTTACCATGAATTTCCTTTTGAGTGCTCACAGAAACAACAACCCCACCTTTTTCGTCGCCATTAATCCGTTTAGAAACAACATAAAGTTTGTCATCAATTTTTTTTACCTCAAGATTTCCATTTGAAATCGTCTGTATAAACTGGACGATCTGATCTTTTTTGAGATGGCCAATGTCAGCACGCTCATTAATCTTCTGATTAGATATTGACGCATCATAACCGAATTTAACATTGAATTTCTGCTCCATTCGCGTAAGGATTTTTCCTATCCCCTCATTTGCAGAAAATTGGGCGGCCATGCTTTGAAGTGCTAAAGACTGAAATAGCAGTGCTCCTCCCATAAGTTTTAAATAGTAATTGGTTCTTTTCATAAATTACTTTTTATGGATAATTGTTTGATTAAATGCGGTATTGAGAATTTTCAAAGACTTTTCCAGATCGTTTGCAGGCAGATAACCTGTGAAACTTTCTGTTTGAAAAGAATCAATCAATTTCAAATTATATGTTGGATAAAGATTATTGAGGTCTCCTACAATCTGCATAAGTGGGACTTGATTGAATGATAAAAAGTCACTTTTCCAATTGGAAGCTGTCATGGTATCAATAGCAATTACATTGAATTGCTTATGGTGCATATCATAATCTACTTGTTGGCCAGGAAGGATAATAGAATGTTGCTGGTCATGTTTAACCTGAACTTTCCCATGATTTAAAACCAAACGCGTCTGTTGTGGAGAACATGTCAGATTGAATGCAGTCCCTAAAACCCGTACATCAAAATCACCTGAATTGACTATGACAAAGGCCTTGTGGGGATTCTTGGCAACTTCAAAAAAGGCCTCACCCGACAATTTTACTTTTCTCAGGCTATCCGTTTCAAAATCAGACACTACTACAACACGAGCCCCTTGACGCAAAGAGATTTTCGTGCCATCCTCTAAAACAACACGTTTGACAAATTTAGTCGGGTTATAATATTGAATCGCCGCGAAGTTTAGGTCCGTTGGTACCGGCTGAAAAACAAGTGAGAACAAAAAGGCAAAACCAACTAGCAACATCGTCGCAGCAATACCAATTAGCATCCTTGACCGTCTCCAAATAGGTCGCACCTTAGAATTTAATTCTGCTCCCGTAATCGCATAAAAAATATCATCTGATATAGAGTTCTCTAAATCACATGTATTATCATCCAACGCGATTACCTCCTCCAAATCGGGCAAATCATCTTTATTGCAAGAAGTCAGTAAATCTAAAAATATGGCGTTTTCCTGTGGAGTCAATTCCCTCAGTAAATATCTTTTGTATAATGCAGCTAGTTTGGGATCCATCATCTTTGCCATCGTTTAAATACATATACGTATCTAAAAGACGATAAGACGACGCTACACTAAAAAATAGTTAAGAAGATCAACAGGGCTGTTGAAATCTCAAAATTATCCAGGATATATTGGCGTACAAACTTGTTTCCCTTGACCAATTGATCGCGGACTGTATTGACAGAAATACCCAAACGGTCCGCAATTTCCTGATTATCCAAAAATTCTTCTTTACTCAAAAGGAATATTTCTAGGCGAGCCTTAGGAAGCTTTTCAATTGCCTCACGATAGACGCGTTCCAAGTCTTTAAAACGGATGGATTCCTCATTTGAATTGTCCACCTGCTTGGAGGCATCTATCCCATCAAGTTTAAATTGAACCCGTACTTTCTGCTTCCTTAATTCGTCAAATACAAGATTCTTAGCAATTGTGTATAAATAAGACTGAGGATTCTTATTTCCATCTAATTCTCCCCACTTCTTCCAGATACGAGAAAATGCTTCCTGAACCAAATCGGCGGAAGTATCTTCTTCTTTCAGATGTAACAGGGCATATTTATACACCTTATCTTTATAAGACAAAAAGAAATTTTTAAAATCCGGAATGTTGTTATTTTCAATAGGCATCCTTCACCACTTATAATTGACCCTACAAGTTTAGGTAGAATTTTCCAAAATATCTGAATGAATGTCCATCATAAATCAAAGCTTGCTCTCTCCTGATATGGATACAACAATTTAGCTACAATTAGTTTACATTAATTAAACTTCAGAATAGCTCCTTCCAGATGGATTGTTAAAAGCAATTTTGCAAGGTCAATAAAAAATCCCATTGGCATCTACAATGGGATTTAAAAAAAATATATGCGCTCAATAAAAAGTGATTATTTTATGAGCGGAAAGGGCCCTAGAAAGTAACTCCCCCTTTTATAGAAACGTAGGAAAAAATCCAGTATGGACTCTTCCAATGGGAAGAAGAATTGTTTATCTACCTCCGTTTTAAACAAGTTGGCATAATACCTTGGCAATTCGCTAGGGAAAAAGTCTTCTACCAAAAGATTCAAAAAATAACGCGCATAAGGCACATCTGCTTCAGCTTCCTTTTCAATAAAAGGATTATGTTTCAATGGGAAAAATTCTTCTATTCCGCCAAATACCTCTAATCCTGTCTTTGGATTGAAGAAAACTGTTACTTTAGCATCTGCAGTAAGTTCCAAATTCGATTCCGGGAGTGGCGATTCCTCTTTGCTTGGATATTTTTGCTGATATCTTTGAAAGAATTCGTTTGCAAATTCTTTTACTTCTCGTCCCTCCATGAAAGCTACAGCTGCTTTTTGCTCTGACTGGAATAATTTACCCATATCTTTCAACTGCTTTTCTGTTTTTTTCAGGCTCTTGTCCTTACCGTTCATCGCTTCAATACGGTAAGTCATTTCATATTGTTCTGGTAGATCAAAATTCACCTCTTCCGGATTGACCACTGTCATAATTCCCGACAAATTCCAAGCTTCTTTCCAGGGAACGATTTCCATATAAAAGGATAATATGGCAGAAGGCTCCGCAAATTCCTGAATCGAATCCTTGTAAATCTTGAATGCTGCTTTTGTGCCAATATGTTTTACATGGACAAACTGTTCATCTGTCTTTACATATTCAAAAAAACTATGGATGCGATTACCCAGCGTTTTGACAGAGCTATACAGAGCATGTTCCTTACCCACTACTTCTGCAACAAATTCCGAAGATTTAAGGGCAAATAAATGTAGCCTATAATTGTTGAAATGATTATCACGGACACGATAAATCATTTGTTGCAATTGAGTTTGATCATGCTGATATCTTCCCAATTCAGCCACCTGCATCAAGTGGTTGAGATTGGTGTTATATTCTCCCGCGGTCAGATAGTTTGTTGCGACAAGTTTTTCGATAAAATTTCGAACCTCAAAATAGTTAGCATTTTCATCTAATGAATATTCTGATTTTAATTTTGGGTTTTCAGGCGCCACTTCATAATGTTCCTCCAAAATAGCATAGGTTAGATCTGTGACCAATTGTATCAAACGGCCCTGAGGATCAATAAACAAGTGTGGATTCCGTTCACTAAAAAATAACCAGGTCAATACAGCGACATCTTCGCTATTGATATCTTCAGGATAGTAATCCGTCAGATTATTATCCTTGTAGAAAGGCAAAAACTGGCTGTATAGTTCTTTATGGATGGTCCTAAAAGCAGCAAATATCCCTGTATTGGCAATAACATCCTCTAGATAACAGGTGAGATAAATACTTAATGTTTTTAATGCGTCAGTGTGAATGAGGTCATTTGTCTCCGGCTCTTCAAACCACAATGTCGATAGACTATCGTTGATCTGATTGGCAACTCTTAAATAATAACTATCTATATCGTTTGCTTTCTGGTAAGTATGGTGTGCAATCCAATCTTGAATAAAAATTTTGTTTCCTCTCATATGAAAAATGCTAAATCCAAAAGTAGCCAAATTTTCGAAATTTCCATGATTGCAAAACACAAGCATAGACGAAAATAATTTAGATATTCTTTCCGGTCAATAAAAGACAAAAACGGCCGTAGATGAATTAGCTCAATGATGATAGAGGATCGTCTAACAGAAACAAAAAGAGATGCCTTATGGGCATCTCCGTATCGTAAATTTTATTTTTTCTTTATCCTGCAGCAATTACATTATCATTGCTTTTCAAATGATCCTGAAGTGACGGATTTAAAATATTACATGTTTTTAGTAAATCACGGACCGGATATTTTGCAACGATATCTTCCAACGCTGCAAGGTGGCGACTGTGATGTACATCCGTTCCAACAAAATCATACATGCCGGACTTAATCATTGTCAGGGCCGCAGATTTCACCTCAACACCATAATATCGACTGATAGAAAGAAGATTCAATTGTAACATACAGCCAGCGTCTTTGATCTGTTTGTACATATTGAAATTATAGTGGTAGTAATTATAGCGTTCTGGGTGTGCTAAAATTGGCTGGTAACCCAGTCTTTGTATATCTAAAATAGTTTGAAATAAAGCTTTAGATTCCTGTAGATAGGACATTTCAATGAGCACATAACCTCCCGGCATCACACAAAGCTCGTTTGTATCAATCAGCCTTGCAATGCCATCATCTATCATATGTTCAGCAGCATGATAGATCGCAGGACTGTTAGGAAGTTGTTTTATTCCATTCACCAATTTATCTTTGGCATCCTCAATTGTTCGGATTGTATTCGGATGCACACCTTCCATAATATGTGGTGTACAAATAAATTTTTCAAACCCCATTCTTCCCAAGCCTTTCAACAAATCAATAGATTGTTCAATGGACTGGCTTCCATCATCTATTCCGGGAAGGATATGATTGTGCATATCCACCTCTAAAAAAGCGAGTGTACCAACAACCTTGATCTTTGACTCTTGAGTTTTGTTTCCAAACAGCTTTGAAAATATCCCCATATTCTATAAAGTATAAATCGTTTAGTTATCTTATTATTGTGTAAATAATAAATCACAAAAGTACCACTATCAGTCCAAAAGAGCGTAATATTATTTTAACATTATAAAAACATAACCATAATATTACAAACTTTGCATCAAACAATCGGGTTATAAAATTGTTTGATGCAAAGTTCAATACCATCTTATTTACTGATCTCTCGCAGGATCTGATCGATCATATAGCCGATAGCACCTTCTTTTGTCTCTGGTAGTTTTGTTGATATTTCGGCTTCCATACGGTTGCCCACAATCCCCTTCGAAGTGATTGCTGTGCTACCATATTGGTTCAATTGTGCCACAGTTTGCTCCCATTGTCTTCCTGGACTTACACCCATCTCTTTTAACATTGCGGGCAGCTTTTGTAAATCAATCGCAGCAGACATTTTGTTTTGCTTCATCAACTTAATAAAATCTTTATTTGCAGTGCCAGCCGTTTTATTTTGACGGATATCATGTAAAGACAAAGAATCATTACTTACCATCACCAAATCACCTTTTAGAAGAACATACATTGGAAAATCTAACCCTTTTTTGGACGAAAATGCGTAGATGCCATCCTGTATTTTACCAAAGGTTTTAGCTACTGCCAGATCTAGTCCCTTTCTAAACAAACGCTGGTCTTTTGATGTAAACATCCAGATAAAGACAGGTAGAGTTTCGTCCTTTGTCTTCTTTACCTCCGTTGAATTATAATCATCGTCATAACTATAATCAATATATTCCTTTCTGAACTTGCGTAGACCATTCACCACAAATAGATGATCCCCGGGCATTACTTGAGCAATTGCTTTCTCATCCAATGCAACTTCAAGTGCCATTAATCCCCATTCAACCAAATCTTGCTGAGGGCCTAGTAATCCGCTATAATATTTTGCTGTATAACTAGGCATATCTCGCAAATAGGCTTCTGAATTAATATTAACGTTAAAGAAACCAAGCGTTTTATCGGTCAGATATTTATTGAATTTTCCATTTGGTTTTCTTGCATATAATCGCTTGGACATTTCAACTAGATCTTTATCTAATCCCATGGAGCCTCTCAATCGCAATACATTTCCATCCTGCAACAAATCCAGCATTCCATCCTTATATCCTGTTTTAAATTTGTCCATATTAATCCCCATATAGAGATAAGGAATGGTTTTATAAGGCATAAGGCCACGATAGAGTTCCTCGACATGTGGTACATATAGACGGATCAATCCTAAGTTTTTGAGAACTTTTTCCTGATCTGAAACTGAGAGAGGCTTATAGGATGCAGACAGCAAACGTGTCGCTTCTCCGAGCAACCACTTATCACGAAGCGCATTGCGTATAGAGTCGTTTTTTCTATTTTGATTCTCGTATTCTGTATAAAGCGAATCGTAATAACTTGGATCATGCATTTCCACCGCCTCAGCGGCCGCGACAGCTGCATCGGCAGCAATATCAACAGCATCCGCCTGCGCTATGACCGTATCTGGTACACTCTCTACAATCACCGGAGGAGACAGTGGCTCCAGTACCTTTTCATCTTCGTCCCACGCCACCACTGCTGCCGTTGCTGAATCCACTACCGCAGTTGTGGAATCCAGTTCGGGAGAATATGCGTCAGCCGCAGGTGCCATGTAAGCAACCTTCTTTATCCCATACCGGTTAGCAACAGAGTCGTTCTCGAAGAAAGTTGTACTCATTGTCGACGAAATAAAGCGCGCCACACGGTCGTTGTAAACCAATACGCTGCCAGCCTTCATCCCTATGCTTGAATATCCATTGGCAAAGGGCTTAGGTTCACCGACATCATGTAGCAGTTTTTCAAATTGCACTTTATTGGACAACGGAAATATAAACTCGAGAAAACTGACACTGTCTGTCTTTCTGTTATAGAAATAAGACGTTTGTGACAAATCGATACCCAAGTTTTTGATATCATTCCCAACTGAAGCACCTGATTTTTCAAGTTGCTTGAACAGACCTGCTTTCTGAAGCAACTCATTCAACTTGTTTGCATTCGCCTTCTGAACAATTTCCTTCACATTAAATGCAGCGATAATTTCTGCATCTTCAGGAATGAGCTTGACTAAATCTTGTGACTTCACAGTCCCCATCAAAGAGAGACACGCTAGTCCAGTCAGTAAAATTTTTGATTTCATATAGGTTATTTTGTTAGTGTGATTTTATTTGCCAAAGTAGACTTACCATAGACCAGATCCGTAAATGGTAATTTTAGTAGTACGCCCTTCTTATTGCCCGCAACTTTTGCTTTGCTATTATCCTGAGCCACTATCGTTTTTTCAAAACGCACGATCTGCGTATAAAAAGCATCTGCAAACTGATTTGTATTATCGCTTCCCAACTGATTGAATTTAGCCTTCCAGTTGCTCGAGGCTACAAATTTACGTTGAAAAACGTTGGTCTGAGCATTATAATAATATCTATTTGAATTTGATATCTTTGTCTTAAACCGATTAGCTAATATATCCGAAAAGGCATTTAATGACTCGATCTGACTAAAGTCACAGGATATATTTACAATAAAATTTGTGAAGTCAGTTTGATACTGAACATTGGAGATACCCTTTGTCTGCTTGAGTAGCTGAACTGCCGCCTTAATCTCCTTTTCCATCTCGGCCTGCGTTGGTATCTGTATCCCTTTTATGCTTTTCATCTTCATCAAAGAAGAAACCTTTGTTTTGCTTTTACTCAGGTTCAATGTAGCCGCTATATGTCCCGAACCATTGGGTTTAAGATCAATCTGTTCAACAAAGTCAAAACAACTGGACAATGTAAAAGTCATCAACAATGCACATACAACCACATAAAACCTATTCAACGGTTCTTTTAATTTAAAAACTCTCTTCATTTCTTTTCAGTACCGATTAATAAATTATCAAATCAATATATGTTCGGGCATTAACAGCAAATAGTGTGCTATTTTCGTCACTTTAGGAAAATTTTAAAAAAAAGATATCCAATAACATATTTAGCACTAATCTTTACCGTTATTTAAAAACAGCTGTCTTCCTCAAAAATTATTCAGTAACCACAATAAATATATCTAAAAATCAAATAGATGCATTATCAAAGCATTTGCTTGCACAAAAACACAGATTTATGCCCGGATAATTCAACTTTTCTTAGGTACTTTTGCCCCTCTTTGCTAACAAACACTAACGATCAATATGATTTACACCTCCAGGACTATTCCACAGCATGCAATGTGGCGAATAGTTTATTTTATGATTACGTTGCTTACTCTTAATTCATGTAAAAAAAATGAGTCCAGAATGGAGCAAGCTGCATTACAATTTGCCCCTACAATTGTTGGCCAAATTAACACCAAAGCTGCTGGGACCTCTTGGGACAAAGGCGACCAAATTGGCGTTTATATGATCAAATCAGGTCAGCGATTAACATCAACCTCAATTGTGAATGCTGTCAACAATCATGTATTCGCGATTAACGGTTCATTATTTCAAAGTAAATCACCTATCTTTTTACCAAATGAACAGGTAGATTTCATTGCATATTATCCTTATAAATCCATTACTGATTTTCAATATCCCATCGATCTGAGTGATCAGTCAAATCAGTCAGCATTGGATTTCATGTATGCCAGCAATGCAAAAAACATCAACAAAACCAACAATACCGTCCCACTCAATTTTGTAAGACAATTGAGCAAGATTGCGATTCATCTTTCCATTACCAATACAGCGGGTTTAGAAGCCAATCAGATTGCCGTCAGTATACCATCGGTACACACACAAGGAGGATTTGATCTCCCCGCTGGAAAACTAAATGTTAACCTCATTGAAAAGAAAGATATACAAGGAAAAGTTTCGGTGAATACCAACCAAACAGCTATCGTAGAATTCATCCTCCTTCCCGGAGAGGATATCACTAGAAAGGCTATTAAATTTATTGCTCCTAATGGCGATAGTTATACATGGACAACACCACAACATCAAAACCTAAAAAATCTAATTGCTGGAAATCGTTACAATTTCGACATCAAAATTGACAATGGTAAGCTAAGTGGAGGAATTGGAGATTCGCAAGCCTATCTGGAAATCCCCAAAATGAGTAATTTGAGTAATGACGAAGTGTTCATACAGCATTTTCTTCCCGATGCAAACACAGCAAGAAACTATGCAATGTTGTATGATAAAAAGCTAAAAATGGCTTACTGGGTAGCTTATCCATTATATAATAGCATTTTAGGTTCTGGCAATCGTACAGATGCTTGGGGATATGATCCTTCTATATCAACAGCATTCCAACCAAATCTATTTAAAGGGTTTCAACCAACGGGTTATGACAGAGGTCATCAGCTACCTAGTGCTGATCGCAACCTGAATATTACCCACAATAAAACAACATTTTATTTTACCAATATGACGGCACAGGCATCCCGTCTCAATCAAGGTCTTTGGGCAAACCTGGAAACTAAGGTACGGACCTGGACAGCGCAATGTGACACCATGTATGTTGTAACAGGAGCAATGCCCACAACAGATACGGATAATCTGCTTAATTTTGCACAAGACAATGACAGGAAAGATATCGCAAAACCAAAATACTATTTCAAAGCTTTAGCCATGAAGAAAGGGAGCGAATACTATACGATTGCCTATAAAATAGACAACATAACTCCGCCTTCAGGAAGCACGTTTAATAATTATAAACTAACTGTAAGCGATCTGGAAAGAGAAACAGGATTTACATTTTTTCCCGATTTAGACAACACGAAAAAAGAAAGTATAAATACCAATATCTGGAAATAATTCATGGTCGGCTTTATCGAATTATTTTATTCCGATTAAGACAATTACTTAAAGCTTGATAAGTCTTAAAAAGGCCAAGATCTCCACCATAAAAAGACAATGCACGATGAATTGTGCCTTGTCTTTTTATTTAACGGTATAGCCACGATGCGTCAAAAAACTTGACATTCCTGTAAAAACACCATTTTATCCTTAAAATGCACAATCAATCCATCATAGTTTTTTATTAGTTTTAACCCATGAAGCTTATAATATTCGATCTGGATGGAACATTATTGGATACATTACAAGATCTTGGAGACAGTTGCAACGCGATCCTTCAGCGATTTGGTTATCCTATACATCAGCTACCGGCCTACAAGAAATTTGTAGGTAATGGTGTACAGAAACTGATCGAACGCGCCCTTCCCGAACATGCACGAACCACGGAAATAATCGCAACACTGCTAACGGCATTTAAGTCCTACTACGAAGAACAGACAGTATCCCATACAAGACCTTATATTGGAATTGTCTCGCTACTTGAGATGCTTAAATCTTCGGGGTACCTCATCTCTGTAGCATCCAATAAATATCATGAGGCGGTTATTCCTTTGATGGAAAAATATTTTCCCACGATCGCTTTTGATCTGGTCCTTGGCCACCGTACAGGACATCCCGCCAAACCTGATCCAGACATTGTCAGGGATACGCTCCAGACTTTAGGAATAACAAAAGAAAACTGTTATTATGTTGGCGATTCCTCTGTTGATATGGACACAGCCAATAACGCGGGGGTGACAGCTATTGGTGTAACCTGGGGTTTTCGCGATGAAACCGAGTTGCGGCAACACGGTGCAAAGCATATTATTCACGCTCCGCAGGAACTGTTGAACATCGTATAAAAGAAAAAGCCGAACTTAATTCCAATGATGGTTTAAGTTCAGCTTTTTTGAATTAAACTATTGTTGTTAGCTACATTTTAGCATCCATCAGCTTTTCACTTTGCGCCTTTGGCTTTCCTAATTTCATCTTGATCACAAAGGCTTTATTTGAGTTAAACGAATTGGGAAGCCGAATATCGTAATATGTATTTTTGTCTAAGTCTAAACCAATATCTGTATGACTCAATTCCAAGGATTGTCCATTGTGGAGTATAGTAGCAGAGACTGGAACCTCTACAGCCTTCTTAGGAACTGCAATACGCACGATATTGTTGACGGGACGATTAAAAACTGTCAGATAAAGGTTATCCTCTTTCTTTGTAAAGTAACCCAATTTGGATGGCGCTAGACCAGCATGTCTGACACCATATACCGCTTCGCCGTTTATCTTAATCCAGTCACCGATTTCCTTGGCTAGCTTATCTTCTCCAGGATGCATAAGACCATTCCCATCAGGTCCAAAGTTCAACACAAAATTGCCATTCATGGAAACACAATTCATCAACATATCGATGAGATCATCTGAGGTCTTGGTATAAATCCCAGACCAGTCTTTCATATAGCCCCAACCATTCGGTGGAATCGTCATGACACAGTCCCAGTCACGTCCCTCCAACCATTCAAACTCCTTCGGCATTTTTCTTTCCCAACCTTGTTCATAGTCACCTAGCATATCACCATTGGAGTCAAAATGCCGCTTTCCAAATTCGTCATTTCTAAATCGGCTTCCAATAATCAATCCTGGATGTTTTTCACGTAGCTCTTTTTCTAATTTATACGTAAAATCATACGATTGGATCCAAGATTGATCCCAAGTACCATCAAACCAAAAACCTTTTATTTGCGGGTAGTTTTCCAGAAGTTCTAGCAACTGATTACGCGTGTATTCCAAAAACTTATTGAATTTAGCCTTTTCTTCAGGACTAGAGGGGGCTTTCCCAATATAGTTTGAATTATTCCATTCAAGAATTGAAAAATACAAAAACACATCTATACCTTCCGCTGTATAGGCATCTACGACCTGCTTGACGATATCTTTTTTATAAGGACTCTTCTTCACTGTATAGTCTGTATACTTAGAAGGCCACAGGGCAAATCCATCATGATGCTTTGTGGTAAAAATAAGATACTTTGCACCCATTTCTTTCGCCTGTTTAGCCCAGTTTTTTGCGTCAAAACCTGTAGGATTGAACTTTTTGTAGAGGTTATCATAAGTATTCTTCCAATCTTTCGGCGCTGTTGGTCCACTCCAGGTACGTATCCATTCGGATGCCGCCGCTCCTTTCCGTGCACTGACTCCCTCCCATTCATTACCAGGAATTGCATACAAGCCCCAATGGATAAATTGTCCTAATCCATAGTTTCGGAACCGTTCCATCGCTTCATCTGCCCGATGTCCGGGCGTCAAAGGCCCATATTTTACGTCTACCTTGTTTTCTACTTTCTTGCGAGGACCTGTCCATTGTGCCGAAGTAGTTTTTACTCCCAGCAATATGCTGCCGAGAATCAATGCTGTGATTATTTTATTATATTTCATCTTATCATTATTTCTTTGAAAATGACTCTTCCTAACGACAAATAAATCTATGTTTATTGACCAGATATATGTTGCCCGTCCGACGATCACTTTGGATTATCTATATATTGTTTTTGCGATTTCTTGATAACTGCGGGCTCTGCGTTACTGTCCTTAAAAGGATCAAAGTAATAAAGTCCCTGATCGCGGTACAAGGGCAAATGCTTTTTTAATTTCTTTGTAAATTCATCAAAATCTCGACCTGTTCCTGGCACCCATGCCGCCTCCGCCAATGCCGCTATTCTCGGAAACACAAGGTAATCCAAACGATTGACATTCGTCACTGTTTCAGTCCAAAGATTAGCCTGAATACCCAAGACCTGTTGTTTTCTTTTTCCCAAACTATCCAATTGATTTCCAGCAAAATTAAATACATCCTGCAAAGGATTGAAGCTTTTTCCCCATTTACGACCATACTTATGATGCTCTTGTTGTACAAAGTCAAAATACATGGGCAACCTAGGAGTTAGTATAACCTGATAACCTTTATCCAAAATCTTGTTTAGCTGTTCTGGTTTATCATGACGCCACCACATCATGACCGTCTGATCTTTGGCCAACTTGGCATCCACCATTTCATCCCAGACAATAATCTTTCCGTTTATCCCAGCCACAGAATCTGCCATACGACGAATAAAATACTCTTCAACTTCTTTGTTAGATTTTAGACCTACTGTCTTTTTCAATTCCTGAACTTTGACATCATTATTCCAGGCTTCACTACCGAAAGCAACCTCATCTCCTCCTAAATGAATATAGACAGAGGGGAACAGTGTTTTCACTTCACGCAAAACATCAGTCAAAAATGTATATGTTGTATTTTTAGCAGGATGAAAAGTAAAATCGGGATGTTTTTCGTTCCCCCCACCAGAGAGAAAAGGATAAGCCCGGTTTGCGGCTGTAGCATGTCCCGGCATATCAATTTCAGGAATGACCTCGATATTGCGCTCAGCAGCGTAGGTAACGATCTCACTAATATCAGCTTGACTATAATACTGTACCGGAGCATAAGGATCGAGATAATTGCCTACCCCCCCAACTTGGGTTAACCAGGGGTATTTTTGTATACTTAAGCGCCAAGCCGGTTCATCTGTCAAATGCCAATGGAATTTATTCAACTTGTAAAAAGCCATCCAGTCCAGCAAAGATTTCACTTTCTCCTTACCAAAAAAATGGCGCGATTCATCTAACATAAACCCTCGCCAGCCAAATTGCGGTTTGTCTTCAATATTCAATACAGGTAATAGGAACGCATTCCCTTTTCTTTCAGCAGCGGTAAACACCTGCTCCAAACTAGCAATAGCATTGACCATACCCGATCTATCAGAAGCATATATTTCAATACCTTTGCGACCGATCTTTAGACGATATGCTTCATGTTGTAATTTGCCATCAAGCTTCACGATCATTTTTGCGTCCTTTTCCAACGAAGTGTAAGTTGAAATTCCAAAACGGCTCAACATCAGCTTCCGAAGATAGTGTAAAGACGATTCAAACACAGCATCTCCAGTGACTCCAAAATTACCCGCCAACTTCAACTCTCCCTGCTCCATTTTACATTCTAAAGGCCGTGGAATAATCGCGATTTGAGCTGTCACATTTTGAATGAGCAAGTAGGTTATAATAAATACTAATTTACGTTTCATACGATAATTAAGACTTTACCTTGGTTAGAAGGTGTTAAAATTAATTATTTAAGCATCATTCTGCTACATTTTATAAAACCTTTATTTTCGATTCTGAGTTTGCTATATCCTTAAACAAAAACCAAATATCTAAAGTGTTTAATCGATTCTAATTGTAGCTCCGCGTAATACAATGGTAAAGAAATTATTAAGTTATTACTGAAAGTCAAATCCAGTCAATCGTTTGCGCAACTCTCGAAAACGTTATAGTGTATTTTATACAAACAAAACAATAAGGAAACATATTTAAACATGGGAACAATAAAGATTTAAAAAATTAATATTATTGTAAAATCTTACACTAACTAAAATCCGTACAATTAGCGATTGTCTTTTTGTTGGTTATATTTGAAAACGAAACAAATACCCTAAGTTAAAACCATATGATTAAAAGGATTTTTTATACGCTCTTCTTTATAGGGATAACTATTCTGAATCTACAAGCCAGAACTGTCATTCCGTTCAATGCAAACTGGTCGTTTAAAAAAGGTCCGTTTTCCACCTCAGCATTGGACTATAACCAGACATTTGATGGAAAGTGGCAATTGGTTACCCTACCACATACCTGGAATGCAACAGACATGCAGACAGCAGAGATTAAACCGGGAAGTCTTGGAAAAAATGAACGCTTTTATACCGGCGATGCTTATTACCGCAAAACATTTGTCCCAGGATCAGATTGGAAAGGTAAGCGTATTTTCATCCGATTTGAAGGGGTGAATACCAATACCGAAGTTTATCTAAATAATAAACCTCTTTCTGCCAAAGCAGGAAAAAATGATATTACCTACGATAACTCGCAACGAAATGGCAACTACAGTTTTGTTGGCAGACATCAGGGCGGCTATTCTGCTTTTGTCTTTGAATTAACCGATATGCTTCAATTGGGAGTGGAAAACGAGCTGTTAGTCAAGGTTAATAATGAAGCCAGTCCACAGGTTATTCCGGTAAACCACACCTTATTCCCGATGTACGGTGGCATTTATCGTCCTGTTGAACTTATAGTCACCGATGACATTCATGTTGCTGTAAATGACTTTGCTTCCCAAGGTGTCTATATCACGCAACAAAATGTTTCAAAAAAGACTGCGGATATAGCATTAAAAATAAAAATTGACAACAAATCCGGAAAAATACAACCGATCGAATTGCTAACGACCATTTTTGAAAAAGATGGTACCATAAAAGCAAAACAACAAACTGCATATACATTGCCGCCACAGGGCCGTCAGGTCTTATCACAACAAATTGCGGTCAAAAACCCACATTTATGGCAAGGATTGGACGATCCCTACCTCTACAAGGCTGTGACACAGATCAAAAAAAATGGTCAGATCATTGACGAGGTAACGACACCTTTAGGTATACGCAAATTTGAATTACGTACTGGCCAAGGTTTCTTTTTAAATGACATCAAGTATCCCCTATACGGTGTATGTCGACATCAGGATCGTTGGGGCAAAGGTTCAGCCCTGAGCAACGCCGACCACGACGAAGATCTATCCATTATCAAAGAAATGGGAGCCACTTCCATTCGTTTGGCACACTATCAACAGTCAGCATATTTCTATTCCAAATGCGATAGCATCGGGCTTGTGATCTGGGCCGAAATCCCATTTGTGAATCGCGTGACAACATTTGAAGACAATAACGCCCAACAGCAGTTGAAAGAATTAATTCGACAAAATTTCAATCACCCTTCTATCTATATCTGGGGGATGCACAATGAAGTTTACTCGCCGTCCGCCTACACGGTAGAACTCACAACCAAACTAAATGATCTCGCTAAATCCGAAGACCCAGATCGTTACACCGTATCCGTAAGTGGATATAATGTGATTGATCATCCGGTTAACAACAATGCCGATGTACAGGGAATTAATCATTATTTCGGTTGGTATAATGGTGAACTGGAAAACAAATCCGATAAAGATGACGATGTAGCCACATGGGCACAACGTATAAGTAAAGAGTTCAAAGATTACAAGATTATCTTCTCTGAGTATGGCGCAGAAGCCGTTCCCGAGGATCAAGCGGAAGAGGTAGGTAATTTCGGGAACCAATGGAGCAATCCATCCTTCTTTCCAGAAGAATATGCAACAAAATTCCATGAAGTCCATTGGGGAGTAATCTCCAAAAATCCTATTTTCCTTGGATCGTACGTTTGGAATACTTTTGATTTTGCCACACCGATTACCGCACTGAACGTTAATCCAAGAAATTACAAAGGCCTAGTTTCCTTTGATAGAAAACTAAAGAAAGATGGTTTTTACTGGTACAAAGCCAACTGGAGCAAAGAACCGGTATTGTATGTCACCCAACGCCGTATGATCAATCGCGGAAATGAAATTACTCCTGTAGCCGTTTATTCCAATAGAGGCGAACCAACCTTAACCGTTAACGGAACGGTTATCAAAGGCGTTAGAAAAGGGCAAACAGATGTACATTACATTTTTGACAATGTTAAACTTGCAAAGGGGGCCAATACCATAGAAGCAAAGATCAACCAAAAAGATGGGAAGGTATTAACGGATACCATTCATTGGAACTATGATCCATCTTATAAACAAAATGCATCGGGACCAACGAAATCTAAAACAGAACACGTAGGTCTCTAACACGAAAACTAAAGCCTAAAAAAGCCACACTAATCCCTGCATTAGTGTGGCTTTTTTAGCTCATTGACCGACATAAGCCAACCGTTTACCGAGATTCTCTCCTGATTAGCCTAATGCCTCTCTCTCCATCAGCAAATCTCTCCTACCTTTGAGATATCAAATAAGAAATAAAAACATTAAAAAATAAACATCATGGCAACTAAAACAACATTCAGCATCAATAGCAAAACAATCACAAAAGCTTTTCAAGATCTTTTTGATTCATTTAAAAGTTCACGTGTAAAGGTGTCTTCGAAAAATGGACAGGAATATCTAAACATATCATTACTGTTCGCAGTAATCATCGGCATTATTTTTCCAGTAGCCTTTGTCGTCTTGATTATTCTGACATTAGTTTGTAGCCTTCAGTTAGCGATCTTACAAGAAGACAAACAGGAGGATGAAAAACAAAAAATGATTGAACTAAAATAAACGCTGTACTTGACATAGCTTAAAATAGAGCGGGATGCCCATTGCTGGGCATCCCGCTCTATTTTATATACATTTAGTAATCGGAAAATACACTACTCTAACGTAGGATTGAATTCTCCACCCCAATCTTTATTTTGCTTGATATTCGGGTTTTTGTCTATCACAGATTGAGCAATCGGGAAGAAATAATATGTATCTGGCACCAGATTTATTTTATTTCCAGTACTAGGTACCTGCAATACATTGTACTTAAACTGATTTTCTTTCAGTTGGTAATTTTTTGCTAAGTCTGCCGCAGCTTTTAGATCCATATCTGTTCCGTTTGCATTGATCGCTATCGCTTCCACTCCCTGTTTGGTTTTATTGTTGAGGACAACAAGCTTACGCAAGCGACGTAAGTCCCAAAAACGGTGCCCTTCGAAGCAGAACTCAATATTTCTTTCCGCCAATAAAGCTTCCCGCATATCTGCTTTATTACCGGCAGCGATACCATAGTTATTATCTCCCCCCGGTTCAATACCTGCACGCATCCGGATCTGTTTTAAGAGGGTCATTGCCGTAGCCAGGTCCCCTGTTTCATTTGCTGTTTCAGCATAATTCAATAGTACCTCCGCATAGCGCATGAGCACAAAATCCACATCATATTGGGTCTCCACCTGTGTTTGTCTTAAAGAGAGTTTTGAATTCTTCAAAATAAAAAAGCCTGTATACCGGTCTCTATTCGAGGAGGTTGTTCCAGCTTTTGGGTTTTCTCCAAAATTGTCTAATGCATCCGCGATGCCCAGCGAGGTATATTGTCTTTTCCCTGTTTTAGCCGAAACCTCATAGACCTTCCCGTTCCAAACAATGGATTTGTCAAAACGAGGATCGCGGTTCTCCCAATAGCTTTGTAGAAACTGCTCATCCGTTTTATGGTATTTGCCCGCTGGGTCTGTATATAATTTACCATCTTTCATCGGAAATTCTTTCACAAAATCCCAGGTTGGGACAGCACTGGCAGTTCCCCGGCTTTCGGAGCCCGGCCGTACCCCATTATCCCAGTTAGCAACCTTGTTGGGATAGGAGTTTATGACAGCAAAGACCACCTCAGGACCTTTCTCTACCAATGTAATATTGGCGTAATCAGCAGTCAGACTATACCCCTGTGCCTTTAGCTGCTCATAGGCTTTTTTATTCACCGCATTTGCTTCTGCCCAGTAGGTATTCCCATAAGGATTGGAAGGATTAAACTGTGGCGATGCTTTATACAATAATACTTTAGCTTTAAAAGCCAGAGCGAAATTACCATCAATACGTCCATAATCTGCTGTCCCCTTCCCAATAGTCATCGGCAAATAAGTCAGCGCCTCATCCAGGTCTTTTACCATGAAATCAAAACATTCTTTGGTACTGTTTCGCGGCACTTTCAATTCATCACTCTCCAGATCCTGCGGTTTTGTGATATAGGGTACTCCACCATGATGCTTGACCATATTGAAATACATATAAGCACGCATAAAAAGTGCCTGACCTAAGATAGATTTCTTAGTTGCATCATTTAATCCTGTACTTCCGGACACTTTCTGAATAGCGGTATTGATCTTACGCATGGTTGTATAGTCCCAAGCCTTATAGGCCGTATTATTGACTGTAACCGCATTCAAAGGAAAGTTAATCCCTGCAAGCTGTTGCGAATTATTGTCTGCGCCACTGCTCCAGTTTCCAAATAAGGTATATAAATTAGCCAGATAAGCATTGACAAGATTGGGATCATTCCACACCTTGTCTTCATTTACCGAGTTGAGATCCTCAATATCCAATACATTCTTGCAAGAAGCCGTTGTCAGCAACAAGGCAACTAGCGGATAAAATATCTTTTTCATCATTAAAATCAATTAAAATTTAACATCAAGACCCAATGTGAACGTTTTCATCACCGGATATGAATCGTACATTTTTTGCTCCGGATCATGGAATTCCTTCATCGGTGAAAAAACAAACAGGTTGGTACCATTTAAGAATATGTTGACACCCTTCATTTTGATTTTTTCCATCATTGCCTGTGGCAGTGTATAGGAAATATTTAAATCTCGTAATCGCATATAAGCTCCATTTCGGATCCAGAATGTTGAAGAGGTGGCACCGGATTCCTGCCAATTATAGCCTACAGGCCGAGGGTATTTAGCTTCTGTATTTTCAGGGGTCCAGACATCCGAAGTCCAGATAGGATAATAAGGTCTAAACGTATCCCCATGTTGCCGCATTCCTGCGCCTTCCTGATTGCTGATCACACGATCATAAGCCAATACGCCTTGAAATAAAGCAGAGATATAGAAACCTTTCCAACTGGCATTAAATCCAAATCCATAATTAATGCGAGGTGTATTATTCTCCGAAAGTAACTGCATATCATTGTCATCAATAATGCCGTCTGGCTGGTCAGAATAATTTTGTCCACGGATATCTTTATACAGAATCATACCCGGATAAGGGTCACGTCCATAAGTCTTAAAGCCCTTTCCCTTCAGCGCATCAGCTTCGGCCTGCGTACGGACTAGTCCCGAAGCTTCCAGACCAATAATGCGATTTTCAGGTCGCCCTACCTTGGATCGAAAATTTTCCCGTCCTCCTGCTGCGTAGGAAGGTTCCTCGTCAAAAATATCCCATCGGTCTTTTGCATATCCCATATTCGCATTCAAACCGTAAGAAACTTCACCAACCCTGTCATTCCAGTTGAGCGAGAGTTCCCCTCCTCTAAAGCTTCGCGCCGCATAATTTTCCGGTGCCAACCCTCTTCCATAATTATCAGGAACCTTAATCCCCCGCGTTCCGAGAATATCGCTCTCCTTCCGGATAAATCCATCTAAACTACCCGTCAATTTATTGTGAGCAAAACCAAAGTCTACCCCTACGTTGTAACTCTTTGATTTTGTCCAAGTAAGATTCATAGTTGGGTTGTCAAGGTACGTTACCCCGGTGTAATAGCTATCGCCAAAAATATATCCCGGCACCGGTGTTCTGCTTCCTGTTCGTGAAGTGATGATCGAGCTATATTTCTCCATATACGAATAGGGTAATATCGAATAGCCTTCCACATCCACAAAGTTGCCCGAACTTCCATACGATGCTCGTAGTTTCAGATCACTGACTGTATTCTTGATTGACGAAAAGAAGTTCTCATCCGACATGCGCCAGCCAAGAGACATAGACGGGAAAAATCCCCAACGCTTATCATTTGGGAATAAAGGCGAGCCGTCGTAACGGAAAGAAAACTCGGCTATATACTTATCCGCATAGTTATAGTTCGCTCGACCGATTACTCCGCGTCGTGCGTCCATTAATTCAAAAGCATCCGTCGATCGCATGCTCCTGTCTGTCGGATAGATATACATCTGATCCAATGGAATAATTGGATTTTCTGCCCGCGACGTAATATTGGTATTCCCCGATTTAAACTGCTCATAGACAATCAGACCATCCACCGTATGTTTGCCAAACTTGCGGTTGTAGTTTAGGAACCAGTCCACCTGGTATTGCCATTTGCGCTGTGGATTATAGTCCATAAAAGGTTGGGCCTGGCTAAAAGTGAATACATTTGTCCTATCCTCTGACGGTGGGGCCGGTATGAAACGGTTGCCATTAGGATTCAGCGAAGTAAATGTATAGTTCTTTTGAAAACTCATATAGCGTTTACGCATATAATCTTCCGCTACGTAACTTCCCACCAATTTTGTGGACAACCCCTCTAGCAGTTTATCCAACTTTAAATTAAGGGTCATGATTGGATTTACCTGGCGTACTTTGCGATCGATATATCGGTCACCGATGACCTGGTCGATCACATTCCAGGCCTGCCAGCTTCCCATTGGCGTTTGAACCGGATAAGCCGTTGGAGTATTGCTCGGCGTCCCATCTGCGGTCAGATAAAATGGATACATCTTGGGCCAGTTGAAAGTAACGCGGTAGAAATCCGAAACATCAAAATCATCATCACTCGCGGATGTACTAAATGGCCAGAAAAACCTATTGGAATTCGTCTGGTTGGCCGAGATGTTAAAATCTAGGCTAAATGCTTCACTAATTTTCGCTGAAATATTGCTCCGGAGATTAAATTTTTCGTGATCCAGCGATTTATAAGATCCATTTTCTTTCCGATAGCTCAATAAGGCATAGTAGGTAATCTTGTCGCCACCACCGTTAACAGCAATAGACTGCCTATGGCTGAAAGGATTTCGCCAAATAACATCATTGGTATTATAATTTTTGTCTTTAAAATAGTCAAATTCGCGCTTTCCATTTGGAGCCACCCATGGGGTATTCTTGCTCCCCTGTTCCCAACGGAATTGGGAAACTCGATTCTGATAGATTAGTTCATCCGTAGCGGTAGTCAGATTGGCCAATAAAGTCTGTGTTGGTGCACTGAAGGAATAATTGCTCTGCACATTGAATACCGGAGCCTGGGCAGTCCCTTTTTTTGTAGTCACTAATACAACGCCATTACCTGCTCGCGTACCATATACAGCGGCGGTTCCGGCATCTTTTAAGAAACTCATCTGATCTACTTCATTTGCTTCCAGCGCGTCAAAAGCCGCTTTGTCGCGCACCACACCATCAATCACATAAAGCGGTTCTACAGCAGCTCCACGGATACGTAAGGAAGAGGAAGCTCCGGCCATCCCTGAGGTATTGGTCACATTCACCCCAGCAGCCCTTCCTGCCAAGGTATTGGACAGATTGGATGGCGAGATATTTTTCAGTTGTTCAGAGTTTACCGCTGCGACAGCCCCGGTTAGATTTCCCTTTTTCTGCTTACCATACCCCACGATAACCACCTCTTCCAACGACTCGGTATTGCCAATCATCGTCACGGCGATCGTTCCGCTACTTACTGCGACCTCTTGCCGCGCATAACCTTGATAATTAATAACCAAAAAATCGCCCTGTTTGGCGCGAATGGAAAAGCTACCGTTGGCATCGGTCGACGCTTGGAGCATGCTACCTTTTACGGTAATCGTAGCACCCGCAAGCGGTTCGCCCTTTTCATTCTTCACATTACCCGAAATTTGCTGTTGTTCGACATGAAAATAGCTCAATTTCGATTTCAAATTGCTCGCAATTAAATTAGGGGACGAGCATAAAAGACTTAGACCTAAAAGACTTAAAGGTCTGGCTTTGCTGTAAAAAAGATAATTCTTTTTCATAATTAAGATGGAGGTGTTTAGATAATAGTTTACAAACAATTACTAAAGGTTTATTGGTATTTTATCTTTTGTCAAAAAATCACAAAAGACAGTTGATTCTACTAGGAAATTAAATAAAAGAATCTGAAAATAAAAATGAAATTGAACAAAAGAAACTGAAAACTACATTGTTTTTTTATGTTTCACAGATAGGTTATTAGAATAATTAACCCATTGTTTTTATAAAACAGCGAATTCAGCAGGAGCTGGTCGCACTAAAAAGAGCAATATTTAGACAACAGAAGAGGTCTTTTTAACCACAAAAGCAGCTACCGGGGCAGCTGCTTTTGTGGTTAAAAAGATATATTGCATGTACTATCTTTTCTCCGTTCTGTTGAAAGGAAGAGTTGGTGACAAATTAAATGTAAAATTACCCCTCGAATCTACTCCACCAGCTCCTCTAACACGAGCCTTGATTTCGTATTTCGCATTCGGATTATAATCTCTCACCGTGAAATTGTAATAAAAAGGTTTAATCTTATTCGTTCCTCTAAATTTATCCGCAAGCGCATGATGTCCATCCTCATCAATAATACGACCATCTTGCAGCAATTGGACAGCGTCTATCTCCAGAAAATTCTTACCTTCTAAAAAGAAAAAACCAGCTTGTGCCCGCCCATTGTCATAGATCTTTTTTGTCACATCAAAGGTTAGTGTACTATACTCCTCTTTAATGTCTTCACTTTTCCAGCTACCTGCGATATAACCGCCAGTATGATAGTAATCAATCCGCATGGAATCCAAACGTGGAAGATTAGCATCCAGCCTACGGCAAAACTCCGCATAATCTTTCTTCGACTTAGAAGCCCAACCTATTTCAGCGACGGCAAGTAAGCGTGGAAAATTCTGCACATTCATATCTTTGATATCCTGGGCGATCGCCGACCACATATTACCCTGTACCCCCAAAACCAATTGATCCTCCATTGCTGTCAGCCCATTTGATGGATCAAAGTCATAGACCCTCTTTAAAGAATTAATCTGCGGATAGGCCAGGTCGGTCATTGTGCCATCATTGCGATCCATCTGCGTAATATCGAAATACAAATGCGAGGCGGGTGTTGCCACAGCCTTAAATCCATCTTTGGTCACCTCCTTAATCGCCTCCTCTCCAAGCCAACTCATGATAGCTGTACTTTTGGGAAGATTCTTAGCATCGGCTAAAATATCATTCCAACCAATAGGCTTTTTCCCTTTCTGAACAATGATAGCTGATACACGTTGTACAAAATAGCTTTGCAATGCTTTGACATCGGCAATCTGATGCTGCTTCATAAACTCCTGCACATGTGGTTCCTTTTCCCATAGATCATGACGGACCTCATCCCCCCCAAAATGAATATAGCTTCCTGGAAATAGACCGGCAATCTCTGTAAACACATTATCCAAAAATTGATAGGTTGTCTCTTTTGTTGGATCAAGTGTATTTGGTGTAAACTGGTTACCCCAATAACCCCAGGACGATACGAAAGGAAAGATATGATTGGGGTAAGAATTTTTGTTCACCCCCAATGCAGGATAGGCTAATATTGTTGGCCAGGAGTGCCCCGGTACGTCGATTTCAGGAACGATTGTAATATTGCGCTCTTTAGCATACTGAACCAGCTCCTTTATTTGCTCCTGCGTATAAAAACCGCTACGCTCAGCCGGTTGTTTTTCAGTACGGTGGAAGACCGTCGCATTCTCTGCTGTTAATTTTGGATACTTCTTTATTTCGATACGCCACCCCTGGTCATCCGTCAAATGCCAATGAAAGATATTCATTTTATATAAAGCCATCGCATCCAGGTACTTCTTCACCGTGTTTACATCATAGAATGTCCGACTTACATCTTTCATATATCCACGCCAATGGTATCGGGGATAATCTTTGATCGTCACAGCAGGAATGGACCAGGTAGATTCAGGAACTGTACTCGTATTAGTCTCTATTGCTAAGGGGAGGAGTTGGCGCAACGATTGTGAGGCATTGAAAAGACCATGTGCTGTCTTTGCTTTCACCGTTATCTTTTTAGCAGATACATGTAATTGATACCCCTCACCACTAGGCAGATCCAGTTTTTTATCCAAAATAAACTCGATCGTATTGCTTGATTGCTTTTTTTCCAGCATTGGATAATGGCTTGCTTGCCGCAATTGCCGAATGAACAAGTCCACATCTTTAACGCTACAATTTTTAAAACTTATGGTCGTTTGTTTATCTAATTGGAATAAACCTTCCCCGTAAGTGATTTCCTGTGGTTTTGGAATAATATTTACAATAGATTGCGCATTACTTACCTGCCAGGTAATCAGTGACAACATTGCTGAAATAAACAGTTTTTTCATCAGTTTTACAATTTGTTATTTTAATGGAGCTGAATTATTTTGGCTCAACTATTTGACTCTTTTAGGTTTCCATCTGTAAAATAGAAAATAAAAATTGTACTATCGACTCGCCTTTTCAATCAAACGATTGTGTAAGTTTTTTAAAAAGTAGCGATTAATTGACAGTTATAAACAACACCTTTCATTTTTAAGTCTTAAATTTGAATTCCATACTAAACAAAGAGGCTGTAATTAATTTATTGGTTGAAAGAATAACAACGTGAAAAATAATAGAAAAATATTTATTTTCAGGACAGTTTTAATTGCTTTTCTGATTCTTTCTTTAGTGTATATCGGTTCGATATTTACCTATCAATATATTGAATATCAAAAAACCGAAGCTCGTCTAAATAAAGCCTATAGTTCCAAAAATCAATTGACAAGTTTATTTTATGAGCTATTTGCATCTTATAACGCTGCAGGAAACGCATTTCGGTCATATACGGTAGATTTTAGTACCGAAAATTTGGCAAACTATACGAAAAACTTAGATAGCCTCCGCTTTTATATTGACTCCCTTTCTACGCTTTCTTCCAAAAAAGGAATATCGTTTTCAACCAATACACCATTGGAACAAAACATTCATCTCTCTGATGAATTCGCACGCATCAAGAAATCTGTAGACAATATGATTTTCCTGGCAAAAGACTCCCTTTCTCTTTTGACAAAAACCAGTCGAACATTACGCCCAACGACTAATCGGATAGATGCGGATTCAGTTGTTAGTAGAATATTACGGGATACCTCCTTAACTGTAAGCAAAAAAGATACAATTGTCAGAAAAAAAGAAAAACTTTTCACCCGGATTTTCAAAGCAAAAAATGACACTTTAGTTTCTAACAAACTTGAACAACAATTTAATGTCAATCAGATTAAAGCAATTCACAGCCAGATCCAGACGTTAATTGAACAGAATGAATCGTTCTATAAACAAGATTTTAGTAAAATCCGTCGTTCTTTCGTCGAACTCCAAGATAAGGAAAGACAACTCCTACAATCAAATTATGCACTTTTTAGTACAATCAGTACCGCTCTGCTCAAGATAAAAACACAAGAAGATGAGTCCTTACGGGCGGCCGAGATACAGGATTTCACATTGTATAAGGAAAATTCTGCCTTTTTCGGAAAGCAGGTTATTGCCTCAATCATCCTAATGATTATTATGGTGACTTTGATTCTATCCTATCATTACAATACCATCATTTACGAACGTAAAATCACAGCAGCGCGAGATTACGCCCTGCGCACTGCCAAAGAAAAAACCAGTATATTAGCTAATGTGAGCCACGACGTGCGTACACCGGTCAATTCACTGGTCAGCGTCATTGACCTCTTAAAGAACAACACATCCAACAATCGCGTTAATCCCGCATTATTGGATTCCATCACACAGGATATCCATGTGATCAATGATACTGTTGAAGATATACTCAATCTTGGCAAATTAGAATCAGGTATGCTTGAAATTAAAGAAGAATATTTCTCACCAGCGAACTTGCTTGCCAATTTGATAAAAATGCAACAAAGTCAGGCTGACAAAAAAGGTCTTAAGCTTATCAGCCATATTACGATAGAACCAGACACCTTAATCAAGAGCGGGGCATATCGTTTGCGTCAGATTGTATCCAATCTCCTGAGTAATGCTATTAAATATACTGACAAGGGACAGATAGAGATAAAGGCATTTATCAACTCGGACGCAATAAAAACGTTGCAGGTACAGGTCAGTGACACTGGAAAAGGTATTTCGGTTAAAGATCAAGAACATATTTTTGAACAATATTACATGACTGACCTCAGGTCCAAAAATAGCTTTGGATTGGGATTACATATTTCCAAACTTATGGCTGAGCAGCTAAATGGAACATTAAGTGTGCAAAGTAAACAAGGAAGAGGGTCGACGTTTACATTAGTCGTTCCAATTGCTGATGAAAAGAAAAGCCTGACGCAAGTTATTACACAGGACAATCTACTGCTACATTCACATATTGTCGTTATCGATGATAACCCAATCAATAATTTATTTATTAAGCAGGCCCTGCAGCAGTTCAAAGATGTACAGATTTTTCAAGATTCGTCACATGCGATGGAGTATCTTCAAAATAATACCAGTGATATTGTCATTACTGACCTCAACATGAATGGTCCTAGCGGCTGGGATATTTTGAATTTAGTCAAAGGAAACACAACTATCCACGGCTCGGACAACAAAGTAATTGCATTAACATCAGATGAATCACAGGTAACCGTACAGACCCCTCAAGGGCAGATGTATCATTTTGATGGGGTCATGGTCAAGCCTTTTAATCTAACAACATTCGTACAAATTTTAACATCTTAGATCGTATTGCTAGATGCTGTTGCAATTATCTTCCCATAAAACCAACATCCGTTCCTATCGGCTTCAATACAAAATCAGATCTACATCAAGAAAATAAGGAAAGGGGCCTGCAACGCTTGCAGCCCCCTTTTTCCTACGTATTATTCATAATCCTGAAGCACTTCATTACAGCTTGGTTGCCGTTAATCGTTAAGATATTATTCGGGTGCTCGGGATGGTAATAAAATATTGGACAGGCCTTCTACTTACAATCCAATAGAATTTCAACATCATGTTTAGAACTTAGGTCTTTGATGGCTTCTGCCCCTTCATTCGTTCGCGGAATATGTATTTGATTGGCTTCCCGTCTCTCACTTGGGAAACTACAGCATCACTTCGCAACACAACGCCGCATGGGGCAACAAACTGAGCCGCTACAACATTCGTAATCGACTAAGCAGACCTGTCCAGACAAAGAACAAGACGAAATTCCCCCTGTAAGTAGTAAAATTAGAGTTTCTCCATGGCTGCAGAGTCATTGCCACTGGAAAGTAGATAAACGGAGTCATAGTAGAGTACTTTAGATCAGCACCCGGCAGAACCGTATTTTATAGTATCATTTCGAAACCGGATCCCTGGAGCTTTTGTGGGGGAACCATTGTTTCTCTAGAATCTTTTGAAGGTTTGTACTAGATAGTACTAT
>Ga0213827_1000111_pt1 | contig 105207 bp, 97 predicted proteins | sample MC6MC0898MG_FD_180669 | JGI IMG/M metagenome (GOLD analysis project Ga0213827, IMG submission 180669) | Enriched soil aggregate microbial communities from Iowa State University, Ames, United States - MC6-MC0898-MG | ecosystem: Environmental > Terrestrial > Soil > Unclassified | place: USA: Iowa...
GGGCATCCTGTACATGAAGGGCATCAACCGCCGCATGTTGTTCCAGGGTGTGCACATGATGATGGGCGCCGAACCCGGCAAGCCGTGGACCGCGGCCGAGAAACCGTCCACCAAGATGGTGTTCATCGGACGAAAGCTGCCCCAGGAGATTTTTACCCGGGGCTTGGAGCAGTGCCTGGCGGGGTAATCCCCATTCCTGCGTGACGCGATGCGACGAAGGCAGTACTGTGAGGTACGAATAGCGTAGGCAACAAATAACACGGACCGGGACGGACGCCCGCGCCAGGATCGATTCATAGTGGAGTGTTTACATGGCTACCAAGGCAGCAACCAAAAAATCAAGTAAGTCGACGAGCGATACGGCGATTGATCTGCCCAGCGAGAAGGAATTGCTGGCCATGCCCGAGTCGGACTACATGAACGACCGCCAACTGGCGTTCTTCAAGGAACGGCTCAAACAACTCGAGCAAGACATTCTGGCCAACGCCGGCGAGACCACCGAGCACCTGCGTGAAACGCAATTCGTGCCGGATCCCGCCGACCGCGCCACCATCGAGGAAGAGCACGCCCTGGAACTGCGCACCCGCGACCGCGAGCGCAAGCTGCTGAAGAAGGTGCAGCAGTCCATCGCCCGCATCGACAGCGGCGAATACGGCTGGTGTGAAGAAACGGGCGAGCCCATCGGCATCCCCCGCCTGCTCGCCCGCCCCACGGCCACCCTGTCGCTCGAAGCGCAGGAACGCCGTGAAATGCGTCAAAAGCTGTACGGCGACTGATCCGTCCCGCATTCGCTCCGCCCCTGAAAGGCCATGCCGGTTAGCCGCATGGCCTTTTTTCTACTTGATATCCCCGCGACTGCCCCCAGCTAAATCTTTCAACGGAAGGAACGCATGGAACAATTTCACGCCACCACCATCGTGTGTGTGCGCCGCGGCAACCGCGTCGCGCTGGGCGGCGATGGCCAGGTCACCCTGGGCAACATCGTCATCAAGGGCACTGCCCGCAAGATTCGCCGCCTGTACCACGACAAGATTCTCGCTGGCTTTGCCGGCGCCACCGCCGATGCGTTCACGCTGCAGGAGCGCTTCGAAGCCAAGCTCGAAAAGCACCAGGGCAACCTGATGCGCGCCGCGGTCGAACTGACCCGCGACTGGCGTACCGACCGCGTCCTGCGCCGCCTGGAAGCCATGCTGATCGTGGCCGACGCCGAGCACACGCTGGTGCTCACCGGCAACGGCGACGTCCTGGAACCCGAGCACGGCCTGGCCGCCATCGGCTCCGGCGGCGCTTATGCCCAGTCGGCCGCGCTGGCGCTGCTGCGCAACACCGACCTGCCGCCCGAAAAGATCATCAAGCAATCGCTCGAGATCGCCGGCGACCTGTGCATCTACACCAACCAGAACCACGTCATCGAAACGCTGGGCGACTGACGCCTGCCGCGCCGCGCAACCTGCGCCGCGGCGCCCTCCCAGCCCGCCCTAGCTTCAAGGATTCGCCCTCATGTCCGCATCCAACATGACGCCCGGAGAAATCGTCTCCGAACTCGACAAGTACATCGTCGGCCAGAACCGCGCCAAGCGCGCGGTCGCGGTGGCGCTGCGCAACCGCTGGCGCCGCCAGCAGGTCGCCGAGCCTCTGCGCCACGAAATCCACCCCAAGAACATCCTGATGATCGGCCCGACCGGCGTCGGCAAGACCGAGATCGCGCGCCGCCTGGCCAAGCTGGCCAACGCGCCCTTCATCAAGATCGAAGCCACCAAGTTCACCGAGGTCGGCTATGTGGGCCGCGACGTGGACACCATCATCCGCGACCTGACGGAATACTCCATCAAGCAGACCCGCGAACTGGAAATGCGCCGCGTGCGCACCCAGGCCGAGGATGCCGCCGAAGACCGCATCCTGGATGCCCTGGTGCCGCCGCCCCGCGGCGCCTCGGGTGAACCGCAGCGCGGCGAGGACAACAGTGCCCGCCAGACCTTCCGCAAGCGCCTTCGCGAAGGCAAGATCGACGATCTGGAAATCGAGATCGAAGTCGCCCAGACCGTGCCCCAAATGGACGTCATGACGCCCCCCGGCATGGAAGAAATGGCCGAGCAGCTGCGCGGCATGTTCGCGGGCATGGCGCGCGACAAGAAAAAGCCCAAGAAGATGAAGGTGCGCGAAGCCTTCAAGCTCATCATCGACGAAGAAGCCGCCAAGCGCGTCAACGAAGAAGACCTGCGCAGCGTTGCCATCACCAACGTCGAGCAGAACGGCATCGTCTTCCTGGATGAAATCGACAAGATCGCCGCCCGCCAGGAATCCGGCGGCGCCGATGTCTCGCGCCAGGGCGTGCAGCGCGACCTGCTGCCGCTCGTTGAAGGCACCACCGTCAACACGCGTTACGGCATGGTCCGCACCGACCACATCCTGTTCATCGCGTCGGGCGCCTTCCACCTGGCGCGTCCGTCCGACCTGATCCCCGAGCTGCAGGGCCGCTTCCCGATCCGCGTCGAACTCGAATCCCTCACCGCCGAGGACTTCGTGCGCATCCTGTCCGACACGGATGCGTCGCTGACCAAGCAGTACACGGCGCTGATGGCCACCGAGGACGTCGCGCTCGAGTTCACCGATGAAGGCGTGCGCCGCCTGGCCGAGCTGGCCTTCGACGTCAACGAAACCACCGAGAACATCGGCGCCCGGCGCCTGTACACGGTGATGGAAAAGCTGCTCGACGAGCTTTCGTTCGACGCCACGTCCAGCCAGGACAAGCACGTCACGATCGACGCCGCCTACGTGAACTCGCAATTGGCCGAAGCCGCCAGCAGCCAGGACCTGGCTCGCTACGTGCTCTGAAGACCCGGGTCCCTGCGACCCGCCGCAGACGCAAAAAAACCCCGCCGCAAGCGATTGCGGCGGGGTTTTTGATTGGCGCGGCGTCAGTTCGCGATCGCCGTCACCACATACTTGCCATCCTTGCGCGTGGCGGTAAAGCGCACCTTGTCGCCCGCCTTGATGTTGGCCAGCAATGCCGGATCGGCCTGGTAGACCAGCGACATCGCCGGCAGGTCCAGCGCCTTGATGGCATCGTGCTTGATCGTGACCTTGCCCGCCGCGGCGTCCACGCGCCGCACTTCGCCCGTGGCGTCGGCCTGCTGCGCGAAGGCCACCGGCGATGCCAGCGACACGACAGCCATTGCGGTGGCAACGGCCATGGGCGTTGCGTACTTGCGGTTAAAACCCATATGTAACCTCCCTATGCGGTCCAAGCGGACGGGCGCCAAGGGCGCTCGTGCCGCTTTTTACAGTGCTAGGATACTGCGCGAATGCAACAGTTCCGCTGCCAGTGCGCAACAATCCTGACGGTTGTTTGCGAGGCAGCCCTACTCGCGGGCTGCGCTTACCGTCGGAAGCAAGCCTCCAACTCTTCTCACCGAATCAAAACACCATGGCCAACCGCTTATCCGTCATTGCCACCCGCACCGGCGACGATGGCACCACTGGGCTGGGGGACGGATCACGCCTTCCCAAAGACGCCCCGCGCATCGCCGCCCTGGGCGACGTGGACGAGCTGAACAGCGTCATCGGCCTGCTGCTGACCGAAGCCTTGCCCGAAGACGTGTCGGCCGACCTGCTCGCCATCCAGCACGACCTGTTCGACATGGGCGCAGAGCTCTGCATCCCCGGCCATGTCGCGGTCACGCAAGCGCAGGTCGCCCACCTGGATGCGCGCCTGGCGCACTACAACGCGGCGTTGCCGCCGCTGCGCGAATTCATCCTGCCCGGCGGCTCGCGGCCGGCGGCGGTGGCGCACATGGCGCGCACCGTGGCCCGGCGGGCCGAGCGCGCGGTGGTGGCGCTGGCTGGCATCGATAGCGTCAACGCGCCGGTCCGGCAATATCTGAATCGGCTGTCGGACCTGATGTTCGTGCTGGCGCGCTACATCAACCGGCAACTGGGTCAAGAGGACACGTTCTGGGCAGGCGCGCAAGCGCGCCGCTAGCCTGTCCGCGTCTTCCGGAGCCAGCGCCCATGCCAAACATCCTGTTGCTCGGCAAAGACGGCCAGGTCGGCCGTGCGCTGCAGGCAGTCTTGCCGGCAGTGGGCGATGTCACGGCGCTGGGCCGCGACGCGCTCGATCTGCGTGACCACGCGGCCATCGCCGCGACGCTGGACGCGCATCGCCCCGGCATCATCGTCAATGCGGCCGCATGGACGGCAGTCGACCAGGCCGAGCGCGAACCCGAGGCGGCCGCAGCGGTGAACGCGCTGGCGGTCGCGGCGCTGGCGCAGCATGCCGCGGTCAGCGGCGCGCTGCTTGTTCACTACTCCACCGATTACGTCTTTGACGGCGCCCTCGCACGCCCCTATACCGAAGCCGACGCGCCCCATCCCATCAACGTGTACGGCGCCACGAAACTGGCCGGCGAGCGCGCCATTGCCGCAAGCGGGTGCGAGGCTTTCGTGCTGCGCTGCAGCTGGATCCACTCGCTGCACGGGCGCAACTTCTTCCGGACGATTCTGAATCTGGCCCGGACGCGTGAATCGCTGAATGTCGTGGCGGACCAGCAGGGAACGCCGACGCCGGCGTCGCTGATCGCGCAGACCACCGCGATGTGCCTGGCGCGCCATCGGCAGCGGGCGTTGCCTGCGGGCTTGTATCACGTCGCTGCGGCCGGCTCGACAACTTGGCACGGCTACGCGCAATACCTGGTGGCAGGCGCCCTCGAGCGGGGCATCAACCTGAAGCTTGGACCGGCGCAGATTGCGGCCGTATCGTCGGCGGATTACGCGGCCTCAGCCCCGCGTCCGCGCAATTCGTGCCTGGACACGCGGGCGCTGACCGTAGCGGCCGGCTTCGCGCCGGCGGCCTGGACCACGTATGTGGACCAGAGCCTGGATGAGCTGATTTCCTCCGGCAGCGCGGAGGACTTTTTTTCGCAGGCGTAGCGGGCAAGGCGCAACGCTACGCAACACGCCACGCCACGCCCAGACCGCTCAGGCGATCAATTCACGCCGGCCGCATGCGCCTGTTCGTCCGCATGGTACGAAGACCGCACCATCGCGCCGACCGCCGCGTGCGAGAACCCCATCGCGTACGCTTCGCGCTCGAACATCGCGAACGTATCCGGGTGCACGTAGCGCAGCACCGGCAGGTGGTGTTCCGAAGGCTGCAGGTACTGGCCGATCGTGAGCATGTCGACGTTGTGATCGCGCATGTCGCGCATCACCTGCAGGATTTCCTCGTCGGTCTCGCCCAGGCCCAGCATCAGGCCGGACTTGGTGGGCACTTCCGGATGCAGCTTCTTGAACTCGGCCAGCAGCTTCAGCGAGTGCAGGTAGTCCGAGCCCGGGCGCGCCTGCTTGTACAGGCGAGGCACGGTTTCCAGGTTGTGGTTCATGACGTCCGGAGGACCGGCGTTCAGGATGGTCAGCGCGCGGTCCAGGCGACCGCGGAAGTCGGGCACCAGCACCTCGATGCGGGTGGTGGGCGACAGTTCGCGGATATGGGTGATGCAGTCGACGAAGTGGCCGGCGCCGCCGTCGCGCAGGTCGTCGCGGTCAACCGAGGTGATCACCACGTACGACAGCTTCATGGCGGCGATGGTGCGCGCCAGGTTTTCGGGCTCTTTCGTGTCCAGCGGGTCGGGCCGGCCGTGGCCCACGTCACAGAACGGACAGCGGCGTGTGCACTTGTCGCCCATGATCATGAAGGTCGCGGTGCCCTTGCCGAAGCACTCGCCGATGTTCGGGCACGAGGCCTCTTCACAGACCGTGTGCAGGTTGTGCTCGCGCAGGATGCGTTTGATGTCGTAGAAGCGCGAACCGGGCGCGGCGGCCTTCACGCGGATCCATTCGGGCTTCTTCAGGCGCTCGGCCGGAATGATCTTGATGGGAATGCGCGCCGTCTTGGCCTGCGATTTCTGCTTTTGCGTCGGATCGTAGACCGCCTCCGCGGGCGCGGTGGCGGATTCGTTCGAGGGCACAGGAGACTCGGCGAGCGTGGACATGGGACACCTTCGTGACCGGCGCGGGAAGGCGCCGGGTCTGGGAGAAAAATGGCATTTTACCCTTCGCGGCGCGATCCGCCGCCACCGCGTCCGGCGCCCCCCCGGAGAGCGGCGGCCCTGGGTTATCGTCTGGCCTGACGTAATTCCCGCCATTTGCCATGCCTTCGCTGACCCCGCCCGCCCCCATCGCCCTGATCGCCGCCCGTCTCGATGCCGGCCCCGCCGCCCGCGCCCTGCAGGCGTGCACCGAGCGGCTTGGCCCCGCCGGCTATTACCTCGCGGCGGCGCCCTGGCAGGCCGCCGCCACGCTGCCGCTACTGGAAGCCTTGCGCCCGGCGGCGGCCCTGGCCATCGGTCCGCTGGAAGACGCCGCGCTGCGCGCCGCGCTGGCCGCGCTGGAAATCCCGGTGGTCGAAACCTGGAGCGAGTCGCCGCAGACGCTGGACAGCGCGGTCGCCATCGACAATGCCGAGGCCGGCCGCATGGCGGCGCGGCACCTGGCCGAAAAGCGCCATCCGCGAGTCGCCTGCATCAGCGCCGACACGCCCTGGGAGCGCGGCCGCCGCGAGGGCTTCATCGGCAGCGCGGCGGCGCTGGGACTGGAACTGGTCGCCGACATCGTGCAGCCCGAGGTCCAGCACCTGAACGACGGCCGCATGGCCTTTCTGCGCTTGCTGGCCACCAATACGATCTTCGATGCGGTGTTCTGCACGAACGATCTGCTGGCCGCCGCCGCCGTGTCGGAAGCGCACAATCGCGACCTGCAGGTACCGCAGGATCTGGCGGTGCTGGGATTTTCGGACGACGGCAGCGCCGTGCAGTGGGTGCAGGGTCTGACCACGGTGGGCGTGGATGCCGCCGAACTGGGGCGGCGCGCCGGTCAGCTGCTGCTGGATCGGCTGGAGGGCGAGCGGGGCGCCGGCCAGCGCGACATGATGGACGTGGTGCTGGAGCCTCGCCTCAGCACCTGATCCGCATCAGTCCGCGGTTTCGTACAGCGCCGGAAAGCCGCAGCCCTCCAGCATGCCGTTGGCTTCTTTCAGAAACGCCGGCGTGGCGGTTTCGGGCACGCGCACCAGCCATTGCACGGCGTCTTCCTTTTTGCCTTGCAGCAGCAGCATCCGGCCCAGGTGGAACATGCCGCGGAAGTCGCCGCCTTCGGCGCAGCGCCGGTAGCAATCGAACGCGCGTTCCAGGTCTTGCGGGATGACGTCGCCGGCCTCGTGGTAGCGGCCCACCACGCCAATCGACTTCACGTGGCCGGCCTGCGCGGCCTGCTGGTACATCGCCAGCGCCGCAGCCTGATTCTGCGTCACGCCGCCCCGGCCCGTGCGCAGCAGGTGGGCGTAGTTGTACAGGCCCCAATCCAGACCCGTGTCGGCGGCCCGGCGGAACCAGTACGCCGCGACCGTATCGTCGGCCGGCACGCCCCAGCCGTTTTCATAGCAGCGTCCCACCATGTTGATGGCCATGGGGTGATCGGCGTGCGCCGCGCGCTTGAACCACGCCAGCCCCTCGGCGGGCTGGCGCTCGACCCCCACGCCGTCCAGCAGCATCTGTCCGTAGATGGTCTGCGCCTCGGTCAGCCCCAATTCGGCGGCGGCGCGGATCCACGCGGCGTATTCCTCGGGCGGTCCGGACTCGCGCAGGCGGGCAAGCTGCTCGGGCGTGGTGGCGGCGACGTCGGCCGCGGTGTAGGTCTTCAATTCGCGTTCCTTCGGCGATGCCATGCGTGCGCAAGATTCTGCGCCAGCGCATCGCCCGTTTCGGTGGGCGTGCAGCGCACGCCACAGGCCGCCATGTCGACGGTGCGCAAGCCTTCGTAGCCACAGGGATTGATGCCCAGGAACGGCGCCAGATCCATCTCGACGTTCAGCGACACGCCGTGATACGCGCGGCCGTTGCGGATCTTGATGCCCAGCGCGGCGATCTTGGCCAGCTCGCCGCCTTCGGGATGCGGCACGTAGACGCCCGGCGCGCCAGGCTTGCGACAGGCCCCGCCCACGCCCAATTGGACAAGCGTGTCGATGACGGCGGATTCCAGCAGCGCCACGTATTCCTTCACGTACATGTCGGCGCGGCGCAGGTCGAACAGCGCGTACGCCATGATCTGGCCAGGGCCGTGATAAGTCACTTGGCCGCCGCGGTCGCAATGGACGATGGGAATGTTGCCGGGGTTGAGCACGTGTTCCGGCAGGCCCGCCTGGCCCAGCGTGTAGACCGGCAGGTGTTCGCACAACCAGATTTCATCGGGCGTGCCGGCGTCGCGCTGGCTGGTGTACGCCTGCATGTCCTGCCAGACCGGCAGGTAGTCCGCCGGCCGCGCGAGCCACTTGATCACAGCGGTCTTGCCTTACAGGACGATGGACACCATGGGGTGGCCGTGCAGCGCCTGGTACAGCGCGTCCAGTTGCTCGCGCGAGGTCGCGCGCACCGTAAAGGTCAGGCCGAGGTAGTTGCCGCCCTTGCTGGGGCGCATTTCCACCGTCGCGGCGTCGAACCCGGGATCGAACTGCAGCACGACCTCGGTCAGCGTCTGCGCAAACTCGGGATGCTGCTTGCCCATGACCTTGATGGGAAAGTCGCTGGGATATTCGATCAAAGAATCTTCGGGCGGAATGTGCATGATGTGCCTAAAAAGAGTTGCCCCTGAATGTTCTTATATGGGGGCAAGCGGCGCGCCGGCAAGTGCCGGCGGGCGCCGGGGCGGGCGGCCGCCGCGCGTCGAACGCGAGAGGGCCGCCCCGCGCCAGGACTACAGCGCGGCGATGCGGGCATCATAACCCGCACGCAATTGCTCAAAAACAGGGCCGGGCTTGCCCGAACCCACGGGCTTGCCGTCCAGCGACACGATGGCCAGCACTTCCTTGGTGGCGGACGACAGCATCAGCTCGTCGGCCTGCTCCACCTCTGCTTGCGAGATGCGGCGCGACTCGAACGGGATGCCGGCCTCGGCGGCCAGCTCGCCCATCAGGCCGTAGCGGATGCCTTCGAGGATCAGGTTGTTCTTGGGCGGGGCCAGCAGCTTGCCGCCGGAGACTACCCAGATGTTGGTGGACGCGCCTTCGGTCAGGTAGCCGTCGCGGAACTGCAGGACCTCGTCGACATGGGCGTCCACCGCCTGCTGCTTGGCCAGCACGTTGCCCAGCAAGGACACGGACTTGATCTCGCAGTGCAGCCAGCGCTCGTCGGGAATGCTGATGGCGGACAGGCCCTGCTCGCGTTGCGCGGCCGGCGGCGGCGACCAGGGCGCGATCATGCCGAACACCGTCGGCGTGACGGCCGGCATGGGGAACGGATGGTCGCGCTTGGCGACGCCGCGCGTCACCTGCAGGTAGACGATGCAGGTGTCCAGGTTGGAGCGATCCAGCAGCTGCTGGATCAGGTCGATCCACCCGCTGCGGTCGAACGGCGGCGCGATGCGCAAGGCAGCCAGGCTGCGATCAAGGCGGTCGAGGTGTTCGGCCATGCGAAACGCATTGCCTTGGTACACGGGGACGACTTCGTAGATGCCGTCGCCGAAAATGAAGCCGCGGTCCAGGACGGAGACCTTGGCCTCGTCCACGCGCAGGAATTCACCGTTGAGATACACCTGGCTTTCGCCCGGCACGCCCGGAATCATGAGGCACTCCTGAATTTGAAATGGAACAGGGACGAGCCGTGCGGCCCGCCCCCGAAGAATGCAAAACGGGCGTTTCGCGCACGAAACGCCCGCTGCTAGCTTACACCCGCGGCCTGGGCCGCGGGGCGCCGATTTACTGGAACCAGCGCTTGACGGTGTCGACCATGCGGCCAAAGAAGCCGGCGCGTTCGACGGCGTCCTGCACCACCAGCGGTTCGGTGCGCAGCACCTTGCCGTCCAGCGTGAACTGCAGCGTGCCCACCTGTTGGCCCTTGGCCAGCGGCGCGATGAGCGGATCGGTGCGCTGGGCGACCGGCTTGAGTTCGCCTGCCTTGCCGCGCGGCACGGCGATCGACACCGGGTTGGGCGGACCCAGCTTGACGTTTTCGGCGGTGCCTTCCCAGACGCGGGCGTCGATGCCGGGCTGGCTCTTGTCGAACAGCTTGACCGTGTCGAAGTTCTGGAAGCTCCAGTTCAGGAGCTTCAGGCTTTCTTCGGCGCGCGTCGCTTCGCTGTCGGTGCCCACCACGACCACCAGAATGCGGCGGTCGCCGCGCACGGCCGTCGACACCAGGCAGTAGCCGGCCGAATCCGTGTGGCCGGTCTTCATGCCGTCCACCGACGGGTCGGCCCACAACAGGCGGTTGCGGTTAGGCTGCGTGATCTTGTTGTAGGTGTAGCTCTTCTGCTTGTAGTAGTGGAAGAAGTCCGGGTGATCGGTGATCAGGTGCGCCGAGAGCGTGGCCAGATCGCGCGTGGACGTCATGTGCTGCGGATCGGGCAGGCCCGTCGCGTTCATGAAGTGCGTGTTCTTCATGCCCAGGCGATCCGCTTCCTGGTTCATCAGCGCGGCGAAGGCGGATTCGCTGCCGCCCACGGCTTCAGCCAGCGCCACCGAGGCGTCGTTGCCCGATTGCACGATCATGCCCTGATTCAGTTCGTCCACCGTGACCGGCTTGCGCGGCTCGATGAACATGCGCGAGCCGCCCGTGCGCCAGGCGTGCTCGGACACCGGCACGGTCTGCTCCAGCGTCAGGCGCTTTTCTTCCAGCGCGTTGAACACGACGTAGGCCGTCATGATCTTCGTGAGCGAGGCCGGCTCGACCTTCATGTCGGGATTGGAGGCGGCCAGCGTCTGGCCGCTGTTCACGTCAACGACGATCCAGGCCTTGGCCGCGATGGTGGGCGCCGGGACGGCCGAGACGTCGCCGACCGGCACCGCGCCCGTGGGCGACGGAGCCTGAGCCGCAGCGGCCGGCGCGGCGGCGGGTGCGGCTGGCGCCTGCTGCGCCCAAGCTGGCATGGAGGCCGCCAGCATCGCTGACAACACCGCGCCTGAAACGAGGCGGCGGGTAAAGACAACGGGGGATTGAGCGGAGTGAGGCAATTTCTTCATCGGCAACGTGGGTCCAGGAATGACGCCCGCCGGCGCGGGGCAAGTGGCTGACAATTATAGGCAGTCGATCAGACCCATCCCGGCCGCGCGGGGTTCCCCGCGCGCCTAAAACATGCAACCTGATGCAACCTGCAGACTGCTGCGAGGCCGGTTTCAGTCCAGCGCAACCTTCAAACGGGCCTGCACCAGCTGGCGCAGCACCAGCAGCTTGCCGTGGAAGAAATGCGAGGCGCCCGGCACCACCACCACCGGAATCGAGCGCGGCCGCGCCCAGTCCATGGCTTCGGACAGCGGCACCACTTCGTCTTCTTCGCCATGCACCATCAGCGTGTCGTCGGGCACCTGCACCTCATGAGACTGGAAGCGGTTGACGGCCGGTCCCATCAGCATCAGCGCCGACGGCAGCACGGCCTCGTTCGCCTCCGCCAGCGCGGCGTAGGTCTGCGCGGCAACCGCGGTGCCGAACGAAAAGCCCGCCAGCACCCACGGCGCCTGCGCCAGTTCGGGATGCAGTTCGCGCATTTGCGCAACCACGGCCAGCATGTCCTGCGTTTCGCCGACGGATTTGTCGAAGGCGCCTTCGGACTGGCCGACGCCGCGGAAGTTGGGGCGCACCGCCACCAGGCCGTGCTGCACGCAGGCGCGCGACAGGGTCGTGACCACCTTGTTTTCGCGCGCGCCGCCCTGCAGCGGGTGCGGATGCAGCACCAGCGCCCAGCCGCGCGGCGTGTCGGCGGGCCAGTCGATGGCGCAATCGATTCGGCCGGCGGGACCGGCGAAAGCGTGGGTTTCAGTGCGTGCGGACATGGCGGGACTCAGCGTGCGGAAAAAAGAAACGATGTTAACCGCCCGGCCCGCCTGGCGAAATGCCGGATGACCGCAACCGGCGCGCGATGACGCGAGCCGCCGCTCACTTTCCGCGCGCGGCGGCGGCGGGCGGCCGCAGGGTGACGGCAAGCCATTGCGCAAGCTGGTCGCTGGCGTCGTCGGTGGCCTGGCGCAGCGCCGCGACGCCGCCTTCGGCATCCTGCGTGGGCGCGGGCGCGGCTACCAGGATGCGCTTCTGGTCCACGACGTTGCGCCCGTCCAGCAGCACCGCCTGCAGCAGGACGCGTCCCTGGCTCGACTGGCCGTCCTCGGAAAAGACCTGCTCGAACTGCGCCAGCGACACCTGCAGTTGCGGCGTCTGCAACGTGACGCGATCGCCCAGCACGGCCCCCTGTCGCGACAGGCGATCGGTGATGCGCTGCCGGACCAGGTCGGCGGGCGATGCGGCCCAGCGGTAGGTGGCATAGGACCGCGGCGCGGCGCTGTCGCCCACGCGCCAGATCATGCCCGTGTCGGTCAGTCCCGGCGCCGACTGGAATGTCAGCGCGATCGGATCGCGTGCGGGCAAGGCGGGCACGGGCCGGGCGTCCAGCCCCAGGTCGAACAGCGTGGGCGGCGCGTCCACGCGGCCGATGCCGCAACCGGCCAGGGCCAGGGTCAGGATCAGAATGGCGCTGCGCATCTTCATGAGGTCTATCTCCGGAATCCGGCAAAGCCGGGTTCGCCGGGTCCCGGCGCGATGGGCGGGGGACCGAACAGGAACGATTGCGGCGTGCTGTCCACACGGCGCAGGGTGATGGCGGCGCCGCGCGCGGCCGTGCTGACGTCGTTCGCCATGGTGGTGAAGGCCGGCAGGGTCTCGCCGTCCAGCCGCGCGGCGGCCAGGGCGATGTCGTTCAGGCTGCGCGTCGCGACGGCCAGCGGGCCATCGGGCGCATTCAGGCGCGCCAGCGACTGGCGGGCCTGCTGGGCCAGGTCGCCGATCTCGCGCGCGGCGCGGTCGGCCTGGCGCGACGTGCTGTTCAGCGAATCCATCAACGGACCCAGCTTGGCCAGCGTGGGCGCGAGGTCGCGGCTGGCTTCCTTCAGCGATTGCGAAATGTCGGTGGCGTTCTGCAGGCTGGCGGTGAGCGCCTGCACGTTCTGTTCGCTCAGCACGCGCTTTAATTGCTCGGTCGCCACTTCGACATTCGAGATCAGCTTGTCGCCGCGCTTCTCGATGCGGTCCAGAAAGCCCGGGCGCAGCGGGATGGCCGCCGGATGCTCGGCGGTGGAGGTCAGGCGCTTGAGCGACGAGCCGTCGTCGCGCAGGTCCACGTTGGCCATGCCGGTCACGCCCTGCACACCCAGCTCAGCCCACGTCGATTCGGTGATCGGCGTGTTGGGCGCCACGCCGATGCGGATGCGCACCTGTCCGGGTTTGTTGGGATTGAGCGCAAGCGACTGCACGCGGCCCACGGGCACGCCCTGGTAGCGCACGGCCGACTGCGGATTCAGGCCCGTGACGGCCGTGGCCGAGATGATTTCGTATGGCTGCAATTGCGTCCGGTCGCGGCCGATCCAGATGGCCGTCAGCGTCGCGGCAGCCAGCAGGACCAGCGTGAAGATACCGGCCATGAGCGCATGACTACGGTTTTCCATGGTGCATTCCCTTCGGTGCCAGGTCTCCCAGCGCGCGCAGACCGCGCTCGCCCAGGAAGAATGTATGAATGAACGGGTGATCGAACTTCAGGACTTCAGGCACCGTGTCGCAAATGATCACCCGCTTCTCCGCCAGCACGGCCACGCGCGTGGCCAGCGCCAGCAGCGTGTCCAGGTCGTGCGTCACCATGACGACGGTAAAGCCAAGCTGCCGGTGCAGGCTGCGCACCAAGTCCACGAACTCGTCGGACCGCAGCGGATCGAGCCCGGCCGTCGGCTCGTCGAGGAACAGCAATTCCGGGTCCAGCGACAGCGCGCGCGCCAGCGCCACGCGCTTGACCATGCCGCCGGACAGGTCCGAGGGCCGCTTGTCCGCATCGCGCGACGACAGGCCCACCATGGCCAGGCGGCACATGACGACGTCGCGCACCAGGTCTTCCGGCACCGTGCGCAGTTCGCGCAGGGGCAGCGCCACGTTGTCGAACACCGACAGCGCCGAGAACAGCGCCCCGGCCTGGAACAGCATGCCCCAGCGGTATGACAGGCGCCGGCGCTCGCCCGGCGTCAGTTCCGACAGCGTGTGCCCCAGCACCTTCACCGTGCCCGCTGCGGGCACGTCCAGCCCGATGATCTGCCGCAGCAGCACCGTCTTGCCCGTGCCCGAGCCGCCGACCAGCACCAGGATCTCGCCCGGAAACACCGTCAGATCCAGGTTCTCGTGCACGACGTGGTCGCCGAATGCGGTTCGCAGGCCGCGCACGGTAATGACCGGCTCGACGGTCACGCCCTCTTCGGTGAACAGCCGATTCTGGGTGGCGTTGTTCATCAGATGCCCACCGAGCTGAAGATGACCGCGTACACCGCATCCAGCAGAATCACGCCCGTGATCGACGTGACCACGGACGTAGTCGTGCCGCGGCCCAGGCTTTCGGTGTTGGGCTGAATGCGCAGGCCAAAATGGCAGGCGATGAGCGCAATCAGGATGCCGAAGGTCACGCCCTTCAACATGCCGATCCAGTAATTGGTCAGTGTGATCGCATCAGGCAGCGATTGCAGGAACCATTGCGCGGACACGCCCAGCTGCGCCTGCGCCGCCAGCATGCCGCCCAGCAGCGCCATCGCGCTGGTCCACAGCACCAGCAGCGGCATCGTGATCGCCAGCGCCACCACGCGCGGCAGGATCAGGCGCTGGCCGTGGGAAATGCCCATGACCAGCATGGCGTCCAGTTCCTGCGTGACCCGCATGACGCCGATCTGCGCCGTGATCGCAGACCCCGACCGGCCGGCCACCAGAATGGCCGCCAGCACCGGCCCCAGCTCGCGCACGATGGACACGCCCAGAAGGCGCACGATGAAGCGGTCGGCGCCGAACATCTGCAACTGCTGCGCCGACAGATAGGACAGCACCACGCCGATCAGAAAGCCCACCAGCGCCGTGATGCCCAGCGCCTGTGCGCCGGTCCGGTACACCTGCGCGGAGATCTCGCGCCACGGGCCCAGCCAGGGCCGGCGCAGCATGGCGCCCACATCCAGCACCAGCTGGCCCAGCATAATGAGCAGGGCCTTGCCGTTTTCGGCGGCCCGCAGGACCGCGCCGCCCGTGGCGCGCACCCACGTCCAGGTTTCGGGCTTGGCGGCGGGCGCGGGGGGCTCGCCCTTGTTCATCGCCAGCGCGTTGAAGACGTCCTGCTGACCCGCGCCCCAGCGCACGCGCTCGGGCAGTTTTTCGCCCCAGGCCTGCCAGATGATCAGCGCGCCGATGGTATCCAGCCGGTGGATCGCGTGCATGTCCCAGCGCGCCCCCTCCTTGGCCGCCTGCGCGAGCGCCTCACGTCTGCGTTCGACCTCGCCCGACTCGGCCAGCGCCAGGACGCTCCAGTCGCCGCCGACGTGGCAAACCCCGCCTTCGTGGCGGAAAGGCGCGGCGGCGGTCGCAAGCAATGCGGAATGCGGCATGTCGTCGGGGTACGGATGCAAAAATGTATCGCCAATCATAAACGCTGGCGCCCCGCAGCCGCGAGCGCGGCCCGCGTGCCCTACAATCGCGGCCATGCCCGCCCCCGTTTGCCCCATCGACCTGCCCGCCCCGGAAATGCTTGCCCGGACGCTGGCGGAACGCCTGCCCGCCTTCCAGGACGTCACCTGGACAGGCACCACCGGATCGACCAATGCCGACCTGCTCGCGCGTGCGCGTTCGGGCGCCGGCGCGGGCAAGCCCTGGCTGCTGGGCACACATCGGCAGGACGCCGGCCGCGGCCGCGCGGGCCGTCCGTGGCAGAACCGCCAGGGTTCCACGCTGATGTTCTCGTGCGCCTTCGACGTGCATCTGCCCGCCATGCAGCTGGCGGCGCTATCTCCGCTTGCCGGCGTGGCCGCCTGCGAAGCGCTGCGCACCGTTGCCGGGCCGGCGTCGCGGGGGCTCTGCATGAAATGGCCCAACGATATTCAATGGCACGACGCCAAGCTGGCCGGCATCCTCGTCGAGACCACCCGCAATCCGGGCGGCCGCGACACCGGCTACACCGTGGTGATCGGCATGGGCGTCAATCTTGCCGATGCGGCCGCACTGTCGCTCGCCCTGGACCGCGAGATCGCGGACTGGTCGCAGGTGCAGGCCGGCGCCGCGCACGCAGCGGTGGCCGCGGACCTGATCTGCGCCAGCGCCGCGGCGTGGCACGAGGCAGTGCGCACGCTCGAGCGTGACGGCTTCGGCGCCTTCCGGCAGCGTTTCGACCAGGTGGACGCGCTGGCGGGCCGCAAGGTGAACGTGCTGGACAAGGGCGCTATTCTTCTAAGCGGCACCGCCTGTGGCGTGGACGAGCAAGGCCGCCTGCTGGTGCAAACGCCCGAGGGCGCCACACCGATCTCGGTCGGTGAAATTTCGATTCGACGCCAAGCATGATTATTCTCATCGACTCCGGCAACAGCCGCCTCAAAGTGGGTTGGCTGGACGCCAGCAATCCGGACATGCCGCGCGAGCCCGCGGCCGTCGCTTTCGACGGCCTGGACCTGAACGCGCTGGATGACTGGCTTGCCGCCCTGCCCCGGCCGCCACGGCGCGCGCTGGGCGTGAATGTCGCTGGCGCGACGCGTGGCGACGCCATCGCGGCCATCCTGCAAAAGCACGGCTGCGCCGTCACCTGGTCGCCGTCACAAGCGACGACGCTGGGCCTGGTCAACAGCTATCGCACCCCCACGCAGCTCGGCGCCGACCGCTGGGCCTCACTGCTCGGCGTGCTGTCGCGCCTGCCGGGCACGCACCCGCCCTTCGTGCTGGCCAGCTTCGGCACCGCCACCACCATCGACACCGTCGGACCGGACAATGTCTTTGCGGGCGGCCTGATCCTGCCGGGCCCGGCCATGATGCGCACCTCGCTTGCCCACGGCACCGCCAACCTGCCCATCGCCAACGGCCAGGTCGTGCCCTACCCCACGGACACGCACGAGGCCATCGCCTCGGGCATCGCCGCCGCGCAGGCCGGCGCCGTCGTGCGCCAATGGCTGGCGGGCCGCCAGCGCTATGGACAGACGCCGCAGATCTACGCGGCCGGCGGCGGCTGGCCCGAGGTGCACCAGGAAATCGAACGCTTGCTGGCCGACGCGGGCGGCGCGTTCGGCGCGACGCCGGTTCCCGTCTACCTGGACCATCCCGTCCTGGACGGACTGGCCGCCGTGGCGCGCGCCACCATGAACACCAATCCCTGACGAAGGCCCGGCATGCGCGTGCTCTTCATCCTGATCCTGCTGGCGAACCTGGGCGTCTATGCGCTGGGACAAGGCTGGCTCGGCGCCCGGCCCGAAGACCAAGGCCGCGATGCGCGGCGATTCAGCCAGGAATTGAATGCGGGCGCGGTCACGCTGGCGCCGCGAAAATCGCCTTGATGGCGGAAGGCTGATGGGTTGCTGGTTGGCTGGGGCCAATTCGCCCTTTCGCGGCCACAGCCCGGTTTCCCCGCCCAAGGCCGAAGGCCGGTTCGTCTTCTAACGGCCGGTGGCCGGTCCATCCAGCCACGGCCCCAACGCGGCCATCGTGCGCCCCGTCGCACCCGCATGCTGGTCGAACCACATGCGAGCGGCCTGGCCCGCCGCTTGCCGGCGGGCCATGTCGGAGAGCAGCCCGATCGCCGCGTCCACCGCCTGCGCCGGATCGGCCGCACGCAACGCGGCCCCCGCCTCAACAGCGTCTTCCGCCGCCTGCTTGAAATTGAACGTGTGCGGCCCGACGATGACCGGCACGCCCGCCGCACAGGCTTCGATGAGGTTCTGGCCACCCAGCGGCGCAAAGCTGCCGGCCACGATCGCGACGTCCGAGGCCGCGTAATAGAAGGCCATCTCGCCCAGCGTATCCCCGACCAGCACGGCGGCATCCGGCGGCGGCAGCGTGCCTTCGGAACGGCGCGCAAAACCCACTTTCGCATCCGACAGCAGCCGCGCGGCTTCGTCAAAGCGCTGGGGATGGCGCGGAATCAGCAGAAAGAGCGGCGCGCCCGGCGCAGCCGCGTGCCGCTTGATCGCCTCGATGAACGGCGCATCCTCGCCCTCGCGCGTGCTGGCGACTGCGACGACCTGCCGGCCGAGCTGCGCGCGCCACGCGCGTCCCGCCTCAACCTGCGCGGGCGGCAGCACGAGGTCGAACTTGAGATTGCCGGTCACGACGGCCGCCGGCGCACCCGCCTCGGCCAGCCGTCCGGCATCCTCCGCCGTCTGCGCCAGCACCTTGTCCAACCCGGCCAGCGCCTCGCGCATCACGCCGCCCATCCGGCGCGCCTGCCGCAGCGACGACGCGGAATAGCGTGCGCTGACCAGCGCCATCGGCACCCGCGCCTGCCGCGCGGCGGCCAGCAGATTGGGCCAGATCTCGCGTTCCATCAGGAGGCCGCAGCGCGGCCGATGCGCCGCCAGGAAGCGGCGCGTCGCGCCGGGAAAATCGTAGGGCAGCCAGACCTGCCGCAGCTGTCCCTGCGCGATCGCGTCCTTGAACAGGCGCTCGCCTTCCGCGCGGCCGGTTGCCGTCGTGTGCGTGAGCAACACCGGCAGGCCGCGCGCCAGCAGCGCATTCAGTAATGGCAATGCGGCCCGGGTCTCGCCCAGGCTGACGGCATGCACCCAGACCGGGTTGTCCGGCAACACGGAGGTCGGATCAAAACGCCCGAAACGCTCGGGCGAAAAGATCTCCCAGCGGCCGCCGGCGCGTTTGGCGCGGCGGGCCATCCATAGCCAGATCAGCGGCGCGAGAGCCCGAAGCCCAAGCGTGTAGACGCCGCGGTTCATGTCACTGCGCGGCGAGCGCCTGCTCGACCGAGGCCATCACGGCCTCGCGCGACGGCGAGGCGCCGCGGTCGCCCAGGCTGGCGGTGTAGTTGGAGCCGACGAGAGGGGTTCGCACGGGCGTGGACGCCCGGTAGATGCCGATCGTGGGACGGCCGAGCGCGGCGGAAAGATGCGTGAGGCCGCTATCCAGTCCCACCATCAGGCGCGCGCCAGCCAGCAGCTTGGCCACGGCGGACAGATCCATGCGGGGCATGACCTCGGCGCCCTCCATGCCGGCCACCAGCAGTTGGGCGCGCTCGGCTTCCTGCTCGTTGCCGGCAAGCAGCTTCAGCGTGCAGCCGGCCTCGCGCAGGCGGCGGAACACCACGCGCCAGTCTTCCTCGGGCCACAGTTTGTCGTCACGGCTGGCCGACGGCATGATCACCGCATAGCCACGATCGGTGTCCAGGTGGTGCAGCCGGGGCAGCTCGGCGGCGTTCAGGCCGCCGCTGCCCACTTCCACGACCGGCTCGGGCGCCTGGGTCGCCTGGCGCGCGAAGGCCTGCAGTCCAAAATCCGGCAGGCCGGCATGCTGATAGCCGAACGTCAGGCCGGCCAGCTTGCGCTGGCGGATCACCGCCGGCTGCCAGAACTCGACGCGATGACGCACGTTGTAGAACAGCGAGGCCAGCGGCTCGCGGGCAGAGCGCCAATCCAGGCCGTGCTTGACGCCCTGCGTCTGGCGCACCAGCCACGCCGATTTCAGGAGGGCCTGCATGTCCAGGACCACGTCGTAGCGCACGGCGCGCAGCCGTTCACGCAGCGCGCGGCGCTCGGCCCGCACCTGGGCGGACCACCACGACTTGCGCCAGCGCCGGTGCGCGACCTTGATGATTTCGTTGACGGCGGGATGCCACGTCGGGATCTCGGCAAACGCTTCCTCGACGACCCAGTCGATCTGCGCGTCCGGCACGTGCCGGGCGATATCCGTGATCGCAGGCAGCATGTGGACGAGGTCGCCCAGCGAGGACGTGCGGACAATGAGAATGCGAGTGGGCATCAAGAAGAAAGCAGAGGTTCAGGCCGTGCGCAAGGGTCAATCACGGTTGCATTGACCCGTTGGAAGGCGATGGAAAATCCCGAGAATTCCGGCAATTTACAACAAACCGTCCCCTCCATGAGCCTGGGGCGTCCCAAGGGGTGAAATTTTGCGCGGCGCGCGGCGGATGCCTACGGTTCGAATGCCGACGGCCGATAGCCCAGATCCCGTTGGGCGGCGTCATGCGGAAACACCAGGTCCTCGTTCATGCGTTCGGCCATGCCGACGGACCAATGCCGGTAGCGCGGCACACGCCGCACAACCGCCAGCGCAAGCTTGAAGACGCCCAGCGGCACCGTCAGGATGCGGGGCCGCTTGCCCATCGACGCGAACACTCGCGCGACCATCTCGCGGTAGTGAAGGGTTTCGCCGCCCGACAGGTTGTACGCCTGGTTGGCCGCCGCGGGCGCACTGACGGCCGCAACGCTGGCCGCGGCGATATCCGCGGCCTTGACGGGCTGCCGCAAGCCCCGCGCCGCGCCAAACACGGGAAAGACGCCAAACCGGCGGATGAACCGGGCGATTTCGGAAATATTGCCGTCCTTCTCGCCGCCGTAGATCAGGGTCGGGCGCAGGATGACGTATTCGATGCCGGACGCTTCGGCCCATTCGATCAGGGCGGTCTCGGCGTCGATCAGCTTGCGGGCGAGAGCCTGCTCGGATTCCACTGAGGAAGACGTCTTGGTGAACCGGCTGGTCGACGACAGCGCGACGATGCGCTTGGCGCCGCTGGCGCGCAGCGCCTCGAAATACTGCGGCAGGATCCAGATGGGCGCCAGAGACACCCAGACGGGAACGTGTTCGCCGCCAAACACCGATTCCGGCTTGCCCCCGGCATCGGGCAGCACGCGCCACTGAACCCCGTCGTCCGTGGAGGGGCCGCGCCGGCGCGAATACGCGATGGGCGCGAATGCCTGGGCCTTGAGCTCGCTCAGCAACGCGGCGCCCACCAGGCTGGTCGCGCCCAGCACGCCGACCCGGGGCGCGTCGATGCCGGCCGTCATGGCGACTCCGCCGTGCGCGCGGCCGCGGCCGCAGCGTCCTCATGCCCGTTGGCATGGACCTTCGGCGTGTACTCCGGCACCCATCGCAACAGACCCGCGCGGACGACCTCATCGGCGAACGTCTTTCCGCTATCCAGCCACGCGCTCAATTCGCGCAGGAAATCCGGCGGCACCGGCCGGGAGCGCGCGATGCGCAATTTGGTGTGCGGCGTCGGCTGCGTCTGCTCGCAGTCGGCCAGCAATTCTTCATAGAGTTTTTCGCCCGGCCGCAGCCCGGTGAACTCGATCCTGATCTGCGCTTCGTCGTATCCCGACAGCCGGATCATGTTGCGCGCCAGGTCCACGATCTTGACCGGATAACCCATGTCCAGCACGTGGATCTCGCCGCCGTGCCCCATGGCGGCCGCCTGCAGCACCAGCTGCGCGGCCTCGGGAATGGACATGAAATAGCGTGTGATGTCGGGGTGCGTCACCGTCACCGGCCCGCCATGCTGGATCTGCTGATGGAATTTCGGGATGACGCTGCCGGTGCTGCCCAGCACGTTGCCGAAGCGGACGATGCCGAATCGCGTGCCCGCCTTTTCGGCCTGAAACGCTTCGCAGACCATTTCGGCCAGGCGCTTGGTCGCGCCCATCACGTTGGTCGGGTTGACGGCCTTGTCGGTGGAAATCAGGACAAACCGTTCGGCCTTGTGCCGTTGCGCGCACTGGGCCACGACCAGCGTGCCGCCCACGTTGTTGCGCACCGCCTGCCAGGCGTTGTCGACTTCCATCAGCGGCACATGCTTGTACGCCGCGGCGTGGAAGATCACCTGCGGCCGGTAGCGCGCAAAGATCTCGTCCATACGGTCCGCGTCCTTCACGTCGCCCGCCAGCGTCACCACGTCCACGGCCGGCCAATGCTGGGAGAACCATTGCTCGATGACGTAGAGCGCATATTCGCTCGTTTCGACCAGCACCACGCGCGCCGGCGCAAAGCGCACGAGCTGATGGCACAGCTCGCTGCCGATCGACCCGCCGGCGCCGGTGACCAGAACGGTGGTGCCCCGGAGCAAGGTGCTCACGTTGGCGGTGTCGATCTGCACGGGGTCACGGCCCAGCAGATCCTCGATTTCGACGGGACGCATCTGGCTGATGGCGACGCGTCCGCTCATCAGGTCGTCGACCTCGGGCAGCACGAAGACCTGCGCCCCCGAATGCACAGCCACCTGCGTCACGCGGCGCTGGACCTCGGGCGGCGCGCTGGGCATCGCCAGGATGATGTGGCGCGCCTTGAACTCCTGCAGCACCCCCGGCAGGCTGTCCAGCGAGCCCACGACGGGGTAGCCGCCCAGCTCACGGCCCCACTTCTTGCGATTGTCATCGACCAGCGCCACGACCTGCCATTCGGGGCTGCGTTCCAGCTCGCGCACCAGCGAGGCCGCGCGGCTGCCGGCGCCCACCAGCACGACCGGCTTGCCCTGGGCGATCAGGCCGCCATACAGGCGGTGTTCCTTCCACATCCGCCACGTGGCCCGGCCACCGCCCATGAACAGCAGCAACAGCAGCGGGTACAGCAGGAACAGCGAACGGGGAATCGAATACGAGGGCGGGACCAGATTGGCCACGATCAGCAGCGCGATCGCCGACACCGCCACGGCCTTCAGCACGCGCTTCAGATCGGGCAGGCTGGCGAACAACCAGATGCCGCGATAGAGACCGGCCCAGCGGCACGCGATGGCGTGCACGACCAGCAGCAACGGCAAGCCGAGCAGCATCTGGTTGCCATAGCCGACCGGCCATTCGAAATTGAAGCGCAGCAGAAAGCCACCCACCCATGCGACGAGCGCCGCAAACAGGTCGAACAGAAACACCATGAGTGAGCGAAATGCGATGGGTAACGGCACGGTCTACGTCCTGCTGCGTCCAGTTAAAGGATTGACAAGAAATTCGGTCAAGCGAATCAACTGCTCAGCGCGGTTCCCGGCGGATACACCGTTTCGGGGGGAACGACCACGCCATACCCCGCGCAGCACCCGGCCTGCAGCCAGGCGCCCGCGCCGATCTTCACCCCCCCGGCCAACTGCACGCCGGTACCCAGGTGCGCGTAGCTGTCCAGATGGGTGTCGTGATCCGCGGTGCTGTGCGCATTCAGGATCGACGCCATTCCAATATAGGCACTGGCGCCGACCATTGCCATCGCCAGGATGGCCGTACCCGCTTCGATGGTGGCGCTGGGACTGACCGACGCCGCAGGGTGGATCACGGTGGCCAGGGGCAGCCCCGCATCCTGGATGGCCGCGACCCAGGTAGCGCGCAACGCATTGTTGCCCACCGCCGCAATCGCTTGCGTAGCGTTGGCCGCCAGGCCGCTCAAACCGGCCAGATTGGACACGACCTTGCGGCCCGCGGCCTCCTGGATGGCCGGCCAGCGGTCGTCAACGAACAGGATCTCCTGCCAGTTTCCGCTGAGCTCGGCGGCCTCGGCCACCGCGCGCCCGTGCATGCCCGCCCCGATAATCACTAGCGATCTCGCCATCGTCTCTTTTTGTCCCTTATTGTCGACCCCAACCGAGCGGCACCTGCCGGCCATCCATGCCGCTCGTCCTGCTTAAGGCTTGGTCATTCAGCGTCTGGTCACTAAGCGTCTGGTCACTCGGCGCTTGGTCACTCGGCGCCTGATCTTCGTGGTCTCGATCAAGACACGAAACGGAAGTGTAGCAATACGGCCACCGCCCGGCGGCTGCCGACTGCGCCGACGTTAGCACGCCGGCGCCTGAAAACAGAGAGCAGTTGTCCGAGTGTGCGCCGCGGTGTTACGACGGCTGCGGGTGCTGACCCTTGTTCTCGGGCTCTCCGGCCTTGCAGCCGATGGCAAGCGCCAGCAACGGCGCATAAGCCAGCGGCACGCCGACCCCGGGAGACATCCAGCCCCGCGACACGCAAAGCGCCAGGGGAAACAGCCAGAACAGGTTCAACGCAATCACGGTCAGCAACACCGGTTTGTGCGCGCCCAACCGGCGCGTCGCATGCTGGTAGGCGTGCATGCGATGCGCAAGATACACGCGCTCGCCGCGTCCAAGCCGACGCAGCAGCGTCCACGTTGCGTCCACCACAAAGACGCCCAGCAGAATGATCCAGGCCCACAGCAATGCGGGTTGCTGCCACGCGGCTTGCAGCGCCAGCCCCCCCAGGACGATGCCCAGGAAGCTGCTGCCGGCATCGCCCATGAATATGCGCGCCGGCGGGAAATTCCACAACAGGAATCCGGCCACTGCGGCGGCCAGCAGCAGGGGCGCCACCGCCGCGCCGTCGTGGCCGGTCAGGATGTAGATCGCGCTGCCGCCAACGGCCGCACAGATCGCCTCGGAAGCGGCCAGGCCGTCGATGCCATCCATGAAGTTGTACAGATTGAGCAGCCAAACCAGCGCGAAAACGCCCAGCACGCTTGCGGCCGCGGCCCAAAATGCGGACGTCTGGCCCAACACGCCCGCGGGCAGGCCGCCAAACCACGCCATCAGCCAGGCGGCGCTGCCAAAATGCACCAGCAGGCGCCACCGGACCGCGACGTGGCCGCGGTCGTCCAGAAAACCGATGATCGCAACTGCCGTGCCCGCCCCGCCCAGCGCAATGGCGGTGACCGCGGGCAGCAGCCCCAGCAAGACGAGCACCGGCAGTCCGAGCAGAAAGCTCACCACGAAGGCCACGCCGCCGCCGCGCGGGGTCGTCACCACATGCGAGCTACGGCTGTTCGGGACGTCAAGCAAGCTGCGGCTGGCCAGCGCATACCGGCGCAGCGCGCCGGTAAGCAACCACGCCAACCCCAGGGCCGCCGCAAGGATGCACCAGATAATCACTGTAGGCATGATTCGGCAGTCAGGTCACGGTTCAGGACTTCGACCACACAGTCCGATTCACGTAGTCCGTATAGCTCAACACCGCGCGCACGACCTGCTTGGACACCGGGCCGCCTTCGTAATCCTTGACCACGGGAATCACGCGCTCGCCGCGACGGTGCTGGCTGGTGACCACGCGCACCGCGTCGGCAACCCGCTCAGCCTTCAGGCCGCTCATGATCAGCGTGCCTTCGTCCATGCCTTCGGGGCGCTCGTGCGCATTGCGCAGCGTGATCGCCGGCAGATTCAGCAGCGACGCCTCTTCGGTGATCGTGCCGCTGTCGGACAGCACGCAGAATGCGCCCATCTGCAGCTTGATGTAATCGAGCAGGCCGAACGGCTTCATGAAGCGGATCAGCGGATGATCCAGCGCGTCGCCCAACGCCTCGAGGCGCTTGCGGGTGCGCGGATGCGTCGACACGATGATGGTATGCCCGTAGGTGTCCGCCAGGTTGCGCAGCGTATCGAGCAGGTCGCGCAGGTTCTGCGGCGTGTCCACGTTCTCTTCGCGGTGCACGCTGACCACGAAATACTTGTCTTCGGTCAGGCCTTCGCGGGTCAGCACATCCGACTTCAGGATGTCGTCCATGTAATAGCCAAGCACTTCCTGCATGTGCGAGCCGGTCTTGATGATCGTCTCGGGACGGATGCCCTCGGCGATCAGGTAGCGGCGCGCATGCTCCGTCAGGACCATGTTGATATCGCTCAGGTGATCGAGCACCTTGCGATTCAGCTCTTCAGGCACGCGCTGATCGAAGCAGCGATTGCCCGCTTCCATGTGGAACACCGGAATCTTGCGGCGCTTGGCGGCGATCACCGCCAGGCAGGTGTTCGTGTCGCCATACAGCAGCAAGGCGTCGGGCTTTTCCTGCTCGAAGATCTCATCGGACTTGATGATGACGTCGCCGATCGTCTTGGCCGCGGTATCGCCCGCCGCCCCCAGGAAATAATCCGGCTTGCGGATCTGCAGGTCGTCAAAGAAAACCTGGTTCAGTTCGTAATCGTAATTCTGGCCAGAGTGCACCAGCACATGATTGACCTGGGCATCGAGTTCGGCAATGACGCGGCTCATCTTGATGAGCTCGGGGCGCGTGCCTACCAGCGTCATGACCTTAAGCATCGATCTGCCCCCGGATGTATTCCAGATTCAACAGCAACTTCTTCACACCTTCAACATTCAAACGTTCCGTGTTGTGGGACGTGTAATCGTCCAACTCGGAAATCTCGGTTTCGCCTTCGACGAAATACTTCTTGTAGTTCAGATCGCGGTTATCTGCGGGAATGCGGTAATAGCGTCCCATGTCCTCGGCCTTGGCCATTTCCTCGCGCGAGATCAGCGACTCGTACAGCTTTTCGCCATGCCGCGTGCCGATCACCTTGAGCGGGCTTTCGCCGCCGATCAGTTCCTTCAGCGCGACCGCCAGGTCGGCGACGGTGGAAGCCGGGGCCTTCTGCACGAAGATGTCGCCCTGCTGCGCATGCTCGAACGCATGCAGCACCAGATCCACCGAATCCTCAAGCGACATCAGGAATCGCGTCATGTTGGGATCCGTCACGGTCAGCGGTTCGCCGGTCTTCAACTGGCTGATGAAAAGCGGAATCACCGAACCGCGCGACGCCATGACGTTGCCATAGCGCGTCGCGCAGATCACGGGACCGCGATTGACGGCGACGCGCGACTTGGCGACCACCAGCTTCTCGGCCATTGCCTTCGAGATGCCCATGGCGTTGATCGGATACACCGCCTTGTCGGTGCTCAGCACGACCACGCGCTGCACGCCGGCGGCAATCGCCGCGTTCAGGACGTTTTCCGTGCCGATCACGTTGGTCTTGACCGCTTCCATCGGATAGAACTCGCAGGACGGCACCTGCTTGAGCGCCGCCGCGTGAAACACGTAGTCCACGCCGATCATCGCCTGCGAAATGCTGTCGTAGTCGCGCACGTCGCCGATATGGAACTTGACCTTGTCGTCGGCCAAGGCAATGCGCATGTCCTCTTGCTTCTTTTCGTCGCGGCTGAAGACGCGGATCTCCCGCACATCGGTGGAGAGAAAACGCTTGAGCACCGTGTGTCCGAAAGAACCGGTGCCGCCGGTAATCATGAGAACTTTATTGTCGAACATAAATTAACCATTAATCCGTTAGGGAACCAGGCGATGCGCGTGCATTTCTTGAATCAATTCTGGCCACGCGGGCGGCACATAACCCGTCGCCTGCAGCAGGCGGGTGGCGTCCAGTGACCGATCGATCTTCAAGCGATCATCGGCAACGATGTCGATGCTCTTTCCGTACACCTCTGCCACGAGCTTGAGGAGCGAATACTTGTCGATCGGCGCGACCGCGCAATGGTAGAGGCCATGCAGCTCGGGATGCGGAATCACAAAATCCTTCATCACCCGCGCCAGCTCGGTGGTCGGCAAGCCCGAGAACACCGCGCGCGTGAATCCCTTGACGGAACCCGTCTGCGACAGGAACCAATCGACCAGTGCGACATTGCTGCCCAGTTCGTGGCCGATGATGGACGTGCGCAGCGTGATGGCGTTGGCGTCGGAGGTCACCTCACCGATGTACTTGGACTTGCCGTAGAGATCTTCGGCATCGGAAGGATCCGATTCCAGGTACATGCCTTTGCTTCCGTCAAACACGCAGTCGGTGCTGACGTGGATCAGGCGGGCCGAGGCCAGCGCGCACAGGCGCGACAGGCGGTGCGGCAGCATGGCGTTCACGGGCAGCGCCGCCAGCGGATCCTTGGCATCGGCCAACTGCTTGATCAGACCAATACAGTTGATGACCACGTCCGGCTTGACCCGGCCGATCACCGACACCAGGGAATCGTTATCCAGCACATCGACGCCGGTCAGCAGGTTCTTGCGAAAGCGCTCGTCAAAATAACGCAGTCCCGCCGCGCCGCGCAGCGTGCCCCACGTCTCGAATGCCGGGTCTTCGCTGAAGCGCGCAAACACCGCGCTGCCCAGCATGCCCGTGACTCCTAGAACCAAAATTTTCATGCTAAACCTTCTCTTTCAAATCCAGTTTCTCGGAAAGAATACTCACTAATCGGTCCACCTGCCGGGTTATCTCGTAGTGCTCAAGATAGAACCGGCGCCCGGCGGCGGCAAGCGCATCGCGCTCGTTCTGATCCATGGCGTGCAGGCGGACAATGCAATCGGCCAGCCCGTCGGCGTCCTCGGCGGCGCATACCTGCCCGGCGCCCGCGCTTCGGATCACTTCCGCCCCCGCGCCGTCCAGCGCGCCGATGATCGGCCGGCCGGCGGCCAGATAGGCCTGCACCTTGCTGGGTATCGTCTGCGCCAGAATGGCGTCCCGGTTCAGCGTGACCAGCAGCGCCCCCGCCCTGTCAAAGATATGCGGCATCTGGTCGCTGGGATAGCGGCCGGCCAGTACAACGTTGGACACGCCGTCGCGTTCGACTTCGTCGCGGATCCGGCCGAGCATGCTGCCGCTGCCCACCAGCACGATCTTGCAGGTGCTCTGTCCCTTCAGCTTGCGCGCCGCGGCCAGAATGGTGTGCAGCGACTGCGCAGTGCCAAGGTTACCCGCAAAGACGACGCAGAAACTGCTGTCCAGCGTGGCCAGCAGGTCGGGCGGCAGCGTGCAGGGGCTGCGGGTGGCGGTCTGCGGATCGGGGCTGGAATTGCCGTAGTAGACGATCTTGCGGGCCGACGACAGCCGGGCCACCGGCGCGCGGAAGGCCTCGGACTGCACCAGAAGGAGGGATGCGGCACCATATATCGCCCGCACCATCAGGCCCACGCCGGCAAGAATGCCGCGATTTCGCACGAATCCGGTTGCGCTCAGGCTTTCGGGCCAGAGGTCCTGAATCCAGATCGCCAAAGGCAATTTCTTGCGCCATTTCAGGTAAATCGCGGGAATTACCGACGTGATCGGCGAAAATGCGACCGCCAGCACGACATCAAAATCCTTGTTCCCAACGGCCCGCACGCCGTGGCGCAGGCCGTTGACGACAAACGACAGGTAATTGAGCACCAGATTCTTGCCGCCGCCGGCTCGGCGCGCGCGCAGCGGCACCCGGTGAATCAGTGTGCCATCGTCCCACTGCTCGCTCGTAAAACCCTGCTCGGCATAGCCATCGAATACCTTGCCGTCGGGATAGTTGGGCTTGCCGGTCAGCACCTCGACCACGTGTCCCTGCGCCGTCAACGCGCGGACGAAGTCATTGATGAAGAACTGCTCCGGCCAGAAATACTGGCTGACGATCAGGATTCTCACGTCGCGCTCGCTGCTGAGGAATCGGCGCGCAGCCTGGCCCAGAACTGGCCGGGCGTCTCGGGTTCCACGACCGGGCCGGGCGCGGAAAGCTGGCGCCGCACCGCGCGTGCGATGGACGTGGCCGAGGCCGGGTCGAATGTCTGGACCGGGACGCACACGTCGCGCACGTAATCCAGCTCCGACGCGACGATCTGCAGCCCGGCCTTGGTCGCCTCGATCAACGGCAGGCCAAACGATTCGCCGAACGACGGAAACACCAGCGCGCCGGCCTGCGCATACAACGCCGCCACGCCTTCCCGCGTCAGTTCACCCTGATTTTCCACTCGCAGCCCATGACGGGCAGCGACGTCCAGGAGCTCCCGCGCCAAGACCTGGTCCCGGGCGCCCAGCGTCAGGACGAGGGACGGATACAAACCGTCTTCGGCCAGCAGCCGCCACGCCTCGATCAGGCGCCGATGATTCTTGTGCGCCACGCCGTCGGCCACATAAACGAAATCCCACTGGCGCGTGCGGTCCGACTGCGCCACCGGCGTGCCGTCGGTAATGTCGGCCACGAAGGGCGCGACCCGGACGGGCGGCAGGCGCGTCGCCGAACCAAGCCAATCGAGCACCTCGCGGCGCATGGTCGGCGTCTGGACCACGTATTCCGAGACGCGATGACGGAAGCACCGTCCGATGGTTCGTTCGAACAGCAGGCGCAGCCGCGTGGGCAACGGGAACTGCGACAGCCGCACGCCGCGCAGGTAATTCCGGTTCTGCAGGAACACGACGACCCGCGCGCGCGACGGCAGAACGGGAGGCAGGCCGTGAAAGCAGAAAAGAATGGATTGCGGCCCGGCCGCCCGCCGTGCGGCAAATTCACCCTTGAGGCGGGCCAGCGCCGTCGGCGCGACCCAATACACGGCGGCGCCCGCGGGAATCTCCAGGCGCTGCTGAACGCGCGCATCCAGGAAAAGACGCAGCGGCGCGCCCGCCGGCCACGCGCCCAGCAGCGCCTGCAGCAGCACAAAGCCGCCGCCGGTGTGCACGTTGGGCGCGTAAAGGACGACTTCTACAGCCATGATGGGAAGCAGCTTATGGGCATGGATAGGTGGAAATGGGCGTTGCCGTGCGGGCAAGCCAGCGTCAGAGCCCCTCCAGGATCTCGCCGAAGCGCTGGGCGATCCGTCTGCCGCTGAATGTATCGCGGTAGCCCTGATCACACCAATCGGCCCCGTCCTTGCGCAGGACGTGATCCACGGCGCCTTCAACCGCCTTTTCGATCTCTTGGACGTCGGACGGGCGGGCGTGCCAGCATCCCAGCTGCTTCATCGCGTCTTCGGAACCGCCCGGCGGTGTCAGGCCCACGATCGGGGTATCCGCGCCGATGTAATCGGACAGCTTGCTGGGCAGGAACAGGTTCTGGCGCACATTGGCTTCGATGAGCAGCAGGATGTCCGCGTCGTACATCTGCTCAAGCGATTCCACGAACGACACGTTGCCGACGGCGCGCACGGTGCCTTCCGGCAGGCTCTTGGCCGCATCGCTGGCCAGCATCTCGGGCGGCACCAGGCCGATCAGTTCGACGCAGAGCACACCACGCAGGTCCGGCCGCCGCTGAAAGAGGCGCACCAGCGCCTGGAACAGCGGTTCGGGCGACCGGCGGCCATACAGCACGCCCACGTAGCGCATGACGATGCGATCGTTCCTGGCCTTGGGGCGCTGCGGGAACAAGGCTTCGTCGAAGGCATGGGGAATCACGTCGGTGCGGCGGCGCACGGATTCGGGCTGCCCCTGCATCATCAGATCCAGCGAGTACCGCGAGCTGTGCACGATGAAGTCCGCCGCAGCAACTGCGCGCGGCTCGTGCCGGGCGTTCCACATCTTGGTCAGCCCGCTGACCTCCAGCGGGTTGCCGGCCCACGGATCGCTGAACTGCGCCAGCCACTTCACATTGGGCCGCGCCTTCTTCACGCGCGTCATCACCGCGTTGATCGAATGAAACGGCGACCACGTCATCACGGCGTCGTACTGGCTCAAGTCCGTGTCCATGAGCTTGCTGTACGCGGATTCCCGCAGCACGGTCATCAGGTCCGGCACACGATCCAGCTTGCGGATGGACGAACGCAGGAGCGTCATCAGGCCCTTCGCGGGCCGCAGACGATCGATCTTGCCGAAGGTCTTTTCGGCGAACGGCAACAGGCTATGGTCCAGCGGCAATTCGGCGCAGAAGGAATCCGCGCACACGACGTCGACGTCGTAGCCGGACCGGGCCAGCGCGGCCATCGGCTTGTAGACCGCGGCCGTCATCTGCACCTGCATGGGCGGGAAGGCATAGCTGAACAGAAGAATCCTGCCCTTGCGCGAGTTCGGTTGGTCCATGGTGCTTGAAACGTTATCCGGCAACACGGCTGGCTCCCGGAATCAGACGAATCGCGGCCGCAATGAGGCCGCTGATGAAAAAGGTGCTCAAGGAAATCAACAGAATCACAAGGAAAACGGGCAGATGCTCGGACGCGATGCGGATCGTGTTGCTGTAGCGCACATGCTCCAGAACGACCACGTGCACGAAAAATATGATGAAGGCGCGGTCGCTCATCCATTTTGCAATCGCCGCCGACCGCGCGGACAGGTCGAATGTCATGAACGCAAGAAACGCGGCGATCGACGCGATGATGACGTTGGGCGTGAAATACACGTAGGCGCGCTCGACCGCCACGCCGGCCTTTTCGCTGAAGCGCCAGGTCAGATAAAACGTGATGGCCGAGCAGATGGCGTAGACGGCGATGCACGTCCAGCGGGGAATGGCCTTGCGGTCGATGGTCGCCAGCAGGCCGCCCAGCACGAACAGACCGCCATAACCCAGGAAGCTGGTGAGCTGCATGATCCGTAGCACCGGCAGCGGCCAATACAGCGGCACGCAAGTGACGGCAAACCAGACCACAAAGAAATAGACGCCCAGCGACGGGCGGCTTCGCAGCACTTCATAGATTGCCTGCAGGAACGGCAGCAGGATGTACAGCCCGACGATCATGTACACGAACCACAGGTGGTACATCGCCGGTTCGGTAAATATCGAAAACAGGTTGACCCCGAAACCACCCAACGCGTTATTGCGGTACAGGTACGCGGCGCTCCAGAAGACCAGCGGGATGAACACCTTCAAAACCCGGCGCAGGATGCTTGCCGTCGAGGCCACCGGCAGGCCCGGGCGCAACAGCATCGCGCCGGAGATCATCACAAAGAGCGGCACCGCCACGCGCACGGCGGAATCCAGCGCATTGGCCGACAACCAGTCGGGCAACGGACTCTTGCCGAAGGCGTAGAACGCCGCGCCGCAAGAGTGGATCAGCAGCACGCCATAGATGGCCACCACGCGGCACAAGTCCGCCCAGGCCGCTCTCTGCTTTCCAGGGACCGCGTCGAATTTTGGATCCGCAATCCCGGTGGTCAACGTATCCGCCGTGGTCATTTTCCCGACTGCCTTCCCTGGATCACACGTTCATAAACGTCCACAATACGCTGCGCCTGCAGGCGTATGTCGTAGTGCTGCTCCGCCAATTGGCGGGATCTTGCGCCTCGTGCCAGCCGTTCTTGCGGGTCGCTGATCAGACGCTCCATCGCCGCCGCCAGCGCCGCGGCATCGCGCGACGGCACGGCCAGGCCCGCTTCCGGCGTGAACACGACCTCGGGCAAGGCGGTGCCTTCGAAGCAGATCGTGGGCTTTCCGCACGCCATGGCCTCGACGGCCATCAACCCGAACGAATCCGCCAGCGAAGGCATCAGGAACAGGTCAGTCGCACTATAGACGTCCTGCATCACGCCATCGTCATTCGTCCAGCCTAGTTCGACAACCTGAAACCTTTCCTTGAACTTGTCGACCCGGCCCTTGTCATTCAGCGTCAACAGGCAGATGGGCACCTGCGTCTGCAGGCGGTCCAGCGCCTCGATCACATACTGCAGGCCCTTGAAGTCGTTGACCACAGAGCGAAAGCACAAGACCAGTCGATCGGGCTCGATGCCCAGGCGGGCCTTGGCCGCGGCCTGATCGGCCGGCTTGAAGAAATCCAGGTCCAGGCCAAACGGCACCTTGTGGACGGGCACGCCTTCCAGCAGGGGCGATTGCCGCACCATGTTTTCCATCCAGCTCGAGGCCACCAGGATCTCGAAGTTCGAACGGCGGTAAGCCGAACGCTTGAGCCGGAAGTTCAGCGCCGTCGTATCGTGCTGAATTGCAAAATCGGTCTTCAGGTCGGGACACTGGCCGCAGCCTGTTTTCCAGCGCTGGCACGAAAACGGGTGGATGCAGTGGCCGGTCATCGCCCACGGATCATGCAGCGTCCACAAGGAGGGCTTCGCGGCCGTCATCGCGGGCAGCGACTGCATGCTCAGGAAGCCCGAATGGATGATGTGGTAATGGACGAGGTCCGCCTCGCGGAATGCATCCATGCGGCGCATGTGCATGCCGTTGGAATACAGCTGCGACTGCAGCGACAGCACCTTTTCCACGCCGCGCGTAAGCCGGTTGACCTTGCGCGCCAGCTTGCCGTGCAGGCTCACGACGTCTTCTTCCTGACGGTCCTGTTCCCAAACGAAATGCTTTGAGGAAACCCCCAGCGCCTCGAGGTGAGGCTTCAGGGATAACCCATTGAAGCGACGCCCCGGCGACTGATATCCGTTAACTTGCAAAACTCTCATGGTGTGCCCGCCAATCCTCTTGTGTCGAACCAGGCCCGGTGCGAACGCCATCCATGCATGCTTTTCATGTGTGTCCTGTCCGCCTGGTACTACATGGGATTTAAATCATTCTCGTCATCGCGACAACGCAACCATGCGCTACTGTCGTCGCCCCCGGAAACCTCACACCGCTCAGGCAGACATCAGTTCGACCTTCCGAACAGCGCCCGATACGCGCGCCGCCAACGCGAGCCGGCCTCCGCAAGCGCCCTGCTTTGATATTGTTCCAGCGTGGTGCGCATGGCCGCGATCTCCGCAGCCTGCGTCTGGATCACCAGTTGCTGGTTCGCGTCATGCGCCCTGGCGTCCTCGAGCAGCGACCGCATGTGCCGGCCGTCGATGCGCACCAGCAGCTTGGCGGACTTGACGTAGGTAACCCACGGCGCGCCGATACGGCCTTCAACGCCGCCGTTGATCCAATGCTGCACGCTGGATTCCTGCGCAATGTACTTCTCGACGTGGTCGTCAGTGATGCCGATGCTCTGCATCCGCAGCGCTTCGCGCAGCAGTTCCAGGATCTCCAGCGGCGTGCCTTCGGCCGGCGGGGCGCAGCTGGACACGCTGGCCAGGCTGCCGAACAGGCCACGCAAAATGACGTAGGACAGCGTCAGGTCCGATTCCAGCTTCCATTCCTTGTCGAAGAATGCCAGCTCGCCGGGCGCGACTTCCATGCAGTTCAACGGAGTCCAGTCGAACAAGGCCCCGGGCACCGCCTTGTCCAGCGACAGCGACACGGCAGGTCCCAGATCCGCCTCGCGGCAGATAGCGTCGATCCAGGGACGCGCCCAATTGCACACGTCGGTGGCGGACCAGCCCGGTGTATTCAACACCTTCACCAGGCCCAGCCACCAGAGATTGCCGTTCAGATACGGACCATCGTCGATCGAATGGGTGACCGGCACCTGCGGCGCCGGCTGCTGGGTCACGTGATCCCGTGCCGTGCGGACTTCACCGCCTTCCAGATAAAAGCGCTTTGCGGTGGCAAACGCGGGATGCCGTTCAACGCTGTAGTGCCAGGCAAGATCCTGCGCCTCGCGCAACGCCGCCACCGCCTTCTCCGACTTTCCGGCAATGATCAGGAACGAGTTTGCCAGGTCTTCGGCCAGGCCATTTTCGTGAATCGAATTCCAGGCCTGCTCCAGCGAGAAGGAAGGAACGATCCAATCGGGACGGGCGCGATCGCGGCCGACCGTGCCGGTCAGGAGCGGCCGGGCGGCAAACGGGCCCTTCGGATCCAGACCCTTCGAGGTCAAGAGCGACACCGGCATGTGATAGTCCGGCAGCGGGAACAACACTTCCTGCGCGCTCAATCCGACGGAGCCCAGAATGCCCTTCAGCTCGTCCAGTCCGAACCGGATGATGGTCTCCGGTCCGTACTGCCCTTCGACGCCGTAATAGGGCACGTCCACGTTGGGCTCTGGAAAGCCCGAGAAATATTTGAGGCCCAATTTGTTCTGGATGGCAATGACCAGCACGCCGTCGTCATTGAGCTGACGCGCGGCATTGGCAAGCAGATCCAGCTCGGCGCGGTCGCCGCAATGGGAAAAGAGGCGGGCGTACTGCAATACGCCGATCATCGTCACAACGTCGAATTTCTTTTCGGCGTTGAAGTCTTCGATGCGGTCGCAAACCACCGTGACGTTCTGCAAGTCGGCGGTGCGCTGGCGCGTGATCGAGGCGCGGTGGGCCGAAGCCTCCAGGGCAACGACGTCGCCGCCCAGCTCGCCCAGGTATCGCGTGATGATGCCGCAGCCCGAGCCCAGTTCCAGCACGCGTCCGCGGCAGAGCTTTTCAAGCGGCCGCAGGATGTTCGCGCGGACCGGCGACAGGTGACAGGCCGAACGCCAGTCCCAGACGGCGCCGACCAGCTCGCGCGAAAACAGCGAGCGATCCTGGGCCTGCGCGATGATGCGTTCGATCTGCTGCTCGAACTCGGCGCCATCGGTGTAGGTGAATTCGGGAATGCTGCCGTCCGTTTCCGGAAACAGCATCCCTTTATGTTCTTTGTAATCGGTCGGAAGATTATGCATTTCAGTTCTCTATCTTGCCGGTCGCCATCATTTATTCAGAGACCGCATCCAGCAAGATCCTGGGTTGGAATCCGATGTCGAAAAGGCCAGTCGCGGGCCGCGGCTCGTCCGCCATCACGCGGAAGACGATCGCGTCGACGATACGATGATGCAACGAACCGTCTTCGCCCTGGGCCGCGAAGGTGCAAAAATACGTTGCCGGATTAAGCGAGCATTCGAATTCGAATTCCAGATCGAACGACGTGCCGGCCGTGAAGTCGATGCCGTGCTCATCCAGAATGGGATGGGCGCAGCCCGCCAGGTCGATGCCGGACGTGGTTCGGATCAGCGCGTAGAACCGGACCGCCGGGCAGTCTTCGGTGAACTGAACGCTGCACTTCAGTTTGTAGCGATGGCCGCGCAGGATGTGATTGACCTGCGCGCCGCCCAGCGTCTGCAGCATGGGCGATCCCAGCTTGGCGCCCACCTCGTCATAGGACAACGTGTCCGGCACGAAGCTCGCGTCAAAGAACGGCTCAAGTCCGCCCGTGGGGGTCTCGCTGGCCGCCGCCTTCTTTTCTTCGGTTTCCGGCTCAGCCGCACTGGCCGCGCTCTCGCCCTCGGCATCGATGCGGCGGATTTCCGCGATCAGTTCAATTGCCTTGTCGCCGGTGGTATTACCCAGCTTCTGGCCAAAATAAACAGCGCGTTTCGGGATGCCCGTGAACAGGCGCTCGCCGGCATTGAGCAAAATGGCGCGGTCGCACAGGTTGATGATGGCCGCGCCCGAATGCGACACAAACAAAATCGTCGCGCCGCGATTCTTGATCGCGTCAATCCGGGCGAAACACTTGCGCTGGAAAGGCTCGTCGCCCACCGCCAGCGCCTCGTCAACGACCAGAATGTCGGGATCCACGTTGATCGCCACGGCAAACGCCAAGCGGGCATACATGCCGCTTGAATAATGCTTGACCGGCTGCTCGATAAACTGGCCAATATCGGCAAACGCCGCAATTTCATCGAAACGCTGCTCGACTTCGCTTTGCGAGAGGCCCAGCACCATTGCGTTCAGGAACACGTTTTCGCGGCCGGTGAACTCGGGGTTGAACCCCGCGCCCAGCTCCAGCAGGGCGGCAACGCGGCCATGCGTCTCGACGGTGCCGGAAGTGGGCATCAGCGTGCCGCAGATCATCTGCAGCAGCGTGGACTTGCCCGAGCCGTTACGGCCGATGATGCCGACGGTCTCGCCGCGGCCGACGTTGAAGGACACGTCGCGCAGCGCCCAGAATTCCCGGAAATAATTGACCGGCGGGCGTCCAAGCATATTGCGCACCCGGGGCGCGACAAACTGCTTCAACCGGTCGTGCGGCCGATCGTAGATCTGATAGCACTTGCTGAGGCGATCTACGCGAATGACATTGCTATCAGAGGACATCAGCAAACCCCTTGCGCGCCTTCTGGAACCACCAAAAACCTGCCCACGCAATCACCATGGCAATAGCCGCATAAATACCCAGCGCGCCCCAGTTCGGCAATTTGCCGTAAAGCAGCACATTCCGGGATTCTTCAATAATCAAGGTCAGCGGATTCAACATCACGATCATCTGCACCTTGGGCGGCAGATTGGAAATCGGATAGAACACCGGGGACACAAACAGCAGCACGGACATCAAGAGACCGATCGTCTGGCCGATGTCGCGCACATACACGCCCGTGGCGGAAAGAAACCATGCGAATCCCATGGTCACCATCAGCAGCGGAATCAGCACGATCGGGAAGAATATGGCCGTCCAGCTGATGGAGCCGCTGAGCACCAGTTGTGCAATCAACAGGACGCACACGCTGATGGCCGCATGGAACAGCGCCGCCCCCATCGCCACCCAGGGAAAGATCTCGAGCGGAAAGACGACCTTCTTCACGTAGGTCACATTGCTCTGGATCAGGCCGGGCGCGCGGCTGATGCACTCGGAAAACAGCCCGTGCACGATCAAGCCGACAAACAGCACGACCGCAAAATTCGCGTGGCTGGCTTCCTGGCTGACGCCCCAGCGCGCCTTGAAGACGACCGTGAAGAAAAACGTATAGACCGTCAACATCAAGAGCGGCGTAAAGAACGACCACGCCAGCCCAAAAATTGAGCCGCGATAGCGGCCCAGGACTTCCCGCTTGCACATTTGAACGGCGAGCTTTCGATTGCTCCAGATGCTGTCGAACATCGCAGCCGGAGATACACGCTGTGCCTGATGAGGATTCACACTACCTATCCCGCTTGAACGCCCCGCTTCAAACAGACGCGGGGCGGACATAAAGTTATTGGAAATAATCGCGATACTGGTCGCCGACAAATCCGCTGAGCGCCGTTTCGGCGGCTGATTCATCAAGCAAAATATGGGGCCCAATATGCGGCTGGCGCGACGCCTTGAAATTCTTCAGCGCGCATTACAGCCAGTAAAATATTGGCAACAATATCTTTGCAAACCATTCAAATTGAACAAAATCAAACTGAAGGCGCAAAGTGCGCATACTAAGTTTTAGCGCAACTGAACATCATAACATGCGGAAAACGCCGTTCTATGCGGATCTTCGGCCTTTTTCCCTCATCCCGACTCAACAAATAATAGTAAGTCTCACTATCCTTCAGTGGGAGAAGGTGCCGCCAATTCATGGCTATTTTCTCCGGACCGGTCCACAATGGATTCACAACACTGTTGGAACAGGGAGACAACCATGCGCATTGCCGATGCCCAATGGATTCCTTCGACGCAGCACCAGACATGGGATGCGTTGACTGACCCGCGAGTGTTACAGAAGTGCATTCCCGGGTGTGTCGAAGTCGCGATGCGTAGCCCCACCGAATATGCGGTCACGCTGCGCGCCAAGATCGCCGGCATCGACACCGACTACGAAGGCGAGATCCTGCTCTCCGACATGAACGCCCCCGACAGCTGCACGCTGGTGTTCGAAGGCAAGGGACGCGCCGCCTGCCTGGCGATCGGCACGGCGCAGATCAACCTGTCCACCAAGGACCAGGGCACCCGCGTGGCCTACACGGTCGCCGGCATGGCCGGCGGCAAGCTGGGCGAGTGCGGGGAAGGCGTCCTATTGAAGGCTGGCGAGAAGATCATCGAGAAATTCTTCGCGTCCTTCATCGACCACATGGCGGCACAGCCGCGGATGGCGCCCCCTCCCCCGCCTCCCGAACCCGAGGCGCGGGGTCTCTCCAATTCCCGCTGGTCATGGATGCTGGTCGTGCTCGTCATCGCTGTTTTCTGGGGATACCACACGTTTTACAAGTGATAACCCTAGGGTGCCGGTGATATCCTTGGCGGCATGAATCCGCCGCCGACGCCACCGCAGCCAGCCACTGATCCCACACGCTCACGACGGGACCTGCTGATGGCGATGGCGGGCGTTTCGGCAACCGTGGTGCTCGCCGCCCTGGATTCCACCATCATCAGCACCACCCTGCCGCGCGTGGCCGAGGCGCTGAACGGCATGGCGCTATACGCGTGGGTCGGCACGGGCTATCTGCTGGCCACCGCGGCTTCCATCCTGATCTTTGGCCGGCTGGGCGACATGTTCGGCCGCAAGCCGTTGATGCTGGTGTCTGTGCTGATCATCGCGCTGGGCTCCATCGCCTGTGGCCTGGCGCAGTCCATGACCCAACTGATCGTTTTCCGCACCCTGCAGGGGGTGGGCGGGGGCATGATGATCGCCACGGCATTCGCCGCGCCGGCGGACTTGTTTCCCGATGCCAAGCAGCGCGTCAGATGGATGGCGCTGGTATCCGCTGCCTTCGCCATGGCTAGCGGCATCGGCCCGGTGCTGGGCGGCGCGGCCACGCAAGCGCTAGGGTGGCGCGCGGCGTTCTTTATTACGCCCATCGCGGCCGCCGCGGCCTTCTTCCTCTTGGCGCGCTATTTTCCGCGCATCCGGCCCATCCACGACGGCAGCCGCAAGATCGACTGGCTGGGCGCCATTCTGCTCGTATTGGCGGTGGGCGCGCCGCTGGCCGCGCTGGAACTTGCATTTGCCAGCGGCGAACACGCGCACCCGGTGCTCGGCCTGACGCTGGCGCTGGTCGGCGCCGCCGCCATCGCCATCCTGATTCCGACCGAACGCCGCGTGAAGTCACCGATCTTTCCGCTTCGCGTCCTGTCCGGCCGCGAGCCGCGCCTCTTGAACGCGGCCGCGATGATGGTGGGCGCGGTGATGTTCATCCTGATTTTCTACAGCCCGCTGCTGTTGCAGCAGGTGCTGGGCTACACGCCCAGCCAGGCGGGCCTGCTGCTCACGCCGCTGGTGGCCGCGATCTCGGTCGGCAGCATCATCAACGGCCGCATGTTCCCCAAACAGACCGAGCCGCAGCGGCTGATGGTGTTTGGCGGCGGTCTGCTGGCGGCCGGGTCGCTGATGGTGCTGCTGATTTCGCCGGGCACGTCGGCGTGGTGGATCCTGTCCGCGTTCTTCGTCAACGGCTGCGCGCTGGGCTTTTTGCTGCCCAACCTGACCCTCTTCATGCAGATGCTGAGCGAGCGGCGCGACGTGGGCGTGGCCTCGGCGCTGGTGCAGACGACGCGCGCGATCGGCAGCGCATTGGGCACTGCCGTGGTCGGCATTCTGATTTCGCACAGCACGGTGCTTTCCGGCGTGCGCACCGGGCTGGTCCTGTGTATTGTGCTGTCCCTGACCTGCGCGCTGCTGGCGCACCGGGTAAAGATGCGAAACCTGGTCACGAGCCGCGGCCAAGGTTGATTCAGAGCTCAACATGCAACGCCGCGATCTGCTGGACCTGATGATTCTTGCCGCCGTCTGGGGAGGCTCATTTCTTTTCATGCGCGTTGCCGTGCCGGAATTCGGGCCGGTGGCCCTGATCGAGCTGCGCGTGGGACTGGCCGCGCTGTTCCTGCTGCCCGCCGCGATCTGGCGCAACAAGCTGCCGCTTATTGCGCGCCGCTGGAAAGCCATTCTCGTGGTCGGCACGCTGAACGCGGCTTTGCCCTTCCTGCTTTACGCCTACGCCGCCCAGTCGTTGGGCGCGGGCTTCCTGTCGGTCGCCAACGCCGTGACGCCGGTGTGGGGCGCCGTCATCGGCTGGTTGTGGCTGAAAGACCGGCTGCCCTGGACCCGCTCGCTGGGGCTGCTGATCGGCATGTCCGGCATCGTGGTGCTGGTCTGGGACAAGCTCGACTTCCAGTCCGGCGGAACCGGCTTTGCCGTGCTTGCCGCCATTTCTGCGCCCGTCTTCTACGGCATTGCCGCCAACTGGACCAAGCGCTTTCTGACGGGCGTGGATCCGCTGACCAGCGCGACGGGCAGCATGGTGTCGGCCGCGCTGGTCCTGCTTCCAGCGGCCCTGGCCACCTGGCCGCAGCAGCCGGTCTCCTGGGAAGCCTGGGGCGCGACGGTCCTGCTCGCCGTGGTGTGCACCGGCGCCGCATACATCGTGTTCTTCCGGCTGATCGCGAACGTCGGACCCACCGGCGCGGTCAGCGTCACATTTCTGGTCCCCATCTTCGGGGTCGTCTGGGGCGCCTGGTTCCTGGACGAAGTCATCACCGTGCCCATCCTTGCGGGCGCGGGCGTCATCCTGGTCGGGACAGCGCTGGCGCTCGGACTGGTCGGCATGAAACGCCGGGCCTGATCCGGTTCAGACCACCGCAATCCGGGACGCCTGCCCCAAGGCGAGGCCTTGGCGGTCTTTGTCCGAGACGATCGGCTCGCCTTGCACCGGCCAGGGGATCGCCAGCCCCGGATCGTCCCATCTCACGCAATGCTGGTGCGCCGGCGCGTACGGCGCGGTCGTCTTGTAGACCACATTGGCGTAGCCGGACAACACCAGAAATCCGTGCGCAAAGCCTTCCGGCAGCCAGAGCTGGCGAAGGTTGTCCGATGACAGGATCTCGCTCGTCCATTGGCCAAACGTGGGCGATCCCTCGCGCATGTCCACGGCAACGTCGAAAATCTCGCCTTCGGTGACGCGCACCAGCTTTCCCTGCGGGTGCTGCGTCTGATAATGCAGGCCGCGCAGCACATGGCGCCGCGAGTGCGACTGGTTGTCCTGCAGAAAATGGACCGGACGGCCGACCGCCGCATCGAAGACCGATTGAACGTAGGTCTCGACGAAATAGCCGCGCGCGTCCTGATGCTTCACGGGGTCGATGCGCAGGACATCGGGCAGGGACAAGGGTGTGATGCGCATCAGTGCGGCAGCCGGGTAAGAAGGTTCATCAGATATTGGCCATAGCCGCTCTTGACCAGCGGCCGCGCCAGCGCTTCCAGTTGCGCCGCGTCTATCCACTGCTTGCGGAACGCAATCTCTTCCGGGCAGGCGACCTTCAACCCCTGCCGGCGTTCGAGCGTCGCAATGAACTGCGACGCATCGAGCAGGCTGTCGTGCGTGCCCGTGTCGAGCCAGGCGTGCCCCCGTCCCATGATTTCGACGTTGAGCGCCCCCAGTTCGAGGTACGCCTGATTCAGATCGGTGATTTCCAGCTCATTGCGCGCGGACGGTCGGATCCGGCGCGCCAGCTCGATCACCCGGTTGTCGTAGAAGTACAGCCCGGTCACCGCGTAGTTCGACTTGGGCGAGGCGGGCTTTTCCTCGATGCGCAGCGCGTTGCCCTGCGCGTCGAACTCGACCACGCCGTAGCGCTGCGGATCCTGCACGTGGTAGGCAAAGATGGTGGCGCCCGCGTGCCGAGACATCGCGCCGGCCAGCAGTTGGGGGAAATCATGCCCGTAGAACAGGTTGTCGCCCAGCACCAGCGCGCACGGCGACTGTCCGATGAAGTCCGCCCCGATGAGAAACGCCTGCGCCAGGCCTTCGGGCGCCGGCTGCACCGCGTATTGCAGCGACAGCCCCCACTGCCCGCCATCGCCCAGCAACTGCTGAAAGCGCGGCAGGTCCTCGGGTGTCGAGATGACCAGGATCTCGCGTATGCCGGCCAGCATCAGCGTGGACAGCGGGTAATAGATCATGGGCTTGTCGTAGACGGGCATGAGCTGCTTGCTCACCGCGAGGGTCGCGGGATGCAGCCGCGTTCCCGAACCGCCCGCCAGGATGATGCCCTTGCGCGCGCCCGTTGCCGTCATCGCGCACCCCCTTCGGACGCATGGGAGCGGCTTTCCGCCTTCAGCAGCCATTGCGGATGATCCAGATACCACCGCACCGTCTTCTCCAGGCCCGACGCAAACGTTTCGGCCGGCTGCCAGCCCAGTTCCTGCCGCGCCTTGCCCGCATCGATGGCGTAGCGGCGGTCATGGCCAGGCCTGTCGGCGACCAGCGCGATGAGGTCCTGGTACGCGCCGCCATCGGCCCGCGGCCGCAAGGTGTCCAGCAAGGCGCAAACCGCCGTGACGACCTCCAGCGTGGTGCGCTCATTTCCCGCGCCCAGGTTGTAGGTCTGGCCGGGCCGGCCATCTTCGAGCACCCTGCGCAAGCCGTCGCAATGATCGGCGACATACAGCCAGTCCCGCGCGTGCAGGCCATCGCCGTACACGGGCAGCGGCTTGCCCGCCAGCGCGTGATGGATCATCAGGGGAATCAGCTTCTCGGGAAACTGCCGGGGTCCGAAATTGTTGGAGCAGTGCGTCATGAGCACCGGCAATCCATAGGTCTGCGCCCAGGCGCGCACCAGATGGTCGCCCCCCGCCTTGCTGGCGGCGTAGGGATTGTTCGGCTGGTAGGGGCTGGCTTCGGTAAAGCCCGGATCGGCAGGCGCCAGCGAGCCGTAGACCTCGTCCGTCGAGACATGCAGAAACCGGAACGCATCGCGCTCGGCGCCGTCCAGTTCGCTCCAGAAGGCGCGCGCGGCCTCCAGCAGCCCGAAGGCGCCGCCCACGTTGGTCCGGACGAAATTGCCGGCGCCCGCGATCGAGCGATCGACGTGCGTCTCGGCCGCGAAATTGACGATGGCGCGCGGACGGTGCGCATGCAGCACCTCGGTCACCCGATGCGTATCGGCGATATCCGCCACGACCAGGACATGGCGCGGGTCGTGTTCCAGGCCGCCAAGATTGGCGCGGTTGCCGGCGTAGGTCAGCTTGTCCAGATTGACGACCGTCTCATCGCCATGCGCCAGCCAATCCAGCACGAAATTGGATCCGATGAACCCGGCGCCCCCGGTGACGAGAATACTCATTGCGTTGTGCCTGATCGGAGGGCAACCCTCCAAAACGCGTAGTTTACTGCCCTGCCGCCGCCCGACCGCGTTCAGTATTTGTCCGACGTACCCGTGAACGCCACGCCGATCCGCAGCAGCGTGTAGGACGCCGCATCCACCCAGCGCCGCAGGAAACCCCGGCGCTGATAGTCCAGCGGCCGGATGAAGCGGCCACCCTCGCGAATGGCGGTTTCCAGGCGTTCCTGCAGGTCCCAGGCGAACGGCTGGCTGTCGACCACGACATTGGCCTCGCGCGCCAGCAGCAGGCTGAAGGGGTCCAGGTTCGACGAGCCCACGGTGGCGACGTTGTCGATCACCGCGACCTTCGCGTGCAGGTAGCTCGGCATGTACTCGTAGATCTCGATGCCGTCGCGCAGCAGCTTGTCGTACAGCGACCGCGTGGCGTGATACTGCATCCGGTATTCCACCTTGCCCTGCAGCAGCAGCCGCACGCGCACACCGCGCGCCGCGGCCTTGGCCAGCGCGCGGCGAAAGCGCACGCCCGGAAAGAAGTAGGCATTGGCGATCAGGATGTCGCGCCGCGCGCGCGAGATGCCGAACAGGTAGGCACGCTCGAATGTCCTGCGGAAACGCAGGTTGTCGCGCAGCACCAGCGCGGCGCGCAGCATGCCGCCCGGCGGCGCGGGAACGTCGCGCGGCTTGAGCAGCTGCAGCCGATGCCAGTCGCGCGGGTGGCGGCGCAGGCGCGCCCAGTTCAGGCGCACCCACAGGAGTTCCTGCGCATGGGCCGCCTGCGTGACGATCGGGCCTTCAATCTGCACGGCAAAATCAAAACGCGGACCGGTCAGGCCGTCGGTGGGATCCAGGTCATCGTAGTCGTCGATGACGTTGATGCCCCCGATGAAGGCGATGTGGCCATCGACGACCGTGACCTTGCGATGCAGGCGCCGCAAGCGGCTGCGCGACGGGATGAAGCGCGCGAACCAGCGCGGCTCGGGCCGGAAGATGCGGCACTGCGCGCCCGCATTGGCCAGCGCGACGCGCACGCGCTCGCCGTGCAGCGCGCTGCCGAATCCATCCAGGACCACGCGCACCTTGACGCCGCGGCGCGCGGCCGCCGCCAGGCATTCCAGCACCTTCGTGCCGGTGCGGTCGAGCATGAAGATGTAGGTTTCCAGATGCACGCTGACGGTGGCCGCGTCGATCGCCGCGCACAGCGCGGGAAAGAAGTCGGCGCCGTTCTGGAGCAGACGGATATCGTTGCCCTGCTCCCACTCCAGCCTGTCCTGCTCGTCCTTCACGGGAGTTCAAGCTCCGCGAGCAAGGGCGAATGATCGGACAGCTTGGCCCACTCGCGGCCGCGCAGCACGCGGGCGCTGCGCACGGCAAAGCCGCGCTGGTAGATGCGGTCCAGGCGGAACCAGGGAAACACGGCAGGGAACGTGCGCGGCGGCGGCGCCAGCAACCGCGAGCTGCCATCCATGCCGAGCTGGTTGTTGCGCTCCATGACTGAGACGCCGCTGCTGGGCAATCCGCGCAGGGCGTTGGACAGCCGCTTGACCGAGTCGCGCAGGCGCGGCAGGTCTCCGCCATGGCTGCGCGGGGCATGCGAAAACACCTCGTACAGTCCGAGCTGCTGCACGAACATCGGCGCCAGCCGGTCATTCCAGTCGTTGAAATCCCCGGCGATCAGGATGGGCTCGCCATCGGGCACCATGCGCTTGATGCGCTCGGTCAGCGCCAGGATCTGGCGGCTGCGGCTGCCGGCGAACAGGCCCAGATGCACCACGAAGCAGTGCACCGCCCGATCACCCACATCGATGCGCGCATGCAGCAGCCCGCGTTGCTCCAAGCGGTGGTCGGAGATGTCGAGATTTTCGTGGTCGAGGATGGGATAGCGCGACAGCAGCGCATTGCCGTGGTCGGTGGCGTGGCGCACGGCATTGCGGCCGTAGGCGACGTCCAGCCGCAATGCGGCGGCCAGCGATTCGTGCTGGGCATCGAGCAGCGACTTCTGCTCGTTGCGGCCCTGGACCTCCTGCAGGAAGACCAGGTCGGGGCGCAGGCCATACAGGCCCAGGCGAAGTTCATTCAGGGAGTCGCGCCGGCCCAATGCCGAACGGCCCTTGTGTATGTTGTAGCTGACGACTCGGATGAGCGACATGGAAGCAATGGCGCCTTTCAAATCTTGAGAACCGCCGGCCGGGTCCCGGAAGGTCCTCTGGCCAGCCGCCGCCGTGTTTGGCGGCGTTAGCCAGATTACTCCATTTCAGCCGGGCGTTCCCATCTTTGCGGCAGCGCGAGCTACCGGCGCACCTCAAGCGCACCGCAGCGGATCCGGCTCTGCCGGTCCGCCAGCGGGCCCCCAGAAGGGGGAAGCGCCGGAGGCGCTCCGGGGGTGGGCCTTCCTACGCTTTTTCGACGTTGCGCAGGCGGATGTGCAGCTCGCGCAGTTGCTTCTCGTCGACTTCCGAGGGCGCTTGCGTCAGAAGGTCCTGGGCGCGCTGCGTCTTCGGGAAGGCGATGACGTCGCGGATCGATTCGGCGCCGGTCATCATCGTGACGATGCGGTCCAGGCCGAAGGCGATGCCGCCGTGCGGAGGCGCGCCGTACTGCAGCGCGTCCAGCAGGTAGCCGAACTTCTCGCGGGCTTCCTCGGCGCCGATCTTCAGCGCGCGGAACACCTTGCTCTGCACTTCCTCGCGGTGGATACGGACCGAGCCGCCGCCGATTTCCCAGCCGTTCAGCACCATGTCGTAGGCCTTGGCGAACGCCTTGCTGGGATCGGATTCCAGGAAGTCTTCGTGGCCATCCTTGGGGCTGGTGAACGGGTGGTGGGCGGCGGTGTAGCGGCCGTCTTCCTCGTCGTATTCGAACATCGGGAAGTCGACCACCCACAGCGGCTTCCAGCCGGCCGTGAACAGGCCCGTCTTCTTGCCGAATTCGCTATGACCGATCTTCACGCGCAGCGCGCCGATGGCGTCGTTGACGACCTTTTCGCGGTCGGCGCCAAAGAAGATGATGTCGCCGTCCTGGGCGCCGGTGCGCTTGACCAGTTCGGCCAGGGCAGCGTCGTGCAGATTCTTGACGATGGGCGATTGCAGGCCGTCGCGGCCCTTGGCCACGTCGTTGACCTTGATGTAGGCCAGGCCCTTGGCGCCGTAGATGCCGACGAACTGGGTGTACGCGTCGATCTCGCTGCGCGACATCTCGGCGCCACCGGGCACGCGCAGGGCGACCACACGGCTGCCCGGCGCCGTGGCGGCGGCGGCAAACACCTTGAAGTCCACGTCGCGCATGACGTCGGTGATATCGGTGAACTCGAGCTGCACGCGCAGATCGGGCTTGTCCGAGCCGTAGCGGCGCATCGCTTCGGTCCACGGCATGATCGGGAACGGCGACGGCAGGTCGACGCCCTGCACCACCTTGAACACGTGGCGGATCAGGTTCTCGAAGATTTCACGGATTTCGAATTCGTTCAGGAACGAGGTTTCGCAATCGATCTGGGTGAATTCCGGCTGACGGTCGGCGCGCAGGTCTTCGTCGCGGAAGCACTTGGTGATCTGGTAGTAGCGGTCGAAGCCCGAGACCATCAGCATCTGCTTGAAGAGCTGCGGCGACTGCGGCAGCGCGAAGAAGTGGCCGGCGTTCACACGCGAGGGCACCAGGTAGTCGCGCGCGCCTTCGGGCGTGCTCTTGGCCAGCATAGGCGTTTCGATGTCGATGAAGCCCAGTTCGTCCAGGAACTTGCGGGTTTCGATGGACACGCGGTAGCGCAGCATCAGGTTGCGCTGCATCTGCGGACGGCGCAGGTCCAGCACGCGGTGCGTCAGGCGGGTGGTTTCCGACAGGTTGTCGTCATCCAGCTGGAACGGCGGGGTGACCGACGCGTTCAGGATCTCGACTTCCTTGCAGAGCACTTCGATTTCGCCGGAGGCCAGTTCGGCGTTGGCCGTGCCGGCCGGACGCTCGCGCACCAGGCCGGTGACGCGGACGCAGAATTCATTGCGCAGGCGCTCGGCGGTGGCGAAGGCGGCGTTGTCCGGATCGAACACGATCTGAGCAAGGCCGGCGCGGTCGCGCAGGTCGATGAAGATGACCCCGCCGTGGTCGCGGCGGCGGTTCACCCAGCCGTACAGGGTGACGGTCTGGCCGAGATGGTCACGGCAAACCTGGCCGGTGTAGCAGGTACGCATGCGGGATGACTCCGTTTTGTGCTTGGTGTGTAAGGGTTACGAATCGGCGCGGGGTGCGTCCTGCACGCCCGGCGCCGGAGAGAGCGCAGCCGGCCGGACCACGGGCGTTGCCGCCGGGGCCGGGGCGACCACGCCCATGGAAACGATGTACTTCAAAGCCGCGTCCACGCTCATCTGAAGGTCGATGACCTCGGCGCGAGGCACCATCAGGAAAAAGCCGGATGTGGGGTTGGGTGTCGTCGGCACGTACAGGCTGATGTGGTCGCCAGGCAAGCTGTCGGCCACTTCACCGCTGGGCGTGCCGGTGACGAATGCAATGGTCCAGGCGCCTGCCCGCGGATACTGCACCAGCACCGCGCGGCGGAACGCCTGTCCGTTGGGGGCAAGCACGGTATCGCTGACCTGCTTGACCGAGTTGTAGATGGACCGCACAAGCGGGATGCGGCCCAGCAGGGTTTCCCACTGGTCCACCATGGTGCGGCCAATAAGGTTGGCGGCGAACACGCCCGTCAGAAGCACCACCACGATGACCAGGACGAAGCGGAAACCGGGAATGTCGATGCCGAACAGCGATTCGGACGACAGGAAGCCAGGCACGAACCCTTCCAGGGTGGCGACCAGCAGTCCCAGTACCCACACCGTGATGACCAGGGGAACCCAGATCAGCAGCCCGGTGATGAAGTACTTCTTGATGACGCGCATCCGCATCGCGATGCGCTCTAGGAGGCGGCGCTGCCGGCAGCAGGCGTCGTCGGCGCGGGGGCTGCGGCAGGCGCTGCAGCCGGCGTGGCGGCGGGCGCGGCGCTGTCAGCGGAGGCCGGCGCGCTTGCCGGGGCGGCGCCCGGGTTGCTGCTGTTGCCGCTGCTGCTGTTGCCGCTGCCGTTGTTACGGAAGTCCGTGACATACCAGCCGGATCCCTTGAGCTGGAATCCAGCCGCGGTCACCTGCTTGGAAAACGTGCTTTGGCCGCATTCGGGGCAGACCGAAAGCGGCGCGTCGGAAATCTTCTGCAAGACGTCTTTGGCGTGGCCGCAGGCGCTGCACTTATAGGCGTAGATGGGCATCGAGGGCTCCCAGGCGCAAGCCCGGCATATCAAATTCCGTCTGCTGCCGCGCGCGGGCGCAAGGCTCGGCGGCTGGGCAAGGCCGGAAAAATACGGGAAAGTCTTGAATTTTAGCGGTTTTTCATAAAGCGTCGGAGTCCGCCCCGCCCTGCCGGCCGCCAGCCGACGGCCGGGGGATGGCCTCCCCGGTGCGGGCGGGCCTTTCCCTACACGGGCAGCAGGAACATCACGGCGGCCACCAAGGTGGGTCCCAGGGCGCACAGGAACAGGCGCCCGGACGAAATGCTGCCATCCGGGAAATGATTCTTCAGGATTGCGAACCCAGCCGGATTGGGCGCGTTGGCGATCACCGTCAACCCGCCGCCCGTGACCGCGCCGGCCACCAGCATGTAGCGCCAGGCCTCGCTGGTGCCTTCCACGAGCGACCCCAGGTAGGTGAGCGCCGCGTTGTCGGTGATGGCCGTGAGCGCGGTGGCCCCCCAAAAGAGGACAAAAGGCTCCAGCCCCCCCAGCAGATCCTGCAACCACCACTTCTGCAAGCCGCCCAGCACCACCAGCCCGGCCAGGAAAAAACCCACCATCAGGCCTTCCTTGATCATCAGGCGGTCCTGGTGCCGCTTGTAGGCCTCGGAAAACCCGATGAACATCATCAAGAGGCCCAGAAAAATGGCCGGATGATGCGCGGTCAGCACGATGGCGATCAGGAACACCAGGTGCACCAGAATCACGATGGCAGGCACCGGAGGGCGCTTGCCCGCGCCGTCCGGGGCATCGACGCCGCCCCGCGTGCCCACCGCGCCTTCAAGCAGCGCCTTGCGGCAGATGAACGTCAGCAGACCCGCATTCAGGACGACCGCCACCGCCGCGCGCCAGCCGAAGTGCTGCAGCATGAACGCCGAATCCCAGCCGAACGTGCCCGCCACCATCAGGACGGGCGGCGCGGCGTACGACGTCAGCACGCCACCGATGGACACGTTGACGAACAGCACACCCAGGGTCAGGTACTTGAAACCGGTCCGGCCGCTGCTGCGGAAGTACGCGTCGCGCAGCAGGATGGCGGCCAGCGTCATCGCGGCAGGCTCGGTGATGAACGAGCCGCCCAGCGGCACCATGGCCATCACCACGAAGAAGGTCGACAGCTCGCGCGGCATCGGCAGGACCCGCGCCACCAGGCGGACCAGCAGCCCCACCAGCTCAAGAATCGGCCGGCTCGCCGCCACCACCATGATCACGAACACGAACAGCGGCTCCGTGAAGTTGCGCGTGTCCATGTAGTCGATCGCGGCCGACGGCCCGGCCAGCGCCGCCATGGTCACGATCAGTGCGAAGGCCCAGACGCCGAAGACAGCCTCGACCTCGGAAAACAGGTGCCAGAAGCCCGCGTGCGGTCCGCCCTGATGCGCCAGGCGCGCGAAGAAGGGAACCGAGAAGGTGTGAAGAACCGCCACGGCAAACAGGAGGGTGGCGATGACTTCTAGCGTCTGGGGCATGTGCAGCAATTCCTATGACGCCCGGGGGATACGCGCTCCGGCGGGCTTGTCGGACAAGCGTCGCAATATAGCCCAGCGGCACGCCGGTGTAACGCAGGGTCAACACTGATCCCTGCCGCCTTTTCTACGCGATCGGGGCCGGCGGTTCGGCGCCCGCCTGCGCCGCCTTCATCTCCATCAGCAGGCTATGCAGCATCTCGGTGGACAGCCCGTGCAGCACCAGCCGGTAGCCCGCCCGCAACGTGGACATCGGCACCAGCGGATGGCTGTTGTTGACCAGAATCAGGTGCTGCGGCGCGCCCAGCAGCTTGGCCGCATAGATGCCGACGGTCTCATCGAGCTGCAGCGAATTGGCCGCGCGCCAGAAATCGTTGTCGGTCAGCAGCAGTTGATACAGCGGCGTGAACAGTTCGATGGCGCTTTGCAGGTCCAGGAAGTTCAGCTTGCCTTGCGGCATGTCCTCCAGCCGGATCGGCGGGTCGCGCAGCATGGAAAAGTCCACCGTCTGCGGCGCGTGCATTTCCACGCCCGCATCGCGCAGCGCCTGGTTCAGCCGGATGACGAAGTTGAAGAGATTCAGGTCGTGCTTGACGAACAGATCGTCCTTCAGGTCGTCGATCGTCATCGGCTCGAGCGGCGTGGTGCTGACGGGCACCGGTGAGTTCGCGGCGATGAACGCCAGCGCCTGCGCCCCCAGGTGAAAGTGCCGCAGGATCAGCCAGTTGGCCTCGGGCGACACGAAGCGCTTCAATCCCCACGCCAGAATGCGGTGCAGCACCCGGGAATGCGACCAGCGGCGCGGCAGGAACGTCTTGATGACCTGGATCAGGATGATGAAGGCGCGCGCAAGCGGCCGCAGGAACGGCAGCAGGTACTGGCGCGACGCGCAGCTGGAATCCGTCAGCCAGGCCTTCTTGACCTTGTCCGGCAGCGGTGTGCTGCGGTCCAGGTACAGCGCGAGCCAAGGGCTGGGATCCGCGGGATCGTGCTCCCGGGCAAGGAATTCGGGCTCCTTGTTCATGCCGCGTCCGCCTCCATCACGTGATGAAACTGCATCAGATAAAGCGCCGCCGTGCGGCGCGCGGTGTCGACGATGCGCTGCTCGGCGCGGCCGTCCTCGTCGCAATCGAGCGCCAGCTCCACGGCCGACAGCCAGCGCGCCAGATGGTGCTCATCGTTGTGGCCGTGGTATTCCAGGAAGCGGAAGGCGTCGGGCGGCAGCTTCAGGCTGGCCTTGAGCAGCGGCAGCAGCGCCGGCACGATGCGCTGACCCGTGCCCTCGATGATGTAGATGGCGCCCAGGAGCCCGATCGGATCGCGCGTGGCGGCCAGGCTGTGCAGGTAGGCATTGAGCGCCTCGCCGCCGGGATTGCGGCGCAGGGCGTCGATGCTGTCCACCGTGCCGCCGGCGGTGCGGTAGTCGTCGAACAATATCTGGAAGTCGTTCTGCTCCTCGCCCGCGTGCATGTCGATCAGCGCGGCCAGCGGCGCGTACTGCTCGGTCAGCGACGCGGCGCCCTCACGCATCCACTTGCTGCCCTCGCGCACCTGCGGAATCCAGTTCTCCATCCACGTCAGGTAATCCGCGGTCTGGAACTGGCGGTTTCGCAGGCGGCGGACCACCGGCGTGCGCCACACGCGCGAACGGTAGTCGTGCCAGATCGCCGCCAGCTCCGTCAGCAGTTGGCCCAGGCCTTGCGGCGCCATGTCGGGATCATGCGGCGGCGCGATGGCGTCGGCGTCGACGGACGCCGCATCCTCGCGCGCGGCGGCGCCCGACGCGGCGGCGCCCGACGCAGCGGCGCCCGGCGCCCCAGCGGCAACCGCGGGCTTTGCGTGCACCGCTTCGGCTTCCAGCAGCATATAGGCCGCCATGAAGCGCCCGGATTCGGGGATGTAGCAGAAGATCTGCTCGCCCGGCCTGACCTCGCGCGTTTCCAAAAACTCGGCCAGCATGATCATGATGGAGGCGGCGCCCGTGTTGCCGCGCCACGCCAGGTTGCTGAACCAGCGCTCGCGCGGGATCACCAGGCCGGCCTTTTCCATCAGGTCTTCCACGACCGGGATGAATTTTTCCGACGAGTAATGACACAGGAAGTGATCGACCTGATCCGGATCCACCCAGCCGTCGCGCACCAGCTTGGCGTACTCATGGATGCCGATGTCGAACAGATGCGGCAACAGGCGGATGTCCTGGCGCAGCGACAGCGCGCCATCGGCCTCGGCCTCGTTCCAGGACGGGTAGTCCAGATGCCCCTTGCTCCGGTCGGCGGACAGCCCAAGCTGCATGCACACCGGATAGTCGCCCGAGAACGAGCGCTGATGCACCCACTTCAAGCGCAGCCGCACGCCCTGCGAGGCGCCGGGCAGCGGCCGCTCGCCATTGCCCAGCAGCACCGCGCCGGCGCCGTCCGACAGCATCCAGCGCAGGAAGTGCGCGTCGAAGTCGGCGTCGTACCCGCGCGCGGCAAAGCGCGAGCGCTTGAACAGGCGCGACGGCAGTTCGCTGGCCACGGCCAACGCGCTGGCATGCGCGCCCAGCTCCACGCCTTGCGCGGCTGCCTGGATCGCCGACACGCCCGCGGCGCAGATGCCATGCACCGACAGCGTTTCCATCGGCGGCGCGGCCAGCTCGCCCTGGATCATGTTGGAAAAGCCCGGCATCAGCGCATCGCCGCCGGACGAACCGCTCGCCAGCAACGACACGGCCGACAGATCGGTGTCGTGGCGCCGCAGGCAATCGCGAATCGCGTTGGCCGCGAGCTGCGCATTGGAGAACACCGTCGCGCCCTCGCGATCAATCGCGTAGTAGCGCTGCTTGATGCCGTTCTCGGTCAGGATGCGGCTCTTGATCCGGCTGGACATGCGGTTCAGCGGCGCGATGTAGTCGTCCATGGCCTCGTTGGACACGGGCTCGCCCGGCATGAAATAACCGGCGCTTTCCAGGTAGACACGATGAAACGCAATGGGCATGGCGGATCTCTGGTTGGGAAATGGGGGGTGCGGCGCTAGCGGACGTGCTCGGGCGCCATGCAGGAACGGCTGCGCAAGCGCGGCACGAAAGCGGCCAGCACGAAGACGCGGAACATATAGGGCACGAGGCCGCGTTCATTCAGTTCGGCGCGCACGCGGCTGCGGTAGTGGTCATGATGCAGGACGGTCAGTTCGGACCAGTGCGCGCGCGGATGCTCGTGATGCGCGGTGTGCAGGCCGATGTTGAAGAGCAGCGGATTGACCAGCCCCTCGAAATTGCGCGCGTAGTTCAGGCCCGCGATGTGCCGTGGCCCGCCGTCCGCATGCGCGTGCTGCAGGTAATTGGTGGCCAGCAGCCAATGCAGGCCGTGCAACTGCGGAACAATCACGAACACCAGCGCCTTGACCGGGTTCACTGCGATCAGCCCGGCCCACAAGCCCAGCCACGCGCCGTACTGCGCCATGCAGTAGCGCCAGGCGCCGGGCCAATGGCGGCGCAGCCGGCCCAGCCACGCGAAAAACAGCGGATACAGCACCCAGGCCGCTTGCACGGGATGGATGATGTAGCCCCACAGGTGATTGGTGTCGCCGCCAAACCGGTACGTGCGCGCCACGTCGCGCTCGCCATGCTTGTAGCGGTGATGATTGGCCACGTGGGCCGGATAGAACACGAACGTCGGATGGCCCTGCAGCAGCGTGATCCAGAAATCGGTCGTGCGGTTGGCCCAGCGGCCGCGCCACATCCGGATGTGCGTGTGGTTGTGATGGATGACGCCAATGCCCAGGGTCAAAAACAGCATCAGCGCGTAGGCCGGCCACCAGAACCCGTTGAACCACTGCCAGGCCGCCAGCAGCGGCAGCGCGGCCAGATAGGCCAGGCTCTGCCAATCGCGCCGGTTGCGCAGCGCCGGCAGCGCGCGCCGCGGGCCAATCGGGGCATTCGGGCCAATACTTGCCGCCACTATGCGGAGCCTCGCACGCCGGCGCCGGACTCACGCTGCCGGTAGGCTTCCAGCTGTCGCTCGGCGGCCTCCGCCCCCAACCGCGTGCGGAACAGGCGATCCATGAAGGTGAACTGGAAGCCGTAGTTGCCGTTGTAGCAGGCATGGTGCAGATGGTGCCGGCGGCTGGCGGCGAACCAGTGCGCGTACGAGACCTTGGGAAAGAAATCGTAGTTGGCGTGGCCGATGCAATTGAAGAACAGGCTGAAAATCGGCACCGACAACAGCGACCAGAAGCTGAAATCGTGCACCACCATGGGCAGCAGGATCACGTTGCCCAGCATCAGCGCTTCGATGGGGTGAAAGCTGTAGGTCGAAAACGGCGTCGTCACCACCGAACGGTGATGCGGCAGGTGAAAGCGGCGCAGCAGGCGCGTGTGCAGCAGGCGGTGATTGATCCAGAAATGCACGTCGTTCCAGGCCACCAGCGCCAGGATTTCCAGCACGATCTTCTGCCCGCTCGCGTCCGGGTCCAGGCGCGCCCATCCCAGTTGCAAGAGGCCCCACGGAAAAATCATGCCGGTGCCGAACAGCAGGATCGACAGGCCGGACTGCGCCAGCTCGCGGCGCAACTGGCCGGGCGCAAGCGGCCGTGGATCGAGCGGCCGGCCCAGGCCAAGGGCCGGCAGGATGTGCCGGGTCAGCAACCACGTGGCCGCGCCAAAGACCAGGTAGATGCCGCCGAAGAAGAGCAGCCCCGCCAGCATGACCTGCCAGGCGGACAAGGCTTCAAAAGCTTGACCCATGAAGGTTTTGTTTCACCCCGAAGAATGGCCGCATCATAAGCAATCCGTCAGCTTCCCGGTAGGTCATTTATTACCAATTGAATCCGGACGCCACAAAGCGCTCATGCGGCGCGCAGGGCGGGTTCGTGCGCCGGAAACCGGCGGTCCACCGCGTCCACGGCGGCATCCAATCGCGCCGCGAGCGCCGTGCTGGCCGGCAGCATGGGCAGACGCAGTTCATTCGACAGCAACCCCTGCCGTGCAAGCGCAGCCTTCAGCGGACCGGGATTCGGCTCTCCGAACACCAGCTGGATGACCGGCGCCAGCGCATGGAACAGCGCGCGAGCATCGTCCAGCCGCTGGGCTTGCACCGCGCGGTGCATCGCCACGAACAGATCGGGGCGCAGGTGCGCCGCGGCGGCGATCATGCCCGTGGCGCCCAGGCACATCGCGGACAGCGATTGCAGGTCCTCGCCCGCCAGCACATTCAACTGACCATCGTTGATCAGCGCCACCGTCTTGTCCAGCGAGCCGCCGCAGTCCTTGATGGCGGCAATGTTGGGATGCGCGGCCAGCGCCAGCAGCGTCGGCGTTTCCAGCGTGGTGCCCGTCCGGTACGGAATGTCGTAGAGCACCAGCGGAAAACGCGAGGCATCGGCCAGGCAGCGGAAGTACGCCGCGGCCCCTTCCTGGCCCGCCCGCACGTAGTACGGCGCGGGCGCCAGGATGCCGGCCAGCGGCCGCGTGCCGAACGCCGTCAGCCGCTGCAGCACGTGGCCCTGATGATTGCCCGCCAGCCCCATGACGATGGGCAGGCCGCCCGCCTCGGCCAGCACCGCATCCAGCACGGCGAGCTGTTCGGCATCGTCCAGCGCCGCGGCCTCGCCCGTGCTGCCGCACACGACCAGCCCGTCAACGCCCGCGGCCACGTAGTGGCGCACGAGGCGGCGCAGCGCCCCGCCATCGACATGGCCGCCGGAAAACGGCGTGACCAGCGGCACCCAGACGCCCTGGAACAGAGATTGATTTGATTGCATGAGAACACTCCTTCGTATGGACCGTTGGGGGGACCGTACAGAAGTGCTCGGGATGTCAGGGGGTGCGCGCAGAGGCGCCAAAGCGCCGCCAGGAGGCCGCTGTTCCGTCGCCCATCTGACGGAACAGCATGCTCCGGTCAGATGAGCGGCTGTTTTTTGGATTTCAGGCCGGCGGCAGCCAGCACCACGCCAAGGGCGCGGAGTCGGCTAGCAGTCTGGTGGGCCTGATGAATCATGGATGAGCGGGACGCGATAAGCGGCGGTTGCAGAAATCTACCGGGCGGGCGCGTCGGTGTCAACGCGGCGGCAAGGCGGTCGCCCGGCAGCGCTGCGGGACGGGGTTCAGCTGAGCGTCGCCAGGAACACCGCGCACAGCGCTTCCATGCCCTTGCGGTCGTCTTCGTCGAACCGGTCCGGCACGGGGCTGTCCACGTCCCAGACGCCGATCAGTTCGCCCTTGTGCACCAGCGGCACCACGATTTCGGAACGCGAGGCCGCGTCGCAGGCGATGTGGCCGGGAAAGGCATGCACGTCCGGCACGAGCTGCGTCTGACGCTGGCTGGCGGCCGCGCCGCACACGCCGCGATTGAGCGGAATGCGCACGCACGCGGGCTTGCCCTGGAACGGTCCCAGGACCAGTTCCGTGCCGTCAAAGAAATAAAAACCCACCCAGTTCAGGTCGGGCAAGGCCTGGAACGCCAGCGCGCTCAGGTTGGCGGCATTGGCGATGCGGTCGGGCTCGCCTTCCAGCAACGCACGCGCCTGGACGGCCAGTTCGGCATACAGGGCGGCTTTGGACTCGGCGGTGATGGGAGCGGCTTCGAACATGGATGTAACTGTACTGGCGGTTATCGATGCAGGTGATTTTAGGGGTTCCACCCGTTAAAGGGGCCGGACTGTTACCGTGTGGGACAATACTTCGTTGTCAAACGTATCAACCGACCCACCCTTCTTGATCAAGAAGCACTCCATGGACAAGCCTATCGAACCTGCGTTTTCCTTTTCGGAACGCGCCCTGCAACTCACCAGCTCCGCCATCCGCGAGATTCTCAAGGTAACCGAGCGCCCCGAAGTCATTTCGTTCGCAGGCGGCCTGCCCGCGCCCGGCGGCTTCCCGGTAGAAGTGGTGCGTGCGGCATTCGACAAGGTACTGTCCACCAACGGCCGCGCGGCCCTGCAGTACGGTCCCACCGAAGGCTACGCTCCCCTGCGCAAGTGGGTCGCCGATGACCTGACCGCCTCCGGCGCCGACATCGCCCCCGACCAGGTCCTGATCGTATCCGGCTCGCAGCAGGCGTTGGATCTGCTGGGCAAGGTGCTGATCGACAAGGACAGCAAGGTGCTGGTCGAAGACCCCAGCTACCTGGGCGCGCTGCAATCGTTCAGCCTGTACCAGCCGAACTTCGTGCCGGTGCCCACCGACGAAGGCGGCCTGATCCCCGAAGCGATCACGCCCGAACTGGCTGACGGCGCCCGCTTCCTGTACGCCCTGCCCAACTTCCAGAACCCGACCGGCCGCACGCTCAACCTGGAACGCCGCATCGCGCTGGTCAAGCGCGCCGCCGAACTGGGCCTGGTCATTGTCGAGGACGATCCCTACGGCGAACTGCGCTACGCAGGCGAGCCGCAGCCCGGCCTGATTGCGCTGGCCAAGGAGTACGGCGCCAACGTCGTGCGCCTGGGCACGTTCTCCAAGGTGCTGGCCCCCGGCCTGCGCCTGGGCTACATCGCCGGCGGCCGCGCGCTCATCAACAAGCTGGTGCAAGCCAAGCAGGCAACCGACCTGCACACGCCCACGCTGACGCAGATGGCCGTGTACGAGATCGTCAAGGACGGCTTCCTGGCCGAACACCTGCCCAACGTGCGCGAGATCTACCGCGCCCAGGGCAGCTGCATGCTGGACGCCATCCAGAAGGAATTCCCGTCCACCGTCACCTGGACCAAGCCGGAAGGCGGCATGTTCATCTGGCTGACGCTGCCCGAGCACATCGACAGCACCAAGCTGCTGGAAAAGGCCATCGCGCAGAACGTGGCCTTCGTGCCCGGCGCGCCGTTCTACAGCGGCGAAGGCAAGCGCAACACGCTGCGCCTCAGTTTCGCCACCGTGCCGGAAGACAAGATCCGCACCGGCATCGCCATCCTGGGCAAGCTGCTGAAGGCGGAATGACGGGTTTCACCGCCGACGTCCCGCCAGGGACCACGCGGAGGCCTTGAACACCGATCGGCCGGGCGCGATGCCCGGCCGTTGTTTTATGCTGTCGGCTTTCCCGACCACTTTTGACCGTGACAGTGAGCGCTTCGCAACAATCCCCCGCCGATCTCAGTGACATCGTCTTCACCGACTGGGTCGAACGCTGGCTCCCGAAGTCGTGGCGGCCCTACGCGCGGCTGTGCCGCCTGGACCGTCCCATCGGCACGTGGCTGACGCTGCTGCCGGCCATCGCCGCGCTGGTCCAGGCTGCGGGCGGTCTGCCCGACCTGCAACGCCTGATCGTCTTCTCGCTGGGCGCCCTGTTGATGCGCGGCATCGGCTGCACGGTCAACGACATGTGCGACCGCGACTTCGACAAGCACGTCGAGCGCACGCGCTTCCGTCCGCTGACCAGCGGCCAGTTGTCGATGAAGAACGCCGTGTGGTTCCTACTGGGCCAGTTGCTGGTCTGCGGGTCGCTGCTGTTCTTCCTGAACGACATGAGCCGCTGGCTGGCCGTGGCGGTGCTGCCCTTCGTCTTCATCTATCCGCTGTGCAAGCGCGTCACCTACTGGCCGCAGGTCGTGCTGGGCATCTGCTTCAACTGGGGCATGCTGATGGCCTGGTCGGACACGCAGAATCACGTGCCGCTCGCCGCCATCGCCATGTGGCTGGGCGCGGTGCTGTGGCAGGTGGGGTACGACAGCATCTACGCGTACGTCGACGTGCGCGACGACCGCAGCGTGGGCCTGCACTCGACCGCCATGCGTTTCGGCGACCAGGGCAAGCTCTGGATCGGCGGGTTCTATCTCGGCACCGTGCTGCTGTGGGCCTGGGGCGGTTATGCAATCGGCCTGTCGTGGGCGTATCAGGTCGGCATGGTGGCCGTGGCCGCGCATCTTGCCTGGCAATTGAAGGTCTTCGACATCCAGCATCCCCACCGCAACTTCATGCTGTTCCGCGCCAACCTGTGGCTGGGCGCGTTGCTGGTCGTGGCGGCGCTCGCCGGCACGGTGATCCGCTGATGCGGCGCGGCGCCGTCGACACGCTGACGCTGCACTGGCGACGGGGGCCCAGCCGCCCCCAGCCAACCGCGTCGTGCATTTGCGGGATTGCCAACCGCGGGCGATGATGGGCTTTCCACCCCCACGTCACGGAGTCACCGCATGCCCGCAATGATCAAATCCCTGACCACCGCCGCCGCCGTGTGCGCCCTCTTTGCCACGCTGCCGGCCCAGGCCGCCACCGATTGCGCCCCGCTGCGCGGTTGCGAGGCCAAGTTCTGCCACATCGAAAACGACATCGCCGCGGCGCAAGCACAGAACAACTCGCGCCGCGAGGCGGGCCTGCGCAAGGCGCTGTCCGAGGCCAAGGCAAGCTGCACCGACAGCCGCCTGCAGTCCCAACGCGAAGCCGATGTCCGCGAAAAGCAATCCAAGGTCGCCGAACGCCAGCAGGAGCTCAAAGAGGCGAAGGCCAAGGGCAAGCAGGACAAGATCGACAAGGCCCAGCGCAAGCTTGAAGAAGCGCAGTCCGAATACAACGACGCATTGGCCGATCTGAACCGCTGACGCGGTGCCGCCCACGGGCCAGCGCGTCCGCACGCGCTGGCCGCACATCTGACACGTCACGCAATGGAAATATCGCCACCCATGGCGCCAACATGGACAATCCAAACCGATTAGCCATGATTTTGGAAAGATGTTTTCAGGTAATAAGGGTTTATCCCAGGGTTGTTTAGGCACAGAATGCCTCTCATCGGGACACAGCAAGCGAGCCCCAGGCAGTCAGGCCTAGGGCTCGAATCCCAAGCTCACAAGACTCGGAGGTCTGCCATGAAAACCCTTGCTACCGCACTGATGCTGTCCATGTCTGTTCTGGCTGCTGGCGCTCAAGCCGCCGAAGCCGACCAAGCTCCCACCCGCGCTCAAGTTCAAGCTGAACTGCAACAAGCCAAGGTTTCGGGCCAATACACGTTCGGCGAAGAAGGCTATCCCGCCCCCATCGCTCAACACTCCAGCCTGACCTCGCAGCAAGTCCAAGCCGAACTGGCCCAGGCCAAGAACGCCGGCCAAGTGACCTTCGGCAACATGGACTACCCGCCCGTCGCCGCCTCGGCTTCCGCCACGTCGCTGACCCGCGCCCAAGTTGAATCGCAACTGGCGCAAGCCAAGACCGAAGGCCTGGTGACTTTCGGCAACCTGGACTATCCCCCCCACCTGGGCAGCTGATCCACGGGCCACGCCGGCCGTGAATCCGCTACCAGGCAGCCCTCTGGCCACAAGCCAGAGGGCTTTTTGTTTGACGTTTCAACGGCTTCAAAGGTCATAACGACGTAACTTACGGCCGATACGACGCTTTAGCCGCTACAAATCGACAGCACTCCCGCATAGGATGGGGCCACTTCCCTTCCCTCTCATTTGCAGGAGCCGCACCATGTCCACGCACACCAAGCCCATCGTTCTGCTGGGCGCCGGAAAAATCGGTTTTGCGATCGCGCTGATGCTGGAACGCAGCGGCGACTATTCCATCCTTGTCGCGGACCAGGACGCCAGCCGGCTGGCCGTGCTTGCCGAACTGGGCTGCGAGACACGTCAGGTCAGCGACGATGCCGGCGTGGCCCGCTGCATCGAAGGCGCATACGCGGTGGTCAATGCGCTACCGTTTCATCGCGCGATCTCGGTGGCGGGCCTGTGTGCGAAGGCCGGCGTGCATTATTTCGATTTGACCGAAGACGTGGCCAGCACCCATGCGATCCAGGCGCTGGGCAATGACACCGGCGGCGTGCTCATGCCCCAATGCGGCCTGGCGCCCGGCTTCATCGGTATCGTCGGCAACGCGCTGGCGCGCCGCTTCGACACCTTGCTCGACCTGCGCATGCGCGTCGGCGCGCTGCCGCGCTATCCCTCCAACAGCCTGCGCTACAACCTGACGTGGAGCACCGAAGGGCTGATCAACGAATACTGCAACCCGTGCGAGGCGATCGTCGACGGCCAGCTCACCAGCGTGCCCGCGCTGGAAGGTTACGAAACCTTCGCGCTAGACGGCGTGGAGTACGAAGCCTTCAACACCTCCGGCGGCCTGGGCACCTTGCCCGCCACGCTGCTGGGCCGTGCGCGCAACGTCGACTACAAGTCGGTGCGCTATCCCGGCCACTGCAACATCATGAAGCTGCTGCTCAACGACCTGCGCCTGCGCGACCGCCGCGACCTGCTCAAGGACATCTTCGAGTCGGCCATCCCCACCACCGAACAGGACGTGATCGTGATCCAGGCATCGGCCTCCGGCTACCGCCACGGCCGTCTGGAAGAAGAGTCGTATCCGATTCGCGTGTTCGGCGCCGAAGTCGACGGCCATCGCCTGAGCGCGATCCAACTGTCCACCGCTGCGGGCATCTGCGCCGCGCTCGATCTGGTGGCGCACGGCAGTTTGCCGCAACAGGGTTTCGTGGGGCAGGAGGCCATCGGCCTGGAGGCATTACTCTCCAACCGCTTTGGCCGCATCTACGCGGGCAAGCCGCTGGCGCTGGCCGGCTGCGCCGTGGCCGACCGCTAGAACCGGAATCGCCTGCGGCCGCGCGCGACGCTACGTCCAGCCTTCCAGGCGCAGCGTCGCGCGCACCAGCCGCTGCTCTTCCTGCTCGATATCCGACAGGCTCTGGCGCACGCTGTCCACATGATCGGCCGCGGCCTTGCGCGCCTGTTCAGGCTGGCGTCCGATCACGGCGTTGAACAGCCGCGTGTGCTGGCGGTCGATCTGCCGTTTTTCCGGTTCGCGGTGGTACAGGTTGTTTACGCATGCAAACACCGATCCCAGCAGCAGATCCGTCAGCGATTGCAGCGTGTGCACCAGCACGGGATTGTGCGAGGCCTCGCAGATCGCCAGATGAAAAGCGTGGTCCAGATGCGCGTGCGTGGCGGTATCGGTGGCGGCGCCCTGCGCGGACACCATCTCGTCATACCGGCGCCGGATCATGATGAAGTCGGCCTCGGTCCCGCGGATGGCCGCCAGCCGCGCGGACTCGGCCTCCAGCAGCGATCGCACTTCCAGCAGGTCGTACAGCGTGCGCGGCTGCGAATTGAACAGGTGCATCAGCGGCCCGGCGTCCACCTTCGAAATGCGCGCGACGAACGAACCCTTGCCCTGCGCCGTATGAATGATCTCGCGCGCGCGCAGCAGTTTCAGGCCTTCGCGCAGCGCCGTGCGCGATACGCCCAGCTTTTCGGTCAGGCGCCGTTCGGACGGCAGGGCCTGGCCGGCCTTGAGGACGCCGTCCAGAATCAGCCGTTCAATACGTTCGGCCACTTCATCGGCCACCTGACGGGGCTTCTCTTCAATTTCCGCGTGCATGCAATCTCCGCACCAGTGGTATGACCATGCGCGGTCGGCGCTCGCGCGGCTCGGCCTTGCCTCGGTAAGTGGCTGATATCAAACCATAAAAATCGGCACTCTGCCCGGCGCTCGACGCACAAACTGGTATGACCACCGGGTTTCCGTATGGACATCGGCGCGGTCGCGGACGATGATGTCAGCACCCCTCACCCGGCGCGGCGCGCCGGTCAGCCTTACTCATCGTCAGAGACCCGCATGACTCAACGCATCCAGCACCACGGCCTGCAAGTGGCGGCCAATCTCAGCCAATTCATCGAACAGGAAGCCCTGCCCGGCTCCGGCCTGGATGCCGACGGCTTCTGGCAAGGCTTCGCCGCTCTGGTGCACGATCTGGCGCCGAAGAACCGGGCCTTGCTGGCCGAACGCGACCGCCTGCAGGCCGAACTGGATGCCTGGCATCGCGACCATCCCGGCCCCATCACGGAGCCCGCCGCGTACCGCAAGTTCCTCGAAGGCATCGGCTACCTGCTGCCGCAACCCGCCACCGTGCGTGCCACCACCGACAACGTGGACACCGAGATCTCGCAGCAGGCCGGCCCGCAACTCGTCGTGCCGATGTCCAATCCTCGCTATGCGCTGAACGCCGCCAACGCGCGCTGGGGCAGCCTGTACGACGCCCTGTACGGCACCGACGCCATCCCGGCCACGCCCGGCGACACGGGCAAGGGCTACAACCCGGAACGCGGCGCCGCCGTCATCGCCCGCGCGCGCAGCTTCCTGGACACTGCGGCGCCCCTCGCACAGGGCTCGCACGCCGACGCCAAGGGCTACACGGTCGAAGGCGGCCAGCTTCGCGTGGCGCTTGCGTCGGGCGCCACCGGCTTGAAGTCCGTCGCGCAATTCGTCGGCTACCAAGGCGACGCGTCCGCCCCCACGGCCATCCTGCTCAAGAACAACGGGCTGCATTTCGAGATCCAGATCGACCGCGCCAGCACCATCGGCGGCACCGATGCGGCCGGCGTAAAGGATGTGGTGGTCGAGGCCGCGCTCACCACCATCATGGACTGCGAAGACTCGGTCGCGGCCGTCGACGGCGACGACAAGGTCCAGATCTACCGCAACTGGCTTGGCCTGATGAAGGGCGACCTGACCGAGGATGTCACCAAGGGCGGCAAGACCTTCACCCGCAAGCTCAACGCCGACCGCAACTACTCGCGGCCGGACGGCTCGGCTCTCACGCTGCATGGCCGTTCGCTCATGTTCGTGCGCAACGTGGGGCACCTGATGACCAACCCGGCCGTGCTGGACCGCGACGGCCAGGAAATCCCCGAAGGCATCCTCGATGCCGTCGTCACCAGCCTGGCCGCGGTACAGGACCGCAAGCGCAAGCTCAACTCGCGCACGGGCTCCGTCTACATCGTGAAGCCCAAGATGCACGGCCCCGCCGAAGCCGCATTCGCCAGCGAACTCTTCGACCGCGTCGAAGACCTGATCCGCGTGCCGCGCCACACCCTGAAAATGGGCATCATGGACGAGGAGCGCCGCACCAGCGTCAACCTCAAGGCCTGCATCGAAGCCGCCGCCTCGCGCGTGGCCTTCATCAACACCGGCTTTCTGGACCGCACGGGCGACGAAATGCATTCCGGCATGGAAGCCGGCCCCATGCTGCGCAAGGGCGACATGAAGTCCAGCGCGTGGATCACCGCGTACGAACGCAACAACGTGCTGGTTGGCCTGGACGCCGGCCTGCGCGGCCGCGCCCAGATCGGCAAGGGCATGTGGGCCATGCCCGACCTCATGGCCGCCATGCTCGAACAGAAGATCGCGCATCCCAAGGCGGGCGCCAATACCGCCTGGGTGCCCTCGCCCACGGCCGCCACGCTGCATGCGCTGCATTACCACCAGGTCGACGTGCAGGCGGTCCAGCAGGAACTCGAACGCACCAAGCTGGACAGCGTGCGCGACGAACTGCTCAATGGCCTGCTCACGGTGCCGGTTGGCGATCCGAGCAAGTGGTCCGCCGCCGACATCCAGCAGGAACTGGACAACAACGTGCAAGGCATCCTGGGCTATGTGGTGCGCTGGATCGATCAGGGCGTGGGCTGCTCGAAGGTTCCCGACATCCACAACGTGGGCCTGATGGAAGACCGCGCGACGCTGCGCATCTCCAGCCAGCACATTGCCAACTGGCTGCGCCACGGCATCACGAACCGCGATCAGGTCACGGAGACCTTCAAGCGCATGGCCACGGTCGTCGACGGGCAGAACGCGGGCGACCCGCTCTACCAGCCGATGACCGGCCACTTCGACACGTCGCTGGCCTTCAAGGCCGCGTGCGCGCTGGTGTTCGAGGGCCTGACCCAGCCCAACGGCTACACCGAGCCGCTGCTGCACAAGTACCGCCTGGAGTACAAGGCCGCGCGCGCCTGATCCAGCGCCACGTCTGACCAAAGCCGGACGGCAATGCCGTCCGGCTTTTTTTCGGGTTTGCGTTTGCCGCCCATCCCGCCCCGATTAAAAACCCCTTATTTTTCGCACGATCGTGCTAAATTCTCGCCATGACTGCAAAAACCGAGAAAAGCGAACTCACCTTCGCGGCCATCGTGAACGCGGCCCTCGACATGGCCGCCGCGCAAGGCATGGAAAGCCTCTCGCTGGGCCAGGTCGCCAAACGGCTCGGCATCAGCAAGAGCGGCGTCTTCTCGCGCGTCGGCTCGCTCGAAGCCCTGCAGCAGGCGGTGCTGGACGAGTACGATCGGCGCTTCGTTGAAGCGGTCTTCACGCCGGCCATGGCCTACCCGCGCGGCTTGCCGCGCCTGAACGCCCTGGTGTCGCTGTGGATCGACCGCGCCAGCAATGTCGAAATGCTCACCGGCTGCATCTACGTAGCGGGCGCGTTCGAGTACGACGATGTCGACTCGCCGCTGCGCTCCGTACTGGAACACAACCTGAAGCGCTGGCGGGCCGCGATGGTGCGTACGGTTAACCAGGCGCTCGAGGCCGGCCATCTGCGCCCTGACACGGACCCGCAGCAACTCGTGTTCGAGGTCTACAGCCTGATGATCGGCTTGATGCACGACGCCCGTTTCCTGCGCGACCCCAAGGCGTACGAACGCGTCAAGGCCGGCTACGAGCGGCTGATCTCCACGTATCGCAGCTTCAAGTACATCGAGTAGTCCCCCCGAGCCGGCGTTGCGCCGGCTTCGCTTTCACTACATTTCGCACGACCGTGCGAATATTGACAGGAGCAGGTCATGTGGATTCTTATTCCGATTGGCGCGTTAGGCGTATCGTCCGTCCTATGGCGCCAGTGGCGATCGCTGCTGCGCCAGTTGCCCGACCGCGCCGAGGATCTCGTGCTGTTCTGACTTCACCCGCCCCCCCATCATGCCGCGTTCCACTCACCTGCTGATCGTCGACCCGCAAAACGATTTCTGCGACCTGCCCGAGTCGTACCGGCCCATTGACCCGCTGACCGGACTGGCGGTTGCGCCCGCGCTGCCCATCGCAGGCGCCCATGCTGACATGCAGCGGCTGGCGCGCTTCATCGACGCCACGGCCCCCGCGCTCTCGTCGATCACGGTCACGCTGGACTCGCACCACCGTCTGGACATCGCGCATCCCACGTTCTGGCGCGCGGGCAATGGCGATCCGGTTGCGCCATTCACGCCGATCACGGCAGCGCAATTGCGCGCCGGCGAATTCGTGCCGCGGCATGACGACGACCTGCCACGCACGCTCAACTACCTGGATGAACTCGAAGCGCGCGGCCGCTACACGCTGATGGCATGGCCAGTGCATTGCGAAATCGGCACGTGGGGGCACAACGTGCATCCCGACGTGCGCGCCGCGTACGGACGCTGGGAAGAAGATCGCCAGTTCATCGTGCGCAAGGTGCCCAAGGGCGCCAATCCGTGGACTGAACACTACAGCGCGCTGATGGCCGAGGTGCCCGACGCCGACGATCCGCGCAGCCAGCTCAACCGCGGCTTGCTGGATTCGTTGGACCGCGCGGATCTGATTCTCATCGCAGGCGAGGCGGGCAGCCACTGCGTCAAGGCCACCGTCGAACACCTGGCCGAGCACCTGCCCGGCGGCAACCTGTCGCGCCTCGTGCTGCTGACGGACTGCATGAGTCCCGTCGCGGGCTTTGCACACGCGCAGTCGAGCTTCCTGCAACGCATGCGGGATCTTGGCGTGCAGGAGCGCACCAGCATCGACATGGCGCGCGCGTTGGCGTGAAGCGGCGTCACGCCGTCGATGCGCCCAAACACAACGGCCGCCTGCATCAGCAAGGCGGCCGTGAAACGTGAAACGGTGCTGTCAGCGCGTGGCGTTCAGGCGCCGTGGCCCGTCTTGCCGTCGCATTCAACGTAAAGTGCGCTGATCGCCTCGCACAACGCGGGCGGCTGCTGGAACAGGCGCGACACCAGCAGACAGCCCTGGATCGTCGCGAACACCGCCCGCCCCGCCGCTTCGGGCGTGCCGGAAAACTTCAGCGTGCCCTGCGCCGCGCCTTCGGCCAGCACACGGGCCAGCCACGCTTCGTGGGCGCGGAAGAATCCCTGCAGCGCGCCGCGGACCCGTTCGGACAGGCTCATCACGTCGGCGGCCAACATGCCGCCCAGACAGAGTTCACCGGAGCCGCAGGCGGCGGATTCCATCATGGAAAGATATTTTTCGAGCTGCGCCTGCGCCGGTTGCGTGGTGTCGATACCGCGCACCGCGCCCAGTGCGCGCGTGCTGTAGGCCTCGACGGCCTCATACAAGAGGTCGTCCTTGCCCGGAAAGTAGTAATGGATGCTGGACGTCTTGACGCCCACATGTTCAGCCAGGTCGCGGTAGCTGAAGCCGTTGCATCCGCGCATGCGGATCAGCTTCTCGGCGTGGGCCAGAAGCAGTTCGCGAGTGGTGTTGGAAGTCGGGGTATCCATGGCCGCATATTACCTACTAATAGGTCGGTTCGTCATTGGGACGGTCCCTTATCGGCATCACCGAGAAGGCCGCTCAACGCCGCCGACAGTGCCAGCGGACCCCGGCCGGGACAAGATCCCGTTCCCGGGGTCCGCTTTGATTGCCATCTGCTTCAGCCTTGCACGGGCGGGTAGGCAAGTTCACCGCTGTCGGTCAGGCCTTGGGCGCGGGCAGCGGCCAGTTCTTGCTTGACCTGAGCGCGGGTCTTGTCGCCGGCGTGGGCAAATGCAGTGGCGGCGTAGCCTTCTTCACCGGACACCAGTTCGCCATTGGCGCGGGCGGCGGCGAGTTCTTGCTGCACTTGAGCGCGGGTCACCGTGCTTTGGGTTTCCAGGGCGGGCGGATAGTCCAGTTCGCCAGCCTGAGCGGCGCCGATAAAGGAGGCGGAAAGGATCAGGGCGGATACGAGCGTCTTCATGAGAAATCTCCAGTCAGTTTGGTTTGCACTGCAATTCTGCGTCGATGTTGGGTAGAAGCTATCTATCTATAGATAGATTTCAGGTCGAAAGAATCAGCCTTGAACGGGCGGGTAGTCCAGTTCGCCACCGTCAGTCAGACCTTGAGCGCGGGCAGCAGCCAGTTCCTGCTTCACTTGGGCGCGGGTCTTGTCGCTGGTGAACGCAATCGGGGCGGCGGCGTAGCCTTCTTCGCCGAACACCAGTTCACCGTTGGCACGAGCGGCGGCCAGTTCTTGCTGCACTTGAGCGCGGGTCACCGTGCTTTGGGTGTTCAGCTCGGGCGGATAGTCCAGTTCGCCAGCTTGGGCAGCACCGATGAAGGAAGCGGAAAGGATCAGGGCGGAAACGAGGGTCTTCATGAGAAATCTCCAGTCAGTTTGGTTTGCAGTTGCTGCGTCGTTGTTGGGTTGAAGCTATCTATCTATAGATAGATGTCAGTTCGAAAAAAATCAGCCTTGAACGGGCGGGTAGTCCAGTTCACCACCGTCGGTCAGGCCTTGAGCGCGGGCGGCGGCCAGCTCTTGCTTGACCTGAGCGCGGGTCTTGTCGCTGGTGAAAGCGATCGGGGCGGCGGCGTAGCCTTCTTCACCGAACACTAGTTCGCCATTGGCGCGGGCGGCGGCGAGTTCTTGCTGCACTTGGGCGCGGGTCACCGTGCTTTGGGTGTTCAGTTCGGGCGGATAGTCCAGTTCGCCAGCTTGGGCAGCGCCGATGAAGGAAGCGGAAAGAATCAGGGCGGATACGAGGGTCTTCATGGTCAATCTCCAGTTTTTGGTGCAGTATGCGTTTCAGTTAGCTATCTACTTGTAGGTAGACGTCGAAGGAAATAAAAAAGTGGTCCTACTGTATTTCTGATTTCGGCGCCGGGCGGTTTGGTTGGTTGCGCTGCGTCGATGGATGAATCTTACCTACTACTAGATAGACAGCGCAAGCGGGAAAAGTGAAACAATTTATGTCTCGATGCGCAAAGACAACGTGCTTTTCGGCTTGCACGTAACCGCATGCCGCGGCCAGCGGTCCCCCTGGCAAGGCCATCAGGACCGCCCGCCGCCCGCGATCAGGCCGATAGCGCGCGCATCACCGCATACAGATCAGACTTGCCCTCGAAGCCGATGCCCGGCAAGTCCGGCATCGTCACATAGCCGCCCTCCACCTTCACGCCGTCCGGAAAGCCGCCGAAGGGCTGGAATAGATCCGGATAACTTTCATTGCCGCCCAACCCCAGACCCGCCGCGATGTTCAGCGACATCTGGTGCCCGCCATGCGGCACGCAACGGCTCGCGGACCAGCCGTGCTGACGCAGCATCGCCAGCGTGCGCAGATACTCCACCAGCCCGTAGCTGAGCGCGCAGTCGAATTGCAGGTAGTCGCGATCCGCGCGCATGCCGCCATGGCGGATGAGGTTGCGCGCATCCTGCATCGAAAAGAGGTTTTCGCCCGTCGCCATGGGCTTGTCGTAGTAGTTGCGCAGCGTCGCCTGCAGCTCGAAGTCCAGCGGATCGCCCGCCTCCTCGTACCAAAAGAGGTCGTACTGGGAAAGCGCCTTGGCGTAGGCGATTGCGGTGTCCAGGTCGAACCTGCCGTTCGCGTCGACAGCCAGCTTCTGGCCATCCTGCAGCACGCTCAGCACCGAGTCGATACGGCGCAGGTCCTCGTCCAGCGACGCGCCGCCGATCTTCTTCTTCACGACCGTATAGCCGCGGTCGAGATAGCTGCGCATTTCGTCCTTGAGCTTGGCGTGGTCCTGCCCCGGATGGTAGTAGCCACCGGCCGCATACACGAACACCCGCCGATCCGGCTGCCCATTGCCATAACGTTCGGCCAGCAACTGAAAAAGCGGCTTGCCTTCGATCTTCGCAACCGCATCCCACACGGCCATGTCGATCGTGCCGATCGCAACGGATCGCTCGCCGTGGCCGCCGGGCTTTTCGTTCTTGAACATCGCATCCCAGACCTTGTGCGGATCCAGGTTGCGCCCCGTGGCGTCCACCAGTGTTTCCGGGTCGGCTTCCAGCACGCGCGGGATGAAGCGCTCGCGCATGAGCTTGCCCTGTCCATAACGGCCATTCGAATTGAAGCCGTACCCGACCACCGGCTTGCCGTCACGGATCACGTCTGTGATCACGGCGACCAGGCTCAAGGTCATCTTGCTGAAGTCGATGTAGGCGTTGCGGATGGGTGAGCTGATGGGCAGGGTCTGCTCGCGGATGTCGACGATTCTCATGGCTTGTCTCCGGTTGGGGCGCGTCGGGAATCGATAGATTAGTGGCGCATCCCTGCCCTAGAATTCACCTAAGTTCATTTGATTATTTACTTTCAGTGAAAGCCGACCTTGCCTCCGAGCTGCAATTCTTTGTGCTGATCGCCCGGCTGGGCAGCCTGTCGGCCGCGGCGCGGCAGCTGGATCTGACGCCACCGGCGGCCACCAAGCGGCTGGCCCTGATGGAAAAGCGCCTTGGCGTACGGCTGGTCAACCGCACCACGCGCAGTATCAGCCTGACCAACGAAGGCGAAACCTACCTGGCGTACGCCACACGTATCCTGGCCGACCTGCGCGAGATGGAAGATGTGGTGTCCAGCAGCAGCGCCCAACCCCGTGGCCTTATCCGCGTCAATGCCACGCTCGGATTCGGCCGCACGACCATCGCGCCGCTGGTCTCGGAATTCGCAAAGCGCTATCCGCAGGTTCGGGTCGAACTGGAGGTGACGGACCGGCCCATCGACCTGGTGGAGGGCGGTTTCGATCTGGCTATCCGCTTCGGCGAATTGCCGGACAAGCGCCTCGCCGCTCGGCGCATCATGACCAACCGGCGCTTTTTGTGTGCCTCGCCCCGCTACCTGACAGCGCACGGCACGCCAGCAACACTGGCCGACCTCTCGCATCACCAGTGCATTCTTCACCGGCAAAACGACGAGGCACACGGCGTCTGGCGGTTTACGCACAAGGGCCGCGTCGAGGTGGTGAAAGTGGAAGGCGGGCTTTCCAGCAACGATGGCGACATCGTCCTGGGCTGGGCCCTGGACGGCCACGGCATCCTCATCCGGTCGGAATGGGACCTGGCCAAGTATCTGGAAAGCGGCAGGCTGCGGGTCGTGCTGCCCGATTTCACGCTGCCTTCGGCGGACCTGTTCGTCTATTACCCGCAGCGCCGCAACCAGACGGCCCGCACGCGCGCGTTTATCGACTTTCTGGTCGAGGCTTTTGTGCCGGCCGCCTGAGCGTGCCGGTTGCCGCAGCGTGCGGCCGGTCAGCGCTTGACGGCCTTGTCCCAGCTCCAGTGCCGATCCGCCATGTGGGCCTTGAGCAGCGCCGGCGTCTGGGCAACCGTATCGATTTCCCCTGTGTACTCCCTGCCGCCGGCAACCGTGGGCCGCATCGCCCGGCGCAAAAGCCGAACAAGCCGCTGCCGACGATATCGCTTTTTCTCGAACGCCACTTTCTTCAGAAACTCGGCTTGGGTCATGCCGACGATGCCCGCAGCCAGCGGGACGGCCTGCTCGATTTCGCTTGCGTACTCGCCGTGCAGCGTCTGGCACACGGCAAACAGCCGCGCAAAATTGAAGCGCGGTACATCGGCGGCGGAGATCTTTGCAATGGTCTCGAGCGCCGCGTGCGCCCAGACGGTTTCGACCGAGAAAAAGCGCGGCACGCCTTCGGTCCAGCCGGCGCTGACGAACGCCTGCGTTTGCGCTTCGTGTCCCAGCTTGCCCTTGTGCGTGTTCATGGCGCTACGGCCGGTATTGCTGCCGCCCGATGCGCCGGGAATGGTGAGCGGATAATCGATCTCCACGAATCGGCCCCCACACAGCGCCAGCCCTATCGCCCCAGACACATCGGGACTGGACCCATGGAAAAAACCGCCCGAAAGCGCTTTGATCTTTTCGAGCAGGCTGCGGCGGACGATCCCGTGGTAGATCTTCGGCAACCCATCCGTTCCCTGGGCGGCGTTCGACAGGGCTTCGGCGAGGCTGTCGGCGGATTCGCGCACCATCATCGCCCCAATTCGGCTCGGCAGATACAACCTGCCGGCGTGCCCCGCGCCAAAAATCTTGGATCTGAAATCGGGCCACACATAATTCGACATGACTTTCGGCGCGATAACGTCGATCTGATTGTCTTTCGCCCAACGCGCCGCCAGCAGCGCGTCTTCCGTAATCGTGTCGTCGTCGCCAACCAGGCACACGAACTCACCCGTCGCGGCACCGATCACATGGTTGTGATTGCCGGTCATATCCAGCTTTTGGGTGGGCCGCAGATACTTGAACCGGGGGTCATCGCACGGCGGATTGTCCCCTTGCCGAACAAGCTCCTCCAGCAGCCCGTCCGTGCTGGTGTCACTGACAACCAGTTCCAGGCTGCGATCCCCGATGGCCAGAATGGAACGAACCGCATGAATCGCATACTTCGAGCGATTGTGCGTGGGAATCACAACGGAGAGCAATATTTCCATTTTCTGAGCAACTTATCGCAATTATTATCAGTCTTCCCGAGCCGGCGGGGAGGGCGTGTGTCAGTGCCAAAACCAACATCAATGCAAGCAACACTTCGAATGCCGCCGAACCCACGAGGGGCTCGAACAGGGAAAACACCAGCAACACAACAAAAACCACACGCAAATAGCGAAACCACGGCGTCGTCTGCTCTGCTCGGAGCAAGTGCCTATAGATTACCCGCAAGTACCATCCATACAATATGGCCCCAAATAGCCCGTAATTCAGCAACAGTTGGAGAATCGAGTTATGCGTCCCCCAAACGTCCTCGATACCATGGTTGAGCTCGATGAACGTTCTGAATGTATTGGGGCCAATGCCAAACCACGGGTGCTGAAGCCATAGGTCAAAGCTGAACGACCACAGCAGCAGGCGATTCACCACGGAACTCAGTTCGTTGGCAAAAAGTCCATCATATTCACGAAGCTGATTCTGAATATCAATCGAAAAGATTAGAATCGCCGAAACGAACGCGACCAATGGCACGACCCACACCAGCCATAGCAACCGCTTCCTATCCATCTGCAGCGCCAAGAGGAACAACGCGAATATGATCACGCCGCCTCGAGACATCGTGCAAAAAATGGCAATCACAAATAGCCATCGCATCACACGCATTCTTGCCGACGCGAGTGCAAACAGAAATACGAGAAACGCAGCAAGATAATTCGATCTGCCAAGCGGTGTCGCGACAAACAGCTTGCGCGCGTAATAATCACCCGGACTGAGTACCGCAACAAAAAACAGCAGTACGACGCCGATTGCCAGCACCGCGCCTCCCGCCAGCATCATGCGTACAATCCATTCCTGCTTGATGAACTGATAAACCTGCGCGTAGAAAATCAACGTGCATATTGCATAAACCACCGGCAAAACGCCGGCGGCTGCGCGCATATATTCGCCCTCGGGGGTCATCGCCACCCCCACTGCGCCAAAAAATATCATTCCCGACAGCAATAACGCCGAGGTGGGAACCGTAATGCGGGGCAGCATTATCGACGCGCCCAACAGGGGAAGAATAATAAATAGCCCCGTCGGAACGGTCATCGTGCTTGCGCCGATGGGCACCTGCACATCGCCGATAAACACAAGAAAAAACGGAAGCAGGATCAAGCCCAATGCAATCCGCATATCGACGCGAGACGGCAGGGCGACATGCGGTCTCATGCCCGGCCCCTATTGCCAACACACGCGCCACCGCGCAGGGCAATCAATAGCACCAACGCCATGACCGCTAACAGCCACGCCGCCCGGACGGACGGGCTGGGCACGATCGCCCCGACAAATCCCAGCACCGCAAGTGCTGTAACCCCCATGAGCTTGAGGCGGGCTCCGCCGAACATCGCGCGGTTCAGCACGACCTTCGCGCCCCAGAACATCAGAACAGCATCAATTGCCACACGGAAAAACCAGGCAACGGCGGCGCCGGTCAAACCGTAATTCCGCGCAAGGAAGAACAACGCCGCAAGGAATAAGGGCACCTCGATCAGATGAATCATCGCCGTCAGGTGCGATCTGCCCGCCCCTTGAATCACCGTAAAAGGGATCTGGGCGATGCAAGTAATGAACATGCCTGCCGAGAATATTTGCAGCAAGACATAGCTTTGCAGGGCGAACGGCTCCCCCACCCACAACGTCAGCAGTTCCTTGGCAAAAATGGCGATGGCCGCGGTGATCGGCAACAAGGTCAGGAAAATCCAACCTGCTGCCTTGGTGATCAGGGGCATCACCGCTTCGTCTTGCCGGGCAATCTGCGCCGCCAGCGCCGGAAACAACACAGCAGTCAGCGCGCCCGGCAGAATCGACAATTTGGTAATCAGCTCCTGGGGGGTAACGTAATAGGCCACGGCCGCCGACGATATGACTGCGCCGACGATAAATCTGTCGGCGTAGCTCATGATCGGGCTCACCACATTGCTGACCGTCATCCAGCCTCCAGAACTGCAAAGCGGCCGGATCAGCGTCTTGTCGAACTTGAATGACCCCACATCGTCCGGCAGGTAGCGTTTTGCGTACCAGGCGTGCAATGCGCAGGTCACCACTCGTCCGCCAGCGAGAACCAGCGTAATCACGTCCAGCCGCGGCGGACCGTAAAGCACGACCGCCAAGGGGCCCAGAAAGGTCAATAGGCCCATCGGCAGCCGGATCAGATTGATAACGGCAAATGCGTGTCTCGCTTCCAGAATTCCCCGAAAGCCGGCAGTCAGCACGACAGCCGGCATGGCAAGCGCCATGATCCAGATGGCGTTGATTGCTTCGGTTTTATCCGGAACGGCGGCGATGAATCCCAACCCCCACGGTCCAACTGCCGCCATCAGCGCGCCCGCCACAACACTGAACAGCGCGATCACGACGATCGCGGTCGCCACCAGTGCGCCCACCCGCCGCCGCTCCTTGCCTTCGAGCATCACCGCCAGATGCTGCGTCAGGGCGCGTCCCAGTCCGAGGTCGAACAGGCTCAAGTAGCTGACGATTGCCCAGATCAGCGTCAACAGGCCGAACCGGGCGTCGCCCAGTTCCCTGATGAGCACCGGAATGCTGAATACTGCGGTAAGTAGCGGAAGCCCTAGGCCGAGTAGGTTGTAAACGGAATGTCTGATTAATTTCACGGAGTTCTCGTGGTCGCCTGGGTACTACCCCGGGGGCCCGAATTTCTACTTGAGAAGAACAAAACGCGTTGTGCCCCGAAAAACCGAAAAGATGAAGCCGCAAAGAATTCCAAGCAGTATTGCGGGAGGCAGGAACTTTCCCAATTTTGGGTATACCGGTTCCACGTAGATTTCAGCCTGGGTGACGACCGCGGTTTGGCGTCCTGCCGTAATACGCTGATCCAACTCGTTTGCCGCTCGGGTCAACATGTTCATCCGCGCCTCGCTCTCATAAATCTCCGCTCTGGCTTGGGGAGCAATAAATAGCTGTGCATCAGCGGGCTGCCGGGAAATGTCCTCGTACTTGCGGCGTAGATCTTGATATCTTCGCTCCTCAGCCGCCAGCTCGCCATCATATTTATTCCGTAGGCCTTTCAGCGCCTCCAGGCGCGCGTCCATGACTTGGTCATGGGCGGCATGCACTTGATTTCCTATTGCATCGACATACGCTTGCAATTGCTGGTGCGAATAGCCCAGATAATCCACTCTGAGCAACTGGCTGCCTGGTATTGCCTTCGCTGTCAGCGTCTCCTTGAAGAGCTTGGCATCCGAAGACTCACCGTTGGCGCGCGCGGCCGCTGCAGAGCCCATCGAAGACAACATTGGGTCGATAAATTCCTTGCTGCTGATCCAGGCCGCGGTCAGCGACAGTTGTTCCAGCAGTTCGCGCTCAAACTCATGGCCCGGCGCCGCATCACCGACGCGGACGAGAACGGTGGCCTGCCATTTTTTTGGCACGACAAAATAAGCCACGACTCCGCAAGCGGCGCCAATTACCGCTGCAACCGCCAATGTTTTCCAGTTGCAAAATAGCCGCCTCCAGAAATTATCAGAGCGAAAGCTGCCAATCGGCATTATCTCCGTGGCGGCGCCGTAATCGCGTGCTGCGGCGTTTATTAATAAATTCTCGCCCACTTTCGATGTTCCTTTCCCGCAGCGTCCCAGGCCAGTTACGGACCATTTTTAAGAACATTCGGTTGACCATCGAAAAGGCTATCAGAGAGTTAAGCCGCGGGCAAGCCGCCCTTACGGATCAGGGCCATGGAAAACCCTCAGACGTTTAAAACAATCGGCGCCGTCTGATTTTAAAGGGAATAGTGTTACCAATACCGACTAAGCTTTGCGATATTTGAGCGGATATACGACCGCGAGTCACAATTGGTACAGTGTGCCTGGAAGCGGCCGACAGGCGAGTTCGATAATGTACTTAGCGGTTTCGCCAGACTGCATGCAAAAAAAAAGCCGCAATGCGGCGTTTTCGTTTGATTGGAATGCGGGGTGGCACCTAGCGCCATATAAATCCCGGCCCGTGTGAGGCTGTCATTCAACTGGGAGCAAATCTCTATGCGGAGTCAATAAGGCGAGCAAGCCGCCGGGGATATTCACGAGGAACATTCCAAGCCGAAATGTCAGATAGATGGTGGCAAACGGGCCGACCGTGCCCGATAACTCTTCAACCACCTTGGCAAAGGCGACCTCGCCCACGCCCAGTCCCCCGGGTGAGATCGGAATGGCGGAAAACAGATTGCCAAATACGCCCGCTACTGCCGCCACCAAAGGATCCGGCGCAAACGGGAAAATCATCGCAATGAGGACAATACTCAGGGCGACCAGCGCGCTGGCGGCAACCGATATGACGGCGCAGAACAGAAGCTGAAGCCACTTTGCCTTATATACGCTGGCGTTCTGCCGGAAAATTCGTGCGTACTCGAGCAGCCTGTCAGGCAAGAACCTTCCCAAATTAAAGAATCTGGCCAGCGCAAATGCGATAAGCATGGCGACGCCAGCCACGCACGACGCCACAAAAATCCATTCGATGCCTTCAATGTAGGAGGCCGCCTTCGCTCCTTTGTCTGAAGAAAACACCAGATAGACGCTCAGTAGACAGGCAGCACCCAACAATCCGAAAAGGGAAAACGCACGGTCTGACACAATAGATAGCGTCGCGGCGCCCCGGCCCTGCCCCTTTTTCATGCCTCTGAAAATGTACATGGCCCGCACGACATCGCCGCCTGCGGCACCTGGCATATATAGAGAAAAGAATCCGCTCATCAGCTGGATGCGCAATATCGTTGGCAGCTGAACAGGAAATCCGGCTATGCGCAGCAGCAGCCACCACCGGAATGCCCCCGCAAGAATGCCTATGAACATCAGCACGAGCGCCGGGGCGAAATACGCAGGCTTGGTGAAGGCCAACACCAACGCTCCGGCGTCGATGTAGTCACCTTTGAAGAGCGCGAATACAAGCAGCGCACCAAAGCATACCTTCAGTGCGCTGAGTATCCATCGCTTTGGATTCCTCACGATCTGCCCCAATCAGTCTGGCTTTTATCTGCGATGGGTAAACCCAAATCGCGCACAAAGCGATCAATCCGTCTGCGGCATGCAAATATCAGGACGAGCAGGGCGAGGCTTGCGAAGCTTAAGGACAGCGCAAGCGTCAGGGTTTTGGGACGATATTTCAGTTCGACGCGGAAGTCGCCGGCGGGCACTTGAATGCCCCGGAATAACCCATTTACCCTCAGCACCTGCGCGGGCTTCCCGTTGACAGTAGCCGACCAATTTGGGTGCCAGTTATCAGTAAACACGACAAGACCCGGTTCCGCCGCGTTGCTCGCAAGAACGACCTCCGCATTCCGATAACGCACAATTTCTATCGGGGTGGCCGATGACCGGTAATCGTCACGCAGCGTCAGAGCTTCATCCTGGGCCGGCTCCACGCGCGGGACAAAGAAAGCCCTGGCCATGACCGTCGGGTTTTCGTAAACGAAGGACCCCGGCGTCTCGAAAGCCAGGCTCAGCCCGTGCTCGAGAAACGCTTTTCTATAGTTCAGGTACGAAGACGGCGTGATGATGTATTTGACTCCAAGCAAATCCAGGGCAGCCCAGTCGATCTTCGTTTTTTCCGGCTCGTCCTGAATACTATATAGGCTCGGAAAAGGTCCTCTGTTCAATGTGTAGTTGAAGCCGAATTGTTGCGAAGGCTCCATGTCGAACGTGTCGTAGAAATAGTCCCGAAAATATGGAAGATTTCCTTCGTTGGTCGAACTGACTTCCTGGATTCCGAACGCCGAGCCTAGATCTGGATATAGCGCACTCGTTCCGAAGTTCGCCGTGCGGTAATTACCAACGTTTTTCTTCACGAATGCGATGACGTCAGTCGGCTTCTTGAAAAAGTCACTACGCTCGTAGCGAATCATTTTCGAAGACATCAGCAATTCGACAAACATTACCACCACGAACACCGCAGCAAGTGCCTTGAGCACCCAACCTACCCTAACAAACCTGGCGCACACCAGACCCGAGACAAGAGCGACCAGTAGGATCCCCGTCCACATAAGAGCGCTCTGCTTGAAATCCAGGTTGGGTTCGCGCAGTCCATAGGTCTGCCACAGGAAGATCGCGCCCGCGATCGCAATTCCTAGAACGGCCAGCGCGGGCAGTATCCGTGTGCTTCCCGAACGGATGTTGTCTAGTCCCAGCCCTACTAGCGCGACCATGGGCATGACGACCGACATCCACCAATATTGATTTCCGATGCTTCCAATAATTGGGATCGACGCCACAATCGGCCGGATGACTCGGGCGCCATATATATTGGCAAGAAAGAAGAGCACCGCAGCGGAGCAGACTAAGGCTACAACGCGGAACCTGTCACTTCTTCTAGTTACAGCACACGCGGCCGCTGCGAAGGCGACCAGCCCAAAATGATAAACAGTATTCGGAAAATATTTCGGCCCTAGTGACGCAGGCTCGCGGAGGTTATAAGACTCGAAAAATAGAGAGGGTGAAAACAAACCTGCTAAGCCACCGGGAAATACCACGGGGTAGTAAATTCGGATCAGGTAGTTTTTCAACAGTGCCGTACTCTCGAGATTTTCGAGCACCGGCAGATACAGAAAAGCCAGAATAGACACCGCGAAGCCGCCAGCGACTGCCTGCAAAGCCAAAATATACAGGACCGCCTTAACGGAGATCTCACGACTGGCTGCGCGATGCGCGAGATACGCCAAGGCTACGACATACACCCCGATGATGCTCACTATGGTAGTGGGCGCAAAGGTGCAACTCAACGCCAACGCAAAGCTGAGACACACCCAAACGAATCGGAGAGCACTCGGCGTCTTTGCGTGCATTAGCACTGCATAAAGACATATAGGAATGAAAGGATAGCTCTGCGCCACATTGGAGCCCAGGTTGGCGACAGCGTATCCGTTCAATAAGAAAAAAACCGCTGCGCCAATCGCTGCAGTCTTGGATAACTCAAAGACCCTGGTCATTGTCAGGATCAAGAAATAAACGCCCAGCACAAAGTAGATCAAGGCACTCACGTTGTAGCTCAAACTCGAGCCGCCCGTCAGGGCGGTCACAATCGTGGGCACCGAAAACTTCATATCCACCAGGCTTTCGGGACCCATCGCCCCCCCGGCTGCATAGGGGTTCCAATAAGGCGAATCTCCAGTTTTCATCACACGCCGCATGAATTCAATCATGGGCTCGGACTGGAATGCCGCTCCACCGGTATCGTTATAAGCTCCCCACCACTTGACGTGCTCTGGCACTGGATAGAACGGTCGCAATTCCTTGCCGCCATAATATTCAGCCGCCATGTGATCCGTCATTCGGAGGCTGGCGCCTTCGAAGATCACATCCGGAAAAACAGCAACGACAAGCGCAAGCGCAATGGCGGCACACACCAGATACTGGCGGGCCGCCCATTTTTTAAGGGAAGACATTGATTTTGAAAAACCGGATACCTGTTTCTGCGTTGCGCTCAAAACCAATATGCAATCTTGTAGCGATGCAAGAAGGAGCGCAGGAGGCAATATGAGAATCCAATGCCTTCCTTGCGGAATATGAATTTTGATACGCCCCGCGCGCGCACACCCTGCGCGCCAGGAATATATTTGACCTGGCCGCCCGTCAGAATCGCCTTGAAGGTAATCTCCGGGCTGATGCTGAAGCGATTCTGGCTCAACCCCATACCAAGCAACTCACGGCGCCGGAACATCTTGAAGGCGTAAGTGGAATCGGGGATGTATTGGCCCAATGCAATGCGTACACCGATCCGGAAGAAGAATTGGAAAAACTTGTATTTGAACGGGATGGTTGAGTCATCCCCTTTTTCCAAATACCGAGAGCACTGTGCCAGCACAGCGCCTTTCTCCATTTCGTCGTAGAGCTTGGGAATCAGTTCGATGGGATCGACGGCATCCGCAGAAACGAAAATGCCATAGCGGCCTACGCCATGGGCAGCCCCGTATCGGACCACGGCGCCATAGCCACGCCGCTGCAATTCACGACGCACCACACGCACCGGAATCACACCCCGGTTTTCCGCCGCCCACTGGGTGGCCCGCTCGTAGGTGGCGTCATCGCTCTGATCATCGACAACAACGATTTCACTTGTGAACTTCTGACCCGCGACTGCCTGTTTGACGCTATCCAGAATATCTACAATATTCTCCTCTTCATTGAGGCAAGGAATAACGATCGTCAGATCAAGGGCGTCAACGCTGGAATTCAAGATTCTTCTCGCAGAAGGGTTATCGGCCGCCCTGAAGCCAAGGCAAGCCCGACAATTCGAAAATTCATGATTGAAATGGCCGCGCCAATTATACGTAGATCTTTAGGCGTAGTCTGAATCGATGGTGGAAACCCTCATCGTTCATACTTTTCGCGACAAAAAAAGGCGGACCGCAAGGTCCGCCTTTTTGAAGTGCTGATTCCGCTTAGAACGGAATATCGTCGTCCATGTCCGCCAGGTTGGCGCCGCTGCTGGCAGGGGCCGCTGCGGGGGCCGGGCGCTGTTGGGGCGCCGGGCGTTGGGCCGGAGCCGCGCGCTGCTGGCGCGGCGCGTCGTCGTAGCCGCCGCCACCGTAGTTGCCGCCGCCACCGCCGCCGCCGTCTTCGCGGCCGCCCAGCATCTGCATCTGGTCAGCGACGACCTCGGTGCTGAAGCGGTCGGCGCCCGTGTCCTTGTCTTGCCACTTGCGGGTCTTGAGGCGGCCCTCGATGTAGACCGAGCGGCCCTTCTTCAGGTATTCGCCGGCGATTTCAGCCAGGCGGTTGTACATGACGACGCGGTGCCATTCGGTTTCTTCGCGCTTTTCGCCGCTGGCCTTGTCCTTCCAGGACGAGGTGGTGGCGATCGACATGTTGCAGATTGCCGCCCCGTCGGGGCTATAGCGGACTTCCGGGTCGCGACCCAGATTGCCCACGAGTATGACTTTGTTAACCGATGCCATGCCGATGTCCCTCTGTTGTTGACAGCCTGCGCCTTGCGTTGCCGCGAGCGCGCCGGCAACAACATAAAAAAGCGATGTTGAAGACCGGCTTCATGAAACTCGCCGGTCATCGAAGCGATGCCGGCGATGCCCAGGTGAAGCCTGTGTTGATGCGTATTATCGACGAAAAGCGCTCGCCGCGCCAAACGGGATCAGTGACAGATCGAACACTGCTGACAAACCATTTCGGCGCTGTTGGACGCCGTTCGGGGCCAGATCCACGACTTTCCGAAGTCTGCGGGAAAGCCCGCAGCCATCAGGCCAGGGGCCGCAGCGCCCAGGTGACCGCCAGCCATACCGCCGACAGGATTGCTGCAGCGATGAACACCGCGCTGGCGCCGGACTGCGACGCCAGCCAGCCGCCCAGGGCGCCCCCCGCGAAGAGGCCCGCGGCCTGCGCGGTGTTGTAGAAGCCTAGCGCCAGCCCTTTGTAGGCCTGCGGCGCCACGCGCGACACGAGCGAGGGCTGCAGGGCTTCCAGCACGTTGAAGGCGACGAAGAATCCGGTCAGCGCGATGGCCAGCGTGTAAAAGCCATGGCTGGCGGCCGGCAGCAGTGCGCACACCAGCACCAGGGCGGCGACCGACGCGCGCAGCGCGCCCCGGTGCGCCCGGCGCTTTTCGGCAACGAACACCACCGGCACCATCAGGACGAACGACACCAGGATGACCGGCAGGTAGACCTTCCAGAGGTCGCGCGCGTCCAGCCCGCCGACCTTGGCCAGCAACGCCGGCACCACGACAAAGAGCGACACCTGAATCAGATGCAGCACGAAGACGCCGAAATTCAGGCGCAGCAGGTCGCGATGGGTCAGGACCTCGCGTGGCTTGGCTGCCTGCATCGTGCGGGCCTGCGTGCGGGGCACGACCGGCACCACCCAGCGCGCGACCGCCAGGCAGACGACGCCCAGGCAGGCGATGGTCCAGAACAGACCCGACAGCCCCCACCAGCCCACCAGCACCGGCGAAAGCACCAGTGACACGGCGAAGGAAAGCCCGATCGATGCGCCCACCATCGCCATGGCGCGCGTGCGCACTTCGTCGCGGGTGGCGTCGGCCAGCCAGGCGGTGACGGCTGCGGAAATGGCGCCGGCGCCCTGGATGGCCCGGCCGATCGTGATCCAGAAAACATCCGTCGCCTGCGCACACACGATGCTGCCGGCGACAAAGAGAAGCAGCCCGAACAGCACCACGGGGCGACGCCCCCAGCGGTCGGAAGCCAGACCGAACGGGATCTGCATGAACGCCTGGGTCAGGCCGTACATGCCCAGCGCGAGGCCCACGCGGACGGGATCATCGCCGCCCGGCATGCCGCTTGCGGCAACGGCGAAGACGGGCAGCAACAGGAACAGGCCCAGCATCCGCGCGGCGAACAGGCCGGCCAGGGCCACGCTCGCGCGGCGCTCGGAAGGGGTCAATTTCAGTTTTTTGTCTGCCGGCATGCGGAAAGTTCAACGATGACTAGGGCGGCGCGCATGTTTGCATGTCATACGCTCACGGTCTGATTCTTGCGGTGCGGCGCCGGCCTCTGGCCTGTCCAACCCGATGAACGGCCTTGAACGCGAGAGGATTCGGCGCGCTATAGTACCAAGTTGGCCTTTGAAACCGCTGAAATGCGCCCAAAGGGTGCGCGAGATCAAAGGCGCCATCGACGACGCAACTGGACGTTACCCATACCGACGTGACCATACGCATTCGGGGTGCCCGCACCCACAATCTCAAGAACGTCTCGCTGGACCTGCCGCGCCACAAGCTGGTGGTCGTCACCGGCCTGTCCGGGTCCGGCAAATCCTCGCTGGCATTCGACACGCTTTACGCGGAAGGCCAGCGGCGCTACGTGGAAAGCCTGTCGGCCTACGCCCGCCAGTTTCTGCAACTGATGGACAAGCCGGATGTGGATCTGATCGAGGGCCTGTCTCCGGCCATCTCGATCGAGCAGAAGGCCGCGGGACACAATCCCCGCTCCACGGTCGGCACCATCACCGAAATCCACGACTACCTGCGCCTGCTCTACGCGCGGGTCGGCACACCCTATTGCCCCGACCACGGCCTGCCGCTGCAGGCCCAGAGCGTCAGCCAGATGGTGGACGCGGTGCTGGGCTGGACGCCCGAGACGCGGCTGGCGGTGCTGGCGCCCATTGCGCGCGGCAAGAAAGGCAGCTTCGAGGACGAATGCGCCAGCCTGCAGGCGCAGGGTTACGTGCGTCTGCGCGTCGACGGCCAGCTGGTGGAAATCGACGGCATGGCGCCGCTGAAAAAGACCGAGAAGCACGATATCGACGTCGTCATCGACCGCCTGCGCATCAAGCCCGAGAGCAAGCAGCGCCTGGCCGAAAGCTTCGAGACCGCGCTGCAACTGGCCGAAGGCCGCGCCCTGGCGCTGGACATGGACAGCGAGCGCGAACAGGTCTTCTCCAGCCGCTACGCCTGCCCGGTGTGCAGCCACAGCCTGCCCGAGCTCGAGCCGCGCCTGTTCAGCTTCAACAACCCCATGGGCGCCTGCCCCAGTTGCGACGGCATTGGACAGGTGGGCTTCTTTGACCCGAAGCGGGTCGTCGCCTTTCCGGAGCTGAGCCTGGCCGCCGGCGCGATCCGCGGCTGGGACCGCCGCAATGCCTTCACGCATTCGCTGCTGACCAGCTTGGCCGCCCACTACGAATTCGATATCGAGGCGCCCTTCGAGGAGCTGCCCGAAGCGTTGCGCGACAAGGTCCTGTACGGGTCCGGCGAAGAAGAGATCTCGTTCCTCTACCTGAACGAGAAGGGCCGCAGCACCGTCAAGCGCCACACCTTCGAGGGCGTCATCCCGAACCTGGAGCGCCGCTGGCGCGAAACGGACTCGGCGACGGTGCGCGAGGAACTGGGCAAGTACCGCAATATCAAGACCTGCCCCGACTGCGCGGGCTCGCGCCTGCGCCCCGAGGCGCGCAACGTGCTGATCGGCCATGATCCGCGCGGCGGCGAACGCCACGGCCAGGCCATCTACGAAGTCGAGGCCATGCCGCTGTCCGGCTGCCTGGACTGGTTCCGTAACCTGAACCTGACGGGCGCCAAGCAGGAAATCGCGCAGCGCATCGTGCGCGAGATCGAGGCCCGGCTGAGCTTCCTGAACAACGTCGGCCTGAACTACCTGTCGCTGGACCGCAGCGCGGACACGATCTCCGGCGGCGAGGCCCAGCGCATCCGCCTGGCCAGCCAGATCGGCTCGGGCCTGACGGGCGTGATGTACGTGCTGGACGAGCCCTCCATCGGCCTGCACCAGCGCGACAACGACCGCCTGATCGGCACGCTGCAACACCTGCGCGATCTCGGCAATAGCGTCATCGTGGTCGAGCACGACGAGGACATGATCCGCATGGCCGACTGGGTCGTGGACATGGGGCCCGGCGCCGGTGAGCACGGCGGCGAGGTCGTGGCCCAAGGCGACCCCGAGACCGTGCAGCGCGATCCCAATTCGCTGACCGGCCAGTACCTGAGCGGCGCGCGCGCCATTGCCATCCCGAAGCGCCGCCCCGTCGACGACGAGCTGCCGTGGCTGACGCTTACCGGGGCCACCGGCAACAACCTCAAGAACGTCGACCTCCACGTGCCCGCCGGCCGGCTCGTCTGCGTGACCGGCGTGTCCGGCTCGGGCAAGTCCACGCTCATCAACGACACGCTGGCCGTGGCCGTATCGCGCCAGCTTCATCACGCGCAGAGCGAACCCGCCCCCTACGTGTCGATGCAGGGGCTGGAGAACTTCGACAAGATCATAAGCGTGGATCAAAGCCCCATCGGGCGTACCCCGCGCAGCAATCCCGCCACGTACACGGGACTCTTCACGCCCATCCGCGAACTCTTCGCCGGCGTGCCGGAGGCGCGCACGCGCGGCTACGACCCGGGCCGGTTCAGCTTCAACGTGAAGGGCGGACGCTGCGAAGCCTGCCAGGGCGACGGCGTGGTCAAGGTCGAGATGCACTTTCTGCCCGACATGTACGTGCCCTGCGACGTCTGCCACGGCAAGCGCTACAACCGCGAAACGCTCGAGATCCGCTATCGCGGCCGCAACATCAGCGAGGTGCTGGACCTGACCGTCGAGCAGGCGCTCGAATACTTCGAATCGGTGCCCGCCATCTCGCGCAAGCTGCATACGCTGATCGACGTGGGCCTGTCGTATATCCGCCTGGGTCAAAGCGCGACCACGCTGTCCGGCGGCGAGGCGCAGCGCGTGAAGCTCTCGCAAGAGCTGTCGCGCCGCAGCACGGGCCGCACGCTGTACATCCTGGACGAGCCGACGACGGGCCTGCATTTCCGCGACATCGAGCTGCTGCTCCAGGTGCTAAATCAGTTGGTGGACGCCGGCAACACGGTGCTCATCATCGAGCACAACCTGGACGTCATCAAGACGGCCGACTGGCTTGTCGACATGGGCCCTGAAGGCGGTGACGGCGGCGGCCGGGTCGTGGCGCAAGGCACGCCGGAAGTCGTGGCGGCAACCGAGGCCAGCCACACCGGCCAGTATCTGGGCAAACTTTTGCGGCGCAAGCCTGGCGACTGATCACCCCACTCCTACCAACGGGAAAGCCAGCATGTACACCCTGATCATCGGCAACAAGAACTACTCGTCCTGGTCCATGCGTCCGTGGATCGCGCTGCGGGCGGCGGGCATCGCGTTCACGGAACAAAAGGTCGGCCTGTTCACCGAGGAGTTTTCACAACGCGTCGCCGCCGTGTCGCCCGCCGGCCTTGTGCCCGTGCTGCTGGACGGCGATTTCGCCGTGTGGGACTCGCTGGCGATCTGCGAATACGCCGCCGACCGTCACCCCGAGGCCGCGTTGTGGCCCAAGGATGCCAAGGCCCGCGCGCGGGCGCGATCGCTGGCCGCGCAGATGCACAGCGGTTTCGGCGCGCTGCGCCAGGCCATGCCGATGAATGTCGAAGCGGATTTACCAGGCATCGACTTCCCCGAAGCGGCACGCGCCGATGTCGCGCGCGTGCAGGCCATCTGGCAGGAAACGCGCGCGCAGTTCGGTCAGGGCGGCCCGTTCCTGTTTGGCGGGTTCTCGATTGCCGACGCGTTCTTCGCGCCGGTGGTCTCGCGCTTCAAGACCTACAACATCGCCGCGGCAGGACCGGTGCGCGACTACATGAACGCCGTGCTGGCGCTGCCCGCGATGCAGGAATGGACCCGGGACGCGCTGGCCGAAGCGACCTTCGTCGAGGCCGACGAGCCCTACCGCAAGCATCGCTGACAGCGCGCCGCCTGCGGGCCGGCGCAGGCTACGCCATGTCGAACAGCCGCTTGTGTTCGCGGATGGCGTAGCGGTCGGTCATGCCGGCGATGTAGTCGGCAATCGCGCGCGCCTGTTCGTTGAACTGCGCGCGGCGGTAATCGGGCGGCAAGAGGCGCGGGTCATCCAGAAACGCCGCGAACAGGTCGCGCACAATGCGGCGTGCCTTGCGCGTCATGCGCAGCACGCGGTAGTGGCGGTACAGGTTGTCGAACAGAAATTTCTTCAGCGTGTCGGCTTCGCGGCGGATGTCTTCGGAAAACCCCGCCAGCGGCGGCGAGCGGCGCACGTCGTCCGCGCTGGCCGGCGCCGCGTCGCGGATGCGCGCAAGCGACGTGCGGGTCAGGTCGACAATCAGCGTGTTGATCACCCGGCGTATCGTTTCAGCCACCGCGCGCCGCGGCGCGAGGCCGGGATAGCGGTCCAGCACATAGGCATGGTGCCGCTCGAAGATCGACACTTCCTTCAATTGATCCAGCGTGATCAGCCCCGAGCGCAACCCGTCGTCAACGTCGTGGTTGTTGTACGCGATCTCGTCGGCCAGGTTGGCAAGCTGCGCCTCCAGCGACGGCTGCGTGCGGTTCAGGAACCGCTCACCGACGTCGCCCAGCATGCGCGCATGGGCCACCGAGCAATGCTTGAGAATGCCCTCGCGCGTCTCGAAGCACAGGTTCAGGCCGTTGAAGTCGGCATAGCGCTCTTCAAGCTCATCCACCACGCGCAGGCTTTGCAGGTTGTGTTCGAAGCCGCCCGCCTCCGGGGCCAGCTCGCGCATGCAGGCGTTCAGCTCGTCCTGGCCGGCGTGGCCGAAAGGCGTGTGGCCCAGGTCGTGCGCCAGCGAAATGGCTTCGGTCAGGTCTTCGGACAGCCCCATGCTGCGCGCCAGCGTACGCGCGATCTGCGCCACTTCGAGGCTGTGCGTCAGGCGCGTGCGGAACAGGTCGCCTTCGTGATTGACGAAGACCTGCGTCTTGTATTCCAGCCGCCGGAAGGCGCCGGAATGGACGATGCGATCACGATCGCGCTGGAACTCCGTGCGGTTCTCCGGCGGCGGTTCGGCGTGCGTCCGGCCGCGCGATCGGGACGGGTGAGAAGCATAGGAAGCCAGTTCATTCATCTGCAACACCGTCCTTGACTGCGTTTACTGGGTGGTTCGGGCCAGCACGGCGCGCACCGCATCGTCGGGGGCCGGCCGCATCACGGCTTCGCCGATGCGTGTCATGAGCACGTAGCGGATCGAGCCGCCTTCGGTCTTCTTGTCCACCTGCATCAGGTCGAGCCAGCGGTCGGCGCCCAGGTCGGGTGCGATTGCCGGACAGCCAATAGCTTGCACCAGCGCGCGCACGCGCTCGACATCGACGCGATCGAAGCCCGCCACGTCGGCCGACAGCTCGGCCGCCTGGACCATGCCGCAGCCCACCGCCTCGCCATGCAGCCAGGCGCCGTAACCAAGGCCCGATTCAATGGCGTGGCCGAACGTGTGTCCCAGGTTCAGGATGGCGCGCAGCCCGGATTCGCGCTCGTCCTTGCCGACCACCTGCGCCTTCAGCTCGCACGCGCGGCGGATCGCGTGGGCCACGGCATCGTGATCCAGGGCGCGCAGCTTCTGCGCGTTGTCCTCGCACCAGCGCCAGAACTCGGGATCCAGGATGAGGCCGTATTTAATGACCTCGGCCAGGCCCGCCGACACCTCGCGCGCCGGCAGGGTGCCCAGCACGTCGGTGTCGATCTCGACCGCGATCGGCTGGTAGAAGGCGCCGATCATGTTCTTGCCCAGCGGGTGATTCACGGCGGTCTTGCCGCCCACCGATGAGTCGACCTGCGCCAGCAGCGTCGTGGGCACCTGCAGGAAGCGCACGCCGCGCATGTACACGGCCGCCGCAAAACCCGTCATGTCGCCGATGACGCCGCCGCCCAGGGCGACCAGGACGCAGCGCCGGTCCAGGCGATTGCCCAGCAGCGCATCGAAGATCAGGTTGAGCGACTGCCAGTCCTTGTAGGCCTCGCCGTCGGGCAGCTCGATGCGCAGCACCCGCTTGCCCGTGCGCGCCAACGCGGCCTCGGCGCGCTCGGCGTACAGGGCCGCCACGGTCGGATTGGTGACCACGGCAATGGCGGTGGCATCCGCGGGGATGCACTGATCCAGGAAGTCCAGGCGGCCAGGTCCGATGTGGATCGGATAGCTTCCGCCCGGGGTTTCGACGTCAACAACGTTCATATGCGCTTCTCGAAAGCTTGTAGTTGCGGCAGCAGCGCCTTGACCAGGGTGTGGATGGGCATGGAGCCCGTTTCCACCACCAGGTCGGCGACTTCCTTGTAGAGGGGCTCGCGCCGGGTCATCAGGTCGCGCAGCGTGCCGCGCGGGTCGGCGGTGGCCAGCAGGGGCCGGTTGCGGTCACGGCAGGTCCGGCGGAACAATTCGTCCACGCTGGCTCGCAGATAGACGACAATGCCGCGCTCGTGCAACAGTTGCCGGTTCTCGGCGGCCAGGATGGCGCCGCCGCCCGTGGCAAGAATTATGTTGCGTCGTTGGGTACACTCTTCCAATGCGGCGGACTCTCGGCGACGAAAACCGGCTTCGCCCTCGATTTCGAAGATTACCGGCACCCGCACGCCGCAACGCGCCTCGAGCTCATGATCCAGATCCATAAAGTCGCGCCCCAGCGCCCGCGCCAGGCTACGGCCTATGGTTGTCTTGCCCGCGCCCATCATTCCGACCAAGAATACCGGCAGGTCGTGCGGCAACGACACGGTCTTGCCCGTGCACTCGACGGCGCAGGGCTGGCTTTCAGGCGCTGCGTCGGAGCGCTCCGGGTCCGGGGCTGCCTCCGGACATGAGTTAGCGGCAAAGTTCATGGCGGCATTATCACATTTGCCGCCAGTTGCCCGTGCACCACACTGAACTATTTTGTTACAGAAACCGATCCCCCGCCATGAGGTGGGCCCGGAGATACCCGTAAAATCGCCGCGATGAGCAAGCCCCAGAATTCCTCCAAAAAAGACAAGCCCGTCAGCAGCGGCTCCCCGATACTGCGGTTCTTCGTTAAAACCGGCATCTTTTTCGCCGGCCTGTTCCTGTGCGGCGTCCTGCTCGCGGGGATGGCGCTGGCGCTCGCGTGGCCCAATCTGCCCGACTTGAACGCCATGACGGACTATCGGCCGCGGGTGCCGCTGCGCGTGTACACGGCAGACCGCGTCCTGATCGGCGAGTTCGGCGAAGAACGCCGCAACGTGCTGCGCTTCAACGAAATCCCGGACGTCATGAAATCCGCGGTACTGGCGGCCGAAGACGACCGCTTCTACCAGCACGGCGGCATCGACTGGATGGGCGTGGTGCGGGCCGGCCTGACCAACCTGATCAGCATGTCCAAGACGCAGGGCGCCAGCACGATCACGATGCAGGTCGCGCGCAACTTCTACCTGTCGTCCGAAAAGACCTATTCGCGCAAGTTCTACGAACTGCTGCTGACCTTCAAGATTGAATCGGAGCTCACCAAGGACCAGATCCTTGAGCTCTACATGAACCAGATCTACCTGGGCCACCGCGCCTACGGCTTCGCGGCCGCCTCGCGTACCTATTTCGGCAAGCCCCTGTCGGAAGTCACGCCGGCCGAAGCCGCCATGCTGGCCGGCATTCCCAAGGCCCCGTCGCGCTTCAACCCCATCGCCAACCGCCCCCGCGCCGAATTGCGCCAGCGCTACGTGCTGGGCCGCATGCACTCGCTGGGTTACCTGACCGAACCGGAATACAAGCAGGCGATGGCGCAGCCCATCGTCATGAAGTCCGCCGAAGGCACCCCGGCCGGCGGCTATTCCATCCATGGCGAATACGTGGCCGAGCTGGCGCGCCAGCTTCTCTACAACGTGTATCAGGACAACGTGTATTCGCGCGGCATCAACATCTACACGACCGTGCAGTCGAAGGACCAGGAAGCCGCCTACCGCGCCGTGCGCGAAGGCGTGCTGGAATACACGCGCCGTGCGCCCTATCCCGGCCCGGAAGAACAGCTGGATCTACCCGCGGGCACCGAGAACAACCCCGCCGCGCTCGACGAGTTCCTGGACGGCGTGTTCGACAAATTCCCGGACAGCGGCGACCTGCTGACTGCGGTGGTGCTGTCGGCCAGTCCCACCGAAGTGAAGCTGGCACGCAGCTCGCGCGAAGTCATCACCGTGACGGACAAGAAGGTGCTGGGCGTGGTCGCCCGCGCACTGAACGACAAGGCCAAGCCCGAGCAGCGCATCAAGCGCGGCTCCGTGGTCTACATCCGCAAGTTCGGCGACAACTGGGAAATCATCAACTTGCCGTCGGTACAGGCGGCCTTCGTGGCGCTGTCGCCGCAGGACGGCGCCATCCGCGCCATGGTCGGCGGCTTCGATTTCTACCGTGGCAACTTCAACCGCGTGACGCAGGCATGGCGCCAGCCGGGCTCGAACATCAAGCCCTTCATCTACGCCGCCTCGCTGGAACGCGGACTGACGCCGGGCACGCAGATCTCGGACCAGCCCTTTGAACTCACCGCCGCGCAAACCGGCTCCAAGGCCTGGAACCCCAAGAACTACGGCAACCAGTACGAGCCCATGCTGACGCTGCGCCAGGGCCTGTACAAGTCCAAGAACATGGTGTCGATCCGCATTCTGCAGGCCATCGGTCCGCAATACGCGCAGGACTACCTGACCCGCTTCGGCTTTGACAAGGCGCGCCAGCCCGCCGTGCTGCCGCTGGCGCTGGGCGCCGGCTCCGTCACGCCGCTGCAGCTGGCGGGCGCCTTCTCGGTGTTCGCCAATGGCGGCTACCGCGTCACGCCCTACCTGATCGACCGCGTCACCGACAGCAGCGGCAAGGTCATCATGCAGTCCAAGCCGGTTGTCGCTGGCGATGCGGCGGCTCGCGCCATCGACCCGCGCACGGCCTGGGTCATGGACGACATCCTGCGAGGCGTCACCACGTACGGCACTGCGGCGCGCGCCCGGGCTCTGCTCAAGCGCGGCGACATCGCCGGCAAGACGGGCACGACCAACGAATCCGTGGACGCCTGGTTCTCGGGCTATACGCCGACGCTGGCAGCGACCGCCTGGCTGGGCTTTGACCAGCCCAAGTCGCTGGGTTCGCGCGAGACCGGCGGCGGCGTCGCCATGCCGATCTGGGTGGACTACATGCAGAGCGTGCTGAAGGGCGTGCCGGAAGAAAAGCCGCGTCCCCGTCCGGACGGCCTGCTGGTGGAAAACGGCGAGTTCTACTTCTCTGAATTCCCGCCGGGACAGGCTGTGGCCCGCCTTGGACTACCCGAGGCCGACACGCTGGGTGAATTCCTGAATGGCCTGAGCAGCGGCTCCAGCGAGGAAACCCGGATCAAGGTCGCACCAGGCGTCGGTACGCAGACCGCCACGCCCTGGTCGCAGAAGATTCCCTTCTGATGCAAAAAGGCCGGCCCAACGGGCCGGCCTTTTTTTTACAGCCGGATCGTCACGGGGACGCCGGCGGCAGCGGAGCAGATCTGGGACAAGGCGTCCGGCAACTGCGGCCCGCCCCGGGTATCGTTCCAGTGCTGGCCATCAAAGCGGTAGTGGAATCCGCCGCTGCGCGCGGCGACCCACAGCTCCTGCATGACGGCCTGGCTGTTCACCACGACGTGGGTGTTGTCCTCGAAAACCAGGGTCAGCACATTGCCGCTACGGCTGGTTTCGACGTCGACGTCGAGCGAAGCCGCCCAGTCATCGGCCTGGCTTTCGATGCTGTCCAGCACCTGGTCGATCAACGCAAGAAATTCGGTTTCGGTCATAATCGAGCCTGCAAGAATTACGGAGTTCCCAGTGTTCCAATTGGCATATAGCCGCATGGCTCTTCGCATTGTAGCCACGCTCATGGCGGCCGGCATGGTGACGGCCTGCGGGTACAAGGGGCCGCTCTTCATGCCGCCGCCCCCTGAAGGCAGCAAGGCGCCGGCCCGCACGCAGCAGAACCCGCCGCCAGCGCAGATCCCGCCCGCCCCGGTCCTCCCATGACGCCTCCGTTCCCAACCCCGCCAGAGTTGGCCGGCCATCCCTACTTCCAGTACCGCAATAACGTGTTGTACGCCGAAGATGTGCCGCTTGACCATCTGGCCGAACGGTTGGGAACGCCACTTTACGTCTACTCCCGCGCGGCCCTGAAAGCCGCCTGGCAATCCTATTGCAGCGCCATCGGGCAGCGTCCGGTGCTCGTCTGCTATGGCATGAAGGCCAATTCCAACCTGGCGGTGCTTGGCGAATTCGCGCGGCTCGGCGCCGGCTTTGACATCGTGTCGGGCGGCGAACTACATCGTGCTCTCGCCGCGGGCGCCGATGCTTCCCGAATTGTGTTTTCCGGCGTGGGCAAGCAGGCCTGGGAAATGCGCGATGCCCTGCACGCCGGCGTAAAGTGCTTCAACGTCGAATCCGTTGACGAACTGCACCGCCTGTCCGACATCGCCGCGCACCTGGGCCTGCGCGCCCCCGTATCGCTGCGCGTGAACCCGGACGTCGACGCCCGCACGCACCCGTACATCTCGACCGGCCTGAAGGAAAACAAGTTCGGCATTGCCATCGGCGACGCACTCGAAGCCTACCGCACCGCGCAGTCGCTGCCCGGCCTTCGGATCGTCGGCGTGGACTGCCACATCGGCTCGCAGCTCACCGACATCAGCCCCTACTTCGATGCGCTCGAAAAGCTGCTGGACCTGATCGAGGGTCTGGAACAAGCGGGCATGCATATCGAACACCTGGACCTGGGCGGCGGACTGGGCATCCGCTATATGGACGAGACGCCGCCTTCACCACGCGCCCTGCTGGACCGCGTTTTCGAACGTTTGAACGCGCGCGGCCAGGGTCACCTGCAACTGGTGCTGGAACCGGGACGCTCGCTCGTTGGCAATGCCGGCGTGCTGCTCACCACCGTGCAATACATCAAGCACGCCGAAGCCCGCAATTTCGCCATCGTCGACGCAGCCATGAACGACCTGCTGCGTCCGGCGCTCTACGATGCATTCCATGGCGTGCAGCCGCTGCACCCCCGCGCCGGCGACGCCGCCGAATACGACATCGTCGGCCCTGTCTGCGAAAGTGCCGATTGGCTCGCGAAGCAGCGCCTGCTCACGATCCGCCAAGGCGACGTGCTTGCAGTGGAATCGGCCGGTGCCTACGGCATGACCATGGCCAGCAACTACAACTCGCGCGGCCGCCCGGCCGAGGTCATGGTCGATGGCGATAAATTCTATGTCGTGCGCCAGCGCGAAACCCTGGCGGACCAGCTACGCGGCGAATCGCTGCTTCCCTGAACCGGCGTCGCGCAAAAGACAAAGGCCCCTGCATGCAGGGGCCTTTGTTCGTCTGCGGGGATACTTGCGAGCTTAGAGCTGGCCGTACGAGTGCAGGCCCGACAGGAACATGTTCACGCCCAGGAACGCGAAGCCCGTGATCAACAGACCCATCAGCGCCCAATAGGCCGCCATCGCGCCGCGCAGGCCCTTGATGAGGCGCATGTGCAGCCATGCCGCGTAGTTCAGCCAGACGATCAGCGCCCAGGTTTCCTTGGGATCCCACTGCCAGTACGCACCCCACGCATCGGCCGCCCACAGCGCCCCCAGGATGGTGGCCACCGTGAAGAAGGCAAATCCGATCGCGATGGCGCGATACATGATGTCGTCCAGCACTTCCAGCGAGGGCAGCGCTTCCGCGATGCGGCGGCGGCCCAGAAGAATGGCGCCCACGATCACCGCACCCACGCCGAAATACAGCATCCAGGTGGCCGACAGGCCGTCAGTGCGGAACACCATGGGCTCGGCGCACAGCAGCACGCCCAGAATGAACAGCGGCGCCAGCTTGGCCCACGACGTGGTCTGGCCGTGCTGCTTGACCAGGTACGCAAAGCCCACCATCGCCGCCAGCGAGAACGTGCCGTAGCCAATGAAGTTGGCGGGCACATGCAGTTTCATCCACCAGCTCTTGAGCGCGGGCACCAGCGGCTGGATCTGTCCCGCGTCGCGCGTGAACGAATACCAGAGCAGGAACACGACGGCCGACGTCACCACCAGCATCACGAAACCGCCCAGCGCGCGCGTGGCGTATTTGCGTTCGTAGTACAGGTAGAACAGCGCCGTAATGAGGGAAAACAGAACGAAGACTTCGTACAGGTTGCTGACCGGGATATGGCCCAGATCCGGGCCCATCAGATGGCCCTCGCGCCAGCGCACGAGTAGACCCGTGACGCCCGCGAACACCGCTCCCCAGCTCAGCGCCGTGCCCAGCCATGCGGCCGTCGGGCTGAACAGGCCAATCCAGTAGCAGACCATCGACAGCGCAAACAGCGCGCTCATCCACAGGATGGCGGACTGCGAGGAGAACAGATACTTCAGGAAGAACACCTGCTCGGCGCGGGCGAGATCGGTGCCATACAGCATCAGCGCCAGGCCCGACGAGATCGCACAGGCGATCATCAGCCGGCGCAGCGGCCGCCACAGCCAGCCCAGCCAGGCCACCGCAGGCACCGTGCCGCACAGGATGATCTTCTCGTAATAGTCCATCGCGTGCCCGTATCGGGTCAGCGCGAATCCTGCCCCCACCGCAAGCAGCAAAAAGAAGACGATGTCGGTCCAGTCAGGCTTGCCGCGTTGCGCGCGGTTGTCGCCGGTTTCGGACAAGGCATCCTGCCAGAGCGATTCAGGCGACGGGGGTTGCGTGGTGGTCGTCGTGGACATAAATAACCTTAGGACCCTTTTTTCTGGCGCAGCAGCGCCTGCTTGAAGCGTTCGAACTCTTGATTGAAGTCAAGTGTACGCTTCTGTGACGTCATGGCCGCCAGGATGCTGCTGCCGCCGCCTTGCGGCTTGACCCAGATCCAGACACGACGATCGCGGATGTAGAACATGGAGAACACGCCCAGGACCAGCAGCAGGCTGCCCAGGTAGACGGTGTTCTTGCCGGGCGTGCGGCTGACCTGAAACACGCTGGCCTGCACGTGGTTGAAGTCGGCCAGCGACAGGAAAACCGGCGCGGGATAGACGGTCAGATCGGACAGCGCCGCCACCGCCAGGCGCGACCACACTGCCGCGCGTTCGCCCTCCTGGCCTTCGACGGGTACGGGCGGCTGACCGGCGCGTTCGCGCGCGATGGCGCGCAATTCATTCATGCTGGCGCCGATCAGGCGGATCACGACATCGGCCGCGCGCTCCAGATCCGGGGCCGGCGTGTTGGCTTGCAGGAAGGCCGCAACGGCCTGCAGGCCGCCGGAGGCAAAGGTGTCCAGCGCGCGCTCGGCCGCGGTCTCCAGCGGCTGGCGGTCGGCGCCCGACGGGCTGTTGCGCTCGGCAAAGCGGCGGGCCGCTTCCTTGCGCGCGGCCGGGTCGGCCAGGGTGGCGCGCAGGCGCATGAATTCAGCAATGGTGCTGTCGTCGTCGGCCGGAATGCGCAGATAGCGGAACGGCTCGGCCGCGTTGTTGCGCACGCCGGCCAGAAACACGGCCGCGCCGTCCAGCTCGACGGGCAGCATGTAGTTCTGGAATTCGTGCGCCTGGCCCGCATCGTCGATCAGCTTGTACTCGACGCTGGGACCCACGTTGCGCAGGTTCTCGTTCTTTTTGCCGGCCGCACTGCCGGCGACCGACGCCACGTGTTCCGCAAAGCTTTGGTTGGCGCCCTTGGGATCGCCGCGGGTCAGGTCCTCGACGTTGATGGGACGCATGGCCGTGATCTCGATGCCCATGCTGCGCGGGCCCTTGGCCGTCTGCGCGGTGAGTTCGCTGGTCTTGCCGACCGTGCCGTCGACCGAGAACGTGGCGTCGTTGGCGCCCACCAGCGGATAGCCCTTCAGCGCGACCGTGCTGCCGCCATCGTCAAAGCTCGACTGATACACCGTCATGCCCTTGAAGCGCAGCGGCTCGTTCACCTCGATGGTCGAATCGAAGGTCTTGCCGGTGTCAGGGTCGGTGACCTCGACTTCGCTGGCGAAGCGGCTGGGCATGCCGGTGGAGTAGTAGTCGACAACGAACTTCTTGAGCTTGAGCGTGAAAGGCATCGGCTGCACCAGAGCGCCGTCGCCCACCATCACGACCGCCGTGGTGGCCTGGCCGCCCTCGGGCACGAGCACGCTGGCACGAAAGCTCGGATTGTTGACGGACAGGCGCCCGCTCTCCGGCACCTCGGAAATCAGCATGTTGTCGACGATCGGCTGCTTGCCGCCAAACATGACCTGCAGGCGCACCGGCAGTTCGCTGTCGAGCAGGCCGCCGATACAGATGATGACCATGGCCGCATGGGCGAACACATACCCCAGGCGGTTCGCGCTACCCTTCTTGGCCGCCACCAGGACGCCGTCCTGGTCCTCGCGCACGCGCACCGCATACCCCATGCGGCCCAGCAGCGCCTTCAGGCCGGTCACGGTCTGCGGCACGCCGGTGGGCTCGGTGGTTTCCACGCGATGCGGGAATGCGCGCAGGCTGCCTTCGCGCACATGCTCGCGGAACGAACGCGCGTCGCGCAGCATCTTGGGCGCATTGCGGATCAGGCACACCGAGGTCGACACGACCAGAAAGCCCATGATCAGCAGGAACCACCAGCTGTTGTAGACGTGCCAGATGGAGAACTTGTCGAACACTTCAAACCAGAACGGGCCGAACTGGTCGATGTAGTTGTTGGACGAGCGGTTCTGCTGCAGCACCGTCCCCACCAGGCTGGCCACGCAGATGAACATCAGCAGGCTGACGGCAAAACGCATCGAACCCAGAAGTTCAAAGAGATCGCCTGGCAGGCTGCGCAGAGAGGGGCGGGAGTGGGTTCGAGTCGAATTCATGAAAAAAGGGGGGCCGCGCTATCGGCTACCCCCCTCATAGACAGTGCGTGACGGAACGAGGTTCCGGCGCGCTCAAGTTGCATCAACGCGGACCGGCCGCGCACGTTGCGGCCAATCGTTTACCGAAGGCCGGCCGCGTAATCCGACACCGCCTTGATGTCGGCGTCCGACATGCGGTCCGCGATGGCGTGCATGACGTCGTTCTTGCGGTCGCCGCTACGGAAAAGCTTCAGTTGCTCTTCGATGTACACGGGGAACTGCCCCGACAAACGGGGGTACTGGCCGGGAATTCCGGCGCCATTGGCAGAATGGCATGCCGCGCAAGCGGGCACATTGCGGTCAGGCAAACCGCCACGCCAGATCTTTTGACCTAGCTCAACCAAGTTCTCATGGCCTGCCGTGGCGGGCTCTTTGAGCGGCTGCGTCGCCAGGTACAGCGCGACGTTCTGCATGTCGGCCGGGGTCAGGTTCTGCACCATGGCGGTCATGGCGCTGGGATTGCCGTCCGGACCATTGCGCACGGGAGTCTTGGCGCCTTCCTTGATCTTGAAGTCGGCAAGCTGCTTGGCCAGGTATTCGTGCGGCTGCGCGGCCAGGTTCGGGTTCACCGGAATGGTGCTGTTACCCGCCGCGCCGTGACAGGAGGCACAGGCAATGATGCCGCGGGCCGCGTCGCCTTGGTCAAACAGCTGACCGCCCTTGGCGGCATCTGGTTTGGCCGGGCCCGCAGCGCCATTGGCGGCGAAACTCGTAGCAGAGAGGGCGGAGGCGCCGAGCAACAGCCCGCTCGCAACCAACATCCGGGACAGCACACGCTTCATGAAGACCTCGACGATCACATCGATCAAGGCGCAAAAAGGCGCCCACGCCTGCCCGCACTCGCAGTAAAACCGTATCGAACCTGTTTTGCTTGTCCTGCTTGCGATCTTGCTGCGAGGCTGCGTCAGCACTGCCCGGGAAGGGCTTTTACTGGCTGGATGGCAGCTAAACAGTAAGCAAAAAAGACGGCTCCGCGCACGGGGACCACTGTAGCAAACGCCGGATTATACAATAGGGCTCGAAACCAACCGTATCGAAAGCCATCCGTGTCCCTCCTACATCGCGCCTCCTTCCTCACTTCCGCGGCTCGCCTCGACCAGTTGCCGCCCGCCGGCGCTCCCGAGGTCTGCTTCGTCGGCCGCTCCAACGCTGGCAAGTCCACGTCCATCAACGTGCTGTGCAACCAGCGCCGTCTTGCGTTCTCCAGCAAGACGCCGGGCCGCACGCGCCTGATCAACATGTTCGGCCTGCCTGACCCGCTGGACCCCGAAGCCCACATCGGCTATCTGGTCGACCTGCCCGGCTACGGCTACGCGTCCGTGGCCCGCAACGAAAAGGAAAAGTGGGCGGACATCCTGGGCGGCTATCTGCGCGACCGTGAATCGCTGGTCGGCATCGTGCTGCTCATCGACATCCGCCGCGGCGTGACCGAACTGGACCGGCGCCTGGCGAACTTCATTGCGCCCACCGGCCGCCCCGTGCTGGCGCTGCTGACCAAGGCCGACAAGCTGCCGTACGGGCAGCGCATGCGCACCGTCTTCTCGGTCCGCAAGGACCTGGCCGACATCGGCGCGCTGCACACGATTCCCTTCTCGGCGCCCGAGCGCATCGGCCTCGAAGAAGCCGGCGCTCACATCGAAAATTGGATTTCCCCGAAGGTCGTACCATGAACCCGCAGATCATTACCCCTGAGTTTCCGGTTTCCCGCCCCCGCCGCCTGCGTCGCGACGACTTCACGCGCCGTCTGGTGCGCGAGAACGCCCTGACGGTCAATGACCTGATCTACCCGGTTTTCGTGGCCGAAGGCACGGGCCTGCGGCAAGCTGTCGCCTCCCTGCCCGGTGTGGTCCGCTATTCGCTGGACACGCTGCTGCCGGTGGCCGAGGAATGCGTGTCGCTGGGCATCCCGGTGTTGTCGCTCTTTCCCGCCATCGACCCGTCGCTCAAGACGCCGGACGGCATCGAAGCCACCAATCCCGACGGCCTGATCCCACGCGTGGTCCGCGAGCTGAAGTCGCGTTTCCCGGAACTGGGCGTGCTCTGTGACGTGGCGCTGGACCCGTATACCAGCCATGGCCAGGACGGCGTCATCGACGCCGACGGTTACGTAATCAACGAACCCACCGTCGAGATCCTCGTCAGGCAGGCGCTCACGCAGGCCGAAGCCGGCGTCGACATGGTCGCCCCCAGCGACATGATGGACGGCCGCATCGGCGCGGTGCGCCGCGCGCTCGAGGCCAATGGCCACATCCACACCCGCATCATGGCGTATTCGGCCAAGTACGCCAGCGCGTTCTACGGCCCGTTCCGCGATGCCGTGGGCTCGGCCACCAATCTGGGCAAGTCCAACAAGATGGCCTACCAGATGGATCCGGGCAACATCGACGAGGCGCTGCGTGAAGTGGCCGGCGACCTGCAGGAAGGCGCCGACATGGTCATGGTCAAGCCGGGCATGCCTTACCTGGACGTGCTGCGCCGGGTCAAGGACACGTTCCGCGTGCCGACCTTCGCCTATCAGGTCAGCGGCGAATACGCCATGATCAAGGCCGCCGCCGCCAATGGCTGGCTCGACCACGACAAGGTCATGATGGAGGCGCTGCTGGCCTTCAAGCGCGCCGGCGCCGACGGCATCCTGACGTACTTCGCCATCGAGGCTGCAAAGCTGCTGAAAAACCAGCGTTAAGCGCGGCGGGCGCGGCGCAGTCCCAGCCACGTCCCGCCCAGCACGCAGCTCAGGCCAACGACATGCGTCAGCGTGACGTGCTCGTCCAGGAACAGGGCCGCGAACAGCAGCCCGAAGATCGGCAGCCAGTTCACGAACAGCGCGGCGCGGCTGATCCCCAGCCGCGCGATGCCCGCGTTCCAGACGATGTTGCTGACACCGGATGCGACCACCGCCGAGAACATCAGCACGGCCCAGGGCCACCACGTCATCTGCCACGTATCCGCGTGGTACGAGGACGGCGTCAGCGCGGCATGTCCAACCAGCATCACGCCGCCGGCCAGGTACATGTACCAGAGCATGCCCAGGGGATCCATCATCCGCGACATCCGCTGGATGACAAGGCCGCCAAACACGAAGACCAGCACGGCCACAAACACCACCGCATCGCCCCATCCGGTCAGCCCGAGCTGCGCGCCGCTGCCCGCCACCACCATGCCCACGCCCAACAGGCCGAGCAGCGCACCGGCAATGCGGGTGGCCGTCAGCTTTTCGCGATAGAAGATGGCGGCCAGAAAGGCGGACAGCAACGGGCTGGTGGCCATGATCAGCGTGCCGTTGGCCGCCGAGGAAACCCGCAGGCCTGACACCAGCGCCACCTGGTGCGCATACACCACCAGAAACCCGGCAAGCGCCACCCAGCCCAACTGCGCGCCGCCCAGTTTCGGAATGCGGCTGCCGCGCGCCTTCATGATGAGGGTGACAGTGATGAACGCAATGACGATCCGCACGGCAGCCAGCGCCTGGATATCCATGTGCTGCGTCAGATACTTGATGGAGACGATGTTCAAGCCCCATGTGGCCATGACGAACATCAATTGAAGATAAATCAGACCGTTCCGGTCCTGACTTGCATCAACGGTGGTGGACGTCACAGCGCCGGCCTGAAGGGAGTTGGATGCGCCGCGCGGGCAGCGAAGCGATCATGGTATATCGCCGCTTTTCTTGATTCAACGCAAGCATTGCCGCGTTGCGCGCATCAGACGTTAACGCCTGCGCTGCCCCGCCCGCCCCTCAACGCACGAGCACGCGGTCCAGCGATTCCGTGAAGCGCTTTGCGTCCTGAAAGCCCACCACGCGCGCATCCGCGATTTCCTTGCCACCGGGCTCGAAGAACATGATGCCGGGCGGGCCGAACAGACGGAAGCGCTTGAGCAGCGCACGGTCGTCGGCATTGTTCGCAGTCACATCCGCCTGCACCAGCACCATGCCCGCCATGCGCTGCGCCACCCCCGGATCCGTGAACGTGAAGCGCTCCATCTCGCGGCACGACACGCACCAGTCCGCATAGAAGTCCAGCATGACCGGACGGGTGCTTTGCGCCAGCAGCGTGTCCAGCTCGGCGTTGCTGCGCACGCGGGTGAAATGCACCTCGCCCGCAGCGGCGCCGCCGGCAGCCGGCGCATCACCGCGCGCGGCCAGGTGCGACAGCGGCTGCAGCACATCACGTCCGCCGCTGGCAGCCCCCACGAGCCACGCCGCGGCCGCCAGGGCGAGCAACAGGCCCAGGCCCTTGCCGAACATGCGGCCGGCCCCCGCGCCTGGCGGCAAGGCGTCAAAGGCGCGCAGCATGACGGCCGACACGACGGCCAGGAACGCCCAGCCCGTCATCTGAACCCAGGTTGGCACGACCGGAATCAGCATCCACCACGCGGTCGCCAGCAGCAGCATGCCGAACAATCGCTTCACGCCGTCCATCCACGGTCCGGCCTTGGGCAGCAAGGCGGACGACGAGGCACCGACGATCAACAGCGGCACGCCCATTCCCCATGCCATCGCAAAGAGCGCCGATCCGCCCAGGACCACGTCCCCGGTCTGCGAGATATACAGCAAGGCGCCGGCCAGCGGCGCGGCCACGCACGGACCGACAATCAGCGCCGACAAGGCGCCCATGACCAGCGCGCCGGTGTAGCGTCCACCTGGCACGCGCGAAGAGCGCTCGGACAGCATCGCCTGCACACCCGACGGCATCTGGAACGTGAATACGTCGAACATGGCCAACGCCAGCACGGTCAACAGGATGGCAAAGAGGGTCAGGATCCAAGGCGTCTGCAGCCAGGCCGCGAGCCCCGCGCCGCTCAGGCCGGCAGCCACGCCCAGCGCGGTGTACACCACCGACATGCCCAGCACGTAAGTAGCAGCCAGCGCCAATCCGCGTCCGCGGCTGGGCCGTTCCTGCTGCGCGCCGCCCAGCACGATGGACGACAGGATGGGGATCATGGGCAGTACGCACGGAGTGAAGGCGAGCAACAGGCCCAGCACCAGAAAGACGCCGGCCGTCTTGATCCATCCCAGCCCGCCCAGCGCGTCGGCCAGCCCGGTGTCCCCGGCGTTAACCAGGGCGGACAAGCCGCCGGAAGCCGCTTGCGGCGCCAACGCCCCGCCCAGTCCCGTGCCCGCCACCGCGTATCCGCCCGCCACGGGCGTGAGCTTCACGGTGCTGTCCATCGGCGGATAGCAAAGTCCGGCATCCGCACAGCCCTGGCCCGTCAGCGTCAGCGTGAAGGGCTGTCCGCCGGTCCCCACCGGGACGCGGATCGTCACGTCCTTGTGGAAGACCTCCATGTCCTTTTCAAAGGTTGGGTCATATTTGACTTCGCCCTTGGGGTAAACGGCCTCGCCCAGCGTGGTGGCGTCGGCGGGGTTGATGGCAATCGCGAAGCGCTCGCGGTACATGTAGTAGCCGGGCGCTACCTTGTAATGCAGCTCCAGCGTGTCCGTGGACGCCATGTTGGCGCTGAACACGAAAGCCTTTTCGGGCTCGAGGAATTCGGCGTCCGCGCGCGCGGCAGCCTGCCATCCGAACAGCAGGAAAGCCATCGCCAGCAGCAGCAGGCAGTGCCTGAAAAAGGCGGAGGTCGCGCTCTCGGCGCGCCCACGCGCACCGACCGTACCGGCAAGTTGCAACATCAGTTTCTCTTGTTCTGCGTAATGGCCGTCTGCTCGCGCACCCAGTCCAGGTATGGCGCCGCGCCGGCAATGACCGGCAGCACGATGATCTCGGGCACGTCGTAGGGATGGAGTTCCGACAACGCCTGCACGACGGCGGCATGCCGCGCGTAGGTCGTCTTGATCTGAATGGGGATTTCCTCAGCCCCTTCGACCTCGCCGTTCCACAGGTAGATGGACAACCCGGGCGCGCCGAGGTTCACGCACGCGGCCAGTCCATCCTCGACGAGCACGTGCGCAATGCGCTTGGCCAGCAACAGGTCCGGCGCATTGCTGATGACCAGCACGACGTCGTCATCGCGCAACATGGAACCTCCTTGGGATACCCGCGTGGGATGTAACTCGAGGTATTTTATCGGTATTGCCGTCCCCCTTCCCGGAACCGCCGCGCGCCAGGCCGCCGTGCAGTCCCCTTACACGCCGAGGCAAGCATGTCCGACAACTGCCTGTTCTGCCGCATCGCCCGTCACGAGATTCCCGCGCACGTCGTCCACGAAGACGACCGCCTGTTGGCCTTCCTCGACATCCAGCCCGTGCGCCCGGGGCACACGCTCATCATTCCCAAACAGCACTATCCCTATTACGAAGACATGCCGGCCGACCTGGCCGCCAGCATCGTCAACTTGGGCCAGCGCCTCGGCCGCCAGATGAAACGCCTGTACGGCGTCGAGCGCGTTGGCTTCGCGTTCACGGGCATCCACGTCGCGCACGCGCATGCCCATGTCATTCCGATGCACCACCCGCAGGACGTGACGTCCACGCAGTACATCGCGGAACAGGACCTGACGTTCCGGATGCCGCCTCAGCCGCCCCAGGAGGCGCTGGCCGCCACGGCCGCGGAGCTGCGCGGGCACTTGCGCGGCGGGCGCGATCGCGGGGATGAGGGCAACGCCTGATCGGCGATCGCCCACGCCAAAAAAAACAAGGGCGGGTCCGAAGACCCGCCCTTGTCGCTTATCTAGCTGCCGAAATTACTCGGCGCTGTCCTCAGCGGCTTCATCGACTTCCGGACGGTCAACCAGTTCCATGAAAGCCATGGGAGCGTTGTCGCCTTGACGGAAGCCCATCTTCAGCACGCGGGTGTAGCCGCCGTTACGGGCCGCGTAGCGCGGGCCGATTTCAGCAAACAGCTTCACAACCGCATCGCGATCGCGCAGACGGGCGAAAGCCAGACGCTTGTTCGCGAGCGTGGGCTCCTTGCCCAGCGTGATCAGGGGTTCGATGACGCGGCGCAATTCTTTCGCCTTCGGCAGCGTGGTCTTGATTGCTTCGTGGGTGATCAACGAAACGGCCATGTTGCGGAACATGGCAAGACGGTGACTGCTGGTGCGGTTGAGCTTACGCAAGCCATTACCGTGACGCATGATAAGTTTCCTTTGAATCTAAAGAAGGCGTTTCCGCCATCGGGTTGCCGGCTCTTCTATCAGCCTGCAATCAGGCTGCGGTCCGGTAGAAAACGGGGCATTTTACGACGATTTCGCAAACCGCCCGGCGGTGAGGCCGGGCGCTGCGGGAGACGCCCCTTTTCAGGGGCGGCACCCTACTAAGACTTACGGACGCTCCAGGCCCAGGGGCGGCCAGTTCTCGAGCTTCATGCCGAGGGTCAAGCCACGTGCAGCCAGCACTTCCTTGATCTCGTTGAGCGACTTGCGACCCAGGTTCGGGGTCTTGAGCAGCTCGTTTTCGGTACGCTGGATCAGGTCGCCGATGTAGTAGATGTTTTCGGCCTTCAGGCAGTTGGCCGAACGCA
>Ga0213827_1000112_pt1 | contig 104700 bp, 94 predicted proteins | sample MC6MC0898MG_FD_180669 | JGI IMG/M metagenome (GOLD analysis project Ga0213827, IMG submission 180669) | Enriched soil aggregate microbial communities from Iowa State University, Ames, United States - MC6-MC0898-MG | ecosystem: Environmental > Terrestrial > Soil > Unclassified | place: USA: Iowa...
AATCCTGCCGCCCCGACTGTTTTTAATAGTTTTCTCAAAATTATTCAATGGGTGCGTAGCTCAGCTGGATAGAGCATCTGCCTTCTAAGCAGACGGTCAAAGGTTCGAATCCTTTCGCGCTCACTTTATGACACCATTAGGATAATTTAGGCCAAATGGTGTCATTTTATTTATAAATACCACTCAATCAAAGGATTTAAAGTATTTCATACCTTTTCTTCTTTGTTTTCTAAACACAATTTCTTTCTTAAAAAAACAAATATTTTATCTTTTTTAGACGATTTTTAGGCTAAAGCTCTTTACTATTGATACGAACCTGACAGGATTCGAACCTTTTTAAAAATATTAAATAATTGAAAATCAACAACATACTAAAATTATCTTGTTTCTATGGAACAGAAGGTTCGAAAAGACATGCCCATCAAGTTATCTATACAGGATTTTGAACACTTTAAACTACAGGATTCGAACCTTTTCAAAAATATTAAATAACTAAAAATCAACAACATACTAAAATTAACTTGTTTCTATGAAACAGAAGGTTCGAAAAGACATGCCCATCAAATTATCTATATAGGATTTTGAACACTTTTAACACAGAATAACACCCTAACAATCAATACATAACATCAAAATTGCTTGCATGGCGCAGACAGGTGTTTATTAAAATCTTATTTTTATCCTGGATTAGGAGTTAACAGATAAATCCGTTCACATGAACGGATTTATCTGTTAACTATTACGTTGTTGCTGATAGCCTTGAGATGAAATATGATCTCAAGAATTGCGCGCGATCAGATCTGATTTAATAAGCGTTTTTCACCATTAAATTGTAAGTGTCTGGTGCACCTGGGATTCCACTTCCAGGCACCGACGTTTTCACTAGCGTAACAGGAGTCGTAATATTAACATGGTATTTGCCATTAGAATCTATAGTAACATCTGCTGTTCCACCTGAGGTCGCAGTTGCTGCATAATTAACTGCACCGCTTGTGACTGCAGTTCCCACGGTGCAAAGGAGCGACATATAACGTACATTAGGATTGGCCGACATTACACTACTGCTCGTCAATGTATATTTCCCTGCTCCTAAAGAAGATTGAAAAATAATTGTTAATGAGCTGCCAGAATAGGCACCATGATTACCCCCATCTCCGGATGTCGTAACCGTCATTCCTGCCAAGCCACCGGTATTACTTTGAGAGGAAGCTCCTCTATTATAGGAATAGGTACCCAGTTTCCAACTAGATTCAGATGCAGGCGGTTCGGGAGCTGGATCATCATCTTTGCTCCCGCAAGAAAATAGTACTGTGGAGCTGGCAAGTAAAATGTAAATAAGTGATGTTTTCATTTTATTTTATATTAGTTATTAATGGTTAAAATAGACGCTATTTTGATTGTACATTTTTATGACCTTCTGAATTTCCTGCCCAAGACCGCGATCAGTAAAATATTAATATCGCTTTTATTGTCTTCATAACATTGGATTTGCTACGAAAATACGGGGTTCTCAGTTAGTAAAAATGCTTTACTGATAGATAAGTCGAATAAAGCAGATTAAAACATGTTATTGAAGTCAAATGGATTTTGTCGACAGAATAGCTTCATTTATAGGGCTATTTACGGTATCCGTCTTTTACCGATACCTTTCTTTTATAAAAATGTTATCTTTGATACTAACATGTCGATTGTAGAAAAAGCTATTCGCTATAGTACCATTTATCGGATTTCCAGCCACGTATTATTCTGGCTGGTAGTTTTCATTGTTCCTCAATATCAAACGGATATAAGTATCCGTGATATGCTGATCCAAAACTTATTTTACGTCTCTTTCTACATGATGGCCTCTTATTTTGTAGCTTATTTTATCATCCCCAAGTTTCAAAATGGAGAAAACTATTTGATCGTTATTCTTTATTTTATAATAGGCGGCTATGTACTTAGTGCTCTTTCAAGAATAATGGTTGTCTATGCACTGGAGCCCTTGATACGTAAGCCTCCATATAGCCAAGAGCCGATATTTGAAATTGTTACCGATCTGAGAAAACTCCTCACGGATTATTTTATTCAAAACTTTTCATTGGCATGGATTTTTGGCTTTATCAAGCTATCCAAAGACCAATATCTGACAAGACAACACACATTGCAGTTGGAGAAGGAAAAGGCTGCAGCTGAATTAAATGCTCTTAAAGCACAATTAAATCCACATTTTCTATTTAATACCTTAAATAATATCTATAGTCTTTCGTTGGTCAATTCGCCAATCACTTCTTCGTCAATAGCGGGATTGGCAGAAATCTTAGATCATATACTATATCGCTGCAACAGCAATTTTGTTGCTATGTCTACAGAGATTCATCTGCTGGAGAATTACATTGCATTGGAAAAAATCAGATATGACAAGCGTCTGAACGTATGTTTCAATCATGTCATTGATCAAGATGTGCAGATTGTCCCGCTCATCCTATTATCAATCATAGAGAATGCATTCAAACATGGTGCTGGAGAAGATATCGGCGAGCCGCGCATCGATATTGATCTAACAGTGGAGGCAGGCGCTCTACGTTTTAAAGTGGAGAATACATATGTTGGTCAAGAAGAACATGTATACACGGAAAAAATAGGGATGAGCAATTTACGCAAACAATTAGCATTGGTCTACTCAAAAAATCATGAATTTAGAACATACATTTTAGAAGGTAGATTTGTAACTTTACTCACCATATACAATTTAACTATTGATGATACTCGATTCAAAAGCAAAAGTACGATGTCTTTTAGTTGATGATGAACCATTGGCAATTCAGTTGCTCCAAACTCATCTAAAAAGAATGGATATATTTGAAGTGGCAGCAACTTCGACCAATGCCCTAAAAGCCCTGGAAATTATACGGTATGAGGCAATTGACCTGATCTTTTTGGATATTAAGATGCCACAAATGAATGGAATAGATTTTTTAAAAACGCTGAAGCATCCTCCGGCTGTTATTATTACGACTGCTTTCAGAGAATATGCCATTGAAGGATATGATCTGGATATTGTAGATTATTTATTAAAACCGATTACTTTTGAGCGTTTTTTTAAAGCAATAGACCGTTATCTTAGAACCCGAAAAATCCAGCCACAAGACATAATGCCTACAGCAAAAGACCAATCGATCACCATCAGGTCAGGTGGCAAATTTCATAGGTTGGACATTGCTGATATTCTTTATATTGAAAGTAACAAAGATTATATTACCATCCATTGTAGCCAACGACATGTGACAACGAAATACAGGATCACCATAATTGAACAAGAATTAAGGCCATCCAATTTTCTACGTATTCACCGATCATTCCTCATTAATATAAATAAAATTACAGCTTTTACTGCGAATGATATTGAAATCGGCGAACGGGTGATTCCAATTGGCACCAATTACAAAGAACTTGTCCAGCAAGCGTTAAAATATCACTGTTTAAAATAAAAACCAATATTTTATCTTTTTTAGACGATTTTTAGACTAAAGCTTACTATTGATACGAGCCTGACATTCTAAAATTCATTAAATAATCAATAAAATGTTGTTATCAGAATTAGTATGGATACTTTTTTATTCTTTTCTTTTTAAAATCAGTTGCTGTGCTGTCCTTTCTATACTGTATGCTCTTTCCAGCTGGTGTTGTCCTGAATAATCGCTGTAATCAAATTTCATATTCAACAATCCGTTTTTCAGGTTCCATTTTGAGTTACTTATTTTCAAATTTTCCATGGCTGCCGTACCACAACCAAATTCGCCATAAGTTTCTACTGTTATCGTTTGATTCGTTTGATTAAAAATGATCGTATTGTAGCTAGGAAAAATTTCCTGTTTGAAATTTTCATTTCTTATATTGCTAAAGGTCAAAATGCTATCACTCCAGTCATTTCGAATAGCCCATTCTCCTTCTAATTTTTTCAACCAATTTTGTTCAATATCCAAATTTCCGGGATGATTTTTATTAGTATTTTTATTGGTTTCTTTGTTACAGGAAACTGTAAACATGATAATTAAAAATAATATAGTTAGCTTTTTCATCATTGTTCTATTTTCAAAATTATTCAATAATTAAAAATAAATTTCTCTTTAAAAACTCCTTTTCCATAAATATAAATAGTTCTTCCTCTTTCATTGTTGGATGGATTTCATCGCTGAGCCATTTCAATGAATCTCTGTAAAGGACATATTCTGATAATTTTGGTGGTTGCTCGGGTAGCATGGCCTCGCCTAATATTTTAAGAATATATCCATCGATTTCAACTTGGACACTGCTTCTATCAATTTTTAGTATTTTTATTGCCTCTAACTGAAAATATTTAATATATCTGCTGATTGTTGCAAACATTTTCGGGTTACAGCCAAACACCAAATTCTTTCCATTTCTAAATATAAAAATTAATTTTTCTTCTGTATACTCCCACTCGATATTCTTAATAACTTCCATTCCTTTAAAGAAATTCCTACGACAGGAAATATTAAAATTGATTTTTTCACCAATAAAATCTACAGAACCACAGGTTTTAGAATCTGACTGAACGTGTAACCGAAGGTAGTTCTCGCTGAAAATTTCGGGCAATACAATTTTAAGTTTTGTCTCCATTTCAATAATCCATCGTTACTTGAGTCACTTACCTTCTTCTACTGTATGGTACACGTCAAACGCAGTGTAGATTCGGGTTTCTTTCAATTTTCCATTTTTATAGATTTCTACTTTTTCCCTGTCACCTGATTTTTTGTTAAAATAAATAATTTCTGTTAGTTCCCTTTTTCTATTGAAGAGTTCTGTTTTAAAATTCCTGCCATCTACTTGATAATGTATTGAACGCAGTTTTCCGTTGTTCTTATAATAATAACTTTTTGAATTATAAAAATTACCTTCTATGATTTCTCCTTCGGAAGTGGTATATTGAGCAGTGTATATTCCTTCCTGTATCAGCTGCTTCATATCATTATAAATGAAATAATAAGCATCATTTTTCGGGTGACGCAATTCATATCGCGTTACCCATTTTGCTTTTTGTCCGGGATTACCTTGCATTCCTTCTTCCGATTTGAAAACAAGGCTGTCGTTTTGGGAAACCCAAAGCGTATCTTTATCTTGCGAACCTGTTTTTTTGTGGATTTTATAAATGACTTTATGCTCATTTGGGTTTTGGACATTCTTTTTACAACCATTACACCCAGTAATAGCAATCACAAGAAACATAAGAAGTGGTATTATTTTCATTCTATTCATGTTTTATTTTTAGTTCTTCTCCCAAAGATTTCTTTTTTTCAGGCTGTCAACCTGATGAAGTTTGGAGTTAATTTCAATATAAAGACTGTCCGGTGTTTCCTTTAATACTTTAACCTGATATCCTCGGTCAAATCCCGTTTTTGAATTTGGGTCAAAAAAGACAACAGAGTTTTTTTTCGCTACTATTTTTTCTGCAAAATCATAGTGCTTGACAATCCAATAACTACGTTGATTGATTCTAATGCTATATTCACTATCAGTTATTGCGCTTCCACCCGAGAGACCATCTTTTGTGATGAGAAAAAAAATAAGCACAAAGCCTGTGATGAGAAAAAAAAGCACTGATACAAACAGCTTTTTTCTCGGGAAGAAAATATATAAACTAATAATTCCAACAACTATTAAAGGAATGATCAAAAGTCCAATTTCAAGGCGGATGTCAAAGAAATATTGCAGCAATAAATCGCTAAGTATAGTGAGCAACATTACAATGATAAGGCTAAGCAATAATTTTTGAAATAAGGTTAAAGGCTTATTCATAGAGTTTTTCTTTAGATTAATTATTTCAAATTCATCAGTTCATTGGTTATTTACTGCTGCGATTTCAGCAATGCTACCGATCACATCCTTAAGTTATTTCATTTAAAAACTGTTCTGTTTCTTTATCTGAATATTTATAATTGGAGTTGCTCTGTCCATTACAAAAAATCATATCTCCGTCTCTTTTTAACCTGCTTATGCATAATAAGGGATTACGAGAAATAAAAATATAATTTTTGTATGTATTAAAATTGATTTTTCCATTTTTTTTAGAGTTCAACAAATTCTATAGCATCGTATCATTTTTGATAAATTGAAGTGTCAAATGTATTCAAAATGGAAAAGAATAACTATTAAGAGCCCAACAACAACCTATTGGTTCAAGCTTCAATGTCAGATCAACAGCAACTGATGTTATTAAAAACATTAATCTTATTGGAAATAGGTCTATTGTCACTAGCAGAAATGTTGGAAAACAAGAGTCCTTGCAGCAGCCGGAACTACAGCCCAGGTGAACCGCAGTATATATACTCCGGAAGCATTTCGTCTTACATTGTCACGGGACTATCATGCACCGGCAGAATATCGGGTAAATGGTGTTGTTAGAAATATTGATGCATGGTATAAAGCTTTTAATATAGATCCGAAAGACTCGTTGTATTTATCGCCTGAGAAGAGGGTACGCATTTGGTAATTTAAAGCTAAATTACTATTTGCCCAATTTATTTTGGGAATTATTTTAATCAACATGCAAAGCAAGTCCCATAAATTAATATATATATAATATGAAAGAAATGGGTAAAAATAAAGCCTGTTTCAAACATACATATCTTATTATAGATACTTTCAGAGTGCTTTCATAAACAAGAAACATCAGTAGAAACAATCTCCTAATTTATTTAAATGAAAAACAAGAACGACGAAATGTTATCAATGTACAACACCTCTGAATATACTTCTCAGGCTTTGGAACAGATCATTCCGTTTTTCAATAAACATTTATTATAATTAATGTCAAGAATTCGAGAATAATCATTTAACCTAAAACTCACAAGCTTTATTGTGAGTTTTTTTGTTTACATTGGTTTTATGTGTTTTACTACCTATCTTATTTTAAATCTTTAGACAAATATTATCTTGGGAAATTCTTGTGAAGATTTACAGGAAAGATTAAGAAAGTATTTTTTTGATAAACAGGATGTTATTGAAAAAGTTTATACTTAAAAAAAACAGTATCATATACTGATAAACTAGAAAAACAGACCATAGAACCGGCAGCTATCTATAGGGAAATTCTAATTCTGAGTAAAAATTTGAAACAGACTACTGATGATTTTCAAAACCTTTCATCATTATGTCTGATTTTAGCAAACTTACTTGCCTACAATATTCTATTTTTTGTACTAAAATGGAATAATAAAAAGTATAAAATGTATCAATATAAGAGAAGATATTCCGAATTTCTTCCAGCATTTATTTTTTTCTCCATTCAAAATTCTCCATTAACATTGCTGTTTCAAAACACATCATTCTTTAATTTCAATTTTTAGTGAAATTAAATGCAATTATAATGCACTACTATTGTATTTTAGTAAAAACCAAAAAACTAATACAATATGAACATTGAAAATTTTAGTACCCTCGAACTCCTTCGCCAGCAGTTCAAGTACCCATTCCCTACATTAAAAAATCCCAATGCCGAACAATTACAACAGATTACCGAAAATCAATGGATCGACGGGGAATACCTCTGGTTGTATGAGCAGAACCCCGACCTTCGGAAAAAGTACAAAAAAACCAAAACAGCACATATTGCGGCCCAATGGTTTCCAACAGCACCACCTGAACGGTTCAAACCCATCTGCAGATTAATGCTATGGACTCTGTACAATGATGATCTCTATGAAGAAAGTGACCCGGAAGATATCGGACATGTACATGCCCAGTCTATTGCGATATTGAAAGGTGAAATAACAGCTAAGGATTCAGGAATACCTTTAGGACCCATGCTGGCTTCTTTAAGAGAAGAACTTTTGGAATTTATCCCACAGGAATCAGTTGCCCGTTTTACACAAATGATCAGTAGATATTTTACAGGATTAGAAACGGAATTAAAATACAAGAAAAATAAAGCCTATCCCAGTGTGAATGAATGTATTGCATTGCGTGAAAATTCTATCTGTCTCTATCCCTTTCTACAACTTACGGAGTTAGAAACAGGAATCGTGCTTCCACCAGAGATCCATGCACATCCTGTCATCATTCGCCTGCAAACACTTGCCTGCCATCTGGTTACTTTTTTTAATGAAGTACAATCTGTACTGAAGGATGAAGCAACTGGCAGTATTTACTACAATATCGTAAAAGTGATCCAACACGAACGGCAGATGTCCCTCAAAGAAGCATGTATTGAAGATTTACGTCTTCACAATGTAGATCTGAAAGAGTTTTTAGAACTACAAGCCAATCTTCCTGATTTTGGGATCTGGCAGGATGCGGTGATCAACTGGGTACATTATATGAGCATGGTACTGAGCGGATGGAAAAATATATCTACAAAACTGGACCGTTATACTGCAGCTGAATTTCCCGGAGCAGCAGAACTAAAAGCAAAGCTGAATCAGGTTCAATAATACTTTGTACAAGAATATTTTTAATTTAAAATATCCTGTCATAATAACAATCTATCAAACATCAATTTATCACTTTAATTTTAAAAAAATGAAACCAGAAGATTACAACCCGTCGAATTACCTGCCTCAAGGTTACTATCCTTGGCCAAATAAAATCAATCCGAATGTGGAGCAAATGGGTATTGATTACAGAAACTGGATTGATACTGATTATGTATATTTATCTGAAAATATACGTGAACGATACAAGGGCATGAACCTGCACAAATGTTCGGCAAGAATGTATCCTTATGCAAGTTATGAGCGCGTAACACCTATGCATCGGTATGTTGTTTTCCATACCATATTTGATGATCAACTTGAATATTCAACCGAAGAAGAAGTCAGTAGATATTGTGAACGACTCGTAGCCATATTCAGAGGAGACAGCCTTACTCCGGAAGATCCCGGTTATTTCATCCAAGCCGCCAAAATCAGAGATGAATTTAGTGCTTTTATGCCTGACGAATGGATGGAACGCTTGGCAGAAATGTTTTACACCGTTACAAGATATGGTGCTCAAGAAGAGGCAACTTATAAGGCAACCCAAACAGTACCTTCCCTTGCATTGTTTAAAGTACTCCGAGAATATTCAATTGTAATATTTCCTTATTTCTATCTGGTTGATGCAGAGTTTAATACCTTTTTAACAGAAGAGGTAGAGCGCCATCCTGTGATACAGCGTGTTCGAGCCGTATGGTCCAGAATTATCGCCTGGCAGAATGATATCCAGGGATTGAAAAAAGAACTCAGCAAGGATACCGAAGTTATGAATATCGTTATCGTCTTACAGAGAAACTATAACTTGTCATTAGAAGATGCCATGACTGAAGCCATGAAAATTCATGATGATGATCTTGCAGAACTTGTTGCTTTACAGGAAGACCTTCCCGATTTTGGGAAGTATCAGGAACAGGTAAAACAATTGTTCTTAGGTTGGGGCAGTCTGATACAAGGTCTGAATACTTTTTACCAGATAGATACAAATCGTTATGATCCCGAATGCTTTGCATGGCCAGACAGGGAAACTGAAGATACATCACTTTAGATTATAACTGATTTCATCACAAAAATTATAGATAATGATTTACAATTTTGTGGTAAAATAATCAAACAACAGCTCTAAAACGAAAACAGCATCAATCTTGGTGCTGTTTTTATTTTTTGCTTGTTCTCAGTCATGGAAACTTAAAAAAACTGATGTAGAGAAAATATGTTAAATAAAAACCACTGTATTTTACAGTGGTTTTAAATTTCATCGTTAAAATTATTTCAGTCGATAAGAATCACCATTCCAAAGATAAGTTTTAGATGCATTTTTCTTCTTTTCCCGCTCTTTCTCATCTTTTTCCATCTCTTCCATTTTAAAGATAAAAGCATTGGGAATTCCGCCTTTATCGTTAGGAAAAACAAATTCTTCACTGTGGTAATAAACATCTGCATCGCCAACATTCATCAACTGAGGAAGCGCAATCATTTTTTTATCTTTTACCAAAACATATTGGTCATAGCTCGCAATTCCGCAGGCTTCACCAGAAACCATTGCTTTTAAAGTAAATTCTACATTTTTGAGCTTATGATTGCTCTCAATATTGAAAGTTCCGTAACTCAAGCTTTCGCCTGAACCGATATCGAAAGAAACCTCATCAATCAGCGCATTTCCTTCTACCATTTTGATGGCAGCAATATTTTGCATGATCACAATCTCAGGATATTCCTTGTCTTTTTTACTAATGGTTTTAGTTAAACCAAAGAGAAAATCATATCCATTCTTAGTTCTGTAACCTACACAAAGATTTGCTCCCCAAACATAACCCTCTAAAGTTTGATCAGCTTTCTGATACGAAACTTTATACCAGTTTGAACTTCTTTCGCCTAACTGTAAAATCTTTTCATCTTTTTTAATGATTAAAATCGGCTGATTGGTTTGAAGAGAATCTAGAATTTGAGAATTTACGTTGGGTTCCTGTCTTACTCTCGTAAAGTCGGTGAAGATTTTCTGGGTTTTGTTTTCTTCAAAACTGAAAACACCATTCGCATAAACTTCTTCCTGTGCAGAAAAAATTTGCATAACCAAAACTGAGAAAAGGATCAATAAAGATTTCATTATCTTTTAATTTAATTTTTTTCCAGCAATAAGCTTACCCATTCTTCACGCTGCAATTTCTTTTTCAATTCTAAATTGTTTTCTTTACAAACCTCCAAAATATCATCAACGTCAAAAAAACATAAACCTGAAAGCAATAGTTTACCTCCATCATTCAAAACAGAAACGTATGTTGGGATATCTGAAATCAGAATATTTCGATTGATATTGGCTAAAATAATATCGTAATTTTCTGTTCCTAAATTTTCGGCAGTTCCTAGTTCGATATCCAATTCAACACTATTTCTTGCCGCATTTTCTTTTGAGTTTTCAACTGACCATTCGTCGATGTCAATCGCTTTTGTATCTCCGGCTCCAATTTGTTTTGCATAAATCGCCAGAACGGAAGTTCCGCAACCCATATCCAGGACTTTTTTATCTTTAAAATCAATATCCATCATCTGCTGAATCATCAAATGTGTTGTCGGATGGTGACCTGTTCCGAAAGACATTTTAGGCTGGATGATAATTTCGTGCATGCCTTCTACAGACTCATGAAATTCTGCTCTGATTAAAACTTTATCATCGATATTGATGGGTTCGAAATTCTTTTCCCACTCTTCATTCCAATTGATATTGGGCATTTCTGTGAAAGCGTATTCAATTTTCACTTCTTCGTTTTGAAAAAGCGGCAATGCTTTCAGTTCTTCTTCTTTAAAAAGTTCTTTCTGAATATATCCTAAAATACCATGAATTTCTTCTGTAAAACTGTCGAAACCTATCTCGATAAGTTCTGCCATTAATATTTCGTTCCAAGGCTGAAGTGGAGAAATCTTGAAATCGAATTCTAAATAATTTTGCATGTGAATAATTTGTTGCAAAAATAAGTATTTAAAAGTTTAAAGGTGATGAGATTTACCCATGAAGATTATAATTGAAAGAAAATATATTTTGGCTAAAGCCATATATCCTGTCAAAACAAAAGCGGGCTAAAGCCCGCTCCTATTGATTTTATTATCTTAATGTAGAAGTTGTTATTATTTATAGCTACCCCATCTTTTTGTTTCACAAAAATCCCCCCCTTCAAGGAAGGGAAATTTTAGCATTTCTAATACTAACTTCTAATATCTAGTTTCTAACTTCTAAATTAAGGATTTGTAGAAAAAATAGAACCATTTGCAATCAAAGCACGTCTGTTCATTTTCAAAATATCTCTTACCCATTCTGCAAAATCTTCCGGTTGAAGAACTTTATCCGGATTTCCGTCTGTTAATCCGCCCTCAATTGACATATCTGAAGCGATTGTACTAGGAGTTAAAGTTACAACTCTGATATTTTGTTTTCTCCATTCTGCCATCATTGATTGAGATAAAGAAACTACCGCTGCTTTTGAAGCAGCATATGCGGACATATTTGGTCCGCCTTTCAAACCTGCTGTTGACGCAACATTGATGATATCACCTTCACCTCTTTCTTTAAGGAAAGGATAAACAGCTTTTGCTGCGTAGTATACTCCGAAAAGATTGGTTTTGATCACCTGCTCCCAAACTTCAGATGACATGTCTTCGATGCTTCCAAAATCGCCGATTCCGGCATTGTTGATCAGAATATCTACACCGCCTAATTGCTCTACAATAGATTCTACTCCTGCTTTTACATGAATTTCATTATCTATGCTGAAAACTGCGTACGCTGCTTTTACACCCAATTTCTGGATTTCGTCGACAGTCATTTTAAGATTTTCTTCGTTTCTTCCGGTGATTCCTACATTCACTCCTTCGCTGGCAAGGATTAAAGCGACAGCCTTTCCGAGACCTCTACCACCACCGGTCACGATGGCGTTTTTTCCGTTTAGATTCATTATTTAAATTTTAATGGTGCAAATTTACGAAACCATTTTTTTAAACAAGTGTTTATGATTTTGATTTAATAAAAATACATCATCAGGAAATTCTATATCAAAACAAAACCAGCTTACGAATAAGCTGGTTTCTGAAAGTAATATATAAAAAGTAAAAACTGATTCTAAGGAATAAGAATTGAGTTTTGAACCTCAAATTCTTGTGATGCCGAAAATTCATTTCCGTACATGTCAAGCGCTTTCACCTCAACTTTGTGTTTTCCTAGTGTTAATTTGTTTCCAAATCCTCCAGTCCAGATATGTTTTGACTGCTCCGGATTTGAAGGCCTTCTTCCCGGAAATATTTTATCTGTAGCATCCCATTTAAAAACCGAGTTTGCAAAGTTGGGATCAATGGTTTCGCTGTACTCCATTTCTTCCCATTTTCCGCCGTCAATTCTGTACTGCATTTTGTCTTTTTTGCTTCCCATAAAGAAGTTTGCCAAAATTTTAGCCGAAGTTTTCGATGGATGAGGAATCACTTTCGGAACATACAATTGAATTTGATAATCTTCAGGTTTTCCTGCTGTTTTGTACTTCACTTTGTATTGATTATCATTAAAACTGATGAAAGAATATCCTTTTGCAGTACCATCTCTCATGGTAGAAGTTGGCAAACCGATTTCATCGGAAGTTCCAGACCACCAATCTCCGCAAGTAGTTCCTACATTATATTCGTGAAGGTCTTTTGTACCTTCCCAGCCTTGAGCTTTTCCGTAAAAAATCTGCTGCTGAATGTGAGTATGAGCCGATAACATCAACGCATTTGCAAATGGAGAAAGCGCATCAAACAATTTCTGGCGGTCTGCATTTCTGAAATTATCTTCATTATTATGATCTAAAGGAATATGGAAAGAAACAACAATCAGTTTGTTTTTATCTACCAGTTTTAAATCATTTTCGATAAACTGAATCTGATCTTCTCTGAAGCCTCCCCAATATCCTTTACCATCTCTCGGATCCGGATACAGAATATCATCAAGCACAATAAAATGTACATTACCATAGTTGAAAGAATAGTTTGCCGGACCAAAATTGGCTTCAAAAGTTTCATCTGAAAGCTGATCTTCTTTCGCATCATAATTCATATCGTGATTTCCCATCACATTGTACCAAGGCAGACCAATTTCCTTCATCACATCGGCGTAAGGTTTCTGCAGACTCAAATCATCACCTACCAAATCTCCCAAACTGATTCCGAAAACTGCATTTTTCTTGTTCCCTTTAACTTCATTAACGATGGCTCTTTTAAAATAATCCAATTGCTTTTCTGTGTAAGGCTGAGGATCTCCGAAAACCAAAATATCAAAATTTTTGCTCTCGTTTTGTTTATTCAACCCAAAATTTAATTCTTTCGGAAGCATTCCCGTGGGTGCAGTTCCTTTATATTTAAAATCTGAAGGAGAACCTTTCGGTTTGTACTGATAATAATATTGAGGTAAATTATTTTGATTTAAAGCCACCATATAGCCCGATGGTTTAATGACAAAAATCGTTTGACCTTCTGTAATTGGCAAGCTGTATTTCCCATTTTTATCGGTTAAAACAACTTGAGCTCCGTTAGAAACTGCAACATTTTCAATTCCTTTTTCGCGTTTTTCTTTCTTCTGGTTTTTATTAAGGTCTTCAAAGACATATCCGGAAACTGAAGTTTGGGAAAATGCCATCACTGAAACCATTAATGATGGCAATAAGAATTTTATATTCATTATAATTTTGATTATTGATTAATTGGGAATTATTGATTCCACCACATTTTTGTATTGATATTGTCGCCACCCATATTTTGAGAAGCAGTTACATAATTGTCATAATTCTGAACTTTTGTAACCGTCGGATAAGGCATTCTCTGAGGCATTTTTGCGTTATTCATCAAACCTCCGTTGTTGGGTAATACAGGAAATCCTGTTCTTCTCTGCTCGTACCACTGTTGATGATCTACAAAGAATAATCCCACATATTTCTGAAGCATAATTCTTTCTAAAGTTCCGTTGTATGCTACTTTCGGATTGGCAAAATAGTTTGAAGGCATTGTTGCTCCCCACTGTTCAAGAGTTGCTTTCACACCACTTTCATAGAATGTTTGTGCGCTTCCCGGAATAATTCCTTTAAGAGCCAACTCCGAAAGAATAAATTGAAGTTCTGCATAAGGCATTACCAAAATTTTAAGCGGAGCTTTTGCTAAATTTTGATTCAGGTTTGAAGGCTGATAATCGAATGTAGATCCCAATGCGTATCCAGACGGAACACCTTTATAACCAATATTTGCATTTGCAGGCGGAAGACTTTTAGCCTGAGTAAAAAACATACTTAGTCTTGGATCATTGTTGTCTACCAAAGTCTGAGTGAAAAATCCTCCTGAAGCTCTATATGCTGTAAAATCCTGAGGCCTTGCAATCGGTGGCATCAAAGGAGCAACCCCTGAAATATCTAAAGTGGCTCCATCTGCATTACTTTGAAAGATCGGATAAACTGTAGGATTACTTACAATCTCATTGATTCTTGCATGTACATTTACTTCACCATTCTTATTTAAAATCCTTGTTAATAGTCTTAATGAAAGAGAATTACAGAATTTTTTCCATTTTATAATTCCGGCTGTACTTGCATTTGCCTGAAAGAAAAGATCGCCTTCGCTTAAAGTTTTTGTGGTATCAAAAAGCGTATTTGCTGCTTTCAGATCATCCAAAAGGAATAAGTAGATGTCTTTCTGCTTATCATATTTTGGTCTCATGATATTTTCTTCAAGCCTTAAAGCTTCCGTCATCGGAACATCTCCAAACGCATCGGTAAGATTGGCCATAATCCATGCATTCAGAACTTTAGAAATTGCCAGATAATTATTGTTATTTTCTTTTTTTGCAGCTTCATTCAGTTCTTTTACCTGTTTCAGCCATTTGTAGCTTGTATTCCAATATCCGTTTCCGGTACTTTCCGTTAAATAATAACGGCTTACTGTGTTTCCTTCATTAGGAAAATCCAGAGCAACCTGCATGATATCGAATGTAAAATCATCGGCTCTGTTGTATCCGTAAGATCCCATTTCGTACTGAATCGGAACCAGAAAACTTCCTACAGAAGGCTGTTTTATTTTGCTTGTATCTGTATTGATCTCTTCAAAGCTTCTTTCACAAGAATTCATACTAAAAACTGAAAGAGCAATTGCGGTAGATAAAAATATTTTTTTCATGGGGTTGATCTTAGAATTTTAAATTAACTTGAAAACCGACAGTTCTTGCCGATGGAAGCTGGCCAATTTCAGCACCTGGAGTAATTGTAGAGTCATTAAGTGCAGCAACTTCAGGATCAAACATTGGGAACTTCGTCCACATCCAAAGGTTTTTACCAAAAACTGCCAAAGTAAGCTCAGTAAGTTTTAGCGGTGCTATTACATCTTTTGAAAATGAATAGGCGATTCTTGCGTCTCTCAATTTGATGAAAGAAGTATCAAAAGTATTGGTCTCAACATTGGCTCTTCTGTAGTAATCACCGTAATATGCTGCTAAACCAACAGCTTTTGTATTTGGACTGTAAGTTCCATCAGGATTTAAAACAACTCCCTGTCCTACAATCGTTCCGCTTGGATTATCTCTTCCCATTAAAGTATTCTCAAGTTTACCTTGCTCAGACATTTTGTGATGGGTTTGAGAGTAAGCCATTCCGCCATACTGACCATCAAATGAAAAACTAATCTGCCAGTTTTTAATTTTGAAGTCATTTTGAAGACCGGCTCTCCATTTCGGGAATGCATTTCCTACTTTTTCTACCCGATCAGGTCTTGAAGGAAGTCCTGTTGTTGCATCATAAACGACTTGTCCATCAGCATTTCTTACTAATTTAAAACCATAAAGATCTCCCAAAGAACCACCTACAACTGCGTTGTAATATAAAACTCCAGCTACTGTAGAAATTGTGTAAGAACTTTCTCCAGCGAATTCGTCAGGTAAAGTCAGGATTTTATTTCGGTTTAAAGTCCAGTTTGCAGAAACATTCCAGCTGAAGTTTTGGTTTTTGAAAGGCATTGCATTCATACTCATTTCAACTCCTCTGTTTCTTACTTTTCCGGCATTAATAATTCTGTTTGAATAACCAGATTCTAATAATGTAGGAATGGTAATAATCTGATTATCGGTATCATTCTGGTAAAGTGTTACGTTGTAACTCAATCTGTTTTTCAACACTGAAAAATCCATCCCTGCTTCAATATTCGTATTATCTTCAGGCTTTAACAATGGATTTGGATAGGTTCCCGGCGTTAAAACAGCACCAATAAAATCACTTGGTGTGTAATATTTATCTAACTGATAAGGAAGACCTGCAACCCCAACTTTTGCCCAAGAAGCTCTTAATTTCCAATAATTGAAAGTCGGACTTGATAATTTAAATATATCGGAAAGAATAAAGCTACTGCTCACTGATGGATAAAAGAATGATCTGTATTGTACAGGAAGCGTGCTGCTCCAATCGTTTCTTCCGGTAACATCCAAAAACACCACATTATCATAATTTGCACTCAACAAACCATATACAGAATTAGTTTGCTGATCATTTGGCTTCGGAACTTTTGTAATTAAAGATATTGCGTTATTTAAGCTGTAATCTCCAATTACTTTCAAACCTTCTGCACGGTAATCATTCATTACATATTCGTTGTAACGAATACTTGCTCCTGCGTTTGCTGTAACATTAAATTTGCCATAATCTTTTTTGAATGTAAATAATAAATCATTATTAAACTCATTATTCTTAATATACTGTTCCCTGTAAAAACCTTTCAGGTAATTAGCAGAACTGTAAGGTCTTTTCGTTGTTCTTTCTTCATCAAGCATTTCAATACCTGATCTCAACATCAAGCTGAAGTTTTTATTAAAATCATACGTTCCTGAAATATTCCCTGTAATCATTTTCTTTTCTACACCATTCAACATCTGATAAGCAATTAAATAAGGATTATCAATAAAAGAACTAAATGGGTGAATCTGATCAACCTGCTCTTGTCCAGATTTCCAAATTGGTTTATACCAAGCCAAATCAACATTCGGATTCTGGAAAATCATGAAATAAGAAATCGACTGGTTGTTGTATCCTGTTGCAGGAAGATTATCACTTTTTGTATTGGCGTAATTGAATTTGGTTGAAATTTTAAACTTATCTGTTACTTTATGATCCAATGAGAAAGCCATACTAAAACGATCAAATCCCGTATTTGGCATCATCCATTTATTATCAAGATAAGAAAGTGATGTTCTGAAACTGGTTTTGTCTGTGCTGCTTTCAACAGAAATATTATTAGAAGAAGTTACACCCGTTTCCCAAAAACCTTTTATATTGTCTTCATAAGGTCTCCACAATTGTCTTTCTGCACTTTGCCCTAAAAGATTAGGATCATACTGGAAATAAGACTGCCCGTTGAACTTAGGTCCGAAAGCACTACTCGTTCCACCTGTACTTACACCATCTGCAGATGCTCCGTAAGAATAGAAAAACTCTCCTGCCGTATTTTTAGTTAATGTTCCCTGTCCGTACTGATATTGATAATCCGGCCATTTCAAAACAGAATCGAAGCTTAAAGAAGAATTAAAAGAAACCTTAAGCTTTCCATTTTTACTTTTCCCTGATTTTGTGGTTATCATCAAAGCTCCGTTTGCTGCTCGTGAACCATATAAAGCTGCAGCAGAAGCTCCTTTTAGTACAGTTACAGACTCTATGTCATCAGGATTAATACTATTCAATCCATTTCCTAAATCGATTGGCAAATCTCCTCCGGTTCCTGCGCCATATGCTGCTGTTCCAGTTCCTGTAGTAGAATTGCTTAGAGGAACACCATCAACAACAATCAAAGCATAGTTTCCGTCAAGACTAAAAGATTTTTCACCTCTTAAGGTTATTCTGGAAGAACTTAAAGGCCCAGCTCCCGCAGTCTGAATTTTCAAACCTGCAACACGGCCTTCAAGACCTTGAGCCCAATTGTTATTCTGAATGTTTTCAAAAACTTCTGAGTTTACTTTCTCAGCTACATAACCTAAGGATTTATCTTGCCTTTTGATACCCAAAGCTGTCACTACAACTTCATCAATATTCTTGATCGTATCTTTCTTCACCTGCTGCTGAGCCGCCATATTAACGCTCACCAATCCTAACACAGATAACAGAAGTAATTTTTGAGTCTCTTTACGCATACACTTTTTTGTTTGCGCAAAATTAGAAAGCTATGATTAGCATCGCTTTAATAAGATTTTAACATATTTTAAAGAATTCTTAAACGTCATATTAATTTATGATTAACAATAATTCATAAGTTTTTAACTCACAGCACATTAAAAGCATGAATCATTTTTAATACAAAAAGTGAGTTATTTTAACATAACTTTATTGTCTTTTCCTGAGAAAATAAAACATCACGCTTATACTCAATTTTATGAAATAAAATTAATTTTTATTACAGATTGATTCGGATTGAGGAGTCGCTCCTACGGAGCTTAAAATGTTTGAAGCAATTCTGCTACAACCCTTACTGTAGCACTTAAACAAAAAAATCTGTCCCCGAAGAGACAGATTTATATTGTAGAAAAGATTTTTAGAGCTTTATTTATCTTTCAACTGATCCGGAATATTGGTTGTAATAAATCCTATTCCCTGAGCTTTCAGTTCTTCATACACTTTTATGTCATTTACTGTCCAGGAATTGGTAATTAACCCTAAAGCTTTTGCTTCAGCAATCCATGTCGGGTTTTTTCTGAAAACACTGTAATGATAATCCATCCCATCTAAACCTTCGCTTTTGATTTGTTCTGGTGACAATTCTCCGTTGAGATATTGCACTTTAAAATCAGGAGCTATTTTTTTTATTTGCTTACAGATATTTAAGCTGAACGAAATGTATTCACTTTGAGACTCGAGCTTCATCTCTTTAATCATGGCAATGGTTTTTTCAACCATTTCGTTTTCCAAAGCTTCTGTCTTTGCTGGTTTTATTTCTACAATAAGCTTTAAAGCCTTGTCTTTTTTACCCGTTTTCAGATAATCTTTTAAAGTCGGATATTTTTCACCGTTTGAGAGTTTCAGAGTTGCCAATTCTTTAAAATCTGTTTCAGAAATTTCCATTTTACCGTGATGCTCATCGTGGTTAATGACCAAGACACCATCTTTAGACATTCTTACATCAAACTCAGATCCGTAGATCTTTAGTTTTTGGGCATTTTGCAATGCTGTAATAGAATTTTCCGTTGTTGGAGGCTGCGTCTGAAAATAACCTCTGTGTGCAATGATTTGGGTTTGTGCATTCATAAAAGCTGTCGTTAAAACTGCAAACCCTAAGATAAACTTTTTCATAATATCGATTGATCATTAAAATCTAAAAGTCTTTTTCATACTTTTAGATAAAATTAGTACTTATTTTTTAGAATGAATATTTTGCTCCGATCTGGATTTGATAAGGATTCCCCGATAAAGGCGCTAATCCGCTGGTATTTTTAGCATATTCAAACTGTTTTGTAACCGGATCAAACTTGCTTATTCTGTATAAAGCCATATTTCCGTAAGATTTGTTTACCCCCCATTCTCTGTTAAGTAAATTGGCCAGGTTGAAAATATCAACAGAAAGTTCAAAAGCTCCAATTTTTTCAAACTTAATTTTTTTCGCGACACGTACATCCCAAACTCCGTAGAATCCATTCTTTCCACCGTTTCTTTCTGCAATTTGGTTATTATAATCTGTGATGTAATTTTTTAAAGCTTTTCCAACTTCAGGATCATCAATCAAAGATTGCGTAAGTTGAGGGAAAATGTAGGCTAAATCATTAGTATCAACAAAATCTCCATTAATATTTCCACCAGAAGTCACCGAGAAACGTGTTCCGCCAATTCCTGAATATCTTATTCCTAAAGTAAATCCTGCAATTGTAGGTGAGTTTCCGTATAATACAACTTTATTTCTGAACTGGTTATCAGAATACGTCATTCTCAGATTTCTGGGATCACTTTCTACCAATGTAGATAATGTCGCTGAATTCGCTACGTTTCCGTTGTATGAAGTATTATCTTTGATATCAGACCACGTGTAACTTGCCGTGATTTCTCCGTCTTTCCAGTAACGGTAACTTGTATCGACTACAAATGAAAATTGATTGACTTTACCATCACTTACCAATTCCAAAACTCTTCCGAACTTTTTATTGATTGTTCCTACTTTCCAGTCTAAAGTTCCATTGGCATTAATTGCTGAAGTTGGAACATAAACACCTCTTCCTCCTTCATTATCAAGAGTGAAGAAAGGATTAGCTTCCATATTTCTGTCATAATAGAAATAATTGTTTCTACCTAAAGCCATATAACCAGCAGCTCCCGCTCTGAATTTTTCGTTAAAGAAATGTGTATACGAGATATTCGCTTTGTAAACAATTGGGATTTTCGCATCTTCCCCTGTATAATTAATGGTCGGAAGCTGATATTGAGATAATGTAGGAACGGTATTGTAATCGTTTCTGTAGCTGTTGAAATCCGGAGTAAGACCAATTTGTGAAGGGTTAACATCAACCGTTGCTAAATGATTACCGTCAAACACCAAATTATTGATTACCATATAATTGTTGATGTCTGAAGAGAAAATTCCTGCTCCGAATTTTAAGAAATCTTTATTTCCTTCATTCACATTCCACTCAAACTGAAATCTTGGCTGAATAACAAATGATTTGATCTGATTATCAGTTCGGATTCCCATTTCGTCAAATAATTTCTGATTAAACTGAGCTTTTGGATAACCACCGTAATCAAGCCTTAAACCAGCCATAAAATCTAATCCTTTTGCAACTTTCGTCTGCAATTGCCCATAAATTCCAGCATTCCAGATACTTGATTTTACAGATGGATCTTCTACTAAAGGAACTTCTCTGTAAAATCTGTTAGAAATAAGATTATTAAAATTAAACAGATTATCACCACCGTTCACTGTTGGGTTTTCTCTGAAATGGAATCTTCCGTTGACCTCGCTTCCGTACACAGATCTTGCTTTTGTGTACATGAAATCGACTCCAAAAGTATATTTAATCTTATCGGTATTGTAATACAAGTTATCTACAATCTGAATCACATTATTTTTGAAGCTTTCCTGTGCAAAACGGTGACCTCCAATCTGGATATTTGTTGCCTTGTTTCCGTCAATATTAGTGATTATATTTTCTACAATCGCCCTCGGAACAGCATGTCCCAACTGGTCACTTTGATAACTGTCCTGGAAGGTATATAAATGCTGCACTTTCAATTCGTTGGTTATATTAGGCTTTAAGTTTGATCTTAAAGTTAACAACAAACTGTTATCCATGTTTTTATCGGTTCCGTAAGACTCGAATGCATTAATGGCTGTATTGTCTCCTAATCCGTTTTTATTGAGATCGTAAGTAAAATTGTTTCTTAATGTCAATAAGTTTTTATCATTAATCTGCCAGTCTAAACGTAAAAATGCGGCATCAGAATTTCTTACTTTATCGAAACTTCCAAATTGTGGAGAATTTCCAACGCCGTATTTTGCTCTTGCAATATCAAGGAATTTATTAAGTGTCGCTGTTGTTGTATTTAATCTCAACTCATCTTCACGCGATTTAATATCTGCAATCTGTAACGGTCTCGAATCTAACTGATGATCCCAAGCTGCGAAAAAATGTAATTTATTTTTAATAATCGGTCCACCCAATGAAAATCCGAACTGAGAAGTAGAAAAATCAACATCTCTCTTGTTTCCACGAATATCATACGGACTCGAAAGCCAGTTGGTTCTCAAATATTCCCAAGCACTTCCGGAAAATTTATTCGTACCGGATTTCGTAACGGCACTTACCGTTCCACCTCCACTTCTACCCAAAGTAACATCGTACTGATTGGTTGTAATTTTAAATTCTCTTACTGCTTCAATTGATATAGAAAAAGGCGCACCGCTTCGGCTGGTAGTAGCTCCCGCAGAAGTTGGGTTTTTTGCCGTCATTCCGTCAATAGTAAAGTTGGTAGAGGAACCTAATTGTCCTGATAAATTCCCATTTTTTCCACTTAAAGGAGACAAATCTGTAAGACTCGTGAAATTTCTTCCGTTTACCGGTAAAATCCCTATATTCTTTGCTGAAATTGCAGTTGCCGCTCCTAAATTTCCTATTTTATTTTTAAGATTGCCGTTGATCACTACTTCTTCAATCACTTTTTCGCTTTCATCCAAATCAAGATTCACCGTAACCTGATCTCCGAAATTCACATTGTAGCCTTCCTTTTTTTCATCATTTACGATAACTGTATAAGGTCCTCCCAAAGGTATTTCTTTGAAAATGTATTCCCCTTTAGAATTAGTTTCTGTTACTGTACGAAAACCGGTAGACTCATTCACAATGGTAACTTTTACTTTTTCCTGAACATTTTTGCCGGTAATTTTCCCTACAATAGAAGCCTGTGTTGTTTGTGCATAGGCAATAGTTCCTACACCCAAAAATACAAGTCCCAATAAAATCTTTGCTTTTTTCATATAATAGATTAATTGGGGACAAAGGTATAGTGACTTTGTAAGCCACCTGTTTAAGGGTGTTTTAACATTTTTTTAATTAAATTGAAATATTATGTTAAATAAGTGTAAACGATAACATTATTTGATAGACTATCAATTCGTTAGAATACATTAAAAAGTTTTAATTTTCTCAGAATAATTAATAGTGTTATTTTTTTAAATTATTATTTACATTATTTTTGTTGAAAAGATAGAAAACCCATGTCCGAAAACATTAAGCATAAAATAGAGCAACTCCGTGAAGAACTTCATCAGCATAATGAAAATTATTATCTGATGGATGAACCCAGTATTTCAGATTTTGAGTTTGATTTATTACTAAAAGAGCTACAGGATCTGGAGGCTCAATATCCGGAATTTCATGATGACAATTCACCAACCATTCGTGTGGGAGGCGGTGTTACAAAAAATTTCCCTACGATTCAGCATCAGTTTAGAATGTATTCTTTAGATAATTCTTACGACTTTGATGATTTGGAAGACTGGGAAAAACGTATTATAAAAACCATCGACGAACCTGTAGAATTCGTAGCCGAACTTAAATATGATGGCGCTTCGATTTCTATTTTATATGAAAACGGAAAATTATCGCAGGCCGTAACTCGTGGTGATGGTTTTCAGGGAGATGAAATCACAGCTAATGTGCGTACAATTTCAGATATCCCTTTAAAATTAAATGGAGATTTCCCTGAAAGATTTTTTATGCGTGGTGAAATTTACTTAACAAGAAAGAATTTTGATAAAATAAATAAACTGCGTGAAGAAGAAGGGCTGGATCCGTTTATGAACCCAAGAAATACCGCCAGTGGAAGTTTAAAAATGCAAGATAGCGGTGAAGTAAGAAAACGTAGACTTTCATCGGTTCTTTATCAATTTGTTTCAGATGAAATTCCTGCTGAAACTCATTGGGAATTACTTCATAAAGCTCATGAGTTGGGTTTTACGATTTCGGAACAGGTTAAACTTTGTAAAAATCTGGATGAAATTAAAGAATTCATTAATTTTTGGGACACTGAAAGACATCATCTACCGTTTGAAATCGACGGAATCGTATTGAAAGTCAATTCAATAAAACAGCAAAGACTGCTCGGTTATACTGCAAAATCTCCACGTTGGGCAATGGCATATAAATTTAAAGCAGAAAAAGTGGAAACCGAATTGCAAAGTGTTTCGTATCAGGTAGGAAGAACTGGTGCAATAACCCCTGTCGCCAATCTGAAACCCGTTTTGCTAGCCGGAACTATTGTAAAGAGAGCTTCTCTGCATAATGAAGACATCATCAAAAAACTGGATCTTCACGAAGAAGATTTTGTTTTTGTAGAAAAAGGTGGTGAGATTATACCTAAAATTGTCGGTGTTAATACAGAAAAAAGAACTTCTGAAAGTAAAGAAATCGAATACATCAAAAATTGTCCGGAATGTGGAACTGAGCTTGTAAAAGTAGAAGATCAGGCCATCCATTTTTGTCCGAACGATTTACATTGTCCGCCACAAGTTGTGGGAAGAATGATTCATTATGTTTCGAGAAAGGCTTTGAATATTGATAATCTGGGAAGTGAGACAATTGAACAGCTTTACAAAGAAAAATTGGTTGAAAATCCTGCTGATTTTTATGCTTTAACAAAAGAGCAACTTCTTCCTTTAGAGAGAATGGCCGAAAAATCGGCTCAAAATATCATTACAGGAATTGAAAAATCGAAAGAAATCGCTTTTGAAAAAGTTTTATACGGAATCGGAATTAAACATGTAGGAGAAACCGTTGCTAAGAAATTGGTAAAAAACTTCAATACAATTGACGATTTAAAAAACGCAACCGCTGAAGAACTGTGTCAGGTAGAAGATATTGGGATGAAAATCGCAGTGAGCATTGTAGATTTCTTTAATAATTCTGAAAATATTTTAATGCTCGAAAGGTTAAAATCTTACGGAGTTCAGCTTGAAAAAGGAGAAAACACCAATGAAGTTTTATCAAATGCGTTGGAAGGAAAAACCTTTTTATTCACCGGAAAACTCTCTCTTTTTACCCGGGAATCTGCGGAAGAAATGGTAGAAAAACACAACGGAAAAAACATCTCTGCAGTTTCTAAAAACTTGAATTATCTTGTTGTTGGCGAAAAAGCAGGAAGTAAACTCAAGAAAGCACAAGACATCGGAACTATTACAATTCTTGATGAGCAGCAGTTTTTGGATTTAATTAATAATTAGTATAATCATTTTAAAAAAGTTAATAAATAAAGACTGTCTTTTTGGGCAGTCTTTATTTTGATATTTTATTGTAATTTTATTTCGTTAAACTATAAAAAATGGATTTTCTAAGAGACCACTCCATTCAAAACGAATTGCTTTTGATATTTATTTCGGTATTTCTCGGTCTTTGCATTGGTGCAGAAAGAGAATACAGAAACAAATCTGCCGGACTGAGAACTTTTATATTGGTTTGTTTCGGATCTTGCCTTTTCACCATTCTTTCTATTAAAATCGGGGTAGCAAATCCCGATCGATTGGCGGCAAACATTATTACCGGAATCGGTTTTTTGGGAGCGGGGGTTATTTTTAAAGGAGACAATAAAATCGATGGCATTACTACTGCAACAACGATTTGGGCAACTGCATCTATTGGAATGGCTGTTGGTTCAGGATATGTTTATTTATCGCTATTAGGAACCGTTCTCGTTTTATTAATTCTGAGTTCACTCACCTATTTTCAAACGTATATTGATCACACTCACAAAATTCGTGAGTATAGAATTGCAGTATCAAGCAGAGAAAATCTTGATTATTGTGAAGAATTGTTTAAAATGAATCATTTAAAGTTTGTCGTAGTAAAACAGCAGTTTTCAAAAGGACCATCTAATACAACGTGGATTATTACCGGAAAAAACAGTCACCATGAAAATTTGATTCGGCAGATGATGAACGATGAGAAGATTGATTCTTTTCAGTTTTAAAAAACGCCTCATAAATCATGAAATTTCAATTAAAAAATTAAATTTTATTGAATAATTCACACACTAAAAATATACACAAATTCAAACATCTTTTGTTTGAATTTTTCATTTAAATTCTAATACTGATTTATATTTTTAATTCAATTTATTTCTACAGCGTTTTTCAAATTGTAAAGTGATAAACTGTAAATATTTAACTTCAGGTAAAACTAAGGTTTAACGAAAATTAAGTATTACTTTTACAATACAGAAAACTAATATCCATAAGGATTTCATGGAAAAACTGCTGAATATTTACAATAGTATAGAAGGTCTTTCTCAGGAAGAAGCTTTATATCATGTCAACAAATTTGAGAAAATTGTTTTAGCCAAAAAAACAACCATTTTAAGGGAAGGAACCGTAGAAGATTATCTGTATTTCATCGATAAAGGAATCATCCGGTTTTTTGTCAATAAAGTACATCCTACGGAACCGTCAAAAGAAATTACATTTTCTCTAATTGCAGAAAATATGTTCTGTAGCGCCTATGATTCATTTATTACCAGAAACCCTTGTGCTTATAATGTAGAAACGGTGCAGGAAACCGTAATGTACAGAATTCATTTTGATGATCTTCAGGAACTTTATGAAAGAAGTAAAGTCGGAAATTATTTAGGGCGAATTTCTGCCGAAAATTTGTATGTACGAAAAACCCAGCGTGAGATTTCATTACTCATGCACAGCGCAGAAGAACGTTACAAGAATTTGGCAAAGGCATATCCGCATTTTATCAGAGAAATTCCTTTGAAGCATATCGCATCTTATATAGGAATCACTCCGCAAGCATTAAGCCGCATCAGAAAACAGAATTTATGAACATAGGTTCATTTTTTTGCTCGAAAATAATCATTTATTTTGCAGCACGTAAGAAAACACAAGTGATGAAATTTTCTTTTTCAGAATCAATGAAATTAAAAACATCACAGTGTAGCAGATTTTTTGAAATTTATTTTTTGTAAAGATCTTCAACTGAAAAAAAACATATCCCGAAAAACCCTTCCTAAATTTTAATTTTAGGAAGGGTTTTTCTTTTCTTAAAAAAATTAAAATGTGTATTTTAGACAAAATTTTTAAATAATGATAAAACGTAATATTCTTATTGCTTCTGCGTTCTTCAGTTTTTCTTGGGGAATTGCTCAGCAATACGGCGGAATGTGGATTCCTACGGAACTCAATGAAAAGGAAATGAAAGATCTTGGGATGAAAATTTCGGCTAAAGATATTTTTAACACACAAAAACCAAGTATCAAAGATGCTGTAGTACAGTTCAATGGCGGTTGTACAGCCGAAATCATTTCACCAAAAGGATTATTACTTACCAATCATCACTGTGGTTACGGACAAATTCAGGCACATTCTACAGTGCAGAATGACCTTCTTTCTAACGGATTCTGGGCAAAAAACATGGACACAGAGCTTCCAAATCCGGGAGTAACTGTTGATTTTATTGTTGATATTAAAGATGTTTCTGCTCAGATTTTAGAAGATACCGATAATCTTCAGGAACCGGAACTCGCAAAACAAATCGCAAAAAATATTGAGATTTATAAAAACTCTCAGAAAATAGAGAACTATCAGTCGATTTCTGTAAAATCGATGTATTATGGTAATAAATTTTACGCTTATGTCATCGAAACTTACAAAGACGTACGTTTAGTGGGAGCACCTCCTCAAAGTATCGGAAAATTCGGAAGCGATACAGACAACTGGGTTTGGCCAAGACACACGGGAGATTTCTCGATGTTCAGAATTTATGCCGATAAAAATAACAAGCCTGCAGAATATTCTAAAGACAACATTCCTTACGTTCCGAAACATTACCTTCCTGTTTCAATTAAAGATAAGGCAGAAAATGATTTCACATTTGTATTTGGATTCCCGGGAAGAACTACAGAATATCTTCCTGCGATTGCAGTAGAAAAAATCATGAAAGAGATTGATCCTGCAAGGATTGCCGTACGTGATGTTGCTCTGAAAACTTTAGACGAAAAAATGCGTACTGATGATGCTACAAGAATTAAATATGCTTCTAAATTTGCATCTGTAGCCAACTATTGGAAAAAATGGATTGGTGAAGTAGAAGGTTTGAAAAAATCTAACGCGGTACAGAAAAAAATAATGTATGAAGGTTCTTTAGTGGCTAAAAATCATGAAGTAAAAACGACCCTAGACCAACTGAATAAACTTTATAACGACCAAGCTCCTTATGCTTTAAACAATGCATATTACAGCGAAGTGGTAAGAAATGCAGAAACATTTGCATTGGCAAACATGTATTCAAATTATATCACTTCTGTGGAAGCAGGAAGAATGGATGAAAAAGGAATTGCTGCTTTTAAAAACAAGCTGACCTCTTTCTACAAAGATTACAGCGCCGAACTTGATTCTAAAGTTACTGCTAAACTTTTGGCATTATACGCCAACAAAACTGAAGCACAGTTTTTACCCGCTGGTTTTGATAAATATAAAAATGAAGCACAAAACATTACAAGCTTTGAAGAATTGTCAAAAAATTCTGTAATCACAGGAAGAAGCCAGGTAAATGGAGCAGCTCTTAACGGAGACATTGAAAAAGCATTTTCAAATCAGGATAAATTAATCAAAACTATTAAAAAAGATGCAGTTTATCAATTATTTATGAGTATTAAAGATACTTATATGAAAACTGCCGATCCTCAATTTACAAATTTCCAGACTAAGATTGATGCATTGCAGAAAACTTATATGGCACAACAAATGTCTACAGATAAAGACAGAAAATTCTTCCCTGATGCCAATTCTACGCTTCGTGTAACTTACGGAAAAGTAAAAGGATCTACTCCAAAAGATGCGGTAACTTATGATTATCAAACGCATTTGGCAGGAGTTATGGAGAAATACATTCCGGGAGATTATGAATTTGATGTTCCGCAAAAGCTAATTGATCTTTACAATAAAAAAGATTACGGAAACTACAAAGATAAAAGTGGTGATGTTCCTGTAGGATTTACAGCTACAAATCATACAACAGGTGGAAATTCCGGAAGTCCGGCTTTGGATGCCCACGGAAATCTTGTTGGATTAAACTTTGACAGACAATGGGAAGGAACGATGAGTGACATCAATTATGACCCGCGTTTCAGCAGAAACATTATGGTTGATACTAAATATATACTTTTCATCATCGATAAATTTGCCGATTCAAAATGGCTGATTGATGAGATGAAAATTGTGAAATAAGATAATGACAAAATCCCGAAAGTCAACTTTCGGGATTTTTTTTTGGAAAATTTAAAATTAGAAAAATTAATTATCTATAATAAATAATTTTCATTAACTTTCTGATTACTAAAACACAATCTATTATGGGTACAAAACTATCTTTTATATTGTCTTTGAGTTTAATCTTTTTTCATACCATTTTAAAAGGACAATCCGCAATTTTAGCCGTAAATTCTCAAAGCAAAACCATCCTTCATCTGAGTGCAACAGATGGTTCTGTTATTAATGCAAATTTCATAAATCTTTCCTCTCTTACCACAAACCCAATAATAGGCATTACACAGGTTCAGGATAAAATCTGGATTACAAATCAGGGTGCGTCCGGCGAAATCTACATTTATAATCTTGACGGAACTTATTCTTCAACAATTCCCTCTTCAACAGGATTAAGCAACATTCGGGGATTAAATGTTGTAAATAATGAAGTCTGGGTTACTGTCGGAGGTGGAAACGGATTACCTGCAAATACAATTAAAAGGTTTGATTTTGCGGGAAATCCATTAGGAAACCACCCGACATTACTATTGCCTTTTGATGTAAGAGATAGCGGGGCTGGTTCAGCTTTTATAGGATCTTTTTTCAATGAAGGAATACAGATAATGTCTTACAATGGCGTAATAACCGGAAATTTGGTTGGATCAGGAGTATTAAACGGGATTCAGCAAATCAGTAAAATTCAAAACGGAAATTTATTGGTAGCAGTAACTTCAAACAGTGTAAATTCAGGCAATAATGCGGGTATCTATATTATCTCACCTACAAATGGCGCTATTATCACTAAGTGGAATGCTCTGATAGCTTCAGGGGTAATACAAAGTGACAACGGAAACTATATTTATACTTCCGGCTCAACTATTCGTAGTTTAGATACCGTTACAGGGACTTCTTCTACTATTATATCCGGCGGAAATTATCAATATCTTACAAGAGTAAATGGCTTTTTGGGTGTAAAAGAATCTGAAACATTCAAAGCTTCAATTTACCCTAATCCTACTAAGGGAAAAATTCATATTAAATCCGAAGAAGCTTTTAGTTCCGCTAAAATATATTCTAAAACAGGTCAGATTTTAAAAACGTTTGATCAGTTGAAAGGTAAAAACAACACAGTAGATATCTCTGAAATGGTAACAGGTAATTACATATTAACTCTTCAAGATATAAAAGGTGAGGTGAAGTCTTTTAAAGTTATTAAAGATTAGCTTTAAGTTTAAAAAAAATGTGCGAAATCTTCAATTTCGCACATTTTTCAATACCCAAAAATCTCTTCTCTGCTCAGTTCTACAAAACCTCCCATTTCATTCACAGCATCCATATTCAGGTTTTCTTTTTTTCCGATGATGGCGGTGTTGAAATGAGCAGGCTTAATTTGTGTCTGATAAAAATCTTTCACATCTTTAAACTGTAGATTCTCAATTTGTCTGTAAATATCTTTTCTGAAATCATAATTAATTCCTAGTTTTTTCAGCCTCAAAGTATTAAAGAAAATATTGGTTCTTGTAATTCTTGTAGAAGCAATTTGTTTTAATGCAGCACTTTTTGCATTTTCAAACTGAACAGGAACTTCAGGAAGCTCATTCATTAAATCACTCATTGTATCGACAGCAATCTGCAGTTTGTCAGGCTGAGTTCCAATATATGTTGTAATATAATCTGGGTGATTCAGTTCTGAATTTGGTGAATAAGAAACATAAGCAGAATACGCTAAACTCTTACTCTCACGAATTTCCTGAAAGACAATCGATGATAAACCGCGACCGAAATATTCATTGAAAACATTAATTTTCCCAAAGTTTTCAGGATTTACATTGCTGCTTTTCCCAATTTTACTCATTTCCATCTGAACCATATCGTAATTGGTGAAATATACCTTTCCGGAAGTTTCCTGTTCAGGATATTTTTTAGGTTCAGAAACCGTAAAATCTTCACTCACGATATAATTCGGAATGTAATTTTTAAAGCTTTCAAAATCTTTTCCATAAAAGAAAATCTGGTAAGGAAAACCAAAAAGCTTTTTTATACGGTCTGTAAATTCTTCCACATTTGCATTTTCCAATTGTTCTTTAGAAATAATATCTAAAAATCTTGATGTTTTCCCAAGCTTTGTATAAGTCGTCAAAGCCGTTATAATACGGTTTTTATCCTTTTTTACCGCTTCCCTGTTTTCTAAAACCGTTTCTACAAACTGATTGTAAATTTCCTGATCTGGTTTTACATCATGCATCCAATTCTGCAACAATGAAATACCTTCTTCAAGATTAGATTCTAATCCGCTTAAAGAAATAGTAAGCTGGTCTGAACTCGTTTTAAAATCATTAGCAATACCGATTTTGAAGAATTCTTTCTTTAAATCTTCAGGGGAAAATTTTTCTGTTCCTAAATACTGCAAAACCTGTGTAGAAATTCCTAACTCTCTATCGTGATCACTTCCAAAAGGAAAAATAAAGTATACCTGAGCAATTTCGTTGTATTTATTTTTAACGAAACTTATTTTTTTGCCCTGAATTGCATCGGTTTTAATTTCCTCCTGATAATTAATAAACTCCGGCTGAATATCTTCCGTTTTATCATTTAAAATTTCCTTCAAGAATTTTGATTGTGCTTCACGATTGATTTTAATCGGTGTAATTCCCGGATTCTCAACTCTTAAAAGTTTATCATTAATCCCTTTTTCTTTATTGATAATCACATAATTATCTTTAAAAAATGCATTAGCAAAATCAATAATATCCTGTTTTGTAAAAGAAGCATACTCATCCATTTCGCTCAACTCTTCTTCCCAGGTTCTGCCTTTAATATAAGTGTCATAAAGATTTGTGGCGAGACCTTCTGCAGTTTCAAGACCTTTTAATCTTTGCAGTTTAAAATCATTGATGATGGCAGGAAGCATCCAATCGGGAAAATCTCCTTTTTTCAATAACTCAATTTGCTCCAACATCATCTCTTTTGCTTCAGATAGGGTCTGATTTTCTTTTGGAACAGCAACAACAGAAAAATATCCGTACTGTTTTAAACCTAAAGAATACGCTTGAGCCCAAAGCATTTTTTGAGTCTGATTAATATTCAGATCCAGCAATCCAGCTTCTCCTCTGTTGCTCAAAATATTGGCTGTAATATCAGCAAGCATCGCTTCTCTGGTTCCGTAACTGTCGGTTCTCCACGCTAACTGAATTCTTGGTGTTGTCGGACTTTTTACAATTCTTTCAACAATTTCAGTCAGTGGTTTTTCTATAATTAAATCTTTCTTCGGTAATTCTTTGTATGGAATTTTACCAAAATATTCATCAATCATCACGACAGTTTCTTCAAAGTCTAAATCTCCAACCAAAACGATTGCATAATTGTTAGGAACATAATATTCATCAAAATATTTGTGAATCGCCTTCATTGAAGGGTTCTTCAAATGTTCAGGATTTCCTAACGTTGTTTGTTGTCCGTTTGGATGGGCTGGGAAAAGCGCATCCATCAATTCATAATTTACCAGTCGGGAATCGCTATCCTGTGCCCGGTTGAATTCTTCATAAACAGATTCCAATTCGGTATGGAAAAGTCTCAAAACGATTTCCGAAAAACGTTCTTTCTCTACTTTAAGCCATTTTTCAAGCTCATTATTGGGAATATTGTTTTTATAAACCGTTTCGTCAAACCAGGTATGTGCATTGGTTCCCGTAGCACCTAAAGAAGAAATCGCTTTATCATACTCATTGGCAATGGCATATTGACTTGCTTCCTGAGAAATTTCGTCAATTTTCTGATAAATTTCTTTTTTCAGCTCCGGGTTTTGCTCTGCTTTATGTTCTTCGTATAAATCCGAAATTTTTTCAATCAAAACTTTCTCCTGTTCCCAGTTATGGGTTCCTATTTTGGATGTTCCTTTGAACATCATATGCTCAAGATAATGAGCCAAACCGGTATTATCAGAAGGATCGTTGTTGCTTCCCGTTCTCACCGGAATAAAAGTCTGAATTCTAGGGGCGTCGAAATTTTGGGCAAGAAAAATTTTTAAACCATTTTTAAGGGTATAAATTCTTACTTTGTTTTCGTCGTTGGTAATGGTAATATAATCGTAGTTATTTTTGTCGGTATGATGAGTTTCTGCGTACTTTTTGTCAGTCATATTTTCATTTTAGAAGCTCTAACATTTTAGAACATCTTACAAATTTACGCAATCAAAAAATAAGACCTAACACAATTGATTATATTAAATCTATTGCAACGATTTATTTTTAATTTCACAAAATTGAAATTTTAAAAAGCCTCATTTTATTTTACATTAATTTTCTTATATTTAGTCGTGATTAAACCATAAAACTATAGCTTTAAATTATGAAAAATGTTTGATTCAATTTTTTCCTATTTTATTTCAGCGATGATTTTATCGTTGATTATTTCTGTCATTTATTTCTTTTTTGAAAAGAGAAAAATTATTGAAACTTACACCGAATCAAATTCAAAACAATTAAAAAACATCAGTGGACTTATTATTTCAGATGACGGATTTTTGAGCAAAAAGATTCAGTCTTGTCATTTCGATTTACTTATCAATGACAATACAATTTTTATTTTCCCTAGAAGTTTTTATTTTATTCCGATGCGAAAAATAAATTTAAATTTTTCAAATTCTTCTAAAAAACTTACGCGTTCTACCATATTACTCAGAGAAATGGTTGTGAATAATCACAGTGTTGATTTAATATCTTATCCTAACTATTTAAAATCAAAAGGTCGCATTATCCGTTTGCAAGACCTCACAAATGAACAGGTTTCAGTTTTTGAGGAAATCAAAAAAAATAAAAATTATTAGATTTACATAATCCTAATTGCGAATAAATATGTCTGCGACCTTCTTTCCAACACCACAAGATTTCAGAGACTGGCTCCATAAAAACCATAAAACTGAAAAGGAATTATTGGTAGGTTTCTATAAAGTCGGAACCAAAAAACCATCAATAACATGGTCTGAATCTGTAGATCAGGCCTTATGTTTCGGCTGGATTGATGGTGTGAGAAAATCGATTGATGAAGAAAGTTACAGTATTCGTTTTACGCCAAGGAAACCGACAAGTATTTGGAGCGTGATTAATATCAAAAAAATTGAAGAGCTTACTAAAGCTGGATTGATACAGAAAGCAGGTCTAGATGCTTTTAAACTGAGAAAAGAAGAAAAGTCCGGGATTTATTCTCACGAAAAAGAGCCTGCAAAACTTACAACAGATTACAAAAAACAGTTTAAAGCCAATAAAAAAGCCTGGGATTTTTTTGAAAAACAGGCTCCATCTTATAAAAAGGTGATGATTCACTGGATTATGAGTGCTAAACAGGAGAAAACACAGATTTCAAGGTTAGAAAAAACCATTTCTGAAAGTGAAAACGAAAAAAGAATTTCTTAAAATCACTCATTCAGATCAAACTAAATTTTATTATTTTTGAAATCCAAGTCAAAACAATATGAAAAAAACGGTTGTGTTTTCACTTTTGGTTTATTGTATTTCGTGCAGTCCAGGTCCGGAAAAGAATAAAGATAAAAAGACCGAACGAAAAAAAGAAATTCAGCAAATTTCTGTAGAAAAAGATTCTTTACAACGGGATACTATCGAATTTGTTTCCTATAATGACGATTTTGATTATTCACAGCTCAACGGTAAAAAAGAGAAAGAAGAAATCAGCTATATTAATGACCAAAATAATGACCGCAGTTTTCTGAGAGGAGATGTGATTGCTATTGAATATAAAAACGATTCGATCTACATCGCCGGAGACGGAGAAACGCCTCAAAATGCAGAGTGGATTGTTTCTGCAAAAAAAATCAAAGACGGAAAAGTTTCAAAATTCAGAAAAGAATATAATCTGCCGATTAAGTATCATTACTCAAAAGAAAATGAAATTTCAAGCAGTTATTTAGATCATTTATACAAGCTTGCAGAATATTACATTGCCAACTCAAAGAAAGATTTGATAAAAATTTCTCTTAAAAATAAAGAACAGCTCGGATATTCTGTTGAAAAGCAAAAGAAGGATGAGAAAGAATATTATGTTTTGGGAATTTATGTAGAATTTGAGCATAAAGTAAGCCCTTTTCAATGGCTGTATATTGATCCTGAGACCGATACAATCTATGAATACGACTTGCCAAACGATAAACTGATTGAGTTCCCTTAGTTTTAAATTTAAAAAAATCTGAACACCATGCCACAAAAAAAACAATTATCCGAAAAAGAAGCCATAGAACTTCTTGATATTCTGCAACAGCGTTTTGAGAAAAACAAAAGCCGTCATGAAAATCTGGACTGGTCAAAAATTGAAGAAAAATTAAATTTAAATCCATCAAAATTATGGTCGTTACACCAAATGGAAATTTCCGGCGGAGAACCCGATGCTGTAGATTATGATGAAAAAACTGATGAATATATTTTCTTTGATTGCTCAGCAGAAAGTCCAAAAGGCAGAAGAAGTTTTTGCTACGACCGTGAAGCACTGGATGCACGAAAAGAACATAAGCCACAAAACGATGTAATAACAGCTGCGAAAGAAATGGCTGTAGAAATTCTTTCAGAAGAACAATATCGCTATTTACAAAGTTTAGGAAAATTTGATCTGAAAACTTCGAGCTGGATTAAAACTCCGAAAGACATCAGAGAATTGGGAGGTGCTTTATTTTGTGACCGTCGCTACAACACCGTTTTTGTGTATCACAACGGAGCCGATTCTTATTATGCGGCAAGAGCTTTCAGAGGGGTTTTGAAGGTTTAATATAAGTTTAAAGCACAAATGAAAAATCTTATTAAAATCATTTTCTTATTTGTCATTGTAATAATTAATTCATGTACAAAAAGCAATGAGAAAGACAACTCTCCTTCAACAATAGAAAAAAAAGTTGCAGATTCTATAATTATTCAAAAAACGAATGAAGAAGACCCAAAAAACAAAGATTTAGATTTTACCATCACAGAAGGAATGGTTTCAGATATTGTACCAAAAAAATTTGAAATTCAGTATGAAGCAGAAGGAGATCTTAATAATGATGGTTTACCTGATCAGGTTTTAGTTTTAAGACAAAAATCAGATACACTTACTCAACGTACTGTTTTAGTTCTCTTAAAAAATAAGGACAATAATTATAAACTCGATAAAAGTTCAAACATTTTATTTCCTGATGAATATAATGAAGCTGATTACAAAAAATATGATCCGGAAGACATTATGATTGAAAAAGGAGTCCTAAAAATAAATCTTTATAATCCTGCTCCTTACGGAAACCTTTTCTTCAATTTCAAATACATCAATAACGACTTGGTTTTAACATATATTGAAACTTATAACGTAGGAGCCGGAAGTTGGCAATCACTGTATTATGAGCCGCTAAAAGGAAAATTCACTCAAGAAGTAACCAACACAATGGAAGAGGAAATGCCTGTAAAAACAAAAACTATACAGGTAAAGAAACAAAAGTTCTTATTTGAAAACTCTTCACCGGATGATATTATTTCAAAAGTATATTCTGAGAATGATGTTATAGATAATTAAAAAAGATCTGATCAACTTATAAAACTTTGAATCCAAAAACTATATTCTTACCTTTGAGCTTTGAATAAAATACTATGAATACACAGGTTTTAGATTTTTGGATAGGAAATTTCAGAACGGAAGAAGATTTTTTCCAGTTTGTTGAGGAAGATGAAAATTACTACATCGAAGAAGAATCTGATGATACCTATATTTCAAAATTTGCAGAGTCACAAGACACCATTTGGTTTGATCAGGATTTGATGGAATACGGTTTTGAACAGAGCGTTCAGCATTTTTCTGAATATTCTTTTGCAGAACAGTGGCTTCCGGTTTTATACAACAGAATCAACGAAATGAATCTTAAGTTTGACATCAACTCTTTGGTTTTTGTAAGCCAAGGACAGATTCCGCAACCAAAATCTGTGGAAAACGATGAGCTTTCTTTGGTTTATGTGGGGGGAATAGAGTTTGAGTATTAAAAATGATAAATCTAAAATAAAAAAGACAGTTTCATACAAAATTGAAACTGTCTTTTTTATTTTACTCTAACAAATATTTATTGTTAATTCAAATATGATAATTTGTAAATAATAACATTACTGAAACCTCCTTTTTCATAATATTTAGTTTGTACCACAAAATTATCTTCGTTATTCTCAATAATTTTAAATATCAAAGGTTTGTTTTTTACATTTAATTCATCATGCTTACTATTTGTTTCAAGTAACGTCAGTTTGTAAGTGCAGTTATCTAACCATTCAATTTTATTAATTGCATAAATATTATTATTTCTGGTCTCGATCAATTTATCTGCAGTGAAAGTTAAATAACAATTTTCTTTACCTTGTAACGATTTGTAATAATAAGTTCCTATTTTCACATCATTACAAGCCAACAAGCTTTTTTTCTCGGGTTTTATAATATCTCTTTCTCTGTACTTTAAAAGATTTATACAGTTCTCAAGAACAAAACCTTCGATTGAAACGGCGTAATCTTCAATATTTCCAGTCTTTTCGCCTGAAGCATTTCTCAGATTCTTATAAATTTCAGAGCTATTATCTTCAAATACCCTATTAAAGCATCTGTCAATTTTTTCATCTGGATCATTCACCTTTTCCAGAGAACCGATACAGTTGCAAATCTGTTTTGCCATTTTTTCTTCGAACGATTGAGCAAAAATTGTAATCGTCAAAAACAAACTGAAAAATATTAAAACTTTCTTCATAAAACAATCTAATTTTAATGCGCTTCCAGCCAGTTCTTCCCTACTCCAACCTCAACCAATAGTGGAACCTGTGTTTGAATTGCATTTTCCATTTCTGTTTTAATGATATGCGTAGCAACTTCTACCTCATCAATAGGAGATTCGAAAACCAATTCGTCATGTACCTGAAGAAGCATTTTTGTTTTCAGTTTTTCTTTTTCTAATTCTTTTTGAATTTTAATCATTGCCAATTTCACAACATCAGCGGCACTTCCCTGAATGGGAGCATTCACAGCATTTCTTTCAGCGTGAGCTCTCACCACAAAATTTCCTGAATTGATGTCTTTTAAATGTCGTTTTCTTCCTAAAATTGTTTCTACATAACCTATTTCACGAGCTCTTTTCACTTGTTCAGCCATGTATTCTTTCAATTTTGGGTAGGTTTCGTAATAGGCTTCGATCATTTGCTTAGCTTCCGATCTTGATAATCCGGTTTGTTCTGCCAAAGCAAAAGCCCCCTGCCCGTATAAAATTCCAAAATTGACGGTTTTTGCTTGTCCACGCTGAGTTTTTGAAACTTCTTCCAAAGGAATTTTAAATAATTTTGCCGCCGTAGAAGCGTGAATATCTTCACCATCCTGGAACGCCTTGATCATATTGTCTTCACCTGAAATTTCGGCAATCAGGCGTAATTCTATCTGAGAATAATCGGCAGAAATAATTTTCTTTCCCTCACCTGAAACAAACGCCCCACGAATTTGCTGACCTCTCAACGTACGGATAGGAATATTCTGTAAATTCGGATTTACACTTGCCAAACGACCTGTTGCTGCAGTAGTTTGTGAGAAATTCGTATGTACACGGTTATCGTCTTTATCAATCTGCGACGGCAAAGCATCCACATACGTAGACTTCAGTTTCTGATAGGTTCTGTATTCTAAAATATGCTGAATAATCTCATGTTTTAAAGATAGCTTTTGTAAAACATCTTCCGAAGTTGCATATTGTCCGGTTTTTGTTTTTTTGGCTTTCGGATCGAGCTGCATTTTTTCAAACAAAACCTCTCCCAATTGCTTCGGTGAATTCATATTAAATTCTTCACCCGAAATTTCAAATATTTTGGCTTCTAATTGTCTTAAATCGTTCTCAAGATCGATACTTTCCTGAGCCAGCCATTTTTCGTCTAAAGAAATTCCGGCCAATTCCATTTTTGCCAAAACTTCCATCAATGGCATTTCGATATTGAAGAAAAGATCTTCTAAATTTTCTTTCTTTAATTGTGGCGCAAACAATTCATACAACTGAAAAGTAATATCTGCATCTTCAGCCGCATAATCGGTCTGTGTTCGCAAATCTGCATCTCTGAAGTTGCCCTGATTTTTCCCTTTTTTACCAATAATGGTTTCAATGGAAACAGGTTTATAACTTAAATAAACTTCTGAAAGATAATCCATTCCGTGTCTTCCGTCAGGATTTAAAAGGTAATGTGCAATCATGGTATCAAACATTGCTCCTTTTACCGTCATATTATATTGCTGAAGAACTTTATAATCGTATTTTAAGTTGTGTGCGATTTTAATTAAATCTTCTTTCTCAAAGAATGGTCTGAAAATTTCTAACGTCTGCAAAATCTCACCTTGATCTTCAGAAAACGGAATATAATATGCCAAACCTTTCTTGTAAGAAAAGCTCATACCAACCAATTCGGCTTCCAGCTCATTTAGAGAAGTGGTCTCTGTATCAAAACAAACTGCTTTTTGCTGTAATAAGTTTTGAACTAATATTTTCTGCGCTTTCGGGTTGTCTACAAACTGATACAAATGGTCGTTATCTGTAATCGTAGATTTTGTAGAAGTTGCCTGATCGAGCTCTTCGTAGGTTGCAAAAAGATCAAGCTGGCCAACATTTTTAGCCACTTTTTGCTGTGGTGTTTCTGTCTGAGATTCTTCGCTTTCTTTTTTCTGAACATCACCAGTTACTAAAGCCGTTTGAGCAGGAGCAAAAGCACGATACAAGTTTTCGTATAATCTTGTAAATTCTATTTCATCAAAAACAACTTTTACTTTTTCAAAATCCGGAGTTTCCAAATCGTATTGTTCCTGATGGAATTCTACAGGTGCATCGCAAATAATGGTTGCTAATTTTTTGGATAAAATACCTCGCTCTGCAGAAGCTTCAATCTTTTCTTTAATTTTACCTTTCAGTTGATCTGTATTGGCTAAAAGATTTTCAATGCTTTCAAATTCCTGTAAGAATTTCATGGCTGTTTTTTCACCAACACCATCCAATCCGGGAATATTATCTACCGCATCACCCATCATTGCCAAATAGTCGATCACCTGTTTTGGATCTTTGATTCCATATTTTGCATTGACTTCTTCGACACCTAAAATTTCTATTTCTCCACCTTTTGATGATGGTTTATACATTTTAATTTTATCGGTCACCAATTGGGCAAAATCTTTATCCGGAGTTACCATAAATGTAGTATACCCTTCTTTTTCTGCTTTGCATGCAATCGTTCCGATAACGTCATCAGCTTCATAGCCTTCTACTCCCAAATAAGGAATGTGCATGGCTTCTAAAATTCTATGAATATAAGGAACTGCAATTTTTATCGCTTCTGGAGTTTCGCTTCTGTTGGCTTTGTATTCTGCAAAATCATCTGTTCTTACACTTGCCTGACCAACATCAAAAACAACCGCCAAATGGGTAGGTTTTTCTCTTCTTATCAATTCAATCAAAGAATTCGTAAAACCAAAAATTGCTGATGTATCAATTCCTGTACTTGTAATTCTCGGACTTCTGATCAATGCATAATATCCTCTGAAAATCATCGCATACGCATCGATGAGAAAAAGCCTTTTATCTTGTGTTGCCTCCATATTTTGAATAATGAACAAATATATGAAATCGGGATGAGCGGTCAAAGATAAAGAGCAGAGATGAGAAGAATGGTTACAATTATTTCGTTCGTCAGTTCGATTGAGATTCTGAAAGAATTTTGTGTTGAGAATTATAGTTTTTTTTTCATTAAGAGTAAAAATAAAATTGTTTTGCGTGTGGATATTATTTATTTTTAAAGAAAATATAATTTGGCTTAAGGTATTGTGTGAAGCCGAATGTTAGCAGAAATTATAAAAGAAAAGAGCATGAAAAAAAAATTACAAATTCTATTCACATTTTTGATTATCATCATAAAATCTCAATCACCTATAAATTCTTACATAAAAGAAACAAATTTTTTTCCTGGTTCAGAACCAGGCGGATTATTGCAAGTTGGTGATAATTTAGTATTTGCTGCAAATTCAGGCTATGGTATTGAGCCACATAAATATAATTTGCAAACGAACTCAGCAGAAATGATACAGAATGTAAATAATAATTCTGGTAATAGCATCTTAAAGAAGGAATTCTACAAATTAGGGAATAGCGTATTTTATTTTGCTACAGACAATTCTAATCTACAATTATGGTCTACAGATTTAACTACGAATCTTACTACAAAAGTAAAAGATTTAAATATATATTATTCAAATACGAATAACATTATAGCCAAAGTTCTAAACAATAAATTATATTTTATTTTTCAGCAAAAGCTCTATGTAAGTGATGGAACGACAACTGGAACAATTCAAATTACAAATGTTACAAATGTTGGTAATTATCTATTTGAGAATAATGGATTTGTATTTTTCTTTGGCAACAATAATAATTATGGTCGAGAAATATGGAAAACAGATGGTTCCGTAGCTGGTACTACTGTTGTAAAAGATATTAGTCCGGGAACAAATTCTTCAATAATATATGGTTATGAAAAGATGTATCAGTTCAATAATAAAATTGTATTTATTGCTATGGATAATAATTATAATTTAGGATTATGGAGTACTGATGGTAGTTCTATCAATACTACCAGTTTCTATCCTTTAAGTAACAATTCCGTTTTCTATGATTTTGATTTTCAAAATTATGACAAACTTCTTTTTACTGTAAATGGAGATTTGTGGAAAACTGATGGAACATCTGTTGGTACTAATCTTATTTACAATAATATTCCTACTATTAATAAGCTCTCATACTATAAAAACAAAATTTATATTGATACAAATACTAATTTATTTTATGTAAATCAATCTGACCAAGTCAATCATTTAACTAATTCAAGTGGCACTGTATTTCAAACAATTTCTCCAAGCAATAATAGTAATTATTTAGCTTTAAGAGAATACAATAACAACTCTTCACCAATCTATTTTTTTGATAATAGTAATGTATTACAAACAAATATTAAATTCACAAATGATACTAAATTTATTGAATATCAAAATCGATTAATCTTTTCCGGTTATATTGAATCTTACCAGGATTTTTCTACAACTTACAAGAATACCGAATTATTCTCTTATGATCCTTTGAATAATGTTTCAAAAATTGAAAAAGATTTGATTTATGGTAATTCCGGATCACCTCGAAATTATACTGAAATAAACGGCGAAGTATATTTTCAATCTAGAGATGGTTATTATTATCAAATTTATAAATTAGACAGCAACAACAACGTAGTAAAATTAAGTAGTAATTTGACTGAGGATTTTATAAACGACACAGTCGAGTTTAATTCTTTAATTGTTTCTGGAAATTTTATTTATTTTCATAATAATAAGTTATATAGGACAAATATAATAACACATTCTTCAGAGCAAATTTCTCCACCTCTTAATGAAAAAATATATGGAACCTATGCAGTAAACAATAACAAAATTATAGTGAAAACTTTTAATAATACTGACAACTACATGAGAATTTGGAGTTTGGAAAACAATACATCCACTTTCTCATTGTTAGTTGAGAAATACGTTAATAATATGCCATCTTTATCTAATGTCGATAAAGACTTTGTAAAAACGGATACAGATATTTATTTTAAAATGATTAATAATTCCACTACAGAAATTTGGAAGTCTGATGGTACTTTGAATAATACGATTGAAATAACTGATATTGGTAGTATTTATCCTTTTAAGAGTTTCTTAGGGTCTCTTGGAAATAAAGTATTTTATGCCAATAATCTGAGTACAGGATTACAAAATTCTGAACTTTATTATATTGATGATAGCAATAATCAAAATTTCCTAATAAAGAATAATTATCGATTTATTGATGGGAATTCATTTGTTGCGAATAATAAATTATATTTCTTTACTTCAAGTAGCAATGGCTTCTACACAGAAATACATAGTACAGATGGAACTGCACAAGGTAGCCAATTAGTTACTACAAGTTTATTTAATGGTGAAAGTTCTATAACTAAGTGTGGAAACCAAAATTATTTTATTGGTAAATCCGGAGGTAATCAAACACACGGTATTTTTAGGACTGATGGAACTGCAACTGGAACATCTTTAGTAATTGATGGCTATCACCCTGGAATGATAGGCCAGAATTTTACATCTTTAAACTGTCTTAATAATGAAATCTACGCCATAGATTCTATGCAAAGAATTTTCAAAACCAACGGAAATATTGGAAATTATCAACAAATTAGTTTCACAACAAATAATCAACTTTTACAACAATCATCTAACTACACATGGATTAAAAGTTTATACATACATAATTCTAAAATTTATTTTAGTGTCGATCAATACAATAATTATGGTGAAGAACTTTTTATTACAGATCAGATTAACACTTTGTCTGTTAGTGACGGAAATGTTATCGGACACGATAGAATACTAATCTATCCTAATCCTGTAGCTAATGAATTTAATATTAGACTAAATAATGGAGAAAAAATATTAAAAGTAATGATATATGACACAAATGGTAGAATTATTTCTACACATAACAACACGTTAATAAATGTTCAAAATTTATCTACTGGAATATATTTTCTGAATATTATTACTAATTTGAAAAGTTATAATAGCAAACTTATTAAGAAATAATTATTTGCGTAGTTAGTAGTTTAAATAAAACAGCAAAGTTCAACGGTATTTCTTCAATTGAACTTTTGTGCAAAATTGAATATTTGTGCTTCGATTGTCCCACTACAGCAAAGCTCGAAACATTGTATGACATTTTTGATAATACTTAAAATGGAAAATCAGCTTAGAAATATTACCTCTTGTGACGAATGTAATAGCGATTATTATACAGACATTTCGCAAATGACAAATCTCTGTCCTGAGTGTTCATATATTTTGTACGGCTGTCAAAATTGCAATCACAACTTTGAAAATGGACGATGCTGGAAATGCTTTTGGAATGGCAGTGTGTCGGACTATATACAGAGTCTAAAAGACAAGAACAAAAGCAAAAAAATACTTTCAATTATTGACTTCTTTCAGACTAAATATGGAACGACTAATATTTTAATAATAGACCATTGGGATAGTGATAAAGAAGCAATTGGATTGACTGAAAAAAGTAAACAGTTTTTAGCTTACATTTCAACAATTAGCGACAGAGACAATGATTATTATTTGGCGTTAGAAAATCCGTCGGTGGACAATGAACTGGTATACTCACCAATAGAAAAGTTTTATAATTTAAGTTTGACAGAACTTGAAGATAAATTGATAAAGCATTTAAAACTGACCGATTAAACAGAGCACACAAGACGGGTTGTATGTTATGCTGACTTTTCAAGTATGCCTTAATAATAAATCGGCTTTTGTGCAAAAAATTTCACCCGAACGCAAAGTCCAAAGCGTTGTACGACAGCATTACCTAACAAACAGAAAACTATTTAGAATGAATAACGATTTATCCAAGTTAGATTTTTTTAAAAGAACATGAAACTCCAATTATAAAAACAAACCACTTATTCTTTCAGAATTCCACTAGAATCGACGGATAATCAATTTCATCCTAAGTTGTAAGAAAATACATTTTAGCAAACATGCTTTCGAAAAAAATTATTAAATTTGCCCTGTGAATACAAACAAGACATATTATTACGGAATTTTTAACTCAGATTTGGGATAAGGATTTCTTGTATATATAACTAAAACCTCGTCCTTGGGCGAGGTTTTTTTATTTTTAAAATTTAAACAAATGAAAATAAGTATCATTGGTGTAGGATTAATCGGTGGATCGATCGCCTTAAAATTAAAACAAAAAAAAACAGCAGATTTCATTTATGGAATCGACAACAATATTGAAAATCTTGATGAAGCTTTAGCCTTAAATATCATTAATGAAAAAGCAGATTTAAAAACAGGAATTAAAAATTCAGATTTGGTTATTATTGCCATTCCTGTAGATTCGGCGAGAAAAATTCTTCCTGAAGTTTTAGATTTAATTTCAGATCAGCAAACTGTGATGGATGTGGGCTCTACAAAATCTGGAATCGTAAATTCAGTAAAAAACCATCCGAAAAGATCAAGATTCGTAGCCTTTCACCCAATGTGGGGAACCGAAAACCACGGTCCGAAATCGGCAGTTGCTGAAAGTTTTTCAGGAAAAGCAGGAGTGATCTGTAATCGCGAAGAATCTGCAGAAGACGCTTTAGAATTGGTAGAAAACATCGTGAAAAGTCTTGACATGCATTTAATTTACATGAATGCGGAAGATCATGACATTCATACTGCGTATATTTCGCATATTTCACATATTACTTCTTATGCTTTAGCCAACACGGTTTTAGAGAAAGAAAAAGAAGAAGACACTATTTTCCAATTGGCGAGTTCCGGTTTTTCAAGTACAGTACGTTTGGCAAAATCTCATCCTGAAATGTGGGTTCCGATTTTTAAACAAAACAAAGAAAATGTGCTTGATGTATTGAATGAACATATTTCTCAGCTCAGAAAATTCAAATCTGCTTTAGAAAAAGATAATTTTGAATATTTGGAAGAATTAATCAGTAACGCCAATAAAATCCGCGGAATACTCGATAAATAAAGGCTTTAAATCAATAAAAACTTCCTAATCAGGGAGTTTTTTTAGTTTTAAACCAAAACTAAATTTTAACTTTATTAAAATATTTTTTAACTTTATTAAAAATAATATTACATTTGTAAAAACAAAAGTCAATGAAACTTCCTATAATTTGTCCGAGTTGTGATCATACACTCAATGTAAGTCAGATGAAATGTCCCGATTGTGGAACCAATGTAAATGGCGATTATGAACTTCCCGTTTTTTTAAAGCTCAACAGAGACGAACAGGATTTTATCTTAAACTTTTTTCTTTCCAGCGGAAGCATCAAAGAAATGGCAAAACAGGCAGAGCTTTCTTATCCTACCATGAGAAATAAAATGGATGACCTTATTCAAAAAATTGATCAATTAAAAAAATAACACATCTATGAACTGGAAAACTATTTTTAATCCTTTTGAAAAATTTGATGAAAAAATCCTACTTTTCATAGGTCTTCTATTTTTCGTACTTATTATTCCATTATGTTATTGGACGGACACCTGTTTTATAAGCATCTATAGAATTGCACCCTTCAAGGCAACTCATTTCTATGATTTAATTATTCCAACTTCTATAAGTTTTGCAGTAATGATCATTACATTATTTTTATTAGGCAAAGCTTTTTATCGAAAAACAAGAATAATTGACATTGCAAACACCGTTTTTATTTCTCAAATTCCTCTTATCATTCTTATTCCTTTTGAAAATTTTGATTTCATAAAAAAAGCAATAGAAAGAGTCGTAGATTATCAGAACCATCCCACCGAAATATTTCCTTTTGTAGATTTTGCAGTGATGATTTTATTTACAATAGCCAATATTGGCTGCTTAATTTACAGCATCGTTATTTTATACAACGGATTTAAAACTGCAACAAACATTAAAAAATGGCAACACATTGTATTATTCTGTATTGTAACATTCCTTACTGTAATAGTTTGCCAAATATTTAACAACTAAACATTTACCTTAATGAAAACCAAACTACTATTAGTGCTGATTATATTAGCACAGACTTTTTACGCCCAAGAAATAACAGGTTCCTGGAAAGGCGAACTTGATCTTGGCGGAATGACACTTCCATTAGTTCTTGATGTAAAGAAAGAAAATAACATCTACGTTTCTACAGCGAAAAGCCCGAAACAAGGCGATCAAATTATCACTGTCGACAAAACCGAATTCTTAAACAATGAATTGGTTTTTGAAATGAAAGCTTTGGGAGCGTCTTACAAAGGGCAATTTAAAACAGATCACTTTGAAGGAACTTTTACCCAAAATTCAAGATCTTTCCCTCTTAGTTTTTATAAAAATGACGGAAAAGAAAAACCCAACCCGAAAGATGAAAAAATAAAAGGAATCAGCAAAAATGGAATTAATGCCGCAAAAATTGATGATTTCTTAAATTACATCAGCCAAAACAAACAGGGAATCGGAAGCATCACTATTTTCCAAAACGGAAAAGAAATTTACCAAAAAAGTTTCGGTCAAGATCAGTTATCGAATGTAAAATGGGACAAGAATACAGGATATCAAATTGGGTCTATCAGTAAATTAGTTACTGCCGTTATGCTCATGCAATTGGAAGAAAAAGGAAAGCTAAAATTAGATGAAAAACTTTCAAAATATTATCCCGACGTTCCCAATGCCAATAAAATTACTTTAGAAAATTTAATGAACCATACAAGCGGTTTGGGCGACTATGCAGGACCGTGGCTGTTTGGAAAAACAGTGGGTGACAAAGCTATTTTAGATACTATCAAAAAACACGGTGTAGAATTTCAACCTGGAGAAAAAGAGAGATATTCAAATTCAGGATACTATCTTTTAAGCAGAATCTTAGAGAAAGTTACTAAAAAACCATACAATGTTTTACTGAAAGAAAATATTACGAGTAAAGCGAATATGAAGAATACGTTCTCGGTTTTAGACAATCAAAAAAACATCTTCAAATCGTATGAAAACACAACCGGAAAATGGACAGAAGTAGAAGATTTTGATTTCCGTAACTGCATCGGTTTGGGTGACATTACTTCTACAACCTATGATATGAATTTATTCATCAATGCTTTGTTTGATTATAAATTCGTAAAAAAGGAAACACTAGACAGAATGCTTCCTAAATCAGGAAAACCTTTCGGATTAGGTGTAATGACCCTTCCTTTTTACAATCAAATTTCTTACGGACACGGTGGAGACACAGCAGGAACTCACTCAATTGTTTCTTACAGCCCGACAGAAAAGTATTCTATTTCAACCATTATTAACGGTGAAAAATTAGCGCACAGAGAGATTTTTTTAGGAATTATCAATCTGGTTTACGACCAGAAATATGAATATCCAAAGTTTACAGATCTAAAAAAAATCTCTGAAAAAGAACTGCAAAAACATGAGGGAACTTATTATTCTAAAGATCTTAAAGTAAATTTTAAAATCTTTGTAAAAGACGAAAATCTTTTTGCTCAGTTAGCAGATCAGCCTTCATTTCCGTTAGAATACTCCGAAGAAGATCAATTTAAAAATGATAATATCGGTGTAGAAATCGTTTTTTCTCCAGAAAAGAAACAACTTACCCTTATTCAAAACGGAAATACACTTGTTTTTGATAAGAAATAAATCCATTGCGAAAAGGTTCTGAACATTTCCATGAAATTCTCTAAATCCTTTTACTAAAACGTCCTGATGTTATTTAAATCATCAGGACGTTTTTTTATGTAAAGTTTTTCTATTTTAACATTCCGGGACATTCACCGCAATTGCCAAACCTCCTTCTGATGTTTCTTTAAATCGATCATTCATCGATAAAGCAGTTTCCCACATCGTCTGAATAACCTCATCTAAAGTTACCTTAGCCTTTGTAGGATCACTTTCTAAAGCAATATTTGCTGCAGTAATCGCCTTGATTGCACCCATCGTATTTCTTTCGATACATGGAATCTGCACCAAACCTTTAATCGGATCACACGTTAGGCCTAAATGATGCTCCATCGCAATTTCTGCTGCCATTAAAACCTGACCGACACTTCCGCCCAAAATTTCTGTTAAACCTGCTGCAGCCATCGCCGAAGAAACCCCGATTTCAGCCTGACAACCACCCATTGCTGCAGAAATGGTAGCATTTTTCTTAAACAAAGTTCCGATTTCTCCTGCAACCAAAATAAATCGTGCAATATCATCTTCACTTACCGCTTCTGTAAAAGCCTGAGCATACATCAAAACCGCCGGAATTACCCCACTCGCTCCATTCGTTGGTGCTGTGATAATTCTTCCAAAGCTTGCGTTCTCTTCGTTTACTGCCAAAGCAAAACACGCAATCCATTTATTGATATTGGTGAAATTTTCTTCAGCATCTACAACCTGCTGAAACCACTCGTCTTTATTTTTGTAAATTTTATCTCCTAAAAGTTTTCTGTTAATTCCGGCTGCACGTCTTGTAACATTCAGTCCACCCGGTAAAACTCCTTCTTTATTGACTCCTTTATAAATACATTCTTTGATCTGTTCCCAGATATAAAGTGCTTCTTTTCTTGTTTCTTCCTGCGTTCTCCAGCTTTCTTCATTAATTAAAATTAAATCTGAAATTTTATTGAAACCTAATTTTTCACAGTATTTTACGATATCAGAACCGTGATGGCAAGGATATATGGTACGCACACACTGTTTCTCAATCGAATTCTTCTCCTGACTCATAATAAAACCACCACCTACAGAATAAAAATCCTGAACAAGCTCGGTTCCATCTTCAAAAATGGCTTTAAAGATCATTCCGTTTGGATGATAATCAAGAGTCTGAGACATATTTAAAACCAAATGATGTCCGTAAACAAATGGAATTTCTTTTTCTCCACCCAGATTAATGATTTGAGATTCTTTAATTGTATCTACAATTTTATCAATATTTGTAGTATCGATGGTTTTAAAATCTTCACCATTTAAGCCCAACATTCCAGCAATATCGGTTCCATGGCCGATTCCCGTTTTTGCCAATGAGCCGAAAAATTCAAGAAAAACTTCTTTTACCTCAGCAATTGATCTTTCTCTTTTTATGATTCTTATAAATGCCGAAGCTGCATTCCAAGGTCCCATTGTATGCGAACTTGATGGACCTATTCCTACTTTAATAATCTCAAAAACCGATATTGATTCCATAAATTAATTTCCAATTTCATGAAAAGCAAATATACATTGAAAATACCTTAGAATGGAAACAATAATTGAGCATAATGTAAAGTCAGTACGCCGCTCCGTAGGAGCGGTATCTTTGTAAAGAATAGTTCTGAATGAAAGTAGCGCTCCTACAGAGCGCCACTTGAAGTTTATTTGATTGAATTTATCTAATAATCTATTTTCATTAGCTTTTCAATTTATCATATTTAAAATCAAAAAAATCCGCGTTATCTGCCAAATCTACGAGAGAAAATCTATAGACTCAAGTAATCTACCACTTAAGACTTTCGCTATGCTGCGACATATCAAGTCCTTGTTCTTCAGAGTCTTCTTTCACTCTTAATGTGATAATTCTATCTGTAATTTTATACAAAAGCATCGAACCAAAAAACGCAAAAAGAGAGACCAAAATCAACGCAATCATGTGATGTGCAAAAATTTCGAATCCTCCGTGAAGAAGACTTGCATTTTCGCCATGAGCAAAAATTGCCGTAAGTATCATTCCCATAATCCCTCCTACTCCATGACAGGCAAAAACATCAAGCGTATCATCAATCTTTTTTAAAGCTTTCCAATTGACCATCACATTAGAAACAATTGCAGAAATAAAACCTATAAAAACACTTTCCTGAATCGAAACAAAACCACAACCCGGAGTAATGGCTACCAAACCGACAACCGCACCAATGCACGCTCCTAAAGCAGAAACTTTTCTTCCATTAATTCGATCAAAAAAGATCCAGGCCATCATTGCTGAAGCTGAAGCGATCGTTGTTGTTCCGAAAGCAATTGCCGCCGTCGCATTTGCACTCAATGCAGAACCTGCATTAAAGCCAAACCATCCGAACCACAGCATTCCTGTCCCAAGAATAACATAAGGAATATTTGATGGTTCGTGATGCGGATTTTTTCTTCGTCCTAAAACAATGGCTCCTGCCAAAGCTGCAAAACCTGCACTCATGTGAACAACTGTACCACCTGCAAAATCTTTAACTCCGAAGAATTTATTTAAAAGTCCTTCCGGATGCCAAACCATGTGACAAAGTGGTGTATAAATAAAAAGACTGAACAATACCATGAAAACCAAATACGAAATAAATCGAACCCTCTCTGCAAACGATCCCGTAATTAAAGCCGGAGTGATTACTGCAAATTTCATTTGAAAAAGCGCAAACAAAACAAACGGAATCGTAGAAGCCATTGCTTTATGAGGATAAATACTTACATGATTGAAAAATGGATACGTCAAAGGATTTCCGATAATTCCGTAATGAACGCCATTAATTTCAAAGCCAATAGATTCACCAAAAGAAAGAGAAAAACCAACGACAATCCATACAATAGAAATTACTCCCAAAGCAATAAAGCTTTGTAGCATCGTGGAAATTACGTTTTTCTTACCGACCATTCCTCCATAAAAAAACGATAAACCAGGAGTCATCAGTAAAACCAAACCTGCTGCAGCGAGAATCCAGGCTACATCTGAACCGACAATTTCTTTTTCACTAAGAAAATTTCCGGTATTGGGAATATCAGCATCCGGCCTGAAGAATAGACCTCCGATTGCCACAATGCAAATAACAACAAATGAAACTTTCCATTTTAATCCAACTTTCATAAGAGCTTTTTTAAATGTTTTCAATTACCAAAACAAGTAATTTTACGAATATTAATTCTTAACCCTATCAAAATTAGGAATAAATTTCAAAAAAAACACATATTTAAAATAACAACCCCTATAAAAATTACAAAAATCTAACTCAAACAAATATTTTATTCAACAATAAAGAAACTTCTTTATACTTGGTTGCCGGAAAAAGATGAGTTCCACCCTTAATAATATAATCCGGTTTTGAATTTTTAATAGGAAAAACAATATCTCTATCACCCAAAATCTGAATTACATGTGGATTTTCATCAAACTTCCACTCAGAGATTCTTTCTACAGACCATTTCAGATAATAAGGATCTCGTACCTGAAAATACTCAATCACTTTTGGATTTTTTGAATCTATCATTTGTCTGAGCTTGGCATAAAGCTGGGAAGTACGATCACTAAAGAAACCTACCGGAAGATATTTAGGAATTTTGGTAAGCTCTCCCATTTTAATCAACCTTGATTTTTCTTTATCAGATTTAATACTTCCTAGAATAACGACTTTTTGAGCTGGTTTTATTTTATCGATTTCCTGAACCATGATTCCACCAAAAGAATATCCCAAAAGATAAAAAGGCTCCGAGGTATCGATTTTATCGCCCATTCTTTCAACATAAGAGCTAAAAGATTCATCATTTTCAGGAATCAGCCAATCAATAAAAACAACTTCATGGTTTTTGGGAAACTGTAAACGTTCCAAAACCTTAAAATCTGCACCAAGACCGCTTATTACATAGATTTTCATTATGCTAAAATAAAAAAAGGACGGCTTATTTAAAAGCAGTCCTTTTTAATTTATAATAATTTTAACCTTACAAAGGTCTTTCGTTATCAATTTTTTGTGTAGAAAGCTTAAACTGAATATCCATTTCGTCTTTGATGAAATAGTCTTTCAAAGAATTCTGGTAGAAAATTTTGAAATCTTTTCTGTTTAAAGAGAATTTCGAAGATTCGATCTCTACTGTAAACTGCGTAATATGAGCGTTTGCAGGGAAAGAAATCGTTTTTCTGATATTCTTGATCGTGATGTCACCTACAATGGTAGAATTGTACTCGCTGTTTGCAAGAGGGATGATTTTCTTTAAATGAAACTTAGCTGTAGGGAATTTTTTAACCTCGAAGAAATTGGTTCCTTTCAATTCGTTAGTCAGTTTTACCTGATCGTCACCAGAAACATCTGCAACAACAAGGCTTCTCATATCGATTACAAACTCACCGTCTACCAAAACCGTTTTATCGAAATTAAACTTACCACTTTTCAGTTTTAAACTTCCGTAGTGAGACGAAGCTTTAGTTTTTACCACTTTATGTCCCCACCATTTGATCTCGGATGTTATCACTTTTGAAACCTTATCTCCTTTCTTCTGAGCAAAAACAAATGATATGCTTGCACACATCATAACAAACAATAGTAATCTTTTCATTATTTTTTATTTACAATTCAACAAAAATAAAAAAAAGTGTAGAACTTCTACACTTTTAATAATATTTTTTTGAATAAATTATTTTGCGCTCACCTTAACGGTCATTTCTATCTCATCTTTCACAAAAACATCCTTCATTGAAGATTTGTAAGCAACATCAAATTTTTGTCTGTCGAAAGAAAATTTATTTGAAGTTAAAGTAACCACTCCGTCTTTTACTGTAACGTTTGCAGGGAAAGAAACCGGGTTTGTTTTACCTTTTACTGTAAGATCTCCGGTAACTGTACGGTTATACGTTTTATCGTTACTTTTCTTTACTGAAGTAATTTTGAAAGCAGCAGTAGGGAATTTTTCAACTTCGAAGAAATCTCCGTTTTTAAGGTGACCATTCAATTTACCCTGCATTTCTCCTGAAACGTCAGTTGCGTTGATAGAATTCATATCCAAAACGAAAGAACCTCCTGCGATTTCGTTCCCTTTCATTATGATGTTTCCTGATTTTACAGTAATTGTACCATCGTGAGAACTTGCCTGTGATTTAGCAACTTTATAACCCCACCAGTGAACATCAGAACTTACTACTTTTTTTGCCTGTCCGAATGCTAATCCACTAGCTAAAACTGCCAATAAGAATATTTTTTTCATTGTAAATTTTTAAATGTTTATTAAAGCTGCAAATGTAATTATCTTATTTAACAATCCATCTTGATGTACATCAATAAAAAATATTTTTTACATGAATAAAATCAGGCATAAAAAAACTCCGAATTTCTTCGGAGCTTACATTTATTCTGTAAAATAGGCAGTATAAAGTGCTGCACCATTAATACTTGTACTGTCTGTATTGACCACATGAATAGGAATATTCTTCAACATATCTTCCATCTTGTCACTGATCTTAAATTTCTCGTAGAACTTATCTTTATCGATATATTCTCTAATAATCTGCGGAATGTCTCCTGCAATCAATAAACCACCTGTAGCCTTAAGTTTTAAAGTAAGGTTGTTTGCTTCTCTTGCCAAAAACTCAAGGAAAGTATCTAAAGCAATTTTACAGATCAATACATCCTCTTGTATTGCCGCTTTGTAAATTTCTTCGGTAAAATTCCCGTTTGCCAAACGCTCTGAAAGCCATTCCGGTTCAGGATGTCTTTTTACATCTCTCAAAAATCGGTAGATATTAAATAAACCTGTTTTGGAAAGTACATTTTCCCAGCTTACAATTCCGTAGATATTATTTAAAAACTGATAGAATTCAACCTCAACATTGGTTCTTGGTGAAAACTCTGAATGACCTCCTTCAGTTGCAAAAGGTCTTAAGTATTTTCCGTCAAAGAAATATCCTGCCTCACCCAAACCATTTCCTGGTGCAAGAATAGCAACATTTCCTTTTTCAAGATGACCACTTGTATAGATTGCATTCAAATCTGAATCATCCAAAAGGCCAATTCCATAAGCTGATGCTTCCTGGTCATTTAGCATATCAACTTTTTCGAAACCAAATTTGCTGCGGTATTCTTCAACATCAAAGCTCCAGCCTAATCTTGCAGGATTACTTTTTCCGTTCAAAACAGGTCCGGGAACTGAAATTCCTAAACGTTTTACATTTTCTAACTGCTCTTCCTGAATAAACTGGGTAAGAATTTCAGAAAATGCAGTATATTCTTTTGTAGGATAATTTTTTTGAGTTTTAGTTTCAATTCCACCATTACTAGAGACATAATAAGCGATCGTAGTAACATCTTCACGTAGGTTTACACCAATGATCGAAACATTATCATTACTGCTGTTTTTTACTCCCGGTAAAAAAAGTGGAAATTTTGGATTTAAGTTCATAATCGCTAATTTTATCAAATATAATAATTGTTTTGGTAATCTGTGCTAGGTAAAACAAAACCTTTTCAAAAAATCGAAAAGGCTTGGTTAATAACTAATTATATTGGTTCTAATTATTTCCCTAAAGGAATGTTGTAAGAAAATCCTGCTCCGATGCTTCCCACATTATAGTCTTGGTTTGCGATATCACCGTTACTTCCCGAAAATACTTTCTGATATTGAAGGAAGAAATTCCAGTCTCTGTTGTGATATCCAATCTCTGGTTTTAGGTAAAAACCTCCGTCTGGTCGGTCTACTGTAGAGTTTGAAGCAACTTTATCATCACCTACTAAAAATCCGTAACCAAGGTCAGCTCCGAAATAGAAACCCGTCTGTTTAGGATAAATTCTGAATAGCGCCGCTACCGGAACTACACCTACATCATTGTTATCATATCCGTTGTTGTCTTTCCCAAAATAATGAGTATAACCTGTTGCAATACCCAAACCGAATCCCGGAGTAATCAAATTTTGATAGGCTACGTCTACACCAACTGCTGCAGAAACGTTATCGGAAGGAACCGCAATACCTGCCGTTGCTCCCACTTTAATCATATTATTCATCTGAGCACTTTGCGCACTAACTAAACCTGCCGTCAAAATTCCCGCTCCTAAAATAGCTTGCTTAAACATTTTCATAACTCTGATTTTTTAAATTTTACTGAAATGAGACAAGGAAAAATCATGCCAAAATAATTCAAACATCTTAACAGCAAATCTTAAAAATTTAATAAAACAATGAAAATCAATTGATTAAATTTCATTTTAATTAAATAGATGTTTAACTTTACATGAGAGCAAGCAATAAATGATCATTAATAATTGTTTATACACTTTAACCTCTGCATCTTTTATTCATCAAAAAATAAAATCAGGACTATGGTTGCTTCATTTATCAATAATAAACATCTTCTATGGCGAGCCGGTTTCGGATCAGGAATTAACGAGGTAGATGACCTGAAAAACAAAAATATCAAGACGATTTTGAAGGAAATTTTCAATGAAGAAACCTTCTCACCTATAGTCTATGGAACTACCGACATTGAGCCCATTGAATATAATGATCCTAAAGCCACTGCTCAGCAGAAAAGGGAAATTCAGAAAATCAATCAAAAGCAGAATAATGAGCTTAATTTAAATTTTTTGAAAAAAATGACTACCAGCAATGAACAGCTGAGAGAAAAAATGGCTTTTTTCTGGCATGGACATTTTGCTACGAGAATCAATAATCCGAAATTCAACCAACAGCTCTTGAATGTCATTCGGGAGAAGTCCTTAGGTAATTTTAAAGATTTATTATTTGAAGTCAGCCGTTCTCCGGCGATGCTCAGTTTTTTGAATAATCAACAGAATAAAAAAGATCATCCCAACGAAAATTTCGCCCGCGAGGTCATGGAACTTTTCACAATGGGAAGAGGAAATTATACTGAAACAGATATTCGTGAGGCCGCAAGAGCTTTTACAGGATGGGGTTATGATAAAGAAGGTAATTTTAATGAAAGAAAGAAGCTTCACGATACGGGCACAAAAACCTTTCTTGGAAAAACAGGTAATTTCACGGGAGATGATGTTTTAAATATTATTTTGGAACAAAAAGCAACTGCAGAATTCATCACAACAAAGATTTACACCTTTTTCGTTAATGAAAAACCTGATTTAAAAATCATTAAAAACCTCAGCGAAAACTTTTATGAATCAGGATATGACATCAAAAAACTAATGACCAAGATCTTTTCAAGTTCATGGTTTTACGATAAAAAAAATATCGGAAACAGAATAAAATCTCCCACAGAACTTCTTGCAGGAATGATGAGAATGCTGCCAATGGAAATTCAAAATCCTGAAAACATCATTGTTTATCAAAAGCTTTTGGGACAAATGCTACTTTATCCACCCAACGTAGCAGGCTGGCCAAATGGAAAATCCTGGATTGACAGTTCCACTTTGATGCTGCGACTTCAGATTCCGCAAATATGGTCGGGATTGAGGCCTATGGAATATTCTGCGAAAGAAGATGATGATATGGATATGGGCATGAAATCAAGAGAAGCTCTAAATAAAAGTTTTAAAAACCCAAATATAATAATCGATTGGAGCAAGGTTGACAAAGCTTTAAATCAGAAAAAAGCAGAAGATTATCTGATCGTCAACTCAGAATTTCTGGATATGAACACTGTTAAACAATTTTCAGATCAAAGTATCAAAATGAATGTCATCAACCTTATGTCAACACCAGAATATCAGTTGATGTGAGAAGTTAGAGAAATTAGTTTTATTAAATCTAAGCAAAGAAATTATGATCATCAAAAGAAGAGAATTTTTAAAGATCAGTTCATTGGCAACAGCTTCATTGTTTGTTCCGAATTTTCTGCAGTCGATGACTTTAGATAACGCCTTAAATCCAAATCAGAAAATACTGATCGTCCTGCAGTTCACAGGTGGAAATGATGGTTTAAACACCATCATCCCAACAAAAAATGACATTTATTTTAAAGAAAGAAATAACATCGCCATCAATGATTCTTTAGCTTTAAATGACGAAACCGGAATCAATCCGGCTTTATCTTATTTTAAAGAATTATTTGACGAAGGCGAACTTTCACTGATGAATAATGTGGGTTATCCGAACCCAGATAAATCTCACTTCAGAAGTATGGATATTTGGCATTCTGCAAGTAAAAGTGATGAGTTTCTGGAAACAGGATGGCTCGGAAGATTCTTAGATGAAGAATGTTATAAATGCGAACATCCAACACAAGCTTTGGAAGTTGATGATATGCTGAGTTTAGCTTTGAAAGGCGAAAACAACAAAGCTTTTGCCTTTAAAGATCCAAAAAAACTCTATCAGACAAGCCAGGAGAAATATTTCAAAACGCTGTATGAAAGTGATCATCATCACGATGATGAAACGGTTTCTTATTTATATAAAACACTCGGTTCAACCATCAATAACGCCGATTATATTTTCGAGAAAAGTAAGGCAAAAAAATCAATTCAGGAATACCCGAATTCTAAATTAGGAAAAGATTTCAAAACCGTTGCTTCATTGATTAAATCAGACATCAATACGCAGGTTTATTATCTTTCCATTGGAAGTTTTGATACCCATGTCAACCAAAATGAAAGACAGCAAAAACTTTTTGGAGAAATCAACGATGCGGTAAAATCTTTTGTCGCCGACATGAAAGCAAACGGATTATTTAATGATATTTTACTAATGACTTTTTCAGAATTCGGAAGACGTGTCGCACAAAATGCCAGCAAAGGAACCGACCACGGAACGGCAAATCAAATGTTTTTTATCAGTGGCAGATTAAAAAAGAAAGGAATTCTAAATGCCCTACCCGATTTGCAAAACCTGAAAGAAGGAGATTTAATTTACACCGAAGATTTCAGAAAAGTCTACGCAACCGTGCTTAAAAATTGGCTCAATGCCGATTCATCAAAAGTTCTTGGCTGGAAAAATGGTGTTTACGATTTTATATAATAGGTTAAAAATTCACTCATCTTATAACATCCTTAAATCATAACCATATTTCCTTAGTTTAAAAAAGAATTCTTGATTCAAACATGTACTCATGATACTTTTACATCATAAAATCAAACAATTATGACAGCAAAACGTATCAACAGAGAGCTTATATTTTTAAGATCTTTTGCCTTTTCCATGGCTATTGCAATTTTCTTTTTAGTCAATTCAGCTTTCAAAAGTAATGGAAATCAAAAATTTTCAGAAATCGATGTCGAAAGAATTAATATCGTTGAAAAAGATGGTACTATTAAAATGGTAATTACCAATGTAGATCGTTTTCCAAACGGAAAAACCAAAATAAATAACGTTTACACCAACGAAAAGCGTAAAAAACGTTCAGGAATGTTGTTCTTCAATGAAGAAGGCTTGGAATGTGGCGGTTTTATCTATGACGGTAAAAAAAATGCAGATGGTCATTCTTCAGGACTTTCATTCACACATGATCAATACGATGGCGACCAAATCATGCAGTTGCTATCGGAAGATTATCAACATGGGAATGAAAGGTTTGTGGGAAGCAGCCTTACATTCAACGATCGTTCTAAAAATGAATCTCAGAGAACTAAAAATTTTGAACAGGGAACTCCAAGAATTATGCTCGGGAAATCTCGTGGACAAAGAGATGGTTTGTTTCTTTTTGATGCAAAAGGATTACCTAAAGCGATGTTTTATGTAGACAAAGAAAACAAAGCAAAGCTCGATTTTTATGATGATAGAGGAAATATTACCGCTTCATTTCCCGAAAATGCGGCAAAGTAAATTTTAAACACCTATTCAATTCTAAACTTTATAAATAGTTCTGTATTTTTATAGAACTATTTTGTTGTAACAAAATCATGAAGAAAATTTTAAACGAAATACAGCAGAACAAATATTTTTTACTCTTTATTTTTCTTTTTTCTTATGTGCAAACCATAGAAATCCGTTTTCAGACAGAAAGAGAGATCAACTGGTATACTTTCACACCGGAAGCTCCTGTGTTGTATTTTGTAAACGCAGGTATTCTCTTTCTGATTATGCGTTTTCTGATGATCTATTGGCAAAAATCGGACAATTTCAATTTTAAAGAAATCTTTAAAATCTTTGGAACTTCCCTTCTTTTATATTTGGTGATACTTAATATTTTAAAACTTATCATCGCTTTTATTTTTGATACTTTTGAAAGGAATTTTAATTCGCAAACATTTCTCAACAATGTAATTTCAGATTTCTTGAATGCTTTTATTTACGGAAGTTTTTTTCTTGCTTTTTATTATTACCGGAAAAATCAGAAAAACCAGCAACAGATTGCAAATTTTAATGAAATGCTTTCCGAGACCAAAATCAATCAGCTTAAAAGCCAGCTCAACCCACATTTTTTATTTAACAATCTGAATATTCTCGACCAGCTTATTGAAGAAGACAAAGACAAAGCATCAGATTTCCTCAACGAATTTGCAGATATTTACCGCTATGTTTTACAGGTTTCGGATAGAAAATTGGTAGAAATTGATGAAGAATTAGCTTTCATTAAAAAATATTTCAAACTCATTCAGCATAAATACGGAAAATCTTATCAGCTGGAAATACAAAGTCATCAATCTAAAGGTTTTATAGTTCCGTTAAGTGTTCAATTATTATTAGAAAATGCCATTCAGCATAATTTAGGAACAGAAACAAAACCTATTTTTATCACCATCAACATAGATGAAAATCTTACAGTTTCAAATAATATTATTCAAAAGAGAACTGCTAAATCTCCATCAGGAAAAGCTTTGAAAAACCTCAACGAACAGTATTTTTTACTAACTGAAAGTCAGATGAAAATTAAAAATATCGATAATCAATTTTCCATAACCTTACCTATAATTCCAGAAGCATGATAAAAATAGTCATTATTGAGGATGAAATTCCGGCAAGAAAAAAACTCATCAGATTTATTAATGAGTTAAAAGAAAATACTGAAATCATAGCAGAAATTGATAACGTGGAAGAAGCTGTAGAATTTTTCAAAACAGAAAAATCTATCGATCTTATTATTTCAGATATCGAATTGTTAGACGGAAATGCATTTGAAATTTATGATCAAGTGAAAATTTCCTGCCCTATTATTTTCACAACCGCATATGACCAATTTTGGATGAATGCTTTTGAAACAAATGGAATTGAATATCTTCTAAAACCTTTTACATTAGAGCGTTTTCAGAAAGCCTGGAATAAATTTTCAGTACTCAATAAATCTCATACATCCCACGAAATTTTATTAAAAATCAGCCAGATTCAAAAAGAAATTCAGACTAAAAGTTTCAAAAAGCGGTTCAGCGTGATCAGTAATAAAGGAATTTATTTTTTAGAAACTGAAAATATCACATTTTTTAAAGCAGAAGAAGGAGTTATTTTTGCATTTGATGATTCCGGTAAAAAACATTTGCTCAATCAGACCGTGCTTAAAGAAATAGAATCTCAGCTCAATCCTAACGAATTTTTTAAAATTAACCGTAGCGAGCTGGTCAATAAAAAGAGTATTATAAAACTTGAACGCTATTCGAAAAATGCTTTAGCATTAGAAATTAAAGGTTGGGGAAATCTACTTATCACAAGTCAAAGTCAGACAGCAGATTTCAGAGAATGGATTGAAAAATAAAAACCTCCCCAATTAGGAAGGTTTATGATTTTAATGAGGCGAAGGAATTGATTTCACATCCTTCTGTTCTTTGTTTTTATCGAGCTTCTCTGTAACTTTTTTAATGATAAATTCTATAACAATCGGTACAACGAGCGCCACTACAGCTTTTAATATTCTGGATTTCATAATAATTTTATTTTCGGAATTAAATTACAACTTTCAAGCCAATTTTTATTACACAAAATTACAATTCTTCTGTCGTTATATTTTGAGCCTGATAATTTGAATGAGCAATTCTAATACTTTTAGCAATTCTCTGTTTCAGTTTTCTTGGACCTAAAACCGTTAAAAACTCTCCCATTCCCAGAATCATTCGTTCCAGTTCAAAATTGAGCTGAACACAAATCTTAAAAGTCGTTCCGTTTTCATCTTCTTTAATAATTTCCTGAGAATGATGAAATGGTTTAGTCTTTACGTAAGGCGCATGTTGTGAATTAACTATAAACACAACATTTTGAGGTCGCTGTGTTTCTGAAACTGTTACTCCAATCACTTCTCCAAAATATCGATCAGCATCAAAATCTTTATCGATATATTCCGTATCACTGTCTATTTCGATAGATATCATTCGGTCTAAAGCCAAATTGTAAATCGCTTTTTTGTGCCAACAAATCAAAAACCAACGGTTGTTATATTCTTTCAGTAATTGAGGATGAACCGTTAAAATATTTTCTTCTCTTGCCTTAAAACTTTTATAACAAATCTTTAAAACCTTTTTATTTAAAATACTTTCGTACAACACATCAATATGCTCCAAACCTTTCAACTGTTCATTTTTATCTAAATGAATAATCGATTTTTGGCTGGTTGAATGTATAGAATCTTCCAACTTCTGAATGACACCATTCATTTCCTTGAACATCGAAAAATCTTTGAATTGTTTTAAAATCTGAACGGCATTATTCATTGCTTTCAGATCACTTTCATTCACAGAAATGTTATGAATACTGTAATCCGGATCGCTGTATCGGTAATATTTTCTTTCGTAAACTTCAATCGGTGCTTCATACCCGAACTTTTCGCTGCGCATATTCTGCAGATCGAGCTGTACCGTTCGTTTGCTGACGAAAGATTCTTTCCCTTCAAATTCAAACAACGCTTCGGAACATTCGTCGATCAAATCTTCCAGAGTATATTGTCGATATTTGTTTTTGAGACATTTATCTAAAGTTTTGTAGCGAATTAAAGCATTCTTGTTAGATGACATAGTTAAAGATTAAGATTAAAGTTAAGATCGAAGCGAGAAAAATTCCCCTCCTCTGGAGGGGTGGATAAATTTTCCTTGAAAATTTAGACGGGGTGGTTTTAAAAGAGTCATTACGCCATCTTACCACAACCATTACTTCCACTCTTCTCCTGTAATAGTTTTAAAAAAATTGTCTGTTGAATAAATTTTGTCTTCATATACAAAGCTTTTCAAAAATGGATTGACTTCCACTACATAATGTTGTGAGCCATTGGGATAAATTCTAAACTTTATTTTCAAAACTTCTTCATTAACCTCCTCAATGTCATCAAGATTGAAAATTGAAATTACTGGAATAATTTCCTCACCTGTCAATGCATTTTCCAGTCCAAAACCATTAATCCATAATGCCATTCTGAATTCATTTAATTCTGTAATGAGTTTAAATTTCCCTTTACAAAACATTTTTTCTTGCCTGTATTCCATCATTATAGTTTTAGTTTTCTCTTTGAAAATTAAGCAAACCTCAATTTATTTTCTTTTCAAAGCTTTTCCTTCAAAAGAAATCCCATCCCAACCGAACTCTATAAAGTTTCTGATATTCTGGTGATCTGTCCCTTCAGGATTTTTCAAAACGTCTTCTCTGTAAAACTCTCCGAAAAGATGTAAAATCTCTTCTTTTGACAAATTATTCAGCTTCGCAAAACTGAAAACTTTGCATGAACCGTTATTCTGATTGGCTTCATTTACTATGTTTCCGTTAGTAAATTTTGTCGGGATAAAATCATAATGCTCGTCAATAAAAGCAATAACATCTTTAAACTTGATTTCTTCCGGCGAGTTTTCTAATTGTTCAAATAACATTCTAAATATTTTTTCAAAAATAATTAAAATAAATTTATCTACGCAAAAACATTGCATACTTTAGCAATTACTTTGCATTATCAAAATGAGAGAACACATGGAATTTAACGGAAATAATTTAATAGAATTAGGATATAGATCAGCAAAATGGTTCAAAGAAGCCATTGTGCATATCAACGAAAATAATTTGGATGAAACTCAAATCAAAGAATATCTGGAACAATTCAAACAACCGGAATTGATTCCGCTTCATGAAACACCAAAAGATTTTATCATCAATATCAAAGCTGAACACGAAAGTGAAAATGATAATGTGGAAAAAGTAATCAACACGATGAAAGTTTTGATGAAAACTCCGACTTTGGTTGCAGGTGCGATCATGCCCGATGCCTGTCCGACAGGTCCAGAAGGTCAAATTCCCGTTGGTGGAGTTGTTGTGGCGAAAAATGCCATTCATCCTGGATTTCATAGCGCAGATATCTGTTGTTCGGTCATGTTGACGGATTTTGGAAAAACTGATCCTAAAGAAGTTTTGGATGCTGCTCATTCAATTACGCACTTTGGATATGGAGGAAGACCGAGAGGTGAGCAAATGGAAATGTCTCAGGAATTGATGGATGCTTTCAGAGAAAATGACTTCCTGAATGATGAGAAATTAATCAGCATTGCCCGTTCTCATATGGGAACGCAAGGTGATGGAAACCATTTCTTGTTCGTTGGAATTTCAAAAAATACAGGAAATACCATGTTGGTGACTCACCACGGATCAAGAGCTCCGGGAGCCGCTTTGTATGATAAAGGGATGAAAGTCGCAAATAGATTCAGATTGGAAATTTCTCCTGAAACATTGAGAGAAAATGCCTGGATTCCGTATGAAACCGAAGAAGGAAAATCATATTGGGAAGCACTACAATTGATAAGAACTTGGACGAAAGAAAATCATACTTCAATTCACGATGCCGTTTTAAATAAAATGGAAATCGAAAAAGAAAACAGATATTGGAATGAGCATAATTTTGTTTTCAAGGATGGAGATTTGTTCTACCATGCGAAAGGAGCAACGCCGCTTGACGATAAATTCATGCCGGATATCACGGGACCTAGATTGATTCCGTTGAACATGTCAGAACCCGTTTTGATCGTTCAGGGAAAAACAAACGAGAGAAACCTAGGTTTTGCCCCACACGGAGCCGGAAGAAATTTCAGCAGAACACAACATAAAAAATCTTTGGCTCATAAAACCATTGAAGAAGTTTTTGAAGAAGAAACCAAAGGATTAGATATCCGTTTCTTTTCGAATGAAATTGATATTTCTGAACTTCCGACCGCTTATAAAAGTGCCAAAAATGTAAGAGCACAGATAGAAGAATACGGATTGTGCGAAGTGCTGGATGAAGTTCTGCCTTACGGATGTATTATGGCGGGAGACGTTCAAAAGAATGCACCTTGGAAAAAGAAGAAAAAATATAGAAAAGCATAGTTGTTGGTCAATCGCAAAGGCGCAATTTCTTTAACAATTACACTTTTTAAGGCGCAAGGATTTTATCTCAATTAAAATTACAACTTTCAACTTAATGTAGACTTTTGAAATACACACTGTCACACTGAGCTTGTCGAAGTGTCTTGCGCCTTAAAAACATAACTAATTTAAAATCTTTGCGCCTTTGCGTTTAACCATAAAATAATAAAGGTGGGAACAGTAGCTCAGATGGTAGAGCAACAGTAATACTTTTCGCTTATGGCAAATAAAGTTCCTATGAATTAAGTTTGTTGGTCGCAGGTTCGAGCCCTGCCTGTTCCTCAAAATATTGAAAATGTTTATATTCAACGATTAATCATTTTCATTTATTAAAAATAGTAAGGCAAAGAAAGTTCCTATTGATTTCCCACATTTACTTTCCGCCTTTTTAAGAAATTCTAAGGCAAAGGGAGTTCCTATACATATTGGAAATACTCCCCGCCTTTTTGTAAAACTGTAGGTAAAAGGAGTTCCTATAACATTCACTTTAAAGAAAACTACTCCTCACTTATTTTTTTAAAATTTAAAACAATGAAAACATTAAAATTATTCAATGCTGTATTAGCAAAAGAATCTGATGCAAAAGCGTTTATTTCAGAAGATGGTTTTATGATTGAGCCTAATGCTGTTTGGGCAAAAAAAGAAATTACGTCTTATTACAAAAAAGAAAAGCTCAATGGAAATGATTTAAATAAAACTTTTCATAAATCCTGGCAGAAAATCAAAAACAGCACAAGATTTCAATTACTTATCGAACAAATCAATCATTATATTTCTACCTACGGCAGTAATTTTCAAAATGAAATTTATATTCCGGATGAAGTATTGAATGTACCTGATTTGAAATTAACCTTTAAAGTAATCAAGGCCTACAGTAATGAAGAAATGCAGGAAAAATGCCTTTCCTTATTGAAGTCCGGAATTGCCCTGAAGGAAGAAACAATTGATGATGTACTGCATATTTTGCATAACGATTTAGAATATGATTTTACAGGAAAAGAAAATATCAGAAACAAAGAAGTAATCATAAAAATTGCTGACCGTTATGATATTTATCCAGAAAATCCGGTAGAATTTTTCCGTTATGTGATTTACAAAACGACCAGAACAACGCTTCTGATCAAAAGTGACGACTTAATAGATGAAATTAAGCAAAGTAAATTTAATCCAACTTATCTGTTTGAAAAGTTCGAATTAGAAAAACTGGCTGAAATTTTTAACCGTTTCAAACCTTTGTTTTTAGCATTTAAAAACAAAGCACCGAAAACAATTAATAAAATTTCAAAACTGTCAAAAGTTTATCACCAGCCCTTAATTTCAAATCCTTTAAATAATGCAACAAATATTTTGCTGGAAAACAGTGATTTGCATTGGCTGGATAACGCCACTCCGTTTGCATTATTCAAAGCTTTGTCAGCGTGCTACTCAAGAATGTATGGTCAGGATACTTTTGTTTATAGAATTAGAAATGGTAAATCATGGACGAAAAAAGCCACATCAACTTCTGTGAATGAATTGAATTATGATTTTATCTTAAACTACTTAAAATCAAAATATAATCTTTCCGGTAAGAAGATGTATTTCCCTAAAGATGTAGAATTTGCGTTACCCACTTCCGAAAAAATGTTTGTAGGAAATATCCCTACAGGAACAAGATTTTACGGAGACAGATTGGCGATCGGAATCTACTGGGAAAACAACTGGGGCGCATATGACCTCGATCTTTCAGGATTGAATATTGCCGGAAAAATTGGCTGGAATGCATCTTATAATCAAAATGAAGGTCAGTTGATGTACTCCGGAGATATGACTTCCGCTCCACAAGGTGCCGTAGAATATCTATATGCCAACAAAGGTTTTGTGGCTCCGACTTTGGTCATGAATAACGTATTCAGCGGAAGCAGTGATTGTGGTTATAAAATCGTGATCGGAAAAGGTGATGCCATTTCTTACGATTATATGATGAACCCAAACAATCTGTTTGCAGAAGCTCAATGCAACTCGGTTCAGAAACAAACGATTCTGGGAATTCTGTTGCCGAAAGATGGAAGACAATGTTTTGTTTTGTTAAATTTCGGAGCTGGACATTCTCATGTTTCAGGAAGTTCTGAAGTTTCGATGATGGCTACGCAGGCACTTTATCAGCAATGGTATGAGCCAATTTCTTTTAACAAACTTGTAGAAGAATTGGGTGCGACAATAACTTTGGAAAAAGATGAATCAGATTATAATTTTTCCTTAGAAAATCTGGAAAAAGATAGCTTTATGAGCGTTTTTAAAGTTTAAAAAAGATATTTTCATTATAAAAGTTAAACTTCCAACTAACTGTGTAAAAAGATTGCGCAGTTAGTTTTTTACTTTGTAACTCAATATAGATTAATAACAATGACACCAAAAATATTAGAAAAATTAAAAGAAATAGAGGCAAAAAGAAACATAGAAATACTTCTTGCCGTAGAATCGGGAAGCCGGGCTTGGGGTTTTGCATCTCCCGACAGCGATTATGACATACGTTTCATATATCGACACGAAAAAGACTGGTATCTTTCGCCTTGGGACAAAGATGAAACGATAGAATTTATGACCGAAGACGATTTAGACGGTTCGGGATGGGATCTGAGAAAGACTTTTCACCTCTTGTTAAAGTCCAATGCGGCTTTGTTGAGTTGGTTCTACTCTCCTATCGTTTATGTAAAAAATGAAAAGTTTTATGAACTTTTTAAACCTTTGGCAGATTCCTGTTTTTCTCCGATAGCGGTTTTTTACCATTATCTGAGCATGAGCAAAAAATATCTCGAAGCCTGCAGAACCGATGAAGTAAAACTGAAAAGTTATTTCTATTGCCTTCGAACAGCCTTGACAGGAAAATGGATATTGGAAAAAGGAACTATTCCACCTGTTTTATTCAGTGAATTGTTGGTTTTAGTCGACGATTTTACGAGAACCAAAATAGAAAATTTAATAGCTTTAAAAGCTACAAAGGGAGAATCTTACTACCATCCGAATGACTGGGAATTGTTTGGATTTTTGGAGAAAACGGTGAAGGATAACGAAGAAAGAGCGAAGAACTTGAAAGGAGGAAATTCAGATAAAAATGAAATGGAGAGGGTTTTTAGAGAAATATTGATACATTAGAATAAAAAACAATTACATGAAAAATATAGTCGCCCTGTCTCCCATGTACACGGAAGACAGCAATAATCTGAAAAAAGCGTCCATCAATTCACCTTATGAATTGAATCGTTTTAATGCAAAATGGAATGTTCCTGAAGAGTTTCGTGCAGATGTGATTGCTGTGTATGGCGAAGATATTTATGCAGAAATTGTAGCAGATCAATGCAATCTGACATTAACAAAACCTGATGACAATTGGCTTTCAAACATTTCGGAAGAGTTTACAAAACGTAAAATTTCTTACGGACATCTGAAAGAATTTGTTGATGAAGAAAATATTTTCATCAAGTGTTCTGATTTTAAAAGTTTCAAAGCCGGAGTTTTTGATAAAGTCACTGACATCAAAGGTTTTGATTCTTTAGATTTGAACAGTATGGTTTTTACATCAGAAGTTGTGGAATGGGAACTCGAAGTAAGATGTTTCGTTTTGAATAATGAAATCAAAACTCATTCTTCTTATTGGCGAAACAATGCTTTTGACACGAATTCACTTTCTAAAACTGAGCAAAAAGATATGTTTGAGTTTTTTCAAAATTTCATTCAAAAATATGCTGAAACTCTCCCAAAAGCTATCGTTCTTGATTTTGGGATTATCAAAGGAAAAGGCTGGGCTTTGATTGAAGCGAATCCCGCCTGGTGTTCTGGTTTGTATGATTGTGATGCGGCGAAAGCTTTGGAGGTGATTGTGCAGAGTTGTATTAAAAATTAGGATTAATTTAATTATAATTGTAAAAGTTCCTTTTCAGTAAGGAACTTTTTTACTATTCTTAACCACAAAAACATTAGTCATGGAAAAAGAAAATATTATCACCATCAACCAAACCCATCAGGAAGCTGATTTTAATTGGGCGATAAAACGTTATCTGCCAAATTTCAAAGATGGTAAATCAGCAATTATCGGAGTGCAATTTCCTTGGAAAAAGATTTTTGATGATGAGAAAAGTTTAGAAGAAACAATACAAACTATAACAGATTTATATAATGATTTTGCTAAAAATAATTTCTTTAGAAGCATTAATTATACACCACAATACAGGGATATTTTTCTTTTAAAAGCAAGTTTAGTTTCCTCCTATTACTGGATAGAGTTTATTTTTACGAAAGATAAATGGAACTTGAAAACAAAAAGTTATTCCTGGGAAAAGGAATCTTTTATTTTCTCTAAAGGAAATGATCGAAGTGCTGATTTTATTGTTTCGAAAATTGACTATAAAATATCATCTGATTCTTTTGATACAGAAAAATGGCTAGAACATTTTAATAACAGAAAATTCAAGCTTCCCATTTACACGAACGAAGAAAGTTTTAAAAACAGCATTTATATTTTTCATTTTGGATATTCTGGTGGTTTGAGAATAGATTTAATACACCGAAGTGTAGACTTATTGATTGATAAAGATTTCGATTATTTTCTACATATTCGTTCTAATGAATATTCTGAATCTTCTGGAAAAGAAATAGATTATATCCAACAAGGGCAAAGTTCAAAAAAAATAGTCTTTCAACTTTTAAAGATAATGTTAGAAAACAAAAGCTACCAAACTTATGGAAGATCCGTGACAGATATTCCCAGAAAAAGTTTCATGTTTAAAATTAATGAAAAAGTATGTTGTTCCAGAATATTATTTGCTATTGATGACAAAAGTTCCGATCTAAGAAGACTTGAAAAATTAGAAGACATCATCACAGAATGGGTAGACAACATCGTCGAATTTCAAAAACAAAATTAAAAACAAATGAATTACAAAATCATATACAACGAAGAAAAGCTACAACAATTCATCGATTGGCTTCCCGATTTACTGCCGAACGAACAATATTATGTTACACTTTTGGCAAGAAAAAAATACAATCCGGAAACTGGTTTAAAAGCAGACAAAGCACAGTTAAAGCGTTTTACATCAACGAAAGAAAGGCTTTTGCAGAAAATCAAACAGCTTGAGCTTCCTGTGGGTTTATACGAATCTGGAAATGCTATTGTTTCTCAGGATAATCTGGCAATTTACATCACTCCGAATCCACGTGATCTGCATAAATCGTCTTTAATTTTAATACGAGAAATTTCGGAAAAACTGATTCGAAATGACAACGCCATCAATCCTCATACATTGGCTTTAAATACCATTCAAACAAGCACTTCAAGGAAAATTTTCTTTGATCTGGATATTGATTTCAGGATTGAAAATCATCAGAAAGCGATAGAAAAATTTAAGTCTGATATTTCATATTGCATTAATTCCGATTGCCTTACATTGATCAAAACAAACGGCGGATTGCATGGTCTGATCAATTTACCTGATATTGAAAAAGAATTTCAGAAAATTTGGCATCAAAAAGTTTCACAGCTTACCTGCGACGAATATGAAGTGACGATGAATGGTGACAATGTTGTACCGATTGTCGGATGTATTCAGGGAGTTGATTTTTCACCTTATTTTTTAGTATGAAAAATAAAATTAGACATATAAATATTGACGGAATTATTTACAAATACACAGCAAAAGATTGGTATGTGAAAATCTATCCCAAAAAGAATTCAGATTATTTTGTGAAAATTGATTTTTTCACGAAAGATCTCGAATATCAAAATATTTTAATACATATGGGATGCTTCAAAACATTTGAAAATGGTGAGCCTAAATATTTAATAATTCATCAACCAGGATTAGTTGCGAATGTAATAAAACATTTTAAAATTAATGAATTTGATTTCTCGTTACAAAAACAATACATCATTACAGAAGCGGTGAAAGATTTTGAAGCCATGAAATATCATATAGAGAAAACAAAAATCCTTTCTGTAACCAATAATAATTTTATATTTAAAAGTCTATTGAGGGGAAGTATTGCTTTTTCAAAAACTACTTATACCTGGAAACTTTCCAGATACGTTCGATCGAAAGAAAATTGTGATCAGTTTACTGGAAGAGTGAAAACCATTACGGATAATCTGAACAATGGTATTACAGCTTCAATAATAATTAATAAACTGAATGAAGGAAACATTTTTGATTTTCAATATATACCCGAAGAAAAAGACACACTTTTAATTTCATATAAAAAGGATAATCGGAACATGTATTTACCTTTAATATTCCTCAATAGAAGCTGGAAAGAAGGACTTTACCGAAATTTAGAAGAATATATTGCAGAAGGAGAAATCATCATCAAAGAAAAAGAAAATTTATGACCATCCACACTCTAAAAAATAACAACCTCATCCTCTTCGAATCCATCTCCGGAAGCCGCTCTTTCGGGCTCGCAACGGAAAACTCAGACACAGACATCCGTGGAGTATATTATTTACCGAAAGAAGAATTTTTTGGGTTAAACTATATTCCCCAGATTTCTAATGAAACGAATGATATTTCGTATTATGAGATCGGAAGATTTGTAGAATTATTACAGAAAAATAATCCGAATATTCTGGAAGTTCTAGCAAGTCCGGAAGACTGTATTCAGCATAAAAATCCGTTGATGGATTTGCTGAAACCTGAAGATTTCCTTTCCAAATTATGCAAAGACACTTTTGCGGGTTATGCGATTTCACAAATCAAAAAAGCAAAAGGGTTGAATAAAAAGATTGTAAATCCTATTGAAAAGGAAAGAAAATTGATTCTTGATTTTTGTTATATTTTAGAAAATAATGGTTCAATTCCATTGAAAAAATGGCTTTTTGAAAACGGAAAAACTCAGGAAAAATGCGGATTGGTCAATATTGACAATACCAAAGGAATGTTTGCCGTTTTCTACAACGAATCGGGAGATTTAGGCTACAAAGGAATCATCCAGAACGAAGAAGCCAATCAGGTTTCTCTGTCATCAGTTCCAAAAGGAGAAAAATCGGTGGCTTTTATGTTTTGCAATCTCGACGCTTACTCCACGTACTGCAAAGATTATCGCGAATACTGGAAGTGGGTTTCCGAGCGAAATGAAGACCGCTACAACGTCAATCAGAATCACGGACAAAACTACGACAGCAAAAACATGATGCACACGATTCGTCTTTTACAGTCTTGTGAGCAAATTTTCAAAACCAATTCTTTAAATATCCGTGTAGAAAATCGAGATGAGTTATTAGATATCAAAGCCGGAAACTGGTCGTATGATAATGTTATGAAAAAAGCGGAACAACTGATTGAGTCAATTGAATATTATCATTCAAAATCTACGCTTCCTGAATTTCCGGATATAGAAAAGACGACCAAAATCTTAGTGGAAATAAGGAATTTCTTATATAGTAATTAAAAACAAAAAAGGCTCCAATATGGAGCCTTTTATATGATATTATCTATTTGATTTCAGTATCAAAAATCGAATAATTATTTAACCATTCTGATTTCTACTGCAACAAAACCTTTCGGAGATTTCTCTTTTTCGAAAGATACTTTGTTTCCTTTTTTAATAGGTTCCATACAGTTGTTACTGTGGAAGAAAACGTTTTCTTTTGAACCGTCTTCTGTAATAAAACCATAACCTTTTTCACTGAAAAAAGTTACAATTCCTGTCTTAATCACCTCTTCAGCTTCAATAGGAGCTGCACCAAGCTGAATATTGTTGATATCAAAATCTTCAACATTGCTGTTATCCGGTGGTGTAGAAGTCAACTGACCATTGGCATCAACGTACATAATCATGTCGTCTAGACCTTTACCTTTGTTATTGCTGGTTTTACGCTCTTCTCTTTTTTGAGCTTTTTCCTTTGCTTTCTGAACTTTTTTCTTGAAATTTTCTTTTTTAGAGAAAGAATCCGCCATATATTGTATAAAATTTATTTGTTAAGAACTGAATTGCAGATGGTAATTTTACTTTAAAATCGATCCCATTCCCATCCTATATTATTCTGAAATTGAAGCAGAAAGGAATCCTATTGTTTTTCAGTAATGATAAAAGATTGCCTACACCAATATTTTTTTAAGGAATAAACTGAGGCATCTGAAATGTGAAAACTGAGAGAAAATATATGTTTTAAGCTTTACCCTAAAGCAAAAGTTGAAAACCTTTCTATTAATTGCCCTGCAAATATACGACAAATATTATTGAGATTAAGCCTTAATCTAACATTTTCATATTCAATTATTTATCCAAGCCAAATTTGAGTCATAAAATTAGTATTAAATATTTGTAAAAAATTGTAACAAATAAATAAACTCAGCAACAAATTAATTGATATATCAATAATTGATAAGTCATTATTAAAACTATTCATTATGGAAAAATTAGATTCAATTATATTTTACAATATCGATAAAGCAATCAGAGCTTACAGAAATTACGCTCAGAGACAGCTGAAGCTTCATGGTTTTACTATAACAGTCGATCAATGGCTCATTATAAAAGCCATTCTTGAAAACCCGGGAATCACTCAAAATGAGCTTGGTGATTTGGTTTTTAAAGACAATGCATCGGTAACGAGAATTATAGATTTATTGGTAAAATCTCAATATATCATTAGAAGTGTACACTCCGAAGATCGAAGAAAAACCAATCTTGAAGTAACAGAATCAGGTCTGAAAATCATTAAAGAAGTTCAGAAAATAGTAGAGCAAAACAGGAAGGTTGCTTTGGAAGGAGTTTCCAAAGAAGAACTGCAAGTAATGAACAATGCATTATTAAAAATTTCAAAAAACACAATTAACACCAAAAAATAAAACACCATGCTACGAATAATTCTATTTATTTTTGTTTGGCTGATATCTCTTTTCAGCCTCAAAATTTCGGCACAAACTACTGCTCCCCAAAGTCATTCTCTCTCAGGAAGCATCGATTCCGGCAAAGTCAATCAGGTTGAAATTAATTTATTCAATTCTGAAAACAAGCTGGTAAAAACAGAAATTGCAGATCAGAACGGAAAATTTATTTTCAACGATCTTGCAGATGGAAACTATATTGTACAGATCAACAAAAACGGCTCTGAAGCATATAAATCTGAACTAATTTCGGTAAAAGAAAATACAAACCTTTCAACTATTCATTTGAACGAAAAAACGATTGAAGCCGTAACGATTACCAAAGCAAAACCTTACATTGAAAGACAGGACGGTAAAATGATCCTGAATGTCGAAAACAGCATCGCAAGTACCGGAAATTCAGCATTCGAAGTTCTAGAAAAAGCTCCGGGAGTAAAAATTGACAATAACGACAACATCAGTCTTCGCGGAAAAGGAAATCTGTTGGTACAAATCGACGGTAAAAATACGCCTATGAACGGAACTGATCTTGCCAATTATCTTCGTGGAATTCCCTCTGCAAGTTTAGACAAAATAGAATTTATCACCAATCCGTCTTCAAAATATGATGCAGCAGGAACTTCAATTATTAATATTAAACTTAAAAAAGACCAAAGAAAAGGAACAAACGGAAGCCTTTCAACAGCTTTGGGAACAGGAAAATATATTAAAAACAACAATAGCTTCAACATTAATCACAGGAATAAAAAAGTGAATTTGTTTGCCAATTATAGTTTTGCTTACAGAGAATTTTACAACAAATTGCTGCTTGACAGAAGTTTTTACGAAAACGGAGATTTTAAACAGGCTTATGTTCAGGATAATTTTCTGAAAATGAATTTCCGGAACCATATCGCCAAAGTCGGGATGGATTATTATATGAATGATAAAAATGTTCTAGGATTTTCAGTTGGTTTTATCAGCAACAGATTCGATCCGACAAGTAATAACAACACTTCAATTTTAGACAGTAATTATCAGCCTGCAGGAAGTTCAAACACAACAAGCAATAACCGCGATCATTGGAAAAATGTTTCTTTCAATCTTAATCATAAACTGAAAATAGATTCATTAGGTTCAGAATTGACGACAGATTTGGACTATATCAATTATTCAAACACATCATTGCAGAATTTTATCACGAGTAACTATGATGTCAATGGAAATCTTTCCACTTCAATGCCTAATCCTTATCATTTAAAAGGTGATCTTGGTGGAAATCTTAATATTTATTCCCTGAAATCCGACCTTACAAAAGTCTTCAAAAAGAACTGGAAATTGGAAACGGGAGTTAAAACAAGCTTTGTAAAAGCCGATAATGATCTTAAGTTCTTTGATGCAAGCGCAGGAAATTTAGTACTTGATGAGTCTAAAACGAATCATTTTATTTACGAAGAAAACATCAATGCGGCCTACGGAAATTTAATTAAAAACTGGGAGAAATTTAAAGTAAATTTTGGTTTACGAGTAGAAAATACGAACGTTACAGGAAATCAGATTACCACTAATCAAGTCAATAAAAAGAATTACACACAGTTGTTTCCAAGTGCAGTTTTTTCTTATGATCTGAATGACAAAAATACAGTTGAGCTAAACTTCAGCAGAAGAATTACAAGACCGACTTATAGACAATTAAATCCTTTTAAATTCTATCTGGATCTTACAACATATCAAGCCGGAAATCCGGATCTGAACCCGCAAACAACCATGAATTATGAATTCACTTACAGTTTAAGCAATAAATATTTTGCAACGTTAAGTTACAGCAAAACGAAAAATAATATCACCGATGTTTTAAAACCTACTGTTGAAGACGGAAAGATCGTCGTTGTTCAGGCCAATGAAAATCTGAGTTCTGCATCCTATTTCGGACTGAATCTGATTGCCCCTGTAAAAGTGACAAAATGGTGGGATATGAACAACAATGCCAATTTTTATTACGGAAGTTATACAGGAAATATTTCCGACACTTACATTAAAAATCAGGGGAATTTTACTTTTGACCTCAACAGCAATAATTCCTTTAAACTAGGAAACGGATTTACCGCTGAACTGACAGGAAATTACAAAGCAAAAGAAGTTTACGCCTATATGTTCCTTAAACCAATGTGGTCTGTAAATATCGGTGCTCAGAAGAAATTTAATAACAACAGCACCCTGAAATTTTCTTTCAACGATATTTTCTTCACAAGCAATCCTGAAGCAAGAAATATCTATACAAGCTACATAGAAAACTTTATTGTGAGAAGAGACACGCGCGTTGTTACGCTTTCTTACACCTATAATTTCGGTTCATCTAAAAACGGACAGCCAAGAAAAACAGGCGGTGCAGATGATTTGAAACAGAGAGTTGGGAATGGATAATTTACATTAAAACTAAACAGCAACCACCGAGAATTTCGGTGGTTTTATTTTATTTATTCTTCTTCAAAATATAATAAATCGCTTTATCTTTTTCATCATTCATTGTATAAGCAAATTGAAAGGAAAAGCCATTGGCAGACATAAAATTCAAAGCATCCATCATCGAATTAAACTTCATATTTCTGCCTCTTTCATCCTTAAGATTTGTCCCGTTTTTAAAAGAAATAGATTTTGTTTCCTGTCCGAAATCAATTTCCACATTTACTTTCGTGCTTAAAGATCTTCCAGTTCCGATAATCTGAACATAATCTACATCGATATCTTTAAGAGGAACATCATTTACAGTTTGAGCAAAAGAATAAGAAGCAAAACCCAATAGAGAAAGAATTAATAGTTTTTTCATAAAGTTTTTGTTTAAAGATAAATAAAATTTAAATCGTTATTTAATAAAAAAATCCCTCAAAATTGAGGGATTTCATTTATATATAAGAATTAATCTTAAGCTTCTGCTGAAGGATTTTGATTTTCAACTGGTTTTTCACCACCTTCATATCTTGTATTTCCTTCCGGTCTAGCTGGTCTTTCAGGTCTACCCTGTCCTTCCGGTCTTCCTTGTCCCTCTGGTCTTGGTTTTCCTTCAGGTCTTGGAGGTCTTGGTAAAAGAACTTTTCTGGAAAGTTTCATTTTCTTACGGTCATCATAACCCATGAACTTCACTTCCACTTCGTCACCTTCGTTATAAGGAACTTTGTCTAAACGAGCCCATTCGATTTCAGAGATATGAAGAAGACCTTCAGTACCTTTTGCAATCGCTACGAAAGCACCGAAATCCATTACTTTCACTACTTTACCTTTATAAACTTCACCTACAACCGGTACGAAAGTAATTTCGTTGATTTTTGCAATCGCCTCATTGATCTTCTCTCTGCTAACACCGGAAATTTCGATTCTTCCGATTTCACCAACTTCTTCAATTGCGATAACTGTGTCAGTATCTTTCTGCATCTGCTGAATGATTTTTCCACCAGGTCCGATTACAGCGCCGATGAAATCTTTAGAGATCTCCATCATCACCATTTTCGGAGCGTGAGGTTTCACATCTTCTCTTGGAGCAGAAATTGTTTCATTCAATTTATCAAGAATATGTAATCTTCCGTTTCTAGCTTGTAGAAGCGCTTTCTCCATAATATCCATAGACAGTCCCTGGATTTTGATATCCATCTGACAAGCAGTGATTCCGTCTGCAGTTCCTGTTACTTTAAAGTCCATATCACCTAAGTGATCTTCATCTCCTAAGATATCAGAAAGTACTGTGAATTTACCAGATTTTACGTCAGTTACCAATCCCATTGCAATTCCTGAAACCGGTTTTGTAATCTGAATACCCGCATCCATCAATGCTAAAGTTCCTGCACAAACTGTCGCCATTGAAGACGAACCGTTTGATTCCAAAATATCAGAAACGATACGGATGGTGTAAGGATTTTCTTCAGGAATCATGTTTGCTAAAGCTCTCTGAGCCAAGTTTCCGTGTCCTACTTCTCTTCTTGAAGTTCCTCTCAAAGGTCTTGCTTCACCAGTTGAGAACGGAGGGAAGTTATAATGTAAGAAGAATCTTTCGTCATAATTTACCATTACACTGTCTACCATGTTCGCATCTTTTACCGAACCTAAAGTTACAGCCGTCAAAGATTGTGTTTCACCTCTTGTGAAAATAGCAGAACCGTGAGCTCCTGGTAAATAATCAATTTCGCTCCAGATTGGGCGAATGGTTTCAGGATCACGACCATCAAGACGGATTTTATCATTCAAAATCATCTGACGCATCGCTTCTTTTTCCACATCGTGGTAATATACTTTAGCGAAAGGGGTTACTCTTTCTAATTCTTCAGGATGCTCTACATATTGTGCTAAAAATTCTGCCAGAACAGCTTTGAATTTTTCACCTCTTTCTTCTTTTCCTGAAGGAGTTTTCGCTACTTCATATACTTTATCGTAAGTTTCTTTCCACACTTTTTCACGGATGGCTTCATCGTGATTTTCGTGGCTGTATTCTCTTTTTGGGAATGATTTTCCTACTTTTTCAGCTAATCTTTCCTGAGCTTCAACTTGTTTTTTGATTTCAACGTGAGCGAAATTGATAGCTTCAAGCATTTCTGCTTCAGAAATCTCTTTCATCTCTCCTTCTACCATTACGATAGAATCTTTAGTTGCTCCAACCATAATGTCTAGGTCAGCAATTTTAAGATCTTCAAATTTAGGGTTGATAGAAAGCTCTCCGTTGATTCTTACTACCCTTACTTCTGACATTGGTCCGTTGAAAGGAATATCGGTAATAGCAATAGCCGCAGATGCTGCAAGACCTGCTAAATCATCCGGAATCGACTGTCCGTCATAAGAAATCAATGAAATCATTACCTGAACTTCCGCATGGAAATCTTCAGGAAATAATGGTCTCAAAACTCTGTCTACTAAACGCATTGTCAGGATTTCCTGATCTGAAGGTCTAGCTTCTCTTCTGAAAAAGTTTCCAGGGATTTTTCCACCAGCGTAGAATTTTTCTCTGTAATCAACTGTTAATGGTAAGAAATCTACACCGTCTTTAGCTTCTTTGCTTGCTACTACGGTTGCTAAAAGCATTGTTCCGCCCATTTTTACTACTACAGATCCGTCAGCTTGTTTTGCCAGTTTCCCTGTTTCTAATGTGATTTCTCTGCCATCTGCAAGAGTAATCAACTCTGTAATTGCTTGAGGTATACTCATAAATTGTTTTGTGTTGCGCTCCGTATTGAGCACTTTAATTATTGATAATTTCGTCTAAATGTGATGCAAATTTAGTGTTTTTGTTTTAAATAGAATGGCGAAACTTATTAGGGTTAAATTTCAAACATTTCATTCAAAATAATTGCGAATTTTTCTTATTAAAAATCCTGTAACCCAACCTCCATTCTATATAATCGGCTTTATGAAATTTAAACGATCTCAAAACTATTCCTATCAACAAATTCTTTCCGACTGTGTATTGGAAACCAACTCTTTGATAGAAAATAGTTTTATCATAACGTCGGTCAATTTCTTTTTTAAATATATAAAATCCGGGTTGGATCTGAATTGCAAATTTTGAAATTGAAAGTCGGTAAGAAGGGAAAATATTCAACAAAACCTGATCACGTTGAAATCTTTTTGTACTTTGAATGACTCCATTTTCATCCTGATAAAATTTATGATTGTAGTCTTCGTCATACATCAAACCAATTCCCAACCCTAGAGATGACTTGTAAGTAACTTGTCTGTGGTAAACCGTTTCTATTCCCCAGTTCTGGTAATATTTACCTTCAAATTTTCTGATCATATCAACATCAGAAGCCTGAAAACCGGGATCTACTCCATAAAAAATAGAATGTCTTACTCCACCAAAAACATTCACATCCAACGTAGAATATTTGTCAAATGCCGACAAAGAATCATGTGGAGCAAATTGCCTTTCATCAAAATGATAAGTCAAGGAAAGTTTTGGAGAAAAAGTATTCATTCCCTTATTCGGAAGTTTCAAAGCACCGTTTGAAAAATGATTAAAGTTTAAACCTAAACCTAAGTCAAAATGTTTCCCTAAATAATATTTATAATTAGCTCCTAAATTAATATAAATACTGACTGATGAGCCAAAAGTTTGATTAACATATCCTTTTTTCAAATCATATGGCGTCCAGTTGAAAGCAAAACCACCGCTTGTTTCATAATTCCAGGAATGAGTGGGTGTTTCTTTAATCACTCCTCCAAAAGTTCCGTACACAGCAAAAGGTTTTCCCATACCACTGTTTTTAAGGTAATCAAAAGCTACAATACCTCCACCGTAATAAGGTTTTCCAAATCTTCTGTGCCATTCTTGGCTCCCATCAGTTTGCACGGTAAGTTCTGCAGAAGCTCCGATAAATTCTCTGTGTTTAAGAGTTTTAAGATAATCATTCGTTCCTAAAAATTTACCGAACTGCATGCTTACAGAACCCTGCAAATTTGATCTGGAAATGGTGTCCGATTCCTGAGAATTGTAAAAAGCAGACATCAAAAGGAATAAATAGAGATAAAAATGTTTCAAATCTGTAATTTAAATTTTAAAAACAGCAAATTTAAACGAATTCTTTAAAGATTTATAAATTTTGATGCTCGATTTGTAGGATTTCAAAAATTAAAACACAAAAAAAGCAACCTCTTTCGAAGTTGCTTCTTTATTTTGGAAACTGGATAGATTATTTTCTTAATCCTAGTTCAGCGATAATCGCTCTGTATCTTGTAATATCTTTTTTCTTAAGATAATCCAATAAACTTTTTCTCTTACCTACTAATTTCACCAAAGATCTTTCAGTGTTGAAATCGTGACGATTTGCCTTCAAGTGCTGAGATAAGTGGTTAATTCTGAACGTGAAAAGAGCTACTTGTCCTTCAGCGCTTCCTGTGTCTTGTGCAGATTTTCCATGTTTTGCGAAAATTTCTGCTTTTTTTTCTGTTGTTAAGTACATTCCAATATTGTTTAATGATTATTATGTAACGGCTGCAAAAGTACAACTATTTTTTCAATCACCAAAAAAGTAATTTAAAATTAAAAATTATCCTTTACTTTTTTTAAATTCACAATAATTGTAAATCTCGCTCAAAAGATATATATGACATATTTCAGTATGAACCAACCTGCCGCAAAGAAATATTTTAGTAGTTTTATTACCCTTAAAAAATTATATAGTGAATATATTATTTTTAAGCCAAATCATTTCAATCACACAAAATTAAACTTAAATTATTAATATGAACGAAGATATTAAAAAAGCTTCCGAAAGATGGATTAATGAAGGGAAGAATTACAAATCTGCCATCAACAAGTGGATTGATAAAATCCATATCGAAAATATTCAACCTGAAGAAGAATGCCCCACAGAAACAAGAAGCGACATGGCTGAATATGTTCTTGAACAGCTTCAAGTATATAATAAAGCTGGTAAACATACAGAATTCAGAGCATTATTTCCACCGGACAATGATCCTTTAAAAGATATTTTATACGAAGAAAACAGATGGGAAGAAATTCGTAAAGTTGCTTCACTGCAGGACGGAAGAATTCTTGCAAAATTTGGAAATTATTATCAAAGAGAAGGTGTTTATCTCATTAATGGAGATGAAATCAATTTAGTTGAAGATTTAATAGGTTTCGGATGTAGTCATGATAAAAAGTTCTTTGCAAAGGTTTATGAAGATAAAATTGACATTCACGAAGGATGGGACGGAAGAATCATTCATAGTTTCCCAATTCCTGATGATGCTCATATTTTAGATTTAAAATACAACAGTATTGAGGTTTTTCAAAACGGAGAACAGATAATTCTTGTGACACACCACGGAATATTTTTGATTAATAAAAATGGTTTTGAAATGATTCACGGTGGAATAGATGAATCTGAAGAAGCACCGGAAGAAAATAATGACGAGCCGGAAAAACCAGAAACAGTTCCTGCAGAAGCAAAATGGATTGATGGAGAAGGAGAATGGGAAATCGGACAAAATAATGACCAAGGAAATCCTGTCGGTCTCTGGAAATGGTGGCTCGCTCCAACCGGCCATCTTTGTTGTGAAACCATTTATCACGGTGATGATGGGAATGCGTTTTCTTTCACAAGATTTCATCCCGACGGAACACCTTCCCGAAAAGGAGTTTACATAAATGGACAACCCGCTGGAAAAATAAGCTGGTTTAAAAGTGAAAATCCTACAACAGAACATTATCCACATCAGAAAGCTGGTGAAAATGTTTATGAAACCGTTCAGGTCATCAAAGGTGGATATTGTGTTGAAGAATATTATTATAACAAAGATGGAAACGAAGTTCAGGAACCTTATGTAAGTAATTTTGAAGTTTCTCAATTTCTGCAGAAAATGGCAGTTCTTGATCATATGTTTCAAAACAAAGACTGGAAAAATATTGTAGAAGAAAGCAATCAGACACTCGCCGAAAATCTGGCAAAAGATCACAAAGAAGATCAGATGCGACTTCTTTACTTTAAAGCTTTAGGGTTATACCATCTTAATCAAAAAAAATCTGATCCTGAAATTGAAGAAACACTTAATGAACTTCTACAACTTCACAATTTCCAAATTTGGACTTTTCTCGATGACCATAAATACTTAGATGATGCAGTTTCTTTCGCAAAAACAATTTTAAAAATTGAAAATGAAGAAAAAACAACAAATCAAAGAAAAGAGCATAATTATAGGTTTTTAGACTATCCACATGCCGCAATTTCTCCGGATGATAAATATATTGCTTTGGGTTCACAAGACAGTCCACATATTGTTTTGAGTTTAAAAGATGGGAAATTTGAGCCAACTGCTGAAATAGAACCTCGATCATCTTACCCAAACATCGCATGTTTTAATTATAGACATAATGTAGGACCTTTATTGGGATTGGGATCATGTCACTTTAAACAGAGCGGATCTTTAGGAGTATATGTTGACCAAATTGAAGGTTTAAAAGCTTCCGGATGGGATCTCGACAGTGAGTCGATATATGTTTTAGATGATCAGAAATGGATTTTCAGTATGCTTGATTCAGGACTTGGTTTTCTCCTTGGATGCAATGACGGCTATATTTGGGTAAAATGGGGTCACAGCAATGCTCCTGTTTACATTCATATTGGAGGAACTATTATGAGTATGGATTTTTCGGCTGATCGAAGAAGTCTCATTGTAGGAACTTATTCGGGACAGGTTATTATTTTAAAATTCAGAGATGATATGCCATCTTTGCCTGCAGAAAAAACAACAGGACGCACTGATGATTATCTTATTACCAACATGTCTGTTCACGATGAAAAGCGTTACCTAATTCCAAAAAATTCAGAACCGTTAATATGGTAGCTCATTTTTGTATATCATTAAAAAAAATTCACCAGCAACTTGTTTTCAGGTTGCTGTTTTTTTATGATTAAATTAATATTAAAAAATTCAACTTTAGAAACATTATTGATTTCATATATTAAAATTAATAGAAAAATATGTTAATAAATTCTTAAATAAATTATGCCATTCCGTTAAAAGACTGTAATTTTACAGCCGACAAAAAGATGAAAAATTTTTTATTTTATACGCTTATTTCTTCTGTGTTTATCATCAGTATTTCTTCTGTAAAAGCGCAGAAAAGCTCAGCTAATGATAAAATAAAGAAAGTTTTATATTTCAATCCTGAAGTAGATCCCGATATTGAAGAAATAAAAGAACCTACCAATCACGCATTCTTCAGTGCAGTTTCGGATAATATCAGTGTTTTCCGTAAAAACAAAATGCTGAGATCTGAAGTTCAGGTTTCTTTTGATAGCATCGATTCTAAAACCATTACCGAATACAGTAAAAACAATGATGCTGACTTTGTGATTGTTCCTAAAGTAAAATATTTCAAAGTAGGATTAGGAAAATATGTTTTTTCTAACCAGGTTGTCGTTAGCATGAAACTGTTTGACGCAGAAGGAAATCTACTTACCTCTTCAGAATATGACACTTACCGAAAAAACATGCGCCTTTTAGGATCTACTGAAAATTCAATAAAAATAGGAACCAACGGCGCCATGAAAAACATTCTTAAAGAATTAAGAAAGATAAAACCTTCTGCCGAAGCGGGTTTTTAAACTTTAAATAAACCTTAAATTTGGTTCATCGCTCCCCTATTCTAAAAATTTGAGTTATTTTTGCATATCAAAAATTTCAGGTTTTGAATTCTACACACGAACTTACATTTAATCCAGCCGATATTGCCGAAAGACTCAGTGAACTCCCCGCTGATGAAAGGCTACTCGCTTTTTTGAAAGTTCCAAAAGAATACAAAGCTGATGTCTTTTCGCACTTAGACCCTGATTTTCAGGAAGAAACCATTCGCAGCATTGGAAGTGATGATGTTTCAGAAATCCTGAATGCAATGACTCCCGATGACAGAACAGCTCTGTTTGAGGATTTTCCGGATGAACTGATAAAATATTCTATCAATCATCTTAATCCCCAGGAAAGAAGAATTGCCCTGAAACTTCTTGGCTATAATTCTGATTCTATTGCGCGTCTTATGACTCCTTATTACATCCAGATCCGAAAAGAATGGACAGTAAAAAGATGTCTTCAGCAAATAAAAAAAGTGGGTAAACGTGTAGAAACCATCAATCATTTGTATGTAGTTGATGAAAGAAATCACCTTATTGACGATTTAGCTTTAGGAAGTTTATTGTTGGTGGAAGAAGACACTTTAGTCTCTGAACTTACCGACAATCAATTTGTTGCCATTAAAACAACAACATCCAAAGAAGATGCCGTTACTTATTTTGAAAAATATGACAGAACTGCGCTTCCCATTATTACCGAAGCCGGAGTTTTGGTTGGAATTGTAACGATTGACGATATTTTAGATCAGATTGAGCAACAGAATACCGAAGATATTCAAAAATTCGGAGGACTTGAAGCTTTAGATTTACCTTATACTCAGACCTCTCTGATGGAAATGATCAAAAAAAGAGGAATGTGGCTGATTATTTTATTTTTCTCTGAAATGCTGACTGCTTCTGCGATGGGATTTTTTGAAGATGAAATTCAAAAAGCTGTTGTTTTAGCACTATTTGTTCCGTTAATCATTTCAAGTGGAGGAAATTCAGGTTCACAGGCTGCAACTTTGATCATTCGTGCAATGGCACTTCAGGAAATTGGTTTAAAAGACTGGTGGTACGTGATGAAGAAAGAAATTTTCACCGGATTAGTTTTAGGTGGAATCTTAGGAATTATCGGATTTTTGAGAATTATGGTTTGGCATAAAGCAGGCTTTTTTGATTACGGAATTCATTGGATATATATTGGCTTAAGTGTTGGATTTTCACTGGTGATGATCGTTTTATGGGGAACACTTTCAGGTTCTATGGTTCCATTTATTCTTAAAAAACTAAAACTCGACCCTGCTACTTCTTCTGCTCCATTCGTAGCAACTTTGGTAGACGTTACCGGATTAATTATTTACTTCTCGGTTGCCGGACTTTTCTTAACCGGAAAACTTTTGTAATTTTAGGCAAGTCTAAATTTTTTATGAAATCGCAATGATCTGGAAACCCAAACCCTGATGGAAATGGTGCGATTGCATATGACCTTTAAAAGACGATAAAAATCTACATATGAAAGTTATTTCTTTAGTACCTTCTATTACAGAAGCTTTATTTGATTTAGGTTTAACGGAAAATGAAATTGTCGGAAGAACAAAATTCTGTATTCATCCCTCTGAAAAAGTAAAAAATGTAGAAATTATTGGTGGTACAAAAAATCTTAATATTGAGAAAATTAAAAGTTTAAAACCCGATTTAATCATTGCCAATAAAGAAGAAAACGTCAAAGAGCAGGTTGAAATTTTAATGAAGGACTTCAAAGTAATTGTTTACAACACAGAGACGATTGAAGATAATTATTACTTGTTGAAAAACTTAGGGTTACTATTTAATAAAGAAGAAAGAGCACAAGCTTTTAATCTAAAAATCTACGAAATTCTCAATCAGACCAAGGTAAATTCAAAAGTAAAAGTAGCATATCTTATTTGGAATAATCCTTATATGACAGTGGGTTCAGATACATTTATTCACCATATTTTAAGTGAAATCGGTTTTGAAAATATATTTAAAAATCAAACCCGTTATCCTGAAATCCAAGCTGAAGATTTAGTTGAAGCAGATGTCATTATGCTATCTTCGGAACCTTTTCCTTTTAAAGAAAAACATATTACCGAACTGAAAAAAGTTTATCCTGATAAAAAAATTATGATTGTTGATGGTGAAGCTTTTTCTTGGTACGGAACACATATTGCAAAGTGTGAGAGTTATTTTAAAGAACTGATTACTGAATTTAACATTTAAATTTTGGCTAAAGCCCTATGATTTTTTTTAAATTATTAAACAGGCTAAAGCCCGTCCCTATTAATATTTCATCCACAAAAAAACTCCGATTTAAAAAAATCGGAGCTTATATTTTACGTTGAAATAAGATTACAAAATCTTTGAAACTTCATTACAAAGCCATTCCAATAATTCTAAATCTTCTTTTGTGAAAGGATCGATCGTGTGAGAATCAATGTCAATCTGACCAATGTTTTCCCCATTTTTAAAAATAGGAACTACAATTTCAGCTTTTGTATCAATCGAACAGCTCAAATAATTATCCTGCAAATGCACATCGGGAACGATAAATGTTTCGTTGGAAACAGCCACCTGTCCGCAAATACCTTTTCCGTAAGGAATAATCGTATGATCAGTTTCAGCTCCTACATAAGGACCTAATTTCAACTCGTCTTTATCCCCGTTTTTAAAGTAAAACCCCGTCCAGTTGAAATAAGATATTTCCTGATCCAATAGATGACAAACTTTTTCTAGTTTCTCCTCGGTATTATGTTTTGGACTTTCAATAATAGACGAAAGTCTTTTTTTTAATTCAGACATTGTAATATTTTTTATGAAAATTGTTTTAAAGAAAGTTCGTTTTTAAATCCGAACATTCCTCTTTCTTTTATCATTTCTGCAACACCTTCAGGAACCTGGTTTTCCCAACCACCGATATTACAAGCAATTTTTCTTAGAATTTCTCTTGAATATATTTCCAAAAACTCAGGATTGTAGTTCGTAATATCTACAATACGATTGTTATGTTTGAAATATTTATACAACTCTTTTAAGTTTTCTTCTACTTTTAAGTTTGAAGAATCCAATAATTCATGAGTTTCAGGATCTTTGTACGGATACAAATAAACTCTCATTCCGTTTCTGAAAAACTTACCAAAAGCTTCCAAAATACCTCCTGAAAGATCTTTATAATATTTCTCATCAAACACCATCAACATATTATTTACGCCCATCGTCACCCCAATATCACCATTGGTATAATGTGAGAAATAATCTATCAATCTGTAATATTCTGAGAAATTTGAAATGATTACTGTATATCCCAATTTGCCCAAAACATCTACACGATCAAGAAAATCTCTTTCATCAATATCTCCGTCTGCACGAAGGTTTGAAATGGTAATTTCAATAAGAATTTCGGTTTCTTCCTGTGTACAGATTGCGTCTTTCAGGAACATATCCATTCCGTTGCGAAGCATATCTATATTTACTTTGGTAACCGGCCTGAAGCTTCCTCTTACTGCAAAAATGTTTTTCTTGTATAAGATATCCGCAGGAAGCATGTTATTTCCTTGAGAATTGAAGATCACGGCATCGGTCATATTATTTTTCACCAGCTGCAAAGACATCAATCTATTATCTACATAAGCAAAAGCCGGACCGCTGAAATCGATCATATCAATCTCAAGATTATCTGTAGAAACCTCATCATAAAGAGATTCTATCAATCTTCTTGGATTGTCGTAATAATTATATGCTCCGTAAATAAGATTTACACCAAGATTACCAAGTGTTTCCTGCTGCAAAGTAGCATCGTTTTCTTTGAATTTTACGTGAATTACAATTTCGTTGTAATCTTCATTCTCTTTTACCTGAAAACGAAGTCCGACCCAACCATGACCTTTTACGGTTTTATCAAAATTGATAGTCGTTACCGTGTTTGCATAAGAAAAATATTTTCTCCCGGGATTAGTGTCTCTTGAAATTCTTTCTTCAATTAGCGACACTTCATAGCGAAGCATTTTTCTAAGTCTGTTTTGAGTAACATACCTATTTTTTACTTCTTTTCCATAGATGGCATCACTAAAATCTTTGTCGTAAGCCGACATTGCCTTAGCAATTGTACCGGAAGCCCCTCCTGCTCTAAAAAAGTGTCGTACAGTTTCCTGCCCTGCTCCAATTTCTGCGAAAGTACCATAAATAGTAGGATCTAGATTAATTGTTAATGCTTTTTGTTTAGGAGTTAGTTTCTGATACATTAGGACATTAAATTTTTCGTAAATTTACCAAAATTAAACCAACCTCAAAACAAAATGAAGTTGAAATTTTTAGGAACCGGAACTTCCCAAGGTGTCCCCGTTATAGGCTGCACTTGTGAGGTATGTACTTCTCAAAATCCAAAAGACACCCGTTTCCGGGCTTCAGCGATGATTACCACCGATGAAAACAGGAAAATATTGATCGACTGCGGACCCGATTTTCGTCAGCAAATGCTTATCAACAAAGAAAACCATATTGACATTACACTTCTTACCCATGAGCATAATGATCACGTAATTGGTTTGGATGATATGCGTCCGCTAATTTTTAAAAGTGGCAAAAACATGCCCATTTATTGTCTTTCAAGAGTTGGACAGGAAGTGAAAAACCGATTTCCCTATGCTTTTGCAGACATTCGTTATCCCGGAGCACCCGCTTTTGATTTACATGAAATCAATCACGAAAAATTTACTGTTTTAGATACCGAAATTACCCCTATCGAAGTAATACATTACAAGATTTCTATTTTAGGATATAAGTTTAAGAAGCTCGCCTATATTACTGATGCCAACTTTATTTCTGATTCAGAAAAAGAGAAGTTAAAAGGTTTAGATGTGCTTATTCTAAACTGTATCCGAAAATTTGATCCTCATCCTGCTCATTTTGTATTAGCGGATGTTATTAAATTATATGAAGAACTAAAACCTAAAAAATTATTTCTAACTCACATCAGTCACCATTTTGGCCTGCATGATATTGAGGATAAGTTACTTCCCGCCGGAATACACCTTGCCTACGATGGTTTGGAAATAATTTTTTAAAATTTTTCTTCAAAAAGCTTTTGAACATTGAAAAAAGTTCCTATATTTGCACACCAATTTGAAACAAACAATAACGTTTGAAGTAAACATCAAGCCCAGGTGGCGGAATTGGTAGACGCGCTGGTCTCAAACACCAGTTCTTAGGAGTACCGGTTCGATCCCGGTCCTGGGTACAAACGAATAATGGCGCCAACTAAAGACAGTTGGCGCCATTTATTTTCATATATACTCATTTTGGAGAGCCACATAAAGTTGATCTTTTCGCAAAGGGCTTTTTCTATTTTTCGGGACGAATAAATATTATTCATTTACACAAAAAACAAATCTTTTACAACGATTTTTTGACGATGCTTTTTCTCACACGCATACCTTAGATTAATCATTTTATTAAGGAAAGCATTGTAAGATGTAAGCTGCTATTCAGTAGTACTTGGTTTAGTAATAGGCACAGTCTTGGAGGCTAGACCAATCATCTCATGTTCTTAAGCTGCCTTTGATAAAATCTTTGGTGAAATACTCACAAAAGCTCACCAAATTTTAATTTCTCTCCTCTCAAAATTGCAATCAATATCAGTTTTCACTACCAAATAATATGGATATAATTTACTGTAATTATTTTGTCCCAGCAAAAACTTTCCGCCGATTACCCTTGTTTTGGTTTAGGATAACCCCAATTCCGTTAATTTTATTTTCATAGGTTGATGCAATTTTGCAAGTATAAAAATCAAAATATGAACATTGTAATAACCGGTTCTTTAGGGAACATCGGAAAACCACTTACGAAATTATTGGTTTCCAAAGGTCATCATGTAACAGTGATAAGCAGTAGATCTGAAAGAAAATCTGCTATCCAAGCTTTGAAAGCAACTCCTGCAATCGGGAGCATTCAGGATGCCTATTTTTTAACCCAAACATTTAGAGGCGCGGATATCGTTTATTTGATGGAAGCCTGGGAAGGGATAGGAAGTCTTTTCGATAAGAATATAGACTTCGTAGCAGAATTCAAAAACATTGCATATAATTATGTAAAAGCGGTTCAAGATTCCGGTGTCAAAAAGATCGTCCATTTGAGCAGCGTGGGTGCGCACTCCGAAAAAGGAACCGGCAGCCTTCTGGTTCACCACACCGTTGAAAATATTTTAACAACACTTCCCGAAGAAGTATCCATCAAGTTTATGCGTCCTGTTGGATTTTTCACAAACATCTACCGATGGCTCTCCATGATAAAAGCACAAGGTGCAATAGTTCATAGTTATGGTGGCGACCAGAAAGAACCTTGGGTTTCTCCTGATGATATAGCATCCACTGTTGCTAAAGAAATGGAAAAGCCATTCAATGGAAGAACTGTACATTATCTTGCCAGTGATGAAGTTTCACCCAATGAAATTGCAGGGGTTTTAGGAAAAGCTATCGGTAACTCAGACTTGGAATGGAAAGTGATTTCTTCTGAAGAATTATTGAAACAGATGCTGTCGGCAGGTATTAATGAATGGATAGCAGCTGGTTTGGTTGCCATGCAGAAAGCTCAGGCAGATGGAAGTCTCTACGATGATTTTTACTTGAATAAACCTGAATTAGGAAAAGTAAAACTTAACGATTTTGCAACCGAATTTGCAGCTGAATATAACCAACAAAATAATTGATAAGATGAAAAAAGCATTAATTACAGGAGCAAACAAAGGAATTGGATTTGAGACAGCTAAACAGCTTTTAGAAAACGGTTATTTTGTTTTCATCGGAAGCAGAAATTATGAGAATGGCAAACTTGCTGTGCAAAAACTTAATGAAGTCGGATTTAAAAATGTTGAAGCTATCCAATTGGATGTCACGGATATGACATCGATATTATCTGCCAAGCAGGTAATCAAAAGCAAAACAGAAACTCTAGATGTACTCATCAACAATGCAGGAATTAATGGTGGATTTCCTCAGGCAGCTTTGGAAGCATCGGCAGAAGCTTTTCAAAAAGTAATGGATACCAATCTTTACGGGGTGATAAGGGTTACCCAGACTTTTATGGATCTACTCAAAGAATCAAACCACCCGAGAATTGTCAACGTATCATCCAGCGGATGTTCACTAACACTTCATTGCGATCCGGATTGGAAGTATTACAGTCATAAGGCAGCATTGTACCCGGCATCCAAAGCAGCAATGAATATGTACACGATCAATCTGGCATATGAGCTACGGGATACCGCTTTCAAGGTAAATGCGGTCTGCCCCGGTTTTGTCGCGACCGATTTCAATGGTCACAGAGGTACGGGCACCGCCGAAGAGGGAGGAAAAAGAATAGCCAAATACGCAATGATTGGAAATGAAGGTGTTACCGGTAAATTTATCAGTGAAGAATATAATCCTGAAACAGGGGAAACACCCTGGTAATTAATTCAGTATTTTTGTAAGATATAGCAGTATCATCCATAATACCAATTATTATCTGTAATTTTTTTTAAAAGATGAAAGGCAAAGAAAATAAAATATACAAATTCAACTCATTATCAGAATTCCATCAGGTATTTGGTCTTTCCAAACCCGAAAACCCGCTGGTGAGTTTTATTCGTATTGAAGACATGGAAATGCCAAATGGACCCCTACCCGATTTTCTGGTGCTCGATTTTTATAAAATCGCCTATAAAGATACTATCGGGCAGGCAAAATACGGACAGCATCACTATGATTTCGGTGAAGGAGGCCTGGTTTTTACAGCGCCGGGGCAGTTATTTGAAAAACCCTCGAATAAGAAAAGTAACGGGTACATTCTGTTGGTGCATCCTGATTTTTTCTTGTCTTACACTCTTTCAAAAAAAATCAGGCATTATGGCTTTTTCTCCTACAATACGGATGAAGCATTACGGGTTTCCGAAAAGGAAAAGGAGACCTTGTTTTCCGTTTTTAAAATCCTCGACGAAGAGCTCAAAAGCAGAATTGATGATTTCAGTCACGATGTTGTCATTTCGCAAATAGAGCTGCTCCTTAACTATAGCAGCCGGTTCTACAAGAGGCAGTTTGCAACCTACAAGGCTGTAAATCAGAATATCATTCAGCGGTTTGAAAATGCTTTGGATATTTATTTTAATAATGAAAATGAGGAACAAAACGGAATTCCAAGTGTTCAGTATTTTGCGGAACAGCTAAATGTATCTGCAAATTATCTGAGCGATATGTTGCGTTCATTAACAGGACTCAACACACAACAACATATTCATCAGAGAATTATTGAGAATGCCAAAGAAATATTGTCTGCAACAGATCTTTCTGTTTCTGAAATTGCATATCAGCTGGGATTTGATTACCCGCAGTCGTTTACAAGACTCTTTAAAAGCAAGACAAACCAAACGCCGCTGGAATTCAGGCAATCTTTTAATTAATAGAAGAGAAACCTGTAACTTAAAGATAAAAGATGATGGACGACGACTACACTTCACTAAGAAAACATATCGAAAAAATTGTACAGCTCACGGATGAGGAATTTGCTTTTGTAAGCAAACATTTTAATTTTGAAAAATTTAAAAAGAAAGAGGCCCTTTTTACTGGAGGCGATCCGGTGAAATATGTATATTTTGTTCTTTCTGGCCTTCTAAAACTTTTTTATACCGATAATGAGGCTAAAGAGCACATTGTTTCATTCGCTATGGAGGACTGGTGGGAAACAGATTTTCAGGCTTATTATACCGAAAGCAATGCTCTGCTTACATTGGAATGTCTAGAAGACACCAGGGTTCTACGTTTATCGCTGGAGGATTTTGAAAAGCTTTGCAACGGTTTGCAGAAGATGGAACGTTTCTTTCTAAAAAAATCCATTGCAGGGCATATTGGTTCCGAGAGACGTATTTTATCCTTTCTGACGTCTGGAGCCAAAGACAGATATGAACAGCTGCTTGCGAAAAGTCCATCATTAATGCAGAGAATTCCAAAGTCGCTTCTTGCCTCATATTTAGGAGTTTCAAGAGAAACCCTCAGCCGCTTAATTTCTTGATAGCTTCACATTGTGAGGTTTGTCACACGACCTGCAGCAAAAATATTCTGAGCTTTGCATTACAATAATTTTAAAACAATGCAAAAGAAAGTAATCAATCCTTGGAAATGGCAGGACGCCAGAAACTATGTGCAGGCAGTAGAAGTTAAAAATCCTGAAGGAACGCTTTATGTATCAGGACAGACCGCCATCAGTGATGACGGAATTTCGAGCGATGCAGAGATGAGAACACAGATCATTCACGCCATTGAAAATTTGGAAAAAGTAATTCTTGCAAGCAGTTATGAGATAAAAAACATTGTCCGTCTCAATATTTACCATACCAATTCTGCCGAGTTATTTGAAAACTTTGATGTGATTCAGGAATGGCTGACCAAAAATGAGATACAGCAAACTAGCACTGTTTTGGAAGTCAAGACCCTTTTTGAAACTCTGAAAGTGGAGTTCGAAGCAACTGTGGTGAAGTAATTACTATTTTTGAAGCTGGCCTAAAAGGTCAGCTTCTTTTTTTTGAATGATTTGCTGACAATTTATGTATTTGCAGATATATCCCGTTTTATTTGACGGACTTTCAGGACTACCCTTCTTCAATTTTTCTACTCTCCAAAAATTAAAATATGGTAACGTTGAAGTAACAAAGTATGGATTTTGTTACAGTAACTTTTAGTTACAAAGTTACTAAAGTAAATTTTAATTTTTTACTTTTGTCTCAGAATTTATAACAGCTAAACGGAGTTTCAACCGAATGACAATGCAGAATCTTAATTACTCATCTTTTTAATAATGAAAAATCGGTATTGTTGAAATCAATTGTTCTGAAGAGAAATCTCCGTTTAGATTTAATTAAAATAAAATGAACAAATTAAAAGACAAAGTAGCCGTTATAACAGGCGGAACTACAGGAATTGGATTTGCCACTGCGCAAGCATTCATCAATGCTGAAGCGAAAGTTTGGATCACTGGAAGGACCGCAGAAAAACTGGAAAAAGCCGCCGCTGAGATTAACAGTCCAAATTTAAAAACCGTTACATCAGATACATCCAAGCTGGAAGAAATTTCCATTTTGGAAAAGGTTATTGCTGAAAGTGGTCATAAAATAGATGTACTATTTTTAAATGCTGGAATAGGAACATTTAAAGGAATTGAGCAAATGACAGAAGAAGATTTTGATGGGCAATTTAATACCAATGTTAAGGGACATTTTTTCACACTACAGAAATTAATCCCTCATTTGGCTGATGGTGCATCGGTCACATTTACCTCTTCAACAGCGGCAACCGCGGCCAATGTTGGTACAAGTGTATATGCTGCTACCAAAGGAGCCTTAAATAAAATTGCTCAGGTTGCTGCTAATGAGTTGGCTGGAAGAAATATCCGGGTAAATGTTGTAAGCCCTGGATCAACGGCTACTCCCGGACTGACCAGTGTGATCTCTGAAGAAATCAAACAGCACTTTGCTAGCATGACAGCATTGAAAAGATTGGGAGAACCTTCGGAAATTGCTCAAACCGTTTTATTTCTTGCTTCTGATGCCGCAAGTTTCATCACCGGAACTGAAATTATCGCTGACGGTGGTTATTTAAATTATGTAACTAAATAATTCCTTATAATTAATTCAAGATGGGGAGCGCAAATATTGCTCTTTTTCGGTTTGAAAGAATATTATAAAAAAACAGGAGCTTTTTAAAACAACTTGTTTAAGCGAAACTTGCAACATTAAAGTAGATCCCCAATAAGAAAATGTTGGGGATTTTTACTTTTTTTCGTCTGTTTTAATCTTTGGTAATTTCTTTTCGATGTTCTGTTCCCCAATCTGAAAGATTCCGAATCACCGATGTCAATTTTTTGCCGTGAGGCGTCAGTTCGTACAACACACTTACAGGATGGGTATTCAGAATATTTCTTTGGGCGAGTTTATTAATTTCTAATTCTTTCAATTCTTTACTCAGCATTTTATTGGATATTCCGCTTACATCATTCAGCAGATCGGTGAATCTCCTTTTTTCGTTAAAACAGAGTGACGCCAAGATTGAAATTTTCCACTTGCCACTCAGCACATACATTGCGTCATTTACGGCTCTCACGTGCGCGTCACACGAATTGCTTGTCGTTTTTATGTCTGCCATTTGTTACTTTGTTACCTAAACGTTACAGTTACTTTTTGATACTTCGTTACAAATTTAAACAAATAGTCGATATATTTGCATAAGAAAATGAGACGAATTATAAAACGTTGATTAATACAATTATAAACCCTTATAAAAATGGAAAAGTTTACATTAGCAATTAAATTTACAGCAAGACCGGATAACCACGAACAATTTAAACAAGCCCTTACTGACCTTTTTGAAACAGTAAGCCAGCAGGAAAATTTTGTACACGCAACCATTCATCAGAATATTCAGAAGGCAGAAGAATTTCTTGTTTATGAAGTTTGGAATGAGGACATCGACCACTTTATGAACGTAACCCTTAAACAGCCGTACGTTTTGGAATGGGAACAACTATTGGTCGATATGGAAATCGTACGTGAGCCATCCGTTTACCAGTCTTTTGCGAAATTTAAAAAGTAAAAAAACCGTCTCAAAAATAATTCTGAGACGGTTTTTTTACTTTATTTGCGTCGGTTGATAAAATTGTTGATTGCAATAAATTTTAATCCCCTCCGATAATTTTCTCTCGGTGCTTTTTCCCCCAATCGTACATTACGGTAATCATTTCATTTGTAGAAACCTGTTTTATCATTAACTGTTTTGGTCTGCATACTAGTTGATGTTTGTGTTGTAACTTCTCTATTTTGTATTCCTGTTGGTTGACCATAAGTTTGAACTATTTGAGATTGCATCATTATTGAATAAGGTGATGAGTTGCTATATCCATTTTTTGTAAAAATTTGAATATCGTTCTGTTTACTTAAAAGAAAGACAGAACCATGAGTTGTAGTATTGCCGCCATCATTACTATATCTTATTGCGTCACCAAGTCGTGGAGTTGCCACATTTCGATAATTAGTAATCAATGTATTATCAAATAAATAAGGATTAGCTACATATGATTGAGGGGAGTTTATTTTTGCAAGAGGTTTAGAATCAACTTTACCATCTGATGTTAAATTAATAGTACAGTTATGACAGTTGTTAATTGCATCTTCTGGTTTTTCAGATGGATTATTTGCTAATGTTATATTTCCTTTACTTAAGCCTTCTTCCATACCATTTAACATTTTCCCCAATTTACCTGAAAGTTCTGAAACATTAATAGATGAACTTTCTCCTCCAAAAAATTTATCCATAGCTTCTTGCCCTTTTTTCCCTCCTCCAAACAATAATCTTTTTATATCATTTTTATCTAATCCACTTTCGCTAATAAAAGAATCTAAATTATCCTTGTCATTACTTTTTTTTTAAGCTTAATTTACTTGTTTTAGAGTCATATTCAAATTCCCAAAGACCATTTAAATCTCGAAATTACCCATATTACCCCATCATTCTTCTTTACAAATAGAAAATAGTATAGGATAATAATTATTTTTATTATCTACTATTTTACCCTTATCATTTTCTCTGATACTAGTTTTGTTATATTTTGATCCAGTAATAAAACCTAAATAAAACATGTGATTGTTTTTTTGAAACTCCCATGTTGTATATTTTTTCTTTGGATTTTGTTTATTTATTCTATTACATTCTCCAATACTAATGCCTTTCTCTTTTCTATCTTTAGAGGTAATAATAGAAAAACCTGTATCACTATATAAAAAAGCTTTTCCAATCTTTAATAATTTCTCAATATTGGGATATATTTTAAAATCTTCTTTTTCAGTAATATATAATCCTGTTTTATTATGTTCTCTGATTAGGATTGGATTATTTAATTTAATAGTATCAGATACCAAATAAAAATCTTTTTTTTCCTGACTAGATAAACATATTGAAAGAAGAATCATTGCAAAACTACTCAGCACTTTTAACTTTTCAATTTTTAAATTTTTTGTAATCCTCATTTGTTTCTAAATTATTATTCTCTAAATGAATTGTTGCACTATGATTATCACGAGGTGTAGATTTTGTAGGATTTTGAGGCGTTCCTCCTATAACACTTAAAATTTCATTTATATGTTACGAATTAATTGACGAGGAATTATTTGAGTTCATAATAATTTTTGTCCTAAAAAAGATAGCAAATACATTAATATTCCAAGTCTTTATTGATTTCCAAACTTCATTGATGCCGGAGATTTAATAATTACATAATATTCATCATTTTTAGAAAATTTTGAAAATCTTTTCTTATATTTTTTTTTGTCTAAATTGAATATATTAATTATTATATACTCTTGATTGAAATAAACTTTAGGAATATTTATTGAATATTTTGATACAGAAACTTTATCAGTAATAATCGCTCCAAAATCTACATTTATATTTTCTGATGTTACGCTTGATAAATTTTTATAAAAGACATCATCTAATTCTATAGTACCCACAACATACTTGTATACTTTTTTTTCTATAGATTGAGGTAGATTTATGTGGAAATTACTTATTGTTAATGAAGGTTCATCGTCAATCATAATTAATAAATTTAATTTTTTACATTGAGTGTAGTATGATGTTAGCATAAATACACAAATTAAATTTAATATTTTTTTTAATGTTTTATTTTGCATTGCGTTTTAATATATTTTCAATTGTTCTCATCGTTAAAATTTTAATAGGCTCTGATATATTACTTCCTCTATAAATTGCAGCACCAATAGTTCTTGAATCACTAAAACCTCCATTAGAATTAGGAGTTATGTTTTTGTTATTTCCTTTTGCTAATCTACCTACAATTATATTTGTTCCTATACCACTAAACGCAACATTATCCACTCCAGGTGTAGGTGTTATAGCGTCAAAAGGATAAGGTATACCATTGGATACAAATAGTCCGATTGGATGAAGATGTATTGAAGTGTGGGTTTTAGAGTTTTTGAGTATTTGTGTTGTTGCATTTGCATTACCTTTTGCATCAACAGTAGGAAGTGATCCTGTTTCTCCTCGGGTTATAACCCCCTCTCCTTCAATCGCAGAAGATTCTTCTCTTAATCCTCCATTCTTATCTCCTCTTTCTTTTACATTTACTATCTCATTTAATGTACTATCAGGAGGAATAATCATATCAGAATTCAATTCACTTAATTGATTTAAAGCAATATTTTGTCCATTTTTTTCAGCTGCTTTTATTGCCTTTAGATCATTCTTGTTAGTTATCATCAATGTCCCCTCTACATTAGTGCCATCAGTGCCAATTTTTTTTCCATTTTCATTAACGTAATCAATTGGATCCCTTCCATCCGGATCAATAAATCTAATAGGATTATTAAACGCATAGTTATAAGGACTATGACGAGTCATTTTTTCAGCCAACGGATCCACTACTCCCCATCTCCCAATATCCGGCATGAAAAATCTCGCTCCATAATCATACATCCCAGTCTCCTGAAGCTCCTTTCCGTTGTACTTGTACTGATAAGAAGGATTTCCTGCCAAAGCATTATAACCTTCATGCTTCAACCCAAAAGGATAATAGTTGTTTTCTTCAAGAACTTCTATGCTACTGCCATTATGAAGATAACTTAATCTTACATTTCCCAAATGGTCGCTGTAATTGTAAATATACTTATTTTTTACAAAATCAAAATAACCTTCTGAGGTTGGATAAAACAATAATGATGTGAATTTACCCTTACCAACCCCAGTTCCTTCATATTGAAAGCCGTCAAGATAGTCAGTTTCTTTTGTTTCTAACTGTTGAGCCGTTCCGAAAGGATCATATGGAGCATATTTATAGATTTTTTTTAATTTGGTACCATCAGCGCGATATTTATACGTTAGATTATTTCTGATAATCCCTGTTCTTGTTGAAAGACCTTCATTGAATACAATATAATTGGGAAGATTCAGAAAATTATAATCTATCTGCAGGATTCCTTTGTCAATATGATTTTTCATATTTCCATTAAGGTCATAAGAAATTGTACTTCCTGAAGTGTCGGGATAGCCGCTGTACTGACCTGAAATATCGGTAACCGAATTCATTCTGTTTCCTGTATAGTTGTAATTAAGGTTGTCGATTGTCATTGCAGTACCTGATCCGTTTAATATACCTTCCGATCTTTTCAGGTTGGTAATATTCCCATTAAGGTCATAATCCATCTTTTCAAAGTATTCTTTTGCAGTTGGATTGGTATCTTTTTGATAAAAACCAGCCAAAAGTCTGTTTAAACCATCATAAACATAACCGTATCTTCTTAGATTATCGCCTGCTGTTGTATTGGTTCGCCAGTCTACTTCTGCAATGTTACCGTTGTATTTTGGTTTTACCTGAAGGTTTGCAAAATCATTATTTGGTGTTTCCTGTCCTTCTCTTTCGTTGCATTTTATTTTGTACCCGAAAAGATAGGGTTAAATTTCTTTTAAAAATAAAAAGAGTAACCAAATAGTTACTCTTTTTTAATGATATTTCTTAAATATTGATTTATACAGGAAACCAACACTTCTGATACACTACCTTTTTATTACTTACTCTTTAACCCATTCTAAACCTTTCCAAAATAATGTATTTTTATTTTTTCTGTAAATTAAACTATGATCATAAGGTTCAAACTCAAAAAAACATTGGTCAAAATAGGGCAGTTTGATTGTAAAATAATTATTTTTATGTGTATCTATTTTTTTGTTGAATATATCAAACAAAATTCTGCTTCTATAAGTTTTAGTTCCCGAAATATTGGCATTTAATGAAAAATCTATTAAATTTTCAGATATAGAATATGACTGCAAATATTTTTTTTTTGGCAAAGATATATATAGTTTATCTGTATTATAGCGTTCACTATTATTAAAAATAAATGTTAAATCAATTGGTCGATATTCTGTTGGAAACTCAACGTTAAAGTAAATGCTATCCTGTGAATATTTTCTCTCTTCTTTTAATTCATATTTGAACCCATCTTGTTTCAAAAAATTGTCTTCACTTATCAAACTAATAACATTTTTACTAATTTGTAACCATTTTCCTCTTGAAGCAAGATCACATTGCTCTATAGCTGGAGAAAAATTGGCTTGTGCATGATAAAGAAGATAAGTACTGTCCCTATTTAGAACTATCTTATCATAATTCTTTTCAGATAAAGCCTGATAAATTTTATTTCCATTTTTTAGTTTATAACTTCCAGCAAGAGACTCTATATCTTTATTATTAGATATCATAGGTCTACAAGACGACATTACTATGATTAGGATTAAAAATTGAATTATATTTTTCATTTTATTTGCCTTTATTGTAAATATATGATGAGCTAGTTGAAATATTAATAAGAGATTCTTCATTAATATCATCTAAAGAATTAGCAGTCCCTGGATAACTACCTTGTTGGTATGAATGTCCTACTTTATAAGCTTCTACCTCGTTCATTCTTGCTTGTTTCATATCAACGCTTCCGTTAACGGTTTTTGCAGCATTTAGTAACTGCCCTTTTTTATTAAACTTCATACCTCCTGCTTCAAAACCCTGCCCTACATGCCTGATTTCATGTAGGTTAAGGGTGATTCCATCACCCTCAATCTGAATTCTTTCCTTTCCTTGAGAATCTTGTTTTTTAATTACTCCATGTGTGCCGTCTCCTTGAGTTGGACTAGATAAATAAAATATTTCTTTAGCGTCTGCAATAGTGTTAATATCCTTTAATGATTGATTCATATATTCAATCTTTTTATTATTTTCAGACAATTGTGCATTCAGAGATTTTATTTTACTTTCGCTTAGTCCGCCTTTGTTAATTTGAGATTCTATTTTAGCATTACTTTTATTTATTTCATCAATTCTTCTATTAACATTGCGTAATAACTTTTCTTGATCTTTTGGATCTCCCCAAGTTCTTCCATCTGGATCAATAAATCTGATCGGATTATCCGCCGCATATACATAAGGAGTCCACCTTCTTGTTTTCTCTGCCAACGGATCCACAACACCCCATCTTCCAATATCGGGCATATAAAATCTTGCGCCATAATCATACATGCCTGTCTCTTGTAGCTCCTTCCCGTTGTACTTGTACTGATAGCTTTTATTTCCAACCAAAGCATTATAACCTTCATGCTTCAACCCAAAAGGATAATAGTTGTTTTCTTCAAGAACTTCTATGCTGTTTCTTTATGAAACTTTTTTATAAAATTAGGATATTGAAATTTCTAATACCTAATTTCTTAAAATATTACCTCAATTTAAGAGTCTAAGTAGTATATAATTTTTGTCCAAAAAAGATAGCAACTCCATACATTAATGAGTTCTTATTTCATCTGAACAAGGTTTTACACACTTCGCTTCAAAGTTTTCATTTTTAACATTCTTGTAAATACATTCAAAATCTATATCCTTAATATTACTCTTAAGAAATTTCAAAATATCTTTTGTTGTCTTGTCATGAAACTTTTTTTTCACTGCTTCAATAAAATAAATAATATCATTCTTCCTAAAACCCGTAAGTTTATAATTGTTTTTGGAGGAATCAATAGCAAGAATATATTCTTCACAATAAGAAGAATTAAACAAAGCCTCTATATTATCATCATATTTAATATTATTTTTGCCCAAGTTAAATTTATAAAACTGAAAACTGGTTCCCAAATAATATGAATCATTAGCTAAAGTATCTAGGGTTATCTTAATTAAATCAGTACTGTAAATTCTCTCTTTGTTTTCTTTATTTTGAAGAGATAATATATTATCGTTCACCAAACTTGAAATGAAAATTTTCTCGTCATCTCGATTTTGACAAAAAATAATATTAAAAGCAAAAAATGACATGAATATTATTAATTTTTTCATAGTTATTTAGGTAAATTAAGGGCATTAATCATTAGTATTGTATTAAATCTTTGTTGCCAATCCAAGGCTGTTTTAGATTGAAAACTATTTCTATTTATGGGATCTTGACAATCTACGGTTTGACGTATTCCTCTAGTTTGAGCTGGAAATTGAGCTGTATTATATGCATGACCCATTTCATGAGCAAAAGCACCACTCCAAGGATTTTTGATCTTATTAAAATCTAATGTAGTCGTAATACTCGCTAAAGAATGATAGGTATCCTGTCCACTTGGAGAGGCATAAAATGCAGCACTTGTAGATGCGCCTCCTAATTCTCGAGCCGACCCAGAAACAACCTTAACATCAATATCATAACTTTGTCCTGAAGCATCTTTAAATTTAAGATTATTGGCAAGATCAAAGTTTTCAGGATCTACTATTTTGAACGCATCAATATGTTCTTGTATTTTGTTTTCAAGCTGTATGCTTTTATCTAAAAGTCCCTTTGTCTCCTTTAATGAACTTATTCTTGTTTCATAATCTTTAAAATCATTCTTAGATTCAAAGTCTTTTTTCGTCATATTAAGGTTTCCTCCATAGAGTTTTTTCACTATAGATTCTCTTTGTTTATAGTCTCTTTCTAGGTTTTTTCTATTTTCAGATTCCCCGTTTACAATCTCCATTCCATTTGGATCAATCATCATTATTGGATTATTTCCACCATAATTATATGTTGACATTGGTTGGTATTTCTCCGCAAGCGGGTCAATCACTCCCCATCTTCCAATATCAGGCATATAGAATCTTGCACCATAATCATACATTCCCGTCTCTTGCAGCTCTTTGCCGTTGTACTTGTACTGATAAGAAGGATTCCCAGTTAAAGCATTATACCCCTCATGCTTCAACCCAAATGGATAATAGTTGTTTTCTTCAAGAACTTCTATGCTGCTGCCATTGTGAAAATAACTCAACCTTGTATTTTCCAAATGGTCTGTATAGTGGTAAATATACTTATTTTTTACAAAATATTTTCATCACTAACTCTGATACACGAGGAATGATTCTCAGTCATTTGGATATGTTTTTATCGGCAAAAATAAACAAGAGTAGGGATTACCTACTCTTGTTTTTAAATGTTTATTTTTGATTAGTGTTGAATTTCAGTGATTTATATTTTGTAAAAGTTCCATCACTAACTCTGATACATTACCACACTTCTGATAGGTTACCACCTTATTTGCAATTTAAATTTTTTCTTAATTCTTTAGGCATTGCAATAGATGATTTTTCTTTTTTATATATTAATAAATTATTTTTACAAAAATAATAATGAGTTGCTTTTTTTGCATCATCAACAGTATATCCCATATCTTCAGTTAAAGAATCAACTTTTTCGATAACCTTGTATTCCGATAATTTATTTATAATATTAGGGTCTTTACCCTTTTTCTCATCATACCAATAAAAAAGATTGTTATCATATTCAATAAACCTATCTTTTACTCTACTTTGAAAAGAACCATTTACAGAGTAGATTTTGTTAATATCTCCAAAAATACTTATTCCAATAATACCAGATTTATATTCTTTATAACTAACAGAAAAGGTTTTATCCTTATTAGATGACGGTAAAGTATTACAAAAATCTACAATAGCATTTTTTATAGCTATTTCGTAATCTCCATTTTTTCTAAGATCTTCTTTCCACGAAGAACAACTTTGTACAAGAAAAAATACACTAAATATTAAAATATACTTTCTCATTTTATTTTTAATAGGGATATACTTTGAATTAATTACATTTTAACCGTGGAATATTATTAAATGTATTGGATGTAACTTTTTTATATTTATTAATATTGTTTTTACAAAAAAAATAAATTGCAGCTTTTTTTTTATCATCAACAAACTCTTCTAAAATTTCATTATTCGTCTCAATTAAATTGAATTTGAGAAATTTTGCATAGATACTATCATTTTTATTAGATGATTTATCTTTCCAAAAAAATAATTTCTTTTCACATTCAATAAATTTATTCGGTAGATTTTCAAGCGAGTCTTTATTTTCTACTATAAATTTATTTTCGTTCCCAATAATAGTTACTCTACATAAATTTTCATTAAAATCTTTATACTGAACATGAAATGAATTATCAATCTGTAGCAATTTAGATTTACCTTTACAAAAATCAGAAATTGCAATATTTATTATATCTGATTGATTATTAGATTGATAATTTGTCTTTTTTTCACGTTTTAAACCACAAGATGTTATCGTTGTTAGTATTATAACAAGAATTAAAATTTTATAATTATTCATATGTGTAATCAATTTTTTCAATATCTATACCTGTTTGAGATGATGTTAAAATTATAAAGTTATAAAAGTTTTTGCTTTTAGCTAAAATATCTGCTGGTGAAGCGGATACTCTATCATTCCACCTATAGCCTATTGAAGGATGAGTATGGAATTTTGTGTTTGTATACAATCTTGGATCTTTTACTTTATTATAATTAATAGAGGTATGAGATGAAGAGTTAGTATTTTCACTATACTGACCATTTGCTCCATATTCATCAAGATAAACACTACTGATTTTTCCATCCACTTTATTTTCAGCAGATAAATATGCTCCAGAGAATTCTACACCTACATAATTTGATATTTTGACAATGGATTTTTCTACCTGATCTAAAGTGGGTTGACCTTTTTCACCTACATTAATTATGTAATCATTAGTTTTTAAATTACGACCATCCTCTAAAACTCCTTTAGCAATATTATCTACTTCAACTTTTACATTGCCTTTTTTATTCAAAACAGCATTACCTTCTTCATCAGATTTAACTATTCTATCGGGCTCACTATTCGTTTCTCCTACTTGCTTAACTTGTCCAGTTTTTTTATTAAGTGTATAATCAGTAAAAGGAGCTCTACCATCCGGATCAGTAAATCTAATAGGATTATTAAACGCATAGTTATAAGGACTATGACGAGTCATTTTTTCAGCCAACGGATCCACTACTCCCCATCTCCCAATATCCGGCATGAAAAATCTCGCTCCATAATCATACAT